>Ga0070712_100001422_pt1 | contig 14574 bp, 14 predicted proteins | sample LARL81metaG_FD_71396 | JGI IMG/M metagenome (GOLD analysis project Ga0070712, IMG submission 71396) | Corn, switchgrass and miscanthus rhizosphere microbial communities from Kellogg Biological Station, Michigan, USA - LAR L8-1 metaG | ecosystem: Host-associated > Plants > Roots > Rhizosphere ...
TCCCAGGGCGTGAAGGAGGCCTTCCGCCCGCCCGAGGATACCTACCGCCCCGTCGTGTATCCGGGGGCGGTGGTGGCGGCGTCCAAGCACCCCGCTCTGGGAAGAGACTTTCTTGATCTCCTGGGCGGCCTCCAAGGCCGGGCGGTGCTGGAGCGCTTCGGCTTCCAGCCTCCACCGGCCGGCGCGCGCTGATCGCGGTCACGGGTCTCCCCTGAATGCGCGCTCGCCGATAGCCGTGGGCTCCGGCGTTCGCTGGACCGGAGCCCAGCGAGAGGTCCTCGATGGCGACCTGCGGGGACACAGCGAGCTCGAGACTCTATCCACCGCCGCTCACCTTTATGCGCTTGGTCCTCTCGAAGGGCTGCGCGGCGAGGTGTCGATCTTCGATAGCGTGCCGTCCATCGCCCGGATCGAAACGGACCACGTAGTGACGGTCGTCAGTTGGAGCGCGCGTGCCTGCTTCCTCGTTTGGACGGAGGTGCCGGAGTGGTCGGAGCGCGCCCCCGATCCCGTGCCGGCCGATCTCGACGGCGTCGAGCGCGAGGCAGTCACGCTCGCCCGCGAGGTCGGATTCGATCCCTCCTGCCCCCTGCCTTTTCGGATTCGTGGCACCGCCGTCGAGGCGACGATACACGTTCTCGACAAGCGTGACGGCCTCCCCCACAACCCGGAGCGACACGAACAGGCGAAGGTACGCCGGATTCTGGAACACACGCCGGTCGAGCTGATCGGCTTCTATTCACGGGAGCATCGCGGCATCTTCACCCCGAAGGAGTCCAACGTGCACGTGCACCTGCGCACCGAGGATGGGCAGATCTCCGGCCATCTCGAGACCATCCGGCTGGCCCCGGGAGCGCGGGTCGCGGTACCGGCACCCGGCTGGCGCCAATAGACAGCTCACAGAGGAGAAGGAGACCAAGATGCGCCTGAGCGCGCGCAACATCATCAAGGGCACGATCCTGGAGGTCACGCGCGGCGCCACCACCGCGCACGTGAAGATCGACGTCGGCGGCGGCACCGTGATCACGTCGTCCATCACCAACGAAGCGGTGAACGCGCTCGCTCTGAAGGTGGGCGATGCGGCCTACGCGGTCATCAAAGCCTCCGACGTCATGGTGGGCAAGGACTGAGGGGATCGCACGCTCACTCGGCCGGCGCGGGTAGACCCGGGTCGCGCGCTCCCGATTCGCTCTCGTCTCCGCCGCGTCGGCCGCGCTGGCCGGAGCGCACCCGCCGCATGAAAGGGATCAGGAGGAGCACGGAGGTGTAGACGGCGAGGAGCAGCCAGAAGTCATCGACATAGGCCAGGATGTTCGCCTGCGTCACCGTCTCGCGGTACAGCATGCTCATGGCCTGCCGGCTCGCCGTGAACGTGTCGGCGCCATGGCTCACGAAATGATTGGTCCATCGCTGCAGCCGGTCCGCCATCTCGAAGCTCCACTGGTCGAGATGCCCCGTCAGCGTGACCTGATGGACCTGGCTCCGTCGCGCGAGGAGGGTGGTCACCAGGGCCACGCCCATGCCTCCGCCGATATTGCGGGCGACATTGTAGGCGGCCGTCGAGTTGCCCAGCCGCTCCGTGGGAATGGTGGCGAGGGTGAGGGCCTGGAGCGGCACGAAGATGAAGCCCTGGGCGAAACCCTGGACGAAGCGCGGCCAGGCGAGGTTCCAGAAATCGATGGTGGGCGTCATGCGGGTCATGAAGAAGAAGGCCGTCGCGGCCAGCGAGCATCCTCCGGCCAGCATGAGGCGCTGGTCCATGCGTGAGACGAGGCGGCCGGAGATCATGAGCGCGATCATGGTGCCGAGCCCTCCCGGAGCCAGGGTCAGCCCCGCCGTCCACGCGTCGTAGCCGAGCACGGTCTGGGTGTAGAGGGCGATGAGGAGCAGGCTCGAATTGAATCCCAGGCCCACGAGGAAAATGGCCAGCGTGCCGATGCCGAAGTTGCGGTCACTGAACACGGTGAGATCGAGGATGGGCTCGGCGGCCATGAGCTCGCGGAGCACGAAGCCCACCAGCGTGCACGCGGCGAGCACGCCGCACATCAGGACCGTCGTGGAGTCGAACCAGTCGTTGCGCTCGCCAATGTCGAGCACGAGCTGGAGGCAGCCGAATCCCACCACCATGAGGAGGATGCCCGCCACGTCCACCCGGCGGGGTCGCCGGTGAAACGGCGCGTCGAAGAGGAACGCGCTGACCATGAAGAACGCGATCACGCCGATGGGCAGGTTGATGTAGAAGATCCAGCGCCACGACCAGTTGTCCGCGATGTAGCCGCCCACGGTGGGCCCCAGGATGGGCGCGAGCATGATGCCGGTGCCCCACACCGCCATGGCCGTGCCGCGCTCCTCCAGCGGGAAGATCTCCCACATCACGGCCTGGGCCATGGGCACGACGGCCCCGCCCCCCAGACCCTGCAGGATGCGCATGGCCACGAGGAATTCGAGGTTGGGCGCGATGCCGGAGAGGAACGAGCTGCCCGTGAAGGTGACCGTGCAGATGAGAAAGAAGCGACGCCGCCCGAACACCGCGGTGAGCCAGCCGCTGGCCGGGATCACCACCGCGTTGGCGGCCAGGTACGAGGTGATGACCCACGACATCTCGTCGATGCTGGCAGAGAACGACCCCTGCATGTGGGGAAGCGCGACGTTGGTGATGCTGGTGTCGAGCACCTGCATGACCGTGACCAGCATCACCGAGAAGGTGATGGCCCACTTGTGCGCGGAGCCGAGGGGGGCGTCGCTCACGGCATCTCGCCGCGACCCCGGACCGGGGTGTCCCGCTCACCGAAGGGTCGCCCGAGCATGGTGGGCTGTAGTGTAGCCGAGTCTGCATCCGGATCCCCACGGGAAGCAACGTGGAAGCCACGTTGCCACACCTCCCCGTCGCTTCCCATGACGAGTGCGAGCGTGGCCCAGCCGGGCGGCCAGTATCAGCTCTACGGCAACGGCACCGCGGCCTCGCCGTATTACTGGGTGTGGGTGCCCAGTGGCGCCTACATTCCGCCGCCTCCGCTGCCGCCCCGGTAGAAGCTGAGCGGCGCGAAGAGACGCGGGCGGTCGCGCAGGGGTGGTGAGCCCTGCACGCCCTGATCGGATCTAAGCCGCTAGGGCTTCGCGGTCGCGGACTCAGGTGGCCGGCGCTCGTGCCAGTCCGTCGCCTGCTCGTAGGCCCAGCCGATGCGCAGGGCCATCGCTTCATCGCCCGTGTGGCAGACGATCTGAAGGGACAGCGGCAGCCCGCCCGTGGTGAATCCGTCGGGTACGGCGAGGGCGCAAAGACCGAGATAATTCACCGCGCGGGTGAAGTGCGCGGCGGTGCCCGATTGATCGACCTGATCAATGGGAAGCGCAGGCGTCTGAGTGGACGGCGTGAGCAGCGCGTCCACGTCGGCGAGCGCGGTGGCCACCGCCCGTCGGTTCTCTTCCCGCTCGGCCAGCGCGAGCAGGTAGTCGCGCGCGGAGAGACCGCGCCCGATCTGGATGCGCGGCCGGACGTGCGGGTCGACGGGCAGGCTCTCGTCGTCCACCAGATGCCCGACGAACCGATACCCTTCCGCCCCGATGATGCGCCCGGTGGCCGCGGCGTAGTCGCTGAAGCGATGCGGCAGCGCGGGGCGGACGATCCGGGCGCCGAGCTTCTCGAGCGTCTGGACGGCCGCGTCGTAGGCGGCCAGCACTTCCGCGTCGACGCCCACGCGCTCGGCCTCTGGCATCACGCCGAGCCGGAGACCGGCGACACCGAGCCGGAGCGCGGGCAGCGGATCCAATGGAGTCCACGCGAGCGTCTGCGGATCGCGCGGATCGGGGCCATTGAGCACGCGGAAGATCAGGGCGGCGTCCTCGACAGAGCGCGCGAGCGGCCCCGGCGTGTCGAGCGTGAAAGAGAGCGGGAGGACGCCGTAGGTGCTGATCCGACCCGCCGTCACCTTGAGACCCACGGTGCCGCACCAGGCCGCGGGCAACCGCACGGAGCCGCCGGTATCGGTGCCAATGGCCACGGGCGCCAGCCCCGCCGCCACCGCCACCCCTGATCCACTCGACGAGCCTCCAGGGGTCCGGTGCACCGCGAGATCCCACGGATTCCGGGGCGTACCGAGATGGGTGTTGGTGCCGAAGCTCCCCATCGCAAACTCCACGGTGTGCGTCTTGCCGAGGACGATCATGCCGGCCGCGATGAGCCTCTCGGCGAGAGTCGCGGTGACCGGTGACACGCGTTCGGTCCACACCTTCGATCCGCCCGTGGTCACCCGCCCCTCGAGGTCGACGAGGTCCTTGAGCGCGATGGGCACGCCGTGGAGCGGTCCGACCCGATGGCCAGACCGGATCGCCCGATCAGCACCCTCGGCGGCGAGGCGCGCCTCCGCCGCGTAGACGGCGATGAACGCGTGAAGCGCGGGGTCGCGGCGCCGGATCCGCTCGAGGAGCGCCTCCACCGCGTCGACGGGGGAGAGCGTGCGTGTGCCGAAGGCGTGAGACAGCTCGGCCACGGTGGCCCATACGGGATCGATCCGGCTCATAGATGGTCTCCTCGAAATGTCGGCGTCGTGCCAAGCCAAGTAGTGGAACTAGGCGGGAGTATAAGACGGGACAGTTCTCCTTGGGCCGGGACCTCTTGACGCCCGCCCCCCGCATTCGATAGTATCTGCTCACGAACGCGGCCTTGGGGACCCCTCACTGGAGGTGAGCGCCATGACCTGGGAAGCACCTGACTTCGTCGAAGTGAAGATGGACGCTGAGATCAACTCCTACCAGGACGACTTCGACCGGGAACAGGACGACCGCTTCTAGCAAGCGGCCGCCCGATCAGACCCCGCAGCCCCTCGTCCGGCCCACCGGCCGCCGAGGGGCTGTGGCGTCTATGGGGACTTCATCGTGCGCATCCGCGTGCTGGGCTCGGCGGCGGGCGGCGGCTTTCCGCAATGGAACTGCGGATGCCCGAACTGCCGCGGCGTGCGCGCCGGCACCATCCGGGCCACGCCCCGCCGGCAGGAATCCATCGCGATCAGCTCGCACGGCACGGGCTGGTTCCTCCTGAACACGTCGCCGGAGATCCGGGAGCAGATCGAGAGCTTTCCCGGTCTGCATCCCCAGGCGCCGCGGCACTCGCCCATCCTGGCCATCGTCCTCACCAATGGCGATCTCGACCACACGCTGGGCCTCCTGTCTCTCCGCGAATCCCACCCGCTCGTGGTGTATGCCACCGAGCGCATGCGCCGCGGATTCACGGACGGCAATGTCCTCTACCGGACGCTCCAGCGATTTCCCGGCCAGGTGACGTGGCGCGCCCTCACCCTCGGATCCGAGAGCGAGCTCGCGGGCGTCGACGGAAAGGGCAGCGGGCTCTGGATCGAGGCGGTGCCCGTTCCGGGCAAGCTTCCCATCCATCTCGAAAGCCAGGGCGCGGGCGACGCGGAAGACAATATCGGCCTCCGCATACGGGAAGCGGCCACCGGACGGCGCCTCGCTTACTTTCCTGCCGCGGGCGGCCTCACGCCCATCGTGGGCAAGGCCATAGACGACGCCGACTGCGTGTTCTTCGACGGAACGTTCTGGTCGGGCGACGAGCTGCCCGCCCAGGGGCTGGGCACCAAGCGGGCCGACGACATGGCGCATCTGCCGGTGGGCGGCCCCGGCGGGAGCCTGGCCGCGCTCCACGGACTCCGCGCCTCGCGCCGCATCTACATCCACGTCAACAACACGAATCCGCTCCTGCGCGAGGATTCCCCGGAGCGGAGAGAGGTCGAGGCGGCGGGCTGGGAAATCGCGGGGGACGGCATGGAGGTGAGCCTGTGACCATCGCGCCGCCCCCGCCGCCCCTCTCCCGAGACGATTTCATCGCCTGGGTGCGGCGCGAGGGCGAGGCGCGCTATCACGATCATCATCGCTACCACGCCCTCATGCACGAGGGGAAGCTCACCCGCCTCCAGCTCCAGCAGTGGGTGCTCAATCGCTACTACTACCAGACGCGCATTCCCATCAAGGACGCCATCATCCTGTCGAAGTCGGAGGATCCGGCCTTCCGCCGCATGTGGATTCGCCGCGTCCGCGACCACGACGGCGACGAAGCCGGCGAGGCCGGGCTCGATCTCTGGCTCCGCTTGGCCGACGGGGTCGGCCTCGACCGGCACGAGGTCGAGAGCTGCCGGGCCGTCCTCCCCGGCGTGCGCTTCGCCTGCGATGCCTACGTGGAGCTGGTGCGCGAGCGCACGCTGGTGGAGGCGGTGGCGTCGTCGCTCACCGAGTTCTTCGCCCCCGATCTCATGTCCAAGCGCGTGCTCGCCTGGGAGAAGCACTACCCGTGGGTCAGCCCGGAGATGCTCGCCTATTTCCGCTCGCGGGTGCCGCGGGCCCGGCGCGACTCGCTGGAGGCCATCGACTTCGTCATCGAGCACGCGACCACCTACGAGATGCAGGAGCGCTGCGTGGCCGCCCTCATCCGCAAGACGGAGATCCTCTGGCACCTCCTCGATTGCGCCTACGCCGCCTACATCGAGCCGGGCTGGGGTCCGGGCGGAGCGCGCGCCAGTTGATCTCCACGGAGAGCCGGCCCCGCCTGGCATCCAAGGCCCGCCTCCGGTTCGATCGCAAGTCCTCGCGCTATATGCTCCTCTATCCCGAGCGCGGTCTCGTGCTCAATCCCACCGCCGCCGACGTGCTCCAGCGCTGTGACGGGCTGCGCACCGTGGGCTCCATCGTGGAGGAGCTGGCGCAACAGTACGGCCACGAAGTCCCCTCCGTGGAGCGCGAGGTCATGACGTTTCTCCAGACCATGGCCGACCGCGGCCTCGTGCAGGCCGCGGTATGACCGAGGCGCCGAGGCCGTATACCCCCGCACGGCCGTATACCATGGTCGCCGAGCTGACCTACCGCTGTCCCCTCCGCTGCGTCTACTGCTCCAACCCTCTCGACTACGGGACACATCGAGACGAGCTCGACACCAATACGTGGCTCCGCATCCTGCGCGAGGCGGAGGACCTGGGGGTGGTCCAGCTCAATCTCACGGGGGGCGAGCCCGTCGTGCGCGACGATCTGGAGGCCATCATCGCGGAAGCGCGGCACCTCGATCTCTACACGAACCTCATCACCAGCGGCATCCCCCTGCGCCGCGAGCGGCTCGCGCGATTCCGCGAGCTCGGCCTCGACAATGTCCAGATCTCCGTACAGGCCACGGAGGCCGCCGGCTCCGATCGGATCGCAGGGCGGCGGTCCTTCGAACGCAAGCTGGTGATCGCAGGCTGGGTGAAGGAGCTGGGCTTTCCCCTCACCCTCAACACCGTCCTCCATCGGGAGAACCTCGACCACGTCGCGGACATCGTGGCGCTCGCCGAGCACCTCGGCGCCGATCGCCTGGAGCTCGCCAACACGCAGTATCTCGGCTGGGCTCTCCCGAACCGCGCCGCCCTCCTGCCTACCCAGGCCCAGCTCACGCGGGCGCGCGAGCTCGCGGGGGAAGCGCGGCGCAGACTGCGCGGCCGGATGGAGGTGCTCTTCGTCACCCCCGACTACTACACCGACCTCCCGAAGGCCTGCATGGACGGCTGGGGGCGACGCTTCATCGTGGTGAGTCCCGATGGCCTCGTCCTGCCCTGTCACGCCGCCCATACCTTGCCCGGCCTTCAGTTCGACTCGGTGAAGGACCGGCCACTGCGCGAGATCTGGCTCGACTCTCCGGGCTTCAACGCCTTCCGCGGCGAGAGCTGGATGCCCGAGCCCTGCCGGAGCTGCGAGCGGCGCGAAACCGATTTCGGCGGCTGCCGCTGCCAGGCCTTTCATCTCACCGGGAATGCCGCCGCCACCGATCCGACCTGTCATCTCTCGCCCGACCACGGGCTCATCGAAGCGGCGCGAGAGGCCGCCGCCGCGGAGGGGCCGGCACCGCTCCTCTACCGGACGACCCGACGCGCGTCTTGACAACCACGAAAGGCCGGACGTATCGTCCTGCCCGCGGAGAGGCGACGCCTCGCGGCTCGCGTTGATCCGGCCCCAGCCGATTCCTCATCGATCCTCAAAGGGGAGGCACATCATGCGGCGCATCACCCTCACATCGCTCACGGTGGCATTCACGATCGGGTGCATGCTCGCCGCCCTGGCCTGGGCGCAGCAGGCGGCGCCCCCGTCCTGGAAGCAGGGCCAGCCCCCCAGCCTCGCCGACTCGACGCTCGCCCCCATTCCCCAGCCGCCCGCGCCCAAGGCCGCCGGCGAGATTCCCATCGACAAGATCAAGGTGCCCCCGGGATTCAAGGCCGAGCTATGGGCCTCCGGCATCAACAATGCCCGCGCCATGACCTGGGGCGACAAGGGTACGCTGTTCGTGAGCAGCCGCGTGGCGGGGAATATCTACGCGGTGGTGGACAAGGGTGGGCAGCGCGAGGTCAAGACCATCGCCACCGGCCTGAACCTGCCGAACGGCGTGGCCTTCAAGGACGGCACGCTCTACATCGCCGAGGTGTCGAAGATCAGCAAGATGCCCGGCATCGAGGACAAGCTCGACAGCCCGCCCGCCATGGAAATGGTCTACGACACCTTGCCCAAGGACCTGCCGCACGGCTGGAAGTACCTCGCCTTCGGCCCCGACGGCAAGCTCTACTTCAATATCGGCGCGCCCTGCAATATCTGTATGCCGCCCGACACCCACGCCAACCTCTCCCGCGTGAATCCCGACGGCACCGGCTTCGAGTACGTGGCCCACGGCGTACGCAACAGCGTGGGCTTCGACTGGCATCCGGTGACCAAGCAGCTCTACTTCGCCACCCACGCCCGCGACTGGCTGGGCGACAACGAGCCGAGCGACAAGTTCGACGTGGTGACGAAGAAGGGACAGCACTTCGGCTTCCCCTACTGCCACCAGGGTGACATTCTCGACCCGGAGCTCGGCAAGGGACACTCCTGCAAGGAGTTCGTGCCGCCGCTCATCAAGACGGGCCCGCACGTGGCCGGCAACGGGGTCGAGTTCTACACGGGATCGATGTTTCCCCCCGAATACAAGAACCGCGCCTTCCTCGCCCAGCGCGGATCGTGGAACCGCTCGGAGAAGATCGGCTTCCGCGTGATGATGGTCACCCTGCGCCCCGGCGCCGCGCCGAAGTACGAGATCTTCGCCCAGGGGTGGCTGCAGGGGCAGGAGATCTGGGGACGCCCCGTGTACACGAAGCAGATGAAGGACGGCTCGCTCCTCATCGCCGACGACTACGCGGGAGCGATCTACCGGATCAGCTACCAGCGCTGAGCCGCGTGCAGCCGTTCCTCGGCGTCCCGATCGTTCTCACCCTGCTCGCGACGATCGGGGCGCCGGCGTACGCCGGCGACGTCGAGGCGGGCAAGCGCAAGGCCGAAGCGTGCGGTGCCTGTCACGGCGCCGACGGCAACGCCACCATACCCGGCACGCCGTCCCTCGCCGGCCAGCCCGTCTACTTCACCCACTGGCAGCTCATCAAGTATCGAGACGGCCGGCGCAAGGACGCGCAGATGTCGCCCTTCGCCAAGAACCTCACCGATACCGACATGGCCGATCTCGCCGCCTACTTCGCGGCGCAGCGCGCCCTTCCCCGCCCCGCCACCACGGATCCGGCCAAGGTGGCCGAGGGCAAGCGTCTCGCCACCTTCCACCACTGCGCTTCGTGCCACCGCCCCGATCTCTCCGGCCAGCAGCAGGTCCCCCGCCTCGCCGGCCAAGACTACGAATACCTCCTGCGTCTCCTCCGCGGGTTCAAGGCCAGGACCGCCTCCGATCTCGACGGCACCATGACCATGGCCGCCCAGCCTCTCCGCGAGGAAGACATCGAAAATCTCGTCCAGTACATGGCGAGCCTCGGCGCCTCGCCCTAGCTACTCCGCCTCCGCTTCTTCGCCTCCGCTTCTTCCCCCTCGGCCCCCTCACCCTGCCCTCTCCCCCTTTGGGGGCGAGGGATGCGAACCACCACCATGAGCCGGGTGGGGTGGGGGGATGTCCTCCCGGGACCCGTGTCTTCTGGGGAGCTTCTCAACGCCGACAACCAAAATCTCGTGGCGGGCCAAGAGTGGCCAAGCGGAGTGCGACGCAGCGTGGTCCCGGGAGGACATCCCCCCACCCCGCCCGGCGGTAGCAGGAGTTCTAGGACCTAGCGGACCGGAGAGCGGACCAGATGCGGGCAGGCGTCAACGGCATGTCGAGATGCGTGACGCCGAAGGGAGAGAGCGCGTCCACTGCGGCGTTGACGACAGCCGGCGGCATCCCGATGCAGCCCGCCTCCCCGACGCCTTTGGCCCCCAGCGGATTCCGCGGCGACGGCGTGCACGTTTTCTCGATGATGACGTGCGGCACCTCGTCGGCGCGCGGCAGCGCGTAGTCCATGAGCGTGCCCGTCACGAGCTGGCCGTCGCGGTCATAGACGATGGCTTCCTGGAGGGCCTGCCCCAGTCCCTGCGCGAGGCTCCCGTGGAGCTGGCCCTCGGCGAGGAGCGGATTGATGACGGTCCCCGCGTCGTCCACCCACACCAGCCGCTCGATGACGAGGCGGCCCGTCTCCGCCTCCACGCGGAGCGCGCACACGATGGCGCCGAAGGTCCACACTTCGGTGTCGGGCTGGAAGTACACGCTCGCCTCGAGGCCCGGCGTGTCGCCCACGGGCAGAGCGTGGCCACCCGCATAGGCGGTGGCCGCCACCTCCCGCCACATCACCTGACGCTGCGGCACGCCGGTGACCTGGAACCCGCCGGGCACGGTGATCACGTCCGCCACCGCCGCCTCGAGCATGCGCGCCGCGATGCGGCGGCCCTTCTCGCGGACGTCCACCGACACGCGCTGGAGCGCGCTCCCGCCCAGGGCCACGCTCCGGCTGCCGAACGTGCCGAAGCCCTCGGGCCCCGAGCGCGTGTCGCCGTGGACCACCTCCACGTCGTCCGGGGTGACCCCGAGATGGTCGGCCACGATCTGGGCGAAGGTGGTCTCGTGCCCCTGCCCGTGCGCGCTCGAGCCGGTGATGGCCGTCACTCGTCCCGACCGCTCGACCTTGACGCTGCCGCTCTCCCAGCCGAGCGCACACGGCTCGACATAGGACGCGAGGCCGATGCCCACGATCTCCCCGTGCCCCCGCCGCTCCGTCTGCTCGCGCCGCAGGCCCGCGTAGTCCGCGGTATCGAGGGCGCGCTCGAGGGCGAGCTGATAGTTGCCGGAGTCGTAGACCTGACCGGTGGCCGTCTTGTAGGGGAAGGCGTCGGCCGCGATGAAGTTCCGGCGCCGGATCTCCGCGGGATCGAGGCCGGCGGCGCGGGCTGCCGTGTCCATGAGCCGCTCGATGACGAAGCACGCCTCGGGCCGCCCCGCCCCCCGATAGGCGGACACGGGCGCGGTGGTGGTGAGGGCGCCGATCACCGTGATGTCGCAGGCGGGCACGACGTAGCAGCCGGGAAGGAGGCGGGCGTGATTCCACGGGGAGCCGGCGGCGGCGTTCATCAGCGCGGCCCCTAGAGGCGCGGTGATCCGCGCGCGAAGGGCCATGATCCGGCCGTCGGCATCGACGGCCAGCTCGCCCTCGCACACCGAGCCGCGGGAGTGATTGGTGGTGATCTGGTCCTCCGCGCGCGTGGCGATCCATTTCACGGGCCGGCCGAGGCGACGCGTCAGCCAGGCCAGCAGTATCTCCTCGCGATAGGGGCCCGTCTTCACGCCGAAGCCGCCGCCCACGTCGGGCGCGATCACGCGCACTCGCGACTCGGGCATCTCGAGGATGCGCGCCACTTCTGCGCGGATGCGGAAGGGCGCCTGGCAGGAGACCCAGAGCGTGAGGTCCTCCGTGGACGGATCGAAGGCGGCGAGAACGGAGCGCGGCTCCATGGCCACCGCCGCCACCAGCTGCTGGGCGACGCGAACCGAGACCACACGCGCGGCGGCGGCCACTGCCCGCGCCGCGTCGCCCTCGCGCAGCGTGCGCGTGAAGCACCGGTTCTTGTCGATCTGCGGATAGAGCGTCGGCGCGCCATCAGCCACCGCCCCCTCCGGTCCAGGCAGGGCGGGAAGCGGCTCGTAGCTGATTTCGATGAGATCGAGAGCGTCGCGCGCGGCGTAGATGGTCTCCGCCACCACCGCGGCCACCGGTGTCCCCGCCGCGTGCACGATCCCGTCGGCGATGATGGGATGCGGCGGCACACGCATGTCCGGGATCATCCGGTTGACGGGAAGCGGTGCCAGATGCGCGAGCTCCGACCCCGTCACCACGGCGAGGACACCGGGAGCGCGGCGCGCCGGCTCGACGTCCAGCGTGGCGATGCGGGCATGCGCGTACGGGGAGCGGAGGAGGGCCACGTGGGCGCAGGCGGCGGGACGAATATCGTCCACGTAGCGCCCCGAGCCGATGAGGAGGCGGTGGTCTTCGCGGCGCTTGAGGGGCCGGCCTATCCAGGCGCCGTCCGCGGATCCCTCGCCGTGGCTCACGGGCGCATGGTGTGCGTCGAGGCTCCGGGCCGGCGCCGAGGGGCGGCGAGCTCGGCGAATTCACAGAGAAGCGGCCGCGTGTCGCGCGGGTCCACGATCTCCTCGATCCAGAACGTCTCCGACGAGCGGAAGGGCGAGCGGAGCTTGTTGAGGCGCACCTCGATCTCTTCGAGCTTGGCCTGGGGATCGGGGGCGGCGTCGATGTCCGCGCGGTAGGCCGCCTCGATCCCCCCCTCGAGCGGCAGGGATCCCCAGCGGCCCGACGGCCACGCATAGCGCGTGCAGAAGCGCCCACCGTTCTTGTGAGCGGCCCCCGCCACCCCGAAGCAGTTGCGCACGATCACCGAACACCACGGCACCGTGGTCTGCCAGATCGCCGACATGGCGCGCACGCCCTGCTTGATGGTGCCCGTGCGCTCCGCCTCGAGGCCGATGAGAAAGCCGGGGCAGTCGACGAGATAGACCACGGGCAGGTGGAAGGTCTGGGCGAGATCGACGAAGCGCTCGACCTTCTGGCAAGTGTCGGCGGCCCACGCTCCGCCGTAGAAGTACGGATCGCTCGCGAGAAGGGCCACCGGCCAGCCGTCCAGACGGGCGAGGCCCGTGATGATGGAGCGCCCGTAGAGTGCCCCGATCTCGAAGAACGAGCCCTTGTCGACCACCGCCTCCACGATGCCGCGCATCTTGTAGGGCTTGCGGATGTCGCGGGGGATGGCCTCGATCAGCCACGGCTCGCGGCGCGCGGGCGGATCGGTGCGCTCGCCGCGTGGGGGCACGTCGTCGATCGACGACGGCAGGTAGGAGAGAAAGCGGCGGGCGCGCGCGAAGGCTTCTTCCTCGCTGTCCACCGCGTCGTCCACTGCGCCCGCCTTGAGCTGGATCTCCCAGCCCCCGAGCTCGTTCTTCGTGAGCTTCTGCCCGAGCCGCTCGACCACGGGCGGTCCTGCCACGAAGAGGGCGGAGAGCTCCTTGACCATGACCGAGTAGTGGGCGGCCGCGAGATGGGCGGCTCCGAGGCCGGCCACCGATCCAAGACCGAGAGCCACGCGCGGAACGGTGCCGATGTTGTCGACCACGACCTCCCAGCCACTCACCCCCGGAACATTGGCGCGCCCCGTGGTCTCGATGGTCTTCACCGAGCCGCCGCCGCCCGATCCCTCCACGAGCCGGATCAGGGGCAGACGCATCTCGTTGGCCATCTGCTCGCACATGAGGTGTTTGCCTTTGATGGTGGCGTCGGCGGAGCCGCCGCGCACCGTGAAGTCGTCGCCGCCCACCACCACCGGACGGCCATCCACCTTGGCCCGCCCGAAGATGAAGTTGGAAGGGGTGAGGCTCGCCAGCTCATTGGCCTTGTCGTAGGCGGCCATGCCCGCGATCTTGCCCAGCTCGTGAAATGACCCCGGATCCACGAGCTTCTCCACCCGCTCCCTGATGGTCAGGCGTCCGCCGTCGTGCTGCCGCCGCACGCGCTCAGGCCCGCCCAGCTCCTCGGCGAGCGCCTCGCGTCGCCTGAGCTCGTCGAGCTCGGGCTCCCAGCCCTTGGACCCTCCCGACGTCTCGGCCATGCTCTAGGCGAAAGCTTTCCGCAGCGATCCCGCCACCTCGTCCACGGCGGCCCGCGCCTTGTCGAGGAAGCGTGTCATGCGGATGAAGCCGTGGAACATGCCGTCGTAGCGGGTGAGCGTCACGGGCACGCCGGCGTCACGGAGACGGGCGGCATAGGCCTCCCCCTCGTCGCGCAACGGATCGCAGGCAGCCGTGATCACCAGCGCGGGAGGCAGCCCGGCCAGGCTCGGCGCGAGGAGCGGCGCGGCGAGTGGCTCCTTCCCCTGCTCTTCACGCTCCAGGTAGTGGCGCCAGAACCACCGCATGGCCTCGGGCGTGAGCACGTAGCCCGTGGCGTTCTCGTGATACGAGGGCGTGTCGAGGCTGGAGTTGGTCACGGGATAGATGAGGACCTGGTAGACGATGGCCGGACCCTTCCGGTCGCGCGCCATGAGCGCCACCACGGCGGAGAGATTGCCGCCCGCGCTGTCACCACCCACCGCCACGCGCCGCGCATCGATGTTGAGCCGCCGGGCATTGGCCACGACCCACTCAAGCGCCGCGTAGGAATCCTCGGCGGCCACCGGATACTTCAACTCGGGGGCCAGTCGATA
>Ga0070712_100001424_pt1 | contig 14567 bp, 12 predicted proteins | sample LARL81metaG_FD_71396 | JGI IMG/M metagenome (GOLD analysis project Ga0070712, IMG submission 71396) | Corn, switchgrass and miscanthus rhizosphere microbial communities from Kellogg Biological Station, Michigan, USA - LAR L8-1 metaG | ecosystem: Host-associated > Plants > Roots > Rhizosphere ...
CGATTACTCGATGTTGACTGGAACATTAGCATGTCGAGCCAAGCCGCAGCACGTCGAGCCAAGCCGCCCGGACACGGCGGCTGGCTGCGGTGCGCCGCGGCCGGCGGTGCTCGCGGCCGCGGGGGCGGGACAGCGCCGGGCCGGGCTGGTCGCCCGCGCCGGACTGCGCCGACTCGCTGAGGCGGCCGGGCCCGCTGTGGCAGGATAGGCGCATGGCACACGCCTACTCCATGAGCGCTCCGGCGGTGCGTGCCGCATCAGCAGTGCACAGGGTCTTTCAGCCATGAAGCGGATCATGCTCAGTGGCCGGAAGCCAGCCGCCCGACGGATCATGCCGACACCCATCGCCAGCGGCCGTCTACACTGAGTGTTCGGGCTCTCCTGAATCCAGCACTCTCCCGTTCTCTAGCCTGTGACGGATCTCGCCGGAGCGCTTAGATGCGAAGAAGCTGCTGAGGGCACAGGGACAGATATGACATCGCCGGAGGCTACGCGCCCGGGACAGCGGCGGGTGCGGATGGGTAATTTCTGGCTTGACGCGCTCACCGAGCAGGAAGTGATCGACCGGGTCAGGGAAGCGTGGGCAGCCGGTTACGGCGGGTCGATCATCCCGGTCAACGTGGATGTGGCCCGGACCGTGGATCGCCAGCCCAGACTGGCCGGGCTCCTGACCTCAGGGTCGCTTGTCGTGGCGGACGGGATGCCGCTGCTGTGGGCGGCGCGGGCCGGACGGCAGGCACTGCCGGAACGCGTCACCGGCGCCTCTCTGCTGTTCTCGCTGAGTGAAGCGGCTGCTGCCGACAGGCGGTCGGTGTTTCTTCTCGGCGGTGCCGAGGGGGTGCCGCAGAAGGCTGCCGAAGCACTGCGCACCAGATTCCTGGACCTGTCCGTCGCCGGAGCTTATTCGCCACCGTTCGGTTTTGACCAGACCGACGAGGGAGTACGGCGGACCATCGCTACCGTCACAGCCGCCGAGCCTGACCTGGTTTTCGTCGGGCTCGGCTTTCCCCGTCAGGAGAAGCTCATCGAGCAGCTCCAGCGCACATGGCCTAACGCCTGGTACCTGGCCTGCGGTGGCGGCATTCCCATGGCCGCCGGAGTAATGCGTCGCGCATCTCCGCTGGTGCAGCGCCTCGGGCTGGAATGGGTGCATCGATTGGTCATCGAGCCGCGCCGCCTGGCCGGCAGGTATCTGCGTGATGACCTGCCATTCGCAATTGGATTGCTGGCCCGGACGGTAATGCGCCGCTTCGAGCGGTAGCGCTGCGAGCCTGCAGGATGAGGCGCACGGCGCAGGGCAGGTCGTCGGCTACCGCATCAGCGTCGGCCCCGGCGGAGCCGTCACGGCCGGGGCGAAGCAGGATGGTCGAAGTGCCGGCCGCCCGGCCGGCCATCAGGTCTGAGTCGCTGTCACCGATGACGACGGCCTTGTCCAGCTCGATCCGGTGTTCGCGAGCCGCGCGCCGCAGCATGCCGGGATGCGGCTTACGGCACTCGCACGTGGCGGGCGCGTGCGGGCAGTGGTAAGCGGCGTCGAGCCGCGCGCCCTCGGCGGCGAGAAGTAGCGTCAGCCGCGCGTGGACGGCAGCGTAGCGGGCGGAGTTGCCTGCTCGCCCGGCTAGCCAGCTCTGGTTTGTCACCAGGACCGTTTGGATTCCGGCGGCGTTAAGCTGCGCCACCGCCCGGGCCGCGCCCGGCAAGAGGACCAGTTCGGCGGGTGAGGTGACGTACTCTCCCTCGGGACGCTTGACGTTGATCGTCCCGTCCCGGTCGAGAAAGACGGTGCTGATAGCCCCGGATATGGGCACGGGTACCTCAGGACGGCCGCGGGAACAACGCCGATTCCACCATCTCGCAGATGGTGTGGCCCAGGTGCATGCAGGCTTCCTGCACCAGGGCGGTGTCGTCGGCCGGTACCCGGATGGCTATCTGCGCCGTCACGGCTGCCTTCCCGCCGTGCTCCCCCGTGAGCGCCACCGTAGTCATCCCGGCCTGCGCCGCCGCGTCGAGCGCACGGACGACGTTGAGCGAGTTACCCGACGTGGTCAGGCCCACCACGACATCCCCCGGCCTGCCCACACCGAGCACCTGGCGGGCGAATACCTCGTCGTAAGAGTAGTCGTTCCCGATCGCGGTCATCGCCGCCGTGGCGTCCGGGAGGCTGATCGCGGGCAGACCAGGGCGGTCGAAAGCGAACCGGCCCATAAGCTCCGCGGCGAGATGCCCGGCGTCCTGGGCCGACCCGCCGTTGCCGAAGAAGATCACTTTTCCGCCGTGACGCAGGGACTTGAGCATCACCTGCGCAACCTCGACCGCCTGCTCGGCGAAGACCCCCTGGGCCATCTGCTGCTTGATCGCAGCTGCCTGGGCCATCCGCGCCCGCGCCCGCTCCGCGACCGGTGTCACGACATCGCTCGTGCTCATGCCCGCCATGTCGTAAGCCCCTTGGTATCGAAAGCGAACTCGGTGATGACGGCCCCGGCAAATTCAAGTGCCTCGATAACCCGATGCTTCTTCGTAAAATCGCAGAACAGCAGGATATAACCGCCGCCGCCAGCGCCGGTGATCTTCCCGCCCAGGGCGCCATGGTTATGAGCGATTTCATAGAGCTCATCGATTCGCGGGTTGGAAATAAGGGGGGACATCCGTTTCTTCTGGGTCCACGCTTCGCCCAGCAGTTCGCCGAACTCCTGCAGTGCGCCGGTCAGCAGGGCGGCCTTCATGGCCACCGCGAGTTCCTTCTGGGCCCGCAGCCCGGCCAGCGTGTCGCCGGAGGAGGCGCGAGTACGCCGGGTCTGGTCCTCGATCACCCGGGCCGAGTCCCGCGTTATGCCGGTGAAACACAGCAGCAGACTCAGCTCTAGCTCATGGGCGATCTCATCTTTGATCCGGAGGGGGTTGACGATCACCTGCTCGCTGAACTCGATGAAGTTGAAGCCGCCGAAGGTCGCCGCGTACTGGTCCTGCATGCCACCGGTGATACCGAGATCCTCACGCTCGATGGCGTGGGCGAGCCGGGCGGTCTGGTAGTCGTCGAGCACCCGGCCGTGGTGAGTGGCGAGCAGGCCGGTGAGGGCGACCATCATCGTCGAAGACGAGCCGAGACCGGACCCCGGTGGCGCATTGGAACGCAGTACCAGGTCGTAGCCGTCGGTGCCCTCTCGGCCGAACCGCCGCACCGCTGCCTTGATCAGGTCCAGGCTGCCGTCACAGAGAATCTCTTCGTCGAGCCTCATCTCGGCGGTTGACTTGAAGTCCACCGACTCGATCGTGACCATGCGATCGGTGCGTGGGACCAGGGATCCGTAGGCGTAACGATCGATGGTTGCACTCAGCACACAGCCGCCCTCAGCCGCCGGGAACGGCGGGACATCCGTACCTCCCCCTGCGAATGAGATCCGGAGTGGCGCCCGCGCCCGGATTCGTGGCCGTTCCATCGACCCGCCTGCTCCCTTCCATCCGCCCCCGCCATCAGGCGAGGGCGCACTTCCCTGGCCTGGCTATACGGGCGTGACGCCGTCCTTGGCGTCGTAGTATCGCGGGGCTACCGGCGCGGTTATCTCAAGCACCTGGTCTATCTCCTGCTGCGAGAGCCTGCTGCGGAACGATCCGAGCGCCGCGCGCGGGTCCATCGGCCGGAACGCGGTGCGCGACAGCCCGCCGCGCAAGGTCCAGCTACGCTGGGCCTCGGCCTTCCCGTGGTCTGTGGTGGCCCAGATGATGTGCTGGCGTGCCCGGTCGGTCCAGGTCAGGCCGCACGTGGCGTACAGCTCGCGGAACGCCGCCTCCGGGTTGCCGGCGAGATCTTCGTAACGGGCCATGTGCACGAGCCCTGGCTGCCGCTCGTTCAGGTCACCGAGCGCGGCGTAGGCGACCCGCCAGAGCACCGCGGCCTTGGCGACGGGGTCCGGCGAATCGGCCGCGGCCCGCAGCTCGTCGGCGTAGGGGCCGAGCAGGTCGCGTACCAGCAGCGGCTGAGCGAGCAGGTCGTGCAGGTGAGCCCTCCAGCCGAGCCGCCGCCAGCTGCCGACGAACGACACCGGATGGCGGACGCTGACCACCACCCGGCACCCCATCCGCTGCGCGAACCACGCCACCGAGAGGGTGGCGAACGGGTCATCGATGAGCGCGCGACGGCCGCGGAGCCTGCCCATGGTGAAGGCCGTCGAGTACTTCGCCATCCGGGCCAGGTCGTAGGGAGCGCGGTTACGGCGGAGCTCGGCGATGAGTTGGTAGCGCAGCCGCAGCGTGTCGTGATAAGCGGCGGCCCACCGTTCGTCGTTTTCGGCGCAGATGTACTGGTAGCGGTGGGTCACCTCGGCGTTAAGGACGCCGGGCGAGCGGCCGGGCGGGTGCTGGGGGTTCAGCGGCTCGTTAACATAGACCACCTCACCGCCGGCCTGCAGCATCTTGCCGATCCAGCTGGTGCCGCTGCGCGGCAGCCCGGTCACCAGGATTCCCTGATCTGAACGCATACTGGAGGGGCCGTCCTCTCTTCGTCTGGCGCCTGCCCAGACTGAGATTCTGCCGGTAATGGCGGTGCGACCGCAGGCAATCCCGGGCGGCCCGCCGGGCGCGTGATGCGCAAGACCCAGGAGGTTACTGTAACAGCGCCCCCGGCGCGGCCGTACCCATAGGGAACCTTTGGCGGCCGGTGTAAGGTAAAGGCATCGTATGAAACGTGACCTGGATGGTTAAACTGCATTCATCGGGGATCATGGTCACCAGTCACGCCCGAAGCTGAAGTAACCCCTGGCGTTTGCGTCCGCGGCCAGACAGTATCCGCGGCCGGGTGCCCGTCCGCCCTGGTTGCCTGCCTGCGAGAGGAGATTGGGCGTGGAGAGCCGCGATCAGGTTGAGGACGACAGCTCCCCTACGGGCCCGGGTGGCGAGCTCGGAGCCGGCCTCCGTCCGGATCGAGGGGCCGCAGTCAATGTCGCGAGCCCGCAGTGGCCTGGTGCGGGCGCCCGCGACCCGCTCGCCCGTCCGCGCAATTTCGTCTCCACCGCCAAGTGGGGCACGCGCTTCGCGTTAGTGACGGCCAGCAGGCCGACCTACCGGGCGCGGATGCTGCCCGGCTTCCTGATCGCGGGGGCCTCGCGTTGCGGCACCACTTCGATGTTCGACGCGCTCAGCCAGCACCCGGCCATCTGCAATCCCCTGCTGCCCTGGACGAGGGAAGTGCACTACTTCGACAACGGCTACGACCGCGGGCTGGCCTGGTACCAGAGCCACTTCCCGCTGAAGGTCCGCGCGCGCAGGGCGGCGCGCGCGGTCGGCGCGGAACCGCTGGCCTTCGAGTCGGGCCCGTACTACATGTTCCACCCGCTCGCCCCCGAGCGGATCCACCGGGATCTGCCAGGCGTGAAACTGCTCGTATTACTTCGTGACCCGGTGGAGCGCGCGTTCTCGGCGTATGCCAACTCGATATCGGTCCGCTGCGAGACGGAATCGTTCGAACGGGCCCTGGAGCTCGAGGACAGCCGCCTGGCCGGCGAGACGGAACGCATCGTGGCCGACCCGACTTACCCCAGCTTCAGCCACCGGCATCACTCCTACCGCATCCGGGGGCAGTATGCCGAGCAACTCGAGCGCCTGGAGAGCCTGTTCGGCCGCGAGCGCATCCACGTCGTGGATAGTGGTGATTTCTTCACCGACCCCGTGCCGGTCTATCACGGTGTGCTGGATTTCCTTGGCCTGCCCCCGCTGGACCGCCCCGTCGTCAAGCGCCTCAATTCCCGCCCGCGCCCCGCGCCCATGTCTGCCTCGGTCCGGATCGCGCTCGAGGATCACTACCGTCCGCACAACGAGCGGCTGGCCACATGGCTGGGCCGAGAGCCGAGCTGGTGCCGGTAGCATCGGCCGGCGTCGGCGGGTAAGGTCCCCCGACCGGAAACGGCCGCCGCGGCGCCGGTGATCGCGGCGAGGGTACCCGTCGCCTACTGCCAGCCCCACCGCTTGCGAAGCACGAGGCCGAGTTCCTCTTCCACCTCGGTGATCTCCTGGTCGAGCCGCTCGCGGACATACGCGACGTCTTCCGGTGACATTGTGGGCCCGTTGTCGCCCAGCGGCTGGTACAGCACACGCTGCACCAGCTTGGAGCGCTTGACCCGCCCTACCAGGTTGGCTCCGTCGTGGTGACGGACCCAGTTCGCCGCGTGACCCGCGGCGGCCGCCAGCGGAAGCCAGCGCGCGCTGCTGGCCGGCAGCCGCACCTCGAGCTGCCGCTGGCTGACGACGTGGCGGCCGACCTCCAGCCAATCGGTGACGTCGTCGAGGAAGCCCTGCGGGTTGCTTTGCAAGTCGTCGAACAGCGCAACGTGCAGCGATTTGCGGCCGAAATTGCGCAAGTACCGGCGCAGGTGCGTCCCGTACTGGCCCTCACCGAGCAGGGTTGGCACCTGCTGCGCCGTCTCGATGAACGTCGGCGCCGCGAGCCCGTGCTTTCGCAGGTACAGGTAGGAAGAGAACGCGCGCGAGGCCGGCTCTCGCAACGTGACCATGAGCCGGACATCGGGCCCCAGGCACTCACGGATGCGCTCTGCGGCCTTCTCGCTGCTCAGGTACTCGGGGCACACCTCACCGACGATCTTGTAATCGGGACGCGCGGCGCGGAACTGGGTGCTGTACCAATCCAGGCCGCGGTCGTAGTAGCGGCTGAAGAAGTACAGATCCTTGGCCTCGGTGAAGTAGATCTCCGGATGTGATATCAGGACTTCGTGCAGCCAGGTGGAACCGGACTTACCCGGGCCGATGTGCAGGAAGTTGGGCAGCCGCCGTGTCATGACCCTTCCCTATACCATGCCACGCCGGAACAGCCGGGCCGCTCGGTGGATATGCCGGGGATGGACGCCGGTCGCGATGTGGGTCAGCGCGACATACGGGTAGGGCGACACCGGCCATCTGGACAGAGCCTGCATCGCGTCGCGCAGGGCAGGTCCCCGCTGGCCGAGTGCTGACCGCGCGAATGCCATCTGGCCGAGTATCCGCGCGTGGCCCCGGCGCGAGCTGGTGAAGTCCGGGTGCTTGGCCAGCATGTACTCGAGGCTGGGCAGGGCGCTCTCCGCTATCCCGTGGTACCACGACGTGGTGTTCTTGCGGATGTCTGCCAGCGGCTGCACGATCAGGCCGACGCGCCCGGCCCGCGCGGCCCGCAGTACCCAGTCGTAGTCCTCGCCGTGGCCGTTCGGCAGCTCTTCATCGTAGGGTCCGGCCTTGACGAACGCCTCCCGCCGCATGACGAGAGTCGATGAATGCAGCTCCTTCACCCGGTTGCGGAGCAGCAGCCGGTAACTGATTTCCTCCGCCCGGCCTGGCCGTTCATGGACCTTGCCGCCGGGCAGCATGAGTCGCATGCCGGTGCCGACGACGAGCAGATCCGGCTCGCTGAGCAGCCGCTCGATCTGCAGCCTGAGCTTGGCGGCATGCCAGGTGTCGTCATCGTCGCAGCTGGCCAGGTACTCATCGCGCGCGATATCCAGGCCGGTGTTGCGGGCGCCGGGCAGGCCGGGCGAATGGGTGTTGGCGGCCACGCGCACGGTGCGCCGCGGCGTGCCCAGCCGGGTCAGTTCTTCGTCCGGCGGTTCTTGATCGTGCACGACGATGCACTCGATCTTGCCCGGATAATCCTGTCCGACCACCGCGGCGATCGACTCCCTGACCAGCTGGGGACGGTTGCGGGTCACCATGACCACGGTCACCGGCGGCCACCCGGAGTCGTCCGGCGCCGGTGCCGGGCTCACCCCGGTGCTGTGCAGGCGCGGCCTGGTGCTCAGCTGCCAGCCGTAGCGCAGCAGCAGCGGCGATCCGAGTGCGGTCACGACAACGCGGTCGCGCCGCGGCATCCGCTCGCGCCAGGCCTCGTCAGCGCGCAGCGCGACCTCGCCGTGGCTGAACCGCGAGGGGTTGCCGGACAGGCCGTGGCTGTTGCCCAGCACGACCCGCCCGTCCCCGACGTGCGCCAGATCCGAGGGGCCGGGGGATAGCCCGAGGTCGGTCAGGGCCGCACTGACGGCGGATCGCGGCCCGCGGACGAAGTCCTCGTAACGCATCCGGGTGACACGCAGGCCGCAGCTACGCAGCAACTCGGCCTCGGCCTGGATGCCCAGCCAGCGGGCGGCGGCCTCGGCGGGGACCTTGTGCAGCATGTGGTCGGTCGCCTGCACCGCGTGCGGCCGGGCCACGTCCTGCTTGCTGAGCGAATGAGCCACCCCGCGGACGTCCCGGACGAGGTGTATCACCCGTATGTCTATTCCAGCCCGGGCCAGCGCGAGCGCCTGGACCGGCCACTTGCTCGCGTCTATCACGTAACCGGCGTCGGCCTGGTCGGCGATGGCCTGGTAGAGCGCCCGGTAACTCGCGCCGTAAGCGGCCACGTCGTCGCGGAAGGCACGGTCGGCGAGCGGCATGGCGAGCAGCCGCGGCAGGTGGCGCTGCCGGGCGACGCGGTTCTGCAGCCGGTGGATCTCCGCTAGCCGGCTACCTTCCCAGCCGTCGAATGCGCGCTTGCCCACGCCGGTCCAGAACGGGCAGTCGGCGAAGGCCAGACCGCAGCCGCACCGCTCTCCGCGCGGCGCCGTCCGGCGGAACAGGTCAATGAGCTCGCCGACGTTGACCGCACCGGGCATGCCGCCGAGGACCCGCTCGAGCAGGGTGCTCCCGGACCGGCCTGACCCTGCGATGTAGATGACAGTGGGGATCGCGGGTTCCGCCCTGTCCGAGCCGGGGCCGAGCGGAGCGGTCGAGGCAGTCCGGGAGGGCTGCCTGCCCCTTCGGCTCATAGCGGAACTCCTCACTCAATGATCTCGCCGACGTGCCCTGGCCGAGGCCCCACAATATCCGGGACAGGGACGAGCCTTGGGACGATCCGGCGGCTTGACGGACGGTTGGGCCATCTCGCTGGCCGCCGCCCGGCCGGGCGAGCGCCGCGTGGCGGTTTGCGACGGGCGAATGCTAACCTGCGAGCGGTATCGCTGCGCCCAGGGGTGGCTGCCTCTCGCGCGAGAACTCATCGCGTACGCGACATCCGGGGTGCGATGCTCCCCGCAGCATGCCTTATCTATAGAAGGACCCATAGAACGGTTAGGTGTCATCCACCGGCGCCTACAGTGCGTCATAGTTCCGAGAGATAAATGTCATCGATCCAAGGCGGCGAGAGCCAGGGTGTCTGACCAGCAGCCCAGGAGCATGATAATGGGGAGCACCGCGGCATGAGTGTTGCCTCCCGGCCCGACTCGTTTGAGCTGTCCCACTACACCGGCGTGCTGCGCCGCCGCTGGCCGATACTGCTGGTCGTGACGTTGATAGCCCTGATCGGGACCGTGGGCTACATCGTAGTGACGCCCAAGGTTTACCCCGGGTTCGCGACCGTGTACGTCAACCCGACGGGCACCGTCAACGCGAACAATCTCGCTACGACCCGCACCCCGGGCCTGGTGGACCTCGACACCCAGGCCCAGATGGTCACCTCGGGTGTGGTCGCTACCTTGGCGGGCAAGGCCCTGCACAGCTCGCTCGCGCCTGACACGCTGGCCAAGGCGATCTCGATCTCGGTCCCAGGCAACTCGGACGACATGGTGATCACCTGCCGGGCGTCCACCAGCACCGGAGCGGCGGCATGCGCGAACGCGTTCGCGAACGCGTACCTGCAGAACCGCACCGCCAGCGCCAAGGCGGCGATCAACCAGCAGATCGGGACGCTGAAGAGCCAGATCAGCTCCCTGCAGAACACGGCGGCCGGGCTCAGATCCACGATCAGCGGCCTGCCATCGAACTCCGCCGAGCGGGCCTCTGCGCAAACGCAACTGGCTTCGTACCAGAGGCAGCTCGGCTCCCTCAACGCCAGGTTGTCCACGCTGTACGGCCAGCTTTCCCAGACCAACGGCGGGTCCCTCATCACCCCGGCCCGCCCCCAGGGGCGTCCGAGCAGTCCGGAAAAGTCGCTGGTCGTGCCCAGTGGCTTCGCCGTCGGTGTGGTAGTCGGCTTGATCGCGGCGTTCGGGTGGGATCGCCTGGACCGGCGGATCCGTAACGCGCGGGATGTGGAGCGGTTCTTCGGGTTGCCGGTGCTGCTGGATCTGCCGCCGAAGTCGCTGGGCCGGCAGGTGTCGCTGGCCTCGCCGCGGTCGCGGACCGGGCGGGGGTTCACCGAGCTGGCGCACGCGGTGGCCGCGTCGCTGGGCGAGGGCAGCCACGTGGTGATCGTGGCCGGGGCGAGCCGGGGCCCGGCGGGCAGCGTGGTGGCGGCCAACCTGGCGGCGGCGCTGGCGCGGACGCATTCGGAGGCGGTGCTGGTGTGCGCGGCGCTGCGGGACAGCGTGGCGCCGGAGTTGTTCGGGATGGCGCCGGGCCGGGGGCTGGCCGAGGTGCTGGCCGGGCAGGCCACGGTGGGCGAGGTGGCCAGCGGGCCGGCCAGCGCGCCGGGGCTGTGGGTGATCCCGCCGGGGGCCGATACGTCGCTGGCCGAGTATCACCTGCAGCATGACACGGCGCGGGCGCTGACCGCGCAGCTGCGCCGCGATGCGCGGTTCGTGGTGGTGGAGGTGCAGGCCAAGGAGGACGGGGCCGATACCCTGGCGCTGGCTGAGTTCGCCGATGCCGCGGTGCTGACGGTGGAGGCGCAGCGCACCAGCCGGGGTGACGCGCAGGCGGCGATCCGGCGGCTGCGCCAGATGCGTACCCAGCTGCTGGGCATGGCGGTGGTGCCGCCGGTGCGGGAGGGCGTCACCATCCGCCCGCCCCAGCCACCGAAACCGCGGGCGGACAGCATGGCAGGCGCGGCCCGATGAGGCAGGCCAGAGCACTTGCAGACCCGGCGGAGGACGAGACTTCCGTGCAGACAAGGAGCCACTCGTGACGACCGCGCTACCGCAGGCGCGCCCGAACGGCAGGGTCGCCGGAGCCGACGACGGGCAAGCCCTCGCCGGCCCTGGCGAAGATCGGCGCATGGGGCCCAGGCCAAGCTGGTTCCGCCGTCATCCCGAGTGGCCGATCACGGTCATGCTGGTGGGCTGGCCGGCGTGGTGGTTCCTTGGCCTCGTTAACTACGCGCCAGCGGTGCTGGCCATCCCCATGGCCTGGAAGTTGTACCGGTGGCGGGCGACCGGCACCCGCACCGTCCGGACGCCGCCAGGGTTCGGGCTGTGGCTGCTTTTCCTGGTGGTGATGCTGCTGGGCATCACCACGATCGAGCTCACCGCCCCCGGCACGCTGGTCAGCTCCGTCGGCAACCGGGTGATCTCGTGGGCAATCCGGTCACTCAGCTTCGCTGGAGCGGGCGCCGTCCTCTTGTTCGCGGGAAACCTGACTGAGAAAGAGCTCTCCCGCCGGCGCCTGGCCTGGCAGCTCGGCATCGTCGGCGTGTACACCGTAGTCGGAGGCATCCTCGGAACGTTGTTGCCCAGGTTCGCGTTCAAGTCGCCGCTTGCCTACCTGGTGCCGGCGAGCTTTCAGGCCGCTCACGGAAACCTGGCATCGCTGTATCCCAGCTTCGCCCAGGTCCAGAACCTCCTGGGTTACGCGCACGGACGCCCGGACGCACCGTTCAGCTATACCAACATGTGGGGCAACTGCCTGGCGATCCTGCTGCCCTGGCTGCTGGTGGCCGGCTGGTGCTACGGCACCCGCAGGCAGCGCTGGTTCACCGTCGTCGTCTTCGCCCTGGCGTTCATACCCGTCGTATCCTCGCTTGACCGCGGCTTGTGGGTCGGTCTCGGGTTCACCATCTTGTACCTGGCGGTGCGCTTCGCCGCCCGCGGCAAGCTGGCCATGCTTGGCGTGGTCGGCGGCGTGATCGTCCTGGCTGCGGTCGTGATTCTCGTTACTCCCGTGCAGAGCCTGATCAGTCAGCGCCTGTCACACGGCACGAGCAACAACGGCCGCACCAGTGGATCTCTCCTGGCGGTGGATCTCGGCCTGGCGTCCCCCATAGTTGGCTGGGGCGATACCCGGCACGAGGCGGGCAGCGCGGAGTCCATCGCGATCGGAGCGACGGCCAACTGCAAGACCTGCGGCCAGAAGAGCCTGGGCGGTAATGGGCAGTTCCAGCAGCTTCTGATCACCAGCGGGGTGCTCGGCGCGGTCCTCTACGTCAGCTTCTTCGCCTACGGAGCCTGGCGGTACCGCCGCGACCCGACGCCCTACGGCATGGCAGGCGTGCTCGTGCTGCTCCTGGGAATGGTTTTCATGTTCGTCTATAATGCGGTAGGGCCGCCGCTCGCCTTCACCATGCTTGCCTACGCCCTGCTCTGGCGCAACGAAAGGGCAGGCTACCTCCCTGGCGCGCTGCCCGCTGATGCGGACATGTTCCCCGCTGAGCCGGGCGCCGGGAAGCGCGCCCTCACGTCCGGATGACCGACGTGAACGCGCCGAAGCCGCCCACCGGTCCACCAGGAGCCAGCAACTCCGTACCGCCAGGCAACAATGCCCCTGCCCGGCGGCACGCGAGACTTCCCGGCTGGCTGGGGGTGCCGTCAATCTGGCGCGGCTGAGACGGGGTTCGCAGGCGGAGCGGGCCAGGTCGCGCCCGGCGCCGGGCATACCCGACGTGCCCGGCCGGGGGTATCGGGCTGGCCTGCCCGCCGGATCAGGCGGGGCTCACGCCGCCGGGACGGCTGCCGGCCAGGCCGCGGAGCCCTCGCAGACCGACGCAAGCCGGCCACGAGGGGACGGGACCAGGTCGGTCCGGCTGGCCGAGGTAGCGCGGGGCGGCACGCTGAACCTGGTCGGCGCGGCGGTCGCCGCGGTCATGACCATAGGCCTCACCGTGGTCGTTACCAGGCACTTCAGCAAGTACGCCGCGGGCTCGTTCTTCGCCGCCACCTCCGCGTTCCTGATCGTGGAGATGATCGCCACCCTCGGCGTCCAGAACGGGCTGGTCTACTTCATCGCCCGGTTCCGCTCACTCGGTGAACAGGCCCGGATACCGGCCGTGCTGCGAAGCGCCCTTGTTCCCGTGACCGTGGTATCCGTGGCGCTGGCGGCGGTCATGCTGGTGTTCGCAGGCCCGCTGGCGCACCTCCTGCTCAACTACCACAAGGGATCCGGATCCACCGGAAGCGTCGATCAGATCGCGGCCGCGCTCCGCTGGCTCGCGGTCCTCGTCCCGTTTGGCGCGCTCGAGACCGCGCTGCTCGGCGCCACCCGGGGCTACCACGACATGCGGGCCACCGTGGTGGTCGACAGGGTGGGCGTCTCGACCACGCAGTTGCTTGCGGTGCTTATCGCGGTAACCACGGGGGCTGCGGCATTCCTGGCACCGCTGTGGGCGCTGCCCTATCTGCCTGCCGCCGTGATCGCCTGGTTCTGGCTGCGCCGGATCCAGCGCGATCGCGCGTCGCGCCCCGTCGCGTTGCCGGATGTCCCGCCGGAACTAGCTGCGCTCCTGGCGCTCGCCACCCCGGCCGCCTCGGCGCTCAGTGGCGCACCGGCCCGCGCGGCACGGTCCGCCCGGCACGTCAGCGCGAGGCTGGGCAAACGGCTGGCCAGCACCAGCCGGCGTGACTTCTGGCGCTTCACGGCCCCGCGCGCGGTCGCGACCGTGACATCGACGATCATCCAGCGCGTCGACATCGTGATCATTGCGATCATCAGAGGCCCGGCGGAGGCCGCCATATACACGGCCGCGACCCGGTTTCTGGTGCTTGGCCAGTTCGCTGGCTCGGCCATCAGCCGGTCGGCGCAACCGCGGCTCGCCGAGTTGTTCGCTCTTCGTGATCGCCGCGGCACCAACCTGGTCTACCAGGCCACGACCGCGTGGCTTATCCTCCTGACCTGGCCGATCTACCTGCTAGCCGTGGTCTACGGCCAGCAGGTACTGGTTGTCTTCGGCCATTCGTACAAGGCGGGCTACGCGGCCATAGTGGTTCTCAGCGTCGTCCAGCTCACTGGCGCCGTATTCGGCCAGGTCGACGTCGTGCTGATCACAGCGGGGAAGAGCAGCTGGAGCATGCTCAACGGACTGCTGGTCATGGTCGTGAACATCGCCCTGGACATTTGGCTGATACCCAAGTACGGAATCCTGGGCGCGGCGGTGGCCTGGGGAACGGCTATTACCGTCTCCAACATCGTGCCGCTCATCCAGCTAGCCACGGTCTTCCGGCTGCACCCGTTCGGCCGGACCAGCCTGGCCGCAACCGTGCTGGCGGTAGTCAGTTTCTGCCTGGTCCCGCTCGCGATACGCATCGCGCTCGGCAGCAGCTGGCTTTCGCTGGTGGTCGGGGTCATCGCCGGATCCGTGGTGATGGGGGCGGGAGTGCTCCGGCTGCGTGGCCTGCTCAAGCTCCACGGAGTGGTCAGGCTGCCGCGTGGCCGAGCTCGTCAGCCTGGTCGCGCATGAACCCCGGTCAGCCCGCAGCGGCGCACCCAGGGCCGGCGCCCGCGCCGCTTCCTCCCCTCTCCTGGCCGCGGCTCCTCCAGCTTGGGCTGACGGAGATCGCCGTCGACTTCCGCGACCGGCGGAGGAACCCGGCACTGCGCAGGCGACCGTCGGCCCGCGCGGTTGACCCCAGGCTGCACCGTCCCATCTTCATCATCGGCGCGCCGCGGTCGGGCACCACGTTCCTGGGCGA
>Ga0070712_100001427_pt1 | contig 14563 bp, 8 predicted proteins | sample LARL81metaG_FD_71396 | JGI IMG/M metagenome (GOLD analysis project Ga0070712, IMG submission 71396) | Corn, switchgrass and miscanthus rhizosphere microbial communities from Kellogg Biological Station, Michigan, USA - LAR L8-1 metaG | ecosystem: Host-associated > Plants > Roots > Rhizosphere ...
AGTGGAGCGTTCAAGTCCGAACGGAAGGAAACGAAGTGCAAGCCGTAGCCGTGGCTGCTACAAAAGCTTTCCGCGCCGAGCAGGATGTTCGATTGAAACTCATTAACCGTGTCGCGATTCCCAAGAACAAAGGTAATCGTGTGGGTGTTCGAAGGCGATGCATGAGCACGTCTTGGTGATTCCGCGGGAGTTCGCTGTACTTTGGACGTTGGTCGCGACTCAGGCTCACCTTCCAGCTTGCGGACGGCACCACCATGGGACCGAACTGCCAGTCCCTCCGAGCACAAAGCGTCCAAATCAACGCGAGCTGTGACTGCCGAGACCGAGAACCGGTCGGCGAGTTCGCGGACCGTAATCTGGCCCTTTTGTTCGATGAGATCAAGAATCTTGCGTCGCCGTTGTTCGGATAACAGACGGGAGCTGCGGGCAGCCATGGAATCCCTTGACCAGAAGCAAGGCGAAGTACGCCTGTGAGCCCTGTTATACACCAAAACCAGAACAAAACAAACGAAAGGAATCGTGAATTTTCCTCAAGTCGCTTATGGCGCTGATTAGCTTTTTAGATTCTGCAATTTACGCCCAACTCCGGGTTTCGGTCTGTGAAAGAAACGCACACTTAATGTAAGACTGACTTGCGTATACTTGTGTTTGCTTGCTGGCAGAAAAAGTGTTTCGCGCATGAACCGCCGTGACTTTCTCGCATCCGTTGGTGTCTCGATGGCCCTGGCTCTGACACGGGCTCGAGGAGAGAATTCGAATTGGCGACCGCGACTTCTCATTTCTCACACGGACCCGTTCACAGGACTTGCCCTTCTGAAAAGTCGATACGAAAGCGGCCAGCGTCCCTCAGATGACATGGAAGGCTGGGCTTTGTCGTGGCTGTTGACCAATAACGGCCAGTTTGCCGAGAAGGCGCTTGCGGCGATGCGTTCATCCCATATCGGCAAGGGAAACAGGCCGTCGCGTTCCTGGGTGGACTACGCGCGATGGTCGATGGCTTTCGACTGGCTTTTCGACTATCCGGGATTCGAAGCTGGACTGCGCGATCGGGTCGCGACGGAACTCATGGATGGCGCGGCAACCATGATCGCGACGGCAGATTTCAAGGACCCGAATTCTTACTCTTACCACAACTACGCGGTCCGCTACTTGTCGCTGCCTTCGTTTGTTGCAGCGGCGCTGGACGGGTATCCAGGGTGTAGCAATCGGTGTCATGCGTGGCAAGAGAATGTGGCTGCGTGTTTCACAAACATTCTTGAGACTACCCAGTTTGCAACCCCCGACGGCAGTTATCACGAGTCGATGGACTACATGCGCATCACGTGGGCATGCCTCACTCTTCTTGCTGAGCTTCAACGCACCGCAATCGGAGTTGATCCCGCGCACCACTATTCACTCTTTCAGAGTGTCGGGAACACCTATCTCTACAAGCTTCTACCCGATGGCACACCATCGAGAGAAGGCGATAACGAATATCCAATCCTTGACGCACGTGATACATCGGTGATCGGCTATGCCGTGAATCGCTTCAAGGATCCATATGCGGCATGGCTTTTGAGAAACACCGGATTTTTCGCAAAAGAGTGGACGATTCCAGTTCTCGAGTTTTTGTGGAACGATCCCGAGGTAGTTCCTCACGACCCTGCGCTTGCTCCTGAAACCGAACTTCCCAGACAGCGCTATTTTCGGGGAGTCGGCCATCTGGTCATCAGGGATGGGTGGAAACCTGATTCAACGTGGATCGAATTTGATTGTGGACCGTACCTGGCTAAGCATCAGCATCTCGACCAGAACCAGATCAACATTTATCACAAGGGCTACCTCGCAATCGACAGCGGTGCCGACTACACCGACAGCGAGAGCCCTCACTACATCAATTACTATCGCCGTACTGTCGCTCATAACACGGTGCTGGTCTACGATCCCGCGGAGCAGTTCTTCTGGTCTGAAAACGTAATGCGAGTTGCCAATGACGGCGGACAGCGAATGGATTCGTCGCGTTACTGGAATACGATTCGAAGCCCGCGAGATTTCGAACGTACCCGCGATCTCTGGGATCTGGGTGGCATGCGAATTGTTGACTACGCGCCGGGCAAATACAATTACGCGATGGGTGACGCGACCCATGCGTATTCGCGAGAAAAGTTGAAGAGATTCACGCGCGAAATCACTTATCTTCCGGTCCACAATTTCCTTGTCATCTTTGATCGCGTGGTCAGCGCAAACCGAGCCTTCCGCAAGGCCTGGTTGTTACACACAGTGAACCAGCCATCCGTGGATGGGGATGAAGTAAAAGGGAGTGCTGAGATACGAGAGTTCAAGAATGCGAGAGGCTTCCGGATCCGCGAGGGGCAGGGAGAACTCTTTGTGCATTCGCTGTTGCCTCGGAGTCGGACCGTGACACGCCGCGGCGGTCCGGGCTGGGATTTCTACACGCCAGGCGATGACATGGGAGGCGCTTGGGGAAGCGGCACGAATTGGCCTCTCGAACCCAGTGAGGGCGGCCCCTTACCCGATGATCCCAAGCTGGTGAAGATGTGGAAGACTTTTTGGGGAGAAGATTTCGCACGGATCGCGCCATCTAACCGGAAAAATGTCGTCCCAGGAGCGTGGAGGATTGAGGTGTCCCCGTCTGACGAGGCTGAAGAAGATTTGTTCCTTCACGTCTTTGAAATTGGGGACATTGGAGCGACCGGAAAGGCGCGCGTAGAACTCGTCGAGGGCGTGAACTTTGTGGGGATGGTTTCTCAGCAGGGACCTGCCGTTTTGTTCGCAACCTCTGATTCTCGACAGTCTGGGGAGATATCACTCCCTGACGTTTCGTTGACTTCACTCACGATCTCGAGTCTGGAAGCGAATGCGCTTTACGAATTGTCATTCTATGGCCCAAACATTCCGGCCTCACAGAAAGCAGCATTGCCGGGCGTGCTGACCGGGATCAGGAGAGAGAGAACCAACGATAAGGGCTTGATGCACCTGGAGGGAGTGCTACAAGGTAATTCTCGTGTTCGAATTGCCCTCGTTTAGGTCGATAATGTCTGGAGGATTTGCCTTGAGTACAAGATTGGGAATCTTCCCATATTTCCCCACAGAGCCGTTTAGCGCCAACTTCCGGATCGCCGATAATCAGCGATAACCTCCTTTCGAGGATGCCCGCCAAGTCGTTTTCCTCGTGGTTATTCTGTGGCCATCGAGTTTTGTGAGTGGTATCTTCGTGGCGCGTTGAATTGCACGACAAAGGTGCGGCCGTGAAGAAACAAACTCGTAGATCCTTTCTGACGACGTGTTCATCCGCCGTCTTAGCAAGCGCATTCGCTCCAAGGTTTTACCTTCACACCTCCGACAAGTCGGGCAATCGCCGTCCCGTTGTCGGTTCTGGCGCGCACGAGTACGAATGCATGCATGACTGGCTTGTTCCGCCCGAGGGACTGGTATGGGGCGACACGCATGGGCTGTGCCAAGATGAGCAAGGCAACATTTACGTCGGGCACACTGTCAACAAGTCAAGCATGCGTGGCGAGGCAATTGTTGTCTTCGATTCGAAAGGGCGGTTCATCCGCGCATTCGGCGAAGGCTTTCGTGGAGGCGCACACGGACTTAAATTGCGTCGCGAAGGAAAAGGAGAATTCCTCTATCACTGCGACATCAATCGCTGCCGCGTGGTAAAGACCACGCTTACGGGTGAGGAAATCTGGGTCCATGGATACCCGCGTGAAGATTCGAGCTATGGCGAGAAGCCGATTGACTTCGTGCCGACCAACGTTGCGTTCGCTCCCAATGGCGATTTCTACGTCGGCGACGGTTACGGCTCGAGCCACATTCTGCGCTATTCCTTGGACGGGAAGTTTCTGAGTGAAGTGGGCAAGCCTGGGCAGGGAGAAGGAGAGTTCCAGACTCCGCACGGCCTTTGGGTCGATGATCGCGGAAAAACGCCTGTTTTAACGGTGGCTGACCGCGGTAACCGAAGGATTCAAACTTTCACGCTTGACGGTGTACATCTGAGGACCATCAAAGACGAGGATCACATGCGCATGCCGTGCAACTTCCACAATCAGGGCGAGTGGATGGTGTGTCCCGACCTGGATAGTCAGGTTTGCATTCTCGATCAGCAATTCAAAGTGGTGGCGCAACTGGGCGACGGGAAGGCAGAAAACGGCGAGGTGGGGTCTCGACGCAGCCAATTACGACCGCAGTTCACACCGGGAAAATTCATCACGCCGCATGATGCCATCTTTCTGCAGAATGATGACATTCTTGTAGCCGAGTGGTTGCCGATTGGGCGACTCACGCTTCTGCGGAAGACTTAACCCAGGGTTCGCCGCCGCTATTCTCGACGAGTTGAGATCGGCGATGGGCTTGGTCTCAAAAAATAAGCTTGCCAGTCAAGCCTTCCGGCACGGACCGTCCGGGGAGGATGCCCGTCCGTCCAGCGTAAAGATGTGACAGCTTTGGAAGCTTAGCAATCGTTGGCAGGGCTGCTGGTGTAATGTGCGTGCCATAGACGTCCAACGATTCAAGTTGGCTTAGAGTATCGAGCCTGAAAAGTGTTGCGTCTGTGAGACGCGTGTCCACTAGCCGCAACACCTGCAGATGTTTCATGGCGGCAATGGCTGCGGCCGAATGGTCTGTGACAGCCGTGCGAGAGAGATCGGCAACAACGATGTGGTCTGCGATTGGAGCAAACGCCTCTAGCTCCCGGTCCCCGAAGTTGCTGCCGAGAATTGAGGCGTTCAGTTGCAAATTGGCCGTTCCGCGCGAGTCATAGTTCAATATGTTGGGGAATTGCCTTTGCAGTTGCGTGACCGTCGGCGCGATTGCTGAACGCAGCCTGGCAACTGCGGCAGGGTCGATCTCCTCAAACTTAACCTCTGCCGGCGCGGAAGAGCCAGACGGCGTGATCTTGATGGCATTTGCGGCGAGCGTACTCGAGGCGCCACCGGCAATCCACAGTTCGATGGCCTTTACTTGGTCCGGAGATAAAGGCTGTTTTCCCTTCGGCATGAAATCATCGTGACTGGCCGGGAGAGTGATTCGACGAAACAGATCGCTGGTTTGAACGTTTCCGCTCCGAATAACTGGACCATTCTTCCCGCCCCGCATCAAAGCCCGATAACTGTCGAGCCGAAGGTTGGCTTTGCGCTTGTCTGGCCCGTGGCAGTTGATACAGCGTGCGGTGAATATAGGCTGAATCTGTGCGCCATAAAAAGTATTCGGATCGGCGCTCGGGCCTGATGCCAAACGAGTAGCCTCCACGCCAAGTAGATTACGGAGCCCATCGGGCATGTGCTCGGTGAGATGACTTGGCCCGAGCGATAATTGTCCGCCTCGATACCCAGTCCACGCCACAAGAGCGACTCCCAGGGTCAACACGATTGTGTAAGGAGCGGAGACCTCGCGAGATCGCAACCTCATCATCCAACAGACCCAACACACGATCGAGAGTGCAATCCCGCCCCACATGTGCTGGGTGATAAGGGCGCCGGAGTAACCTCCGCTGCGTCCAAGGCACCATCCAAACAGAGCTGCTGCGGCTGCCGCAATCGTTCCAATCGCAAGAACGAAATTTACAGAAAGGCGCAAAGACGTGAAACGAGAGCTTCGACCGGCAACTTCGAGGATGGGCACCAGCAGGAAAAGGGCGATCGGGAAATGAACCAGCAACGGATGAAAATGCCCGATGAATTGCAGCCAATTCGCGCGCTCATTGCCATCGGGAGGACGAAGTGCGACTAACGCCGTGGCAACCAGAATCGGAACCAGCAGCACGAGCGCGTATCGAAATTGGAAGGGGGAACCCCGGTCCGGTGTCTTTGCGGATGGTCCTCCGTGCCCCTCGACTATGCTTTCCGAAGGATTCATGCCAGAAGTTCGGCCACTACTCGCGCCGGTTTCACGCTGGTCAGCTTTTGCTCCAGGCCTTGAAACCGATAGTTCAGTCTGTGATGATCGAATCCAAGTAAGTAGAGCATCGTCGCATGGAGGTCGCGGATCTCGACTGGATCCTTGACGATTTCGTAGCCCATATCATCGGTCTCGCCATAGCTGCTTCCGCTCTTTACACCACCGCCCGCCAGCCAGATGGTGAAGGCCCCAGGATTGTGATCGCGGCCAACATATTTCATCACTTGCCCGCCTCGATTTTCGCGCATCGGAGTCCGGCCGAATTCTCCGCCCCACACCACCAGCGTGTCTTCCAGCAAACCGCGCGATTTGAGATCCGCCAGCAGGGCCGCAGTCGGTTGATCGATTTCGCGGCAGCGGTCGTTGAAGCCCAGGTTCAACGCTTCTTTCGCGTCGGCGCCATGCGAGTCCCATCCCCAGTGATAGAGCTGGATGAATCGCACACCCCGCTCTGCGAGCCGCCGCGCCACCAGACAGTTATTGGCGAAGCTGGCCTCACCGGGTTTGGACCCGTATAGCTCATGCACCAAGGCAGGCTCTTTCCGGATATCCATCGCATCGGTCGCGTCCATTTGCATCCGAAACGCCATCTCGTATTGCGCGATGCGCGTCACCGTCTCCGGATTTCCGAAGGAGCCATAAGTCTGCTGATTGATGTCATCAATTGTGTCGAGCATTCTGCGGCGCAATGATCGGGTGACTCCTTCGGGATTGTCCAGATAAAGTACAGGCTCGCCGTGAGAGCGGCACTGCACTCCCTGATACACACTGGGAAGGAATCCGGAGCTCCACAATTGCTTTCCACCATCGGGATTCTTTCCGCCGGAAAGCAGCACGATAAAGCCTGGCAAATTCTGGTTCTCCGTGCCCAGGCCATAGACAACCCAGGATCCAAATGACGCATATCCGAGCCGTGGATTGCCTGTCTGCACGAGGAGTTGTGCCGGAGCATGGTTGAACTGGTCCGTACGCATGGACCGAATGAAACAGATATCGTCGACCTGTTTCTCGATATGTGGCAGGCGGTCTGACATCCACTGCCCACTTTGCCCGGTCTGATGAAATGGATATTGGGAGCCAAGGAGTTTTGGAACGCCGCTGATAAATGCGAAACGCTTGCCGGCCAAGAATGACGCTGGACAATCCTGTCCATCAAACTTTTTCAACTCCGGCTTGTATTCAAAAAGCTCCAACTGGCTTGGTGCCCCTGCCATGTGGAGATAAATCACGCGACGTGCTTTCGCTGGAAATTGCGGCGGAAGTGGAGACAGCGGAGCCCTGGCATCACGGCTGAAATCGAGCGCAACCGTCTCCGCTGCCGCCGCTTTCGCTGACGGCACCAGCTTCGAGGCCATGGTTCCGAGAAAGAGTGCTCCCAGCCCTCCGCCTAGGTTGCGAAGGAAGTGGCGGCGCGTTCGCGCCTGCAGGTATGCGAACTCGACTTCGGACGATGTTCCCAATCTGCTCTCCTGATCCATCGGCATTCCAGGGCGCTTGAGATTCGACATGATTCATTACCTTGTCAAAGCCGCATCGAGATTGATGAGAACGCTCGCTACAGCGGCCATGGCGGTCAATTCTCGCGAGTTCCGATCTCGCGTCGCCGCAATCGGCTGCAGAGCAGGCTCGGCAACGGTTTTTTGAAAGAGCGCTTCCAGCGCTGCCAACTCACGATTTGTCAGATTACGCGAAAGGACCAACCGCGCTCCGTATGCGATTCGAGCATCGGTGCTTTGTTGCTGGGAGAGCATTCGTCGGGCGAGGGCCTCGGACGCTTCGGAATAGACAGCATCGTTCAGTGTCACCAATGCCTGCAGCGGCGTGTTGGTCGGGATACGCCTCGCCAAACTCGTATCATGATCAGAAGCATCAAAAGTTAGAAAACTGGGGTAGCCGCTGGTCCTCTTTATATAGGTGTAGATCGCGCGGCGATAGCGGTTGGGCCCGGTCGCATCTCTCCATTTACTATCGTTGTAAACGGTACTCCACACGCCGTCGGGTTGTGGCGGCATCACCGGCGGTCCGCCCATCCTATCCGACAGCAAACCACTAGCCAGCAATGCCTGATCCCGAACCATCTCGGCAGTGAGCCTCTGCTGCGGTCCACGGGCCAGCAACCGATTGCGCGGATCTCTTTCGATAAGAGCCGCAGTTGCTTTTGCACTTTGGCGATACGTTGCGCTGGTGACTAATTCGCGCAATAGTCCCTTCATGTCCCAGTGCAGATCGTTCTGAAAATGAAGCGCGAGCCAATCGAGTAACTCTGGATGACTCGGCTCTTCGCCCACACTGCCAAAGTTTTCGAGAGTTTCGACGATCCCGGTCCCGAATAATTGTTCCCAATAGCGATTTACGGCAGTGCGCGCGGTAAGCGGCTGATCCGGAGCAAAGAACCATTTTGCTAGAGTCAGGCGATTCCTGGGCGCTCCCTCAGGCAACCGAGGAAAAATTCCGGGCACGTCGGGCGCAAGAGCAGGCCCAGTCTTCGTGAGGAAATTTCCACGATCAAATTCCAGGGTGGTTCGCTGATCGTAAGCAGGTTCCTCTGCCATGATCGGCAAGGGAACGGTAGGAATTGTTGCCAATTCCTGGCTCAGTTTTGTCAGCTGCGCAAGGTTTGCTTTCCAGCCGGCATCGTCGACGAGTGTTCGCCAAACTGTATCTCCACTCACGGATAGGTGTGCACGCCGCACCAAAGCTGGCTTGTCATCAATGTCCTGCGTTTGCGTCAGGCGCAGTTTGATTCGACTCCCACGACCAAGTCGCAGCGGTTCGGCGGGAACTCCAACGATCCAACGCGTGTGAAACAGATTCGGCACTACCCGGAATCCATTCGCTCCCGGATCATCGGTGAGTTCACGTTTGGATTCGAGAGCCGCACTCACCGCGTTTTCCAGGCCAGATTCAGAATCCGGAATCAACATCCGGAATGCAATCTTCTTCTCTTGTCCCGAAGCTCCCACGACCCAGGCATCGATTCGGTCCACAATGAAGCCGAGGTCAGGAGTGTGCCGTGCAATGTCAGCATTCGCCGGATCCACTTCGATGCGCAACGCCGTGACCATCGGCACATCCACCGTCGCAGTTAATTCGTAAGCCTGCTTACCAGAAATATCTGTGCCTGCTCGCAAATCTCCTTCCGCAATCGGCAGCGAGGTTCCTCTGCCCGACTCGGCCTGAACTTTCTTGCGAGTTTCGGCAATCGCTTTTTGCAGGGACCTTCGCTGATCTTCCTCCTTTTTCGCGGAAAGCTTCTGCCGCTTGAGGTCGGCCAATTGATGATCTAATTCCTGTGCTTCCCACTGCGCCGCCAGCGCCGCACTCGCTGTTGCGGACACAATGCGGATCGGTGACCATTGCGCCTGCTGCTCGACCCTCCTGCTCTGCAATACAACTTCCGATCGGACCTTAGCGAGTTCCTGCTGCAATCGCGCAGCTTCGGGGTAACGTGCCTTGTCTTTTGGCACGTGCAAGACCGGACTGTCTTCGGGAAGGTCGGCATCCTGAGAGGTGTTAAAGAATGCGAGCGACTTGTAATACTCCACGTGGCGGATGGGATCGTACGGGTGCGAATGGCATTGCACGCAATTCATCGTGAGCCCGTTCAGCACCGACCACGTCGTCGCCGAGCGGTCCATAACTGCGACTGTGCGGAACTCTTCGTCATCCGTGCCGCCTTCATCGTTGACCGGTGTTTGGCGATGGAACGACGTTGCTATTTGATCTTCAAATGTAGCGTTAGGAAGTAAATCGCCGGCCAACTGCGTGACCACGAATCGATCGTAGGGCACATTGTTGTTAAAGGCATCGATCACCCAGTCTCGATACGGCCACACCCCAGGGCGCTCCATGTCTTTTTCATAACCTTTGGTATCAGCGTATCGAGCCAGGTCGAGCCACATCGATGCCCAACGCTCGCCGTAGTGAGACGACGCCAGCAATCGATCGACCTGCTTTTCGTAAGCGTTTGGAGACGAGTCAGCCAAAAAGGACTCTAGCTCTTCCGGCGTTGGTGGTAGGCCCGTTAGGTCGAACGAGACCCGACGCAGCAAGGCAGACTTGTCAGCCTCAAGGGATGGCGTGAGGCCTTCCTTTTCCAGACGCGCGAGAATGAATCGATCAAGGGGCTGGCGAGGCCAATCACCATTTTTGATAGCCGGTAACGCTTGGGATTTCGGAGCGACGAAGGCCCAATAGTCCTCCCATTTCGCTCCCTGTTTGATCCACCGCCGAAGGAGATCGATCTGTCGGGTCGACAAAGGCGCGGCATGGTATGGCATCCGGGCATCAGGGTCAGCGGAAGTCACCCGCGCAATCAGTTCCGACTCATCCGGTTTTCCCGGAACAATTGTCCGCCTCCCCGATTTCCCGACCCCCAGTGCCTCTTCGCGGAACAAGAAAGAGACTCCATTCTTCTGACGCACTCCTCCGTGGCACGTTATGCAGTTCTGATTCAGGATAGGACGGACATCGCGGCTGAAGTGCACTTCGTCATCGGAACGGCGTCGAAGGAAGTAAGCGGCGCACACCAGACACAGAAACAGCAGACCCATCGCGATGCGGGCAGTTTTTGAAGCGGACGCTTTTAACCCACCAATCATATTTGCGTCGCGTGGGACACATTATATTGCGAATAGCTCCTTGCGGGATCGAAGCGTTTCGAATTAGCGGTTCATTCAAACATCGAGAGTCGCACCCAACTACAATTCTGCAAGGCATAGCCATTTTCTCCTTCCGCAAAAAGAGGCACTCCACGTGCATACTTAGGTCGTCGCGTGTCTTTCCCTGTGTTGATGAAGACTTTGATTTCGTAAGGTAATGGCTTCTCGAGGCGCTTCAAATAACGGTCGTTTACAAGGGCTGTTCGGAATAGGCACCTGCCAGAATGGCAGGAGACATCGAGCATGACTCCGCAACAAGCAGGCAGTCTCAGAGCGCTCTACTTTCTCAAACTCCTGTACGCGGTTGGATATTCTGATTCAGGCGGAAGAAGTTGCCCGGATCGTAGTGCGATTTAACTGCCACCATGCGATCCCATCGTTGCTGGTAAGCCTCCGGGACCCGATCCTGCTCGTCTCCGCTCATGAAATTTACGTAGACGCCTGGTGTCATGGCTGGGCGCAACTTTTGGAAAAGAGATCGGATCCATGAAATGTGCAACGCGTCATCGGCAGCATCCGACCAATTCGCCAGGAGATTGGTAATAAACGGAGCACTTCGGTCGCCAAATGCGGTTTCATCAGCGGCTACCTGTCCGGCGATTCCTCCGAGGTAGGTGAGTTCGATTTGTGTTTCGGGGGAGGGAATTGTGGCCACGGCTGCGAGGAGTCGGTCAATCGTGCCGTCATCGAGATTCCGAAAATATCCTGACTTCGTGTAATACCGGCGACCATGCGGGAAGTCCGTATCGGCCATGGTCTGCAAGTGGAGGAACGACACATGTTGGCTGCGAACGGAATCCGGAAGGCAAAAGGAAAAGGCGCGTTCAAAGTACTTCCGTGCATCTTCGGGAGCACCGGTCCAAACCAACGAACTGCCCACCGCGGGGCACCCACGAAGCGGTGACGGAACCTTCTGCTTATGCGGGGCAAGCCGCAGGTCGAGATTCCATTTCAGGTCGAAGGGGGCTTCCGGCATGAAGTCCCGCCAGAATTGGAGCAGCGAACGGAAATTCGATTCCGGAGTCAGTCCTTCCGCGAGCACAGCCGATTTCAGAGGATGGAGTTTCAGTTCGAATTCCGTAACGACGCCAAAGTTCCCGCCACCGCCGCGTAGAGCCCAGAACAGATCGGCGTTTTCTTTTGCATTGGCGCGCACGATGGAACCATCAGCGGTGACGAGGTTATAAGTTTCGACATTATCGCAGGACAAGCCGAAGCGTCGCGTGAGCCATCCTGTGCCCCCGCCAAGTATCAGTCCAGAAGCACCGGTATGAGAAACGACTCCTGACGGAAAGACCAGGCCTGCCCTCTGCGTGGCCGTGTCGATTGATCCCAGGAGACAGCCTCCGGCGGCACGCGCGCGGCGGGCCTCGGAATCGACCGTTATTTCGCGCATTCTCGATAGATCAATCACTAATCCACCGTCGCAGGTACTGAAGCCGGCAAGACTATGCCCTCCGCAGCGGATTGCGGTCAGAATACGCGTCTCATTTGCCGCTTTTATGGCGGTGCAAACGTCGCCTACGTCCGAGCATCGTGCAATGACGGCGGGCTGCCTGGCCACCATGCCATTCCAAATTGTGCGCGCCTCTTCGTAACCGGGTTCGCCGGGGCACAGCAGATCGCCTCTGAATTGATCTCGAAGCAACGCGCATGTTTCCCGGAATGCGTGATGTTGTTCATGAATCTCTCGTGGAGGATTGGTCTGACTTGGCATGAGATTGAAGGACTATCCAGCGACCCTACGGCCCCGATTGCGAAAATATAGAAGAGTGATAAGTCCCAGAAAAACAGAAAACGCAGGGACCGACCATCGCAGACCGTCCACGAAGAAAGTTGTCATCGAAATTGCAACCAGCACCACGATGCCAGCCAGGGTAAAAATCGGATGGGCCCGCAGCCGCATGGGTAAACTTAAGAGGCGTTCGCGGGCAACTGCCTTACGAAAACGCAGATGGCTATTGAGAATCACCAGCCATACGAAGAGCATGCCAGCGACAGCAGTTCCATAGAGCATGAGGAAGGCGTTTCTCGGGGCGAAGACGGCTAGCAGAATGGCGGCGATAATGCCTCCAGTAGAAGCCAGAAGCGCTCGATGCGGTACGCCGTTGCTGCTCACCTTACCCATCCAATCAGGGCCGTAGCCCTCCCGGCCGAGACAGAACAGCATGCGGGTAGAAAGATACAGGTTGGTATTGACGCTCGAAAGTGCTGCTGTAAGCACGACGAAATTCATGATCGCGGCGGCGAAGGGCACATGGGCTGCAGAGAATGCTGTCACAAATGGACTGCCGGACAGGCCCGAAGAGCTGGTGCTCTGGTCCCAGGGAACCATCGCGACCATGATCGCGATCGCGAACACATAAAAGAGAATCAGCCGCCATACGATGTTTCGCATGGCCTTGGGGATGGTAACTTCCGGACGTTCAGCCTCGCCTGCCGTGACCGCGATTACCTCAACTCCCATATAGCTGGTGATCGTGATGGTCAGCGATAACCACACTCCTTTCCAGCCTGCCGGAAGAAATCCTCCGTGTTGCGTCAAGTTGGCCCATGCATTGGAACCGCGGGATCCGTGATTGAAAAGCAAAAAGATTCCGATCCCGATGAAGGCTACAATCGCCGCTACTTTGATCATCGCAAACCAGTATTCAAATTCGCCGAAGCGGTTGACCTGCATGGAATTGAGGGCTACTAAAGCGGCGGAGATGAGCACCACCCAAATCCACTGCGGAACGTTCGGAAACCAATAGGAAATGTAGATACCGGCGGCCGTGACTTCGGCGCCGATTGCGATGATCTGTGCGGCACCGTACGTAGCGCGGACGCAAAATCCTGCCCACGGAGTCAGGTAGGTCTCCGCATACACTCCGAACCCGCCCGCGACCGGATGCACGGCCGCCATTTCCGCCAGCACGTACGACATGATCAACGCAATCCCAGCCCCCAGAAGATAGGAAACAATTACGCCTGGCCCGGCCAATCGAATTGTGACGCCGCTTCCTAGGAACAAGCCGACGCCAATCGCGCCCCCGATCGCCATCATGGTGAGCTGCCTTTGGCTGAGCCGGCGCTGCAGACCATCTGATTCATTCCCCGGAGACGCCTCTGGGAGGAGCGTCGCTGCCCCGACTCGTGGTTGATCAGTCATGGGCAAACGCGGCGGGGGCAAGGGTCAAAAGATGAATGTTCCTCTTGAGAACTTCGGCGACAGCGTCAACGTCGTCGAGTGTGTTATAGACGTGAAACGAGATCCGAAGGCCGTCGAAACGGCTGGATGCTACGATCCCGTTCTGCGCCAGCGTTTGCAGCAACTGTGCTGAATCACGGCACTGCAACACCACGAGCGGCCCCACGCTTCCAGCTGGAGTCTTGGCGATAACGCCTAACTCGCGCGTACGATTCAAGAGAGCTTGTGCAAGTTTCTCGACATGACTGGCTACTTGCGCCATCCCGATTTCCTGCAGCATCTGAAAACCGGGCACCGCCCCGTACACATTGGGCACTGAAGGAGACCCCGATTCGAATCTTCGCGCTGTTGGTGCCAGTTCGAAGTGCTGAGGATTGTACGCAAACGGATTCGCCTGCCCAAACCATCCCGTCACGGTAGGTGCTAACGATGGAATAAGTTCTTTGCGAACGTACAGGAAAGCGATCCCGGGAGGACCAAGCAGATATTTGAGAGTTCCGGTCACGTAAAAATCGAGGTTCATCGCCTTCACGTCAATCGGGCGGGTGCCGCAGTCCTGGTAGTCGTCGAGCATCACCAGAGCGCCGGCATCGTGTGCCCTTCGCGTGATCGCACCGATGTGCGTCCGAAACCCATTTTTGAAGCAGACGTGAGTGAGGGGAACGATTAATGTGTTGCTGTCAATGAGTTTTTCGTAGGCGGTAGCGGGAATCGAATTGCCTTGAGCCTGGGCGAATTGTACTTCGGCACCTCGAATGCGTTGCCCAAGCCAGACTTGGCCCATGGTGGGGAACTCGAACTCTCCCATGAC
>Ga0070712_100001433_pt1 | contig 14543 bp, 16 predicted proteins | sample LARL81metaG_FD_71396 | JGI IMG/M metagenome (GOLD analysis project Ga0070712, IMG submission 71396) | Corn, switchgrass and miscanthus rhizosphere microbial communities from Kellogg Biological Station, Michigan, USA - LAR L8-1 metaG | ecosystem: Host-associated > Plants > Roots > Rhizosphere ...
ACTTCAAGCTTCCTGTCCATCTCTGGGACGAGCGGCTTACATCGGCCGAAGCGAATCGGCTGCTTCGCGAAACTGAGCTCTCGATAGAAAAACGGGGGCAAGCGGTGGATCGAATGGCAGCAATTCTAATTCTGCAGAATTGGATGGAAAGCAGACGCTGAGAGGTGTCTGGGCCTCCCTTGCCTTCCCTAGTCCCAAGGAGTAGCATGTTTACAGTACTTTACGGCTGTTCCCCTCTACCCTCCGCCTACTGGGTGCCTTATATGAGTGTTTCCGATCTGAACTTCCACATTGGCGATAAAGTCGTCTATCCCAATCATGGTGTAGGAGTCATCGAGCAGATCAGCAGCCGGTCGATCGGCGCAACGATCGAACGGTTCTACTTGCTGAACATCAAAGCCAGCAGCCTGAAGGTAATGGTCCCGTGCAATAACGCGGGAAGTGTTGGCCTGCGCCGGGTGGTCAGGAACGGCGAGATCCAAAAGGTAATCGATCTCCTGTCCCTGGCGGAAACGAACGGGTCCGGCGACTGGAAAGACAGGTTCAAGGAAAACTCGGACCGGATGCGCACCGGCTCCCTGATTGAAGTTGCAGGAGTCCTGAAAAATCTCATCGCGCTGCATCAGGCCAAGCCACTGTCATTCCGCGAGAAGAAAATGCTGGAGCGAGCACGGTACCTGCTTGTCAGCGAGCTGGCGATGGCCCGCAACTGCGAGGAATCGAAGATCGAAGAAGTACTCACGGCCGCGCTCGCAAAATGCAAGTTGCGGTTCCCCGAAGCCTCAGAATTCCAGGCTTGAGTATTTTCCGCCGATGAATGAGATGTCCTTTCAGTCTTCGTAAAATCAAGCTATCTAAAACCGCTGAACAAAACCACGTCAGTGTCGTTATAACGAGCCCGGGTGATGGCAAATTTCTTGCCATCCCGTGACCAGGCGTATGCGGGCACAAGCGCCGGCTCCGAGTTGAAGTGGGTTAACTGCACGGGATCGCCGCCTGCCAAAGGCAGCATATAGACATTTTGCGTACTGCCCGTGGTGTTGTGTACGAACGTGAGAGCATGCCCGTCGGGCGTCCAGCCGAGCTTAGACCAGCTGAACGTCGGAGGCAGTTCGATCTTCGTCATGATCGTCGCGTCGTCCAGTCTCTGCACTACGATTTTCGACTTCGCGCCGGATCCCTGACCCTCGGTTGTTTCGTAAGCGATCAGTTTGCCATCCGGGGACACCGGGGGAGAGAACCGGGTCCCGCGTGCCAATTCGACCGACGTGCCGCCTTCAATGGACAGCTTGAGGATGCTTCCCGCTCCATTGTCGGCTCGGGAGTCGTTGTATACCACCCATTTTCCGTCGGGCGTACAAGAGCCTGTCTCATCGTCGACCCCGAAACTCAGCTGCTTCAGTTCTCCGGTTGCGAGGTTCAGACGCCAGAGGTTAGGAAAATTGTTTTCGAGCACTCTGGCGACGACGACAAAATCGCCCGAACCGCAGGCTCTGGGACTAATGGTGACATCGTCATTTTCGAGCAGGCGAACCCGATTGCTGCCATCGGCGTTCGTAATGTAAGTATGCCAAGCCGAATCCCATTGCAGAAGCTTGCCGGCGGCGGTCCATGAGATTTGGTATCCGGTGGCCTGTTCGCTAGAGATGGGTGTCAGCTTCCAATCGATCCTGTCGTTCAGAACGGCCGGCGAGTCGCCCACATAAATCGTCGCCGCAGGATGCACCTGACTGGCGACGAACGATTTGCCATCGCCCGCAACACTCAGCGAGCTGTACTTGCTCAAATCATTGGTGACCTTAAACGCTTGCCCGGCGGGATAAGGCTGAAACCATACCTGCCATCGGAGGCCGGTCGACTTTTCACCGCCCAGGAAGAAAAGTCCTGTAGCATCCGGCAACCATGCGACTTCTGTAATCAGCATCGGAAGCGGAAAAGTCCTTACCAGCTTGCCCTCCGGGGTGAGCACAACGATGGACATAACCTTGTTTTTCCCCGTATCAAAGGCCCCCACGGCAATGAGGTCACCCACCGGCGACCAGGAGAGATCGGTGTTCAGAGGGTTAGGCCGTTGCGGCTGGCGGAAGATGATGTGTTCTCCGGAGCCGTCGGCGTTCGCGATCAAAATCTGATCTTCGCTCTTATCCTGGATGCTGCGGCGGTACACGATGCGTTTGCCATCGGGCGAAAATGCCGCTGTGCTGGCGACATCGCTTACCATGAGGCGCGGTGTCCCACCCAGGACCGGTACGCTATATAGGTTGACGTTCTCGATGTTGGTCTGGTCTTGGTGGGCGTAGTAGAGGTAGTTCCCGTCGGGCGTGAAGGTGGCGCCGGCGCCGAAAAACCCGGTCTGCGGAGGAACCACCGTAACCTCGCTCCCCGTCGCCACCTGTTTCACGACCAGACTCCGTTCAGCTTCGCGACGGCCATAGGCCACTAACCTGCCATCGGACGAAATGGCGGCAAAATCCGTCACGCGTCCATCCTCAGTGAGCGGGCGGATGCTAATGTTGCGCGTGTCTATGGCGGGCGTTCTGCTTACCAGCTTGTATACGCCGAATGCAGCCGCAGCTCCCAGCGCGAGAACTGCCGCCGCGGCGCCGATGACCTTCCATTTGTGGCGGCGGGCTTCGGCGATGATCACCGAACTCGACGACGTCGACGCCGCCGATCCTGATCGAGCCCCATCTCTCGGAGCCACAATCCGAGAATCCGACGATGCACTTTCCCCCACGGCCTTGCCGGATTCCGTCTCCCTCTTCAGCCGTTTAAGATCTGCGCGCATTTCCGAGGCGTGCTGATACCGTAAATCGCGATCCTTCTCGAGCGCCTTCTGAATGATCCTCTCCAGTTCCGCTGGAACCTCCGGATTCAGGCGCACCGGAGCCGTCGGAGCCTTGTGAAGGATCGCATCGACAATGTCGCCTGAACCTTGCCCGCGAAATGGCACAGCTGCGGTGACCATTTCGTACAGCGTCGCTCCGAAAGAAAACAGATCGGACCGGGCATCCAACTCCCGGCCCCGCGCCTGTTCTGGTGACATATATGCGACCGTCCCCAGCATTGCGCCTGGACTCGTCAGATGTTCTTCCGCTGGCAGATGCTCGGGCATAGTTGCCGTGGCGCCCTCAATTCCGCGCCCCGGCTGAGACACTTTTGCCAATCCAAAATCCAGAATCTTCGCGTGACCGCGTCTGGTGAGGAAGATGTTGGCAGGCTTGATGTCACGATGGACGATGCCACCCTCATGTGCGGCGTCCAATGCGTCCGCCATCTCGATCGCAAGCGAGAGCACCAGTTCGATCTCTATCGGTTGTCCGCCGATGCGATGCTTCAGGGTCACACCTTCGAGGAATTCCATGGCAATGAAAGTCTGGCCATGCTGGTCATCGATCTCGTAAATCGTGCAGATGTTCGGATGATTCAGGGCTGAGGCAGCCTTGGCCTCGCGTTCGAAGCGGCTGAGTGCCTGCGCATCCTTGGCCACTGCATCGGGCAGAAATTTCAGAGCGACAAACCGGCCGAGTTTGAGATCCTCAGCCTTGTACACCACGCCCATCCCACCGCCGCCAAGTTTTTCAACGATGCGATAGTGTGAGATGGTTTGGCCGATCACAGTTGAACCTGCCCCCAAGTCCACTCATCTTAAGGATGGCGTCCATCTCCGTCAACGAAGTACCGACCCCGGGTGATGCCGCGAGCCAAACGCGCGATCGTGGCTGTTCCAGTGGTCGGCGCAGTAGCGCGGGACGGCACAGCGGATTCCTCTGTTATGGCTGCGCGACTCGTCGGAATGCCAAAGTTGTTTTGTTTCGACACCGCGCACGTATGGACACACAGCCGTGCCTCGTTGGATTCGTACCCGTATAATCTCGGGCCATGGGAACCTATGAGGCGCCATTCGGCGTCGATCGATCCGTCCTCCGGCTAGACGGCAAGGATCCCTATCTGTGTCTCCATTTCGCGATCATTTATGTCCGCGACCTGGAGCGCAGCCTGCGCTTCTATGTGGATCAACTGGGATTCCGCGTTGTAGTTGATCATCGTTTCGACAATGGCAATCGTTGGATCGAAGTTGCCCCACCCGACGGAAATGCCCACCTGGGATTCGCACTGCTCCAACCCGAGGATGATCCCCAGAAATTCATCCGGCCTGAGTCGCTCATCTGGTTTATTACAGAAGACGTCCATCGCAAGTACGAGGAGTGGAAAGCACGGGGCGTCAAATTCCGCTATCCGCCGGAGGTTCCGGCGTGGGGCGGGATTCACACCCGCTTTGATGATCCTGACGGAAATTCTTTCGGTCTCGCCGGATTCGACGAACTCACTCGTAGCGTTGAATCGCAACGTCGAGCCCTCGCCTTGAAAATCGAAGCCGAGCGCCGGGCAGCGCAGGAAATTGAGATCGCCAAGCAGGTTCAGGCTCGACTGTTCCCGCAAATTCATCCCGAAGCCAAGACTCTTGAGTATGCTGGGCTTTGCCTGCAAGCGCGGCAGGTCGGAGGAGACTATTTCGACTTCCTCGACCTAGGCCAGCACCGGCTTGGATTGGTGATCGGCGATGTTTCCGGCAAGGGTATTGCCGCGGCGTTGCTGATGGCCAATCTGCAAGCGAATCTGCGCAGTCAGTGCGCTGGCGCATGTACCCATCCTGAGCTTTTTCTGCAGTCGGTGAATCGCTTGTTCTTCGAGAACACGGTCGACAGCGCGTACGCCTCGCTGTTTTTCGCGGAATATGACGATGATTCCCGCCGGCTCCGGTATGCGAACTGCGGACACCTCTCCGGGCTCATCCTTCGTCCTGATAACACGTGCCAACGGCTCGACTCGACCGGCACTCTCCTTGGCCTGTTTCCAAGGTGGGAATTCGCAATTGCGGAGAGCGAATTAGTTCCGGGCGACGTACTGGCTCTCTACACCGACGGCATTACGGAAGCCAGCAATGCAGATGGACGAGAATTCGGCGAGGAGCTACTGCTTGAAAAGCTGCGCGAACATCGGAAACTGTCTTGCGACGAAATGGCTAGAGTTGTGGCGGAGGATGTCCGCCACTTCAGTCCCCACGAGCAGCACGATGACATCACTTTGATTGTGGCTAAGGGGAAGTAAAAAGGAAGGACTCAACTCCCTGGAGAGAGTCGAAGGTTTCAAAGTTTCAATGTTTCAAAGCGAAGCCTGCGAAGATCGAAGCTTTGAAACTTGGCCCGCGTATCAGAAGGCAAATCAGAGTCCGCAGTAGCGCATTTCGTGCGCTTTATAACTTTGAAACCTTGCTTTACCTGTGCGGATCGAATTCCAGCTTCACGGTAAGCGTCTCATCCACGGCGGCGGGCACGTACTTCCAGGATTTGACCGCTTTCATGGTGGACTGACCGAGAATCGGATTTCCGCCTAACAGTTTCACATTCTTCACCGACCCGTTCGGAGCGACCTGGACTTCGACGCGCACGACTCCTCCGATGTAAAGCTTCTTCAACGCGTCGGGATAATCCGGCTCAACCCGCGTGATTACTCTGCGGTCGCTCACTTGCGCAGAAGTGTGCGCGATTCCTATCACTCCGATGAAAAGGCTGCTCATCAAAAGCACGCCCACCGTGAATCCAAACCCAAGCTTCTGGTTTAACCGGCAGGGCGCTTGTCCCATGTTCGACATTGCTCCCCCTCGCAATCCGTTTACGGCAGTTCCAAGCTCAACTGATAAACCTCTTGCGTGCTGCGATCCTTCACAAACATGAAGGAACCATCCGCAGCCCGGCCCGTCCAGGGGCCAAGAGCCCCGGGATATCTTTCAAGACTTCCAAGCTCAAACACCATCTCGGCTTCGCTGGCGCCGACTTTCACTCTGCGAACCGCTTCGGCTCCGGTAACAAAATCGTCGAAGTACAGATACTGGCTGTCGGCTGACCATGACGGATAACTGAAAGCGCCTGCGGGCTCTTTCAACCATGTCGTCCATTTCTGCGTCGTGAAGTCGAACAACATCATGTCGGTACCGTTCGGTGACATTGCGGCAATGTAGCGGCCATCCGGCGACCATCGCGGGCTGAACAAGCCCTTCGATCCGGGGATCGTCGTGATCTCGTGCGTCTTGAAGTTGATGATCCGGATCTTCAGGCCACTCTGGTCGCGGTTGTATTCGCCGAACATCATCCGTTCACCATCGGGAGACCAATTCGCGTCGATCTGGCTGCTGTTTTCGCTCAGCATTTCGTGTGCGTCGCCGCCGTTGGCCGATACCAGCGACAGCTTCCAGGAAGCGCCGGGCTTCGTGCTCGCAAACGCGATCTGCTTGCCGTCGGGAGACCAGTGGGGCAGGGCAGCACGCTCGGAATCGGTTGTCAGTTGCAGACGTTCCGAACCATCCGCGCGAGCACGCCACAATGTTCCTTCGGGAATTGCGACGTACGTGATCCATTTGCTATCGTTGGAGAACTCGACGTCGGTCGCGGATAATCCTGAGATCAAAGGTATGAATTGTTTCTTTTTTGCTTCGTACTTGACGACTTCAACGGTGGGTTGAACCCCGATGGCCCACAGCATTTTGCTGTCTCGTGCGGCGAACGCATTCCCAAATGACATGGGACCGGCGGTGATTTGGGTTGGGGCGGAATTCGGCGACTTGGATTCTGGCAGCGCCCACAGGCTCGTCACGACGATATTCGTGCTTGAAAGTGTCTGGCTCGCCTGGAAAATGTAATACTTGCCGTCGGCGGTCCAGTTTCCGCAGCAGGCAGTCGTCTTGAACGGCCAGTCCGCGAGCAGAGCGTGCGCATTCCCGCCCTTGCGCCCAACTTCCCACAAAGACACGGTGTTCTGCTCGGTATCGCTGATCGTGAAGCGGATTCTCTGGGCATCCGGCGAGAAGCGCGCAGCGAATATTGATCCGTTAGCCGTATAGATTTTGTGCGCCTCATTGCCGTCGGCGTTCGCTACAAACAGGTCAGAATCTTTCGCGAAGACTAATTGTTTTCCATCTGCGGACCAACTGGCGTCACGCCCGCCGAGATCGCCTACTCGCGCAGGCTTGCCTGAGGAAATTGGCAGGGTCCAGAATTCGCTTTCTCCAGAACTCTTTGAAGTGGATGAGATCAGGAGCCTGGAGTGATCTGGCGATAAATCCAAGGCTTGCAGGCTCGAGAATGGTGTCGGCAGCACAACACGCCCAGAACCGGCGAGATCGAGCTTCGCAATCATGCGGTTCGCGCCTGGCACTTCTGTCACGAAGAGGCTGGAGTCGTCTGACAGCAGGTTCGTCTTTCGGTAGCCGTCATGAGTGACTTGCTTGATCGCAGTGACGCGCGGAACAGTACTGTTTGCCGCGCCTTGCAAATCGCTGCGCAGCGTAGTTCCTAGAATGAATAAGCCTACGATCGTAAGAATCGACAGCCAGATTCTGGTTTTCATGTTTGGATTTCCCGCACTTGCTGTACGAAGGAGTACTGAGTCGATGGTAGGCCTTTACAAATTTGTAACAAAAACGAAAATCACCGCCCGAGATTACGGCGGTAATCACAGCTTTGGGGTTTTACAGGGGATGAAATGGGAGATTGCGCGGGGTCCAGCTCAATGAGAAGCCCCACTTCTCGCCGGTTCTGCGAGAAGTGGGAATCTCTCTAACTCTTTGATCCACCGAAATTTCGTTACGACTATTGCCTTTCTGGAGGTCCTTGCTTTGGTGGAGGACCTTGTCTTGGTTGCATACGCTGTTGTTGCTGCTCATGCCGTTGCTGTAACTGCTGAGTCTGCTGCTGATGCCGCTGCTCGGTTTGTTGTTTACGAGCCTGGTCGGCATTCTGGCGTTGCACCTTCTGGTCCTCTTTGTCTTGCCTCTGCTGAAGTTTCTGTCTGTCCTTTTCCTGCTTGTTGTATAGCTTTTCCTGCTGTTGCTGATATTTCTGATTCCCCCCCATCTGGTTTGCGCCGGACATCCCTGGCCGTTGAAGCGGCGGAAGATCCTTGGCATGTACTGGAGGCTGGCCACCCCCATTTTCGTTGTGCGGCTGCGCGCCGGCTTCGCGGTTAGCGGGCGGAGCGTTTTCGTTACGCGGTTGGGCGCCTTCATTTCGCGGCTGGCCACCACCTGCGCGGTTGGCGGGCGGATGATATGGCGCACCGGCTTCCTTGGCGGGAACACCTCCGCGAAAGTCATTGGGCCGCTCCGTCGCCGCGACGGGCGGTTTGCCCTGGTTAGCCGTAGCGCGAAGCTGAGGATTCGACCGCGCCTCCTGATGGTGCTGCGTCTGAGCAGCTACCGGCGGCAGATGGCGTTCGCGTTCAGCAGCTTCTTCTTCCGGCCGCGGTCGTGCCTGAACACCTCCGGGCCCGCCGTTATAGCTAACGCGGTTCACCGTTGTCACGTTGGTCACGTTGGTCACATTTTCGTTGTACACGTTGTGCACGTTAACGACGTTTACATTGGTGACGGAGCGGTTGTAGTAGAAGTGATCGCGGTCCCATCGTCCGCCGTAGTAGCCATCACCGGTATAGCCGAAGCCATAGTGAACGCCACCATAGAAACCGACATGCGGACCCCAGTAGCCTGGATGGAAGATGTAAACACTGTTTTCCCAACCCCAGTAGGGCGGGGTCCATAGATAACCTGGCTGCGGTGCCAGAACCCATGTACCCGGAACCCAGTAATAATCATCGAAATCGGCATCCCATGCCCAATATCCCGGAGTCCAGAGGTAGCCTTCTCCAGGACAAACCGGTTGTTCATAGACAGGAAGGGCTGGCGGACCGAATGAAACTGAGATTCGCACCTGCGCGAACGACGGCATAGCAAAAACGAACAGGGCGAGTACGAACAGCAAGCTTCGATAAGAAGGAACCCGACGCATCAAACGTCCTCCTAGAGGGTGGTTACCCCGACAAATCCCTAAGGTCTCCGGATCTCTACAGTTGTTCAGATGCAACGATAGTACAAAAAGTTTGAAGATTGTTTACCTTAGTGGCTCCATGCAGATCATTCTAGAGGGTTTAGTCGACACAAGCGCGAGCCCGGTCTAGCAGTAAATTTCGCTCCCGCACATTTCGCGTGATCGACGCAGCTCTCTCAAACTCCTCACGCGCTTCGTCCTTGCGCCCGAGCTTCTTCAAGAGATCTCCACGCACGCTGGGGAGCAGATGATAATTCTTCAGCGCCGGATCATCTTTCAGCGCATCGACTAATTCCAGTCCAGCCGCTGGTCCGGCCGCCATGGACACGGCGACCGCTCGATTCAACTCCACGACTGGGGACGGCTCAATCCTGGCAAGCTGTTCGTACAGGGCGGCAATCCGAGGCCAGTCGGTATCTCGTGCCGTTAGTGCTCGCGCATGACACGCCGCAATTGCGGCCTGGATCGAATACGGTCCACGTGCCACGCCTAACTTCTCGGCTCGGTCGAGCGCTGCCAGACCTCGACCGATCAACAGGCGGTCCCATTTTGCACGATCTTGGTCGAGTAACAGAATAGGTTCACCCGAGGCATTCGTTCGAGCCTTGGCGCGCGAAGCCTGGATCTCCATGAGCGCTACGAGCCCGTGTACCTCAGGCTCATTCGGTACCAATTCAGCCAGGATCCGGCCCTGACGCAATGCTTCTTCGCACAATGCAGGACGCATCCAGTCGTCTCCAGCGGTCGCGGAATATCCTTCGTTGAAGATGAGATAGAGAACCTGCAGAACAGAAGATAATCTCGCGGAGAACTCTGCGCCGCGCGGAACTTCGAATGGAGCATGCGCGTCGGAGAGAGTTTTCTTTGCACGAACGATGCGTTGCGCCATGGTCGGTTCTGAAACAAGATAGGCGCGCGCAATTTCATCGGTGCTCAGTCCGCCCAGCAGCCGCAGTGTGAGCGCGACCCGCGCCTCAGTCGACAGCACTGGATGACACGCGATAAATACCAGGCGCAGCATATCGTCACCGATGTCGTCGTCCATGGCAGCAGCAAGATCGGGCACCTGCATTTCGCGCTCGGCCATCTCGCGGCCGAGAACCTGGTGCTTTTCGTCGATGAGAGTGCCGCGGCGGAAAAAGTCGATGGCTCGATGCTTTGCCGTGCCCATGAGCCACGCGCCAGGATTTTCGGGGATGCCGGACTGCGGCCACTTTTCGAGCGCCACGACCAGCGCGTCTTGCGCGAGCTCTTCGGCGACTCCCACATCGCGGACGATGCGAGTCAGCCCGGCAATCAGGCGGGCCGACTCGATCTTCCAGACGGCTTCAATGGCGAGGTGTGTCTCGGTAGCAGCCACTGCTACCGATCACATCATTTCCAGGCGTTCAACGCAACCTCGGCTACATGGGTTATGCAAGGCGCATCCGCACCTTGTTCGTAGATCTGGCGAATCTCGCACTCGCCCTCCCCCGCCACTTTGAGGAAGTCCTTGGCTAGTTGGATAGCTTCTGCTTTGGAGTTGGCTTTCAGGATCGCGAATCCGCCAACGACCTCTTTCGCCTCGGAGAACGGCCCGTCGGTGACACTTACGTTGCTGCCGTCCCGCCGAACCTTGGCTCCGAGCGCGGTCGGAAGGCAGCCTTCGGTTGCCAGCAGCCAGCCTTCCCGGAACCCTCGTTCGACCAACTTACCCATTGTTTCCATCTCTTGCGCGGAAGGAGGGGTATTGCGCTCAACATGCGTGTAGATGCTCAAGAATTTCATCGTTAATCTCCTTAGGATTTTGCTGAAACCTTAATCTTTTCACCGTTGCGCCAGGCTACCCTGAGGGCGTCTCGACTCTTAGGTACGGCCTCTATTCTTTACGTCGAACGGTGAAGCCCGAAATCGACAAGCATTTCGGATTTTTCTTGCCTTTCCTAGCTGGCGGAGCCACAAGCGATCAGTTGCCCGCCACTTGGTACATTGAAGCGTAATCAGGCCGAACGCTTTCCGGAAATCTGCTCGCGCAGGCGTTCCTCCCGCTGCCGGAGTTCGGGCGTGAGATTCTCACCAAAGTCCTCTGGCTCAAAAAACGGACGAATCTCCAACTCGGATTCTCCTGGCATCGGATTCGGGCAGCGCTTCAGCCATTCCACCGCTTCTTCCATCGAGCGCACCTGCCAGATCCAATAACCTGCAACCAGTTCCTTGGTCTCGGTGAACGGGCCGTCGATCACCGTCCTTTTGTCTCCAGAGAACCTGAGTCGCTTTCCCTTTGAGGAGGGCTTTAGTCCATCACCGGCCAACATGATGCCTGCTTTCACCAACTCCTCGTTGTACTTGCCCATTGCTTCGAGCAGCTCTTTGCTTGGGGGAACTCCAGCTTCGGAATCTTTCGTTGCCTTTACGATCACCATCACTCTCATGATTTCTTCTCCTTTGAGGTTCGGCTTCTGACTCAACCAACCTCTATATGAACGTCGATTGACCGGTACCGAGATCGACAGCTGCAATTTTTATGTTTAATCCCCGAACGCAGCTAGCCAGTTTGGGGGTGGAACCGCTCAATTGCCCAGCCAGCGGTGGCGCCATCAGGATCAAACTTGCCAGCAAGGTATGGTAGAGATTCATACGGACAGGCCTCCTACTATAGACGCGTCGAATGAGGCTCACCAGAATCGACAAGGCGTCCAGTAAAACCGAGAAATATGATCTCCAGGCCCCAGAAGCCTGAAAGCGGAAGGCGGGGGTATAATGTCGAAAGCCTTGCCGTAATCCGGCCGATCCGTAACCTGGCTGAAATCAACATGACAGACGCCATCAAGAGAAAACTGCAGGAAGAGATCAACACGCTTGAACACGAGTTGATCCACGAACTTCCGAAAGAGATCAAGAAGGCTGCCGCCTTGGGCGACCTCAGCGAAAATGCCGAGTATCACATGGCCAAGCAGCGCCAGGAGTTCGTAAAGGCGCGGGTCCGCCAGCTCGGCAAGCGCCTCGCGGAATTGTCCATGATCAACATGAACAACATCCCCAAGGACAAGGTCGGCCTCGGATCGACGGTGAAGGTCTACGACAACACAAAGGGTGAAGAAGTCGAGTACAAGCTCGTTACCAGTGAAGAATCCGACGTCGCCGCAGGGAAGATTTCAACCACCAGCCCGATTGGCCGGGCGCTTCTGAACAAGAAGGTGGGTGACGAGACCGTTGTAGTCACCCCCAATGGCAAGCGCGAACTTGAGATCCTAAGTCTGAGCACGATCCACGACGACATCGGCGAGGACCCAAAAGAGGCGCAAGCGTAAGGCTCGCAATTTGTCATTCCGGCGGGGCTTAACAGCAAAATGGTGACTTTGCGGCTCGCCGACGGACCACGCACGGACCGCCGATCCACTTGGCCGGGCACCCAGCACGTGAAATAATATCGACGGTGCGCATGTCTCCCGCCAATCCGCGGTGTCCAGCATGAGCGTCTCCTGGACTTCTGCCTTCGGGCGCGCCTGCGGAGTCCTTCTCGACACTATTGTCCGCTGGCTCGCACTCTCCCGCATCAATCCAAATGTCCTGACGTTCATGGGACTCGTCGTCAACACCTGGGCTGCATACCTCTTCGGCGCGGCCAACGCGGAAAATCAGAAGCGTATGTTTATTTACGCCGGATTGGTGATCATCTTTTCCGGCTTCTTCGATCTGGTCGACGGACAAGTCGCGCGAGCGACCAACCGGGTTACGCGGTTCGGGGCCTTCTTCGATTCGGTGGTCGACCGATATTCCGACGCTTCGCAATTCCTGGGATTATTAGTTTTCTACGCGCGCGGCGGACGCTATAGCTATGTAGTCCTCAGCGCTTTCGTCATGATCAGCGCCATCATGGTGAGCTACACCAGAGCGAGGGCAGAAAGCCTGATCGGCTCATGCCGGGTCGGATTCATGGAGCGCCCTGAACGTCTCGTCCTGGTAATCCTGGGAGCGCTCTTCAACCGCATGGCGCCGGTTTTGTGGATCATCGCAGTCGTGAGCACAATCACCGTCATCCATCGCATGCGCTACACCTGGACGCGCACACAAGACCCGCCAGTAGCGCTGCACCCGGGCCAAGCCGCGTAAGACGTTCTCGCAGATTGTTCCCGTACACCTAGTCATAACGATCGGGCTACAAACCGCTCGAATTGATTGACTCGGTATTTCGGAATCCGTGGATATGGTTTTAACTATCTTTCGTGGTGGGTAAGTAAGAAACAGCAAGGCTAGGAAAAGCAAACCCCGGGAGTCACCCGGGGAACTGGGTCTGAACACCGCCCGTCCTTTTAATGATATCGCCGCCGAGAACGGTGTCAAGCCGAATGTTGTTGGCCGAGTGACTGCAGAGGGTGAGGGACTCGAACCCTAGTGGCTGACGAGGCCACTCGACCGCTTGACGGGCGGCGTCCAGTACCCACTGGAAACACCCTCTAAACGCTGCCCGTGAGCAAAGTCTAATGTTTGTCCCGAAAAATTATCTGTGACCCGGCTCTAAATATTTCCACATCGTTCCCAATCTGGGAATATGCTCCTGCTATCCTATCCGGTCGCGATCGGTCTCACGGCCAGGGTCGAGCGTCTACGGTTCGACGCCGAGTCCGTTCTGAGGAAATCTTGCCTACTAATCCCGTTCTGGTTGTTCACGGCGGCGCATGGGCCATGCCTGATGACATGGTCGACGCTCACATCCGTGGTGTGAACAACGCGCTCGCAACCGGATGGCGCGTGCTCGAGCGCGGCGGTTCAGCACTCGACGCCGTTGAAGAAGCTGTCGTCATCATGGAAGACGACGAGACTTTCGATGCAGGACGCGGCAGCTTCCTGAATCGCGACGGTCGCGTGCAGCTTGACGCGCTGATCATGGACGGATCGACACTTCGCACGGGGGGCGTCGGGTGCGTCGAGCACCTGCGAAATCCTGTGCGTGCCGCGCGCAAGATTCTCAGCGAAAGTCCGCACGTTTACTTCGTGGCAGAGGGCGCGGAGAAATTCGCTGCCGAGCACGGTGTCCAGCTCTGCAAGAATGAAGATCTGGTGATTCCCCGCGAGGTCGAACGCCTGTGCGCCTATCAGGCCGAACTTGCGCGGCGAAATCAGATGCAAGACGGAAACGACCTCTTCACGCCCGAACACCACGATATGACGATCTCACACGACACCGTTGGCGCGGTCGCCCTCGACCGCAACGGGAACATCGCCGCTGCAACTTCCACGGGAGGCACACTGAACAAAGCTCCCGGGCGTTTGGGTGACTCATCGTTGATAGGCTGTGGCTGCTATGCAGACAACGAGAGCGCCGCAGCCTCGACTACGGGATGGGGTGAGCCCATCATGAAGCTTGTGCTCGCCAAGTGGACTGCAGATCGTATTGCGGCGGGAAATCTCCCGGAGTGGTCGGCGAAGGAAGCGATGAACTACTTGAAGCAGCGCGTTAACGGACACGGCGGCATCATCGTGCTCGACGCGCAGGGCCGCTTCGGGATTGCTCACAACACTCCGCGCATGGCTTGGGCTTATCGCACCGTGTCGAAGCAGGATGCCGGTGTCATCCGCGAAGGATAGAAAGCGAGTTTCGGCCCCGCCCTTCCGGCTGTATCTCATAGGTTACGCTCCTACTGGCTCGGCCTTCGTCGCCAGCAACTGCCTGAGCACATA
>Ga0070712_100001434_pt1 | contig 14533 bp, 15 predicted proteins | sample LARL81metaG_FD_71396 | JGI IMG/M metagenome (GOLD analysis project Ga0070712, IMG submission 71396) | Corn, switchgrass and miscanthus rhizosphere microbial communities from Kellogg Biological Station, Michigan, USA - LAR L8-1 metaG | ecosystem: Host-associated > Plants > Roots > Rhizosphere ...
TGGAGTCCGGAAGCTGGGTGCCAGGACCGCATCCGCAGCGCGCGAACTACGAATCTTTCGCCGAATTCGCCGACCCGGACGGCAACGCGTGGGTGCTGCAAGAGGTGAACTACGCCGGATCCGCGGCGCGTGACGGAGGCTGATCGCGTGCCACGCCAGGAAGTCCTGGATCAAAGCCCAGAGTTGGTGGCGGCGGCGGTCGCGGGCGGCCAGTCCGCGTTCGCCGCCCTCACCAAGCGGTACCAGCGCGAACTGCACGTGCACTGCTACCGCATGCTCGCGTCGTTCGACGATGCCGAGGACGCGGTCCAGGAAACGTTCCTGCGCGCCTGGCGCGGCCGAGGCGGCTTCGACGGCGGCACGATGTTCCGCGCCTGGCTGTACCGCATCGCGACCAACGTGTGCCTGGACATGCTCCGCCGCCGCGCGCGCCGGGCCAGCGCGTTGCGGTCGTTCGCCGAGATGCCCTGGCTCCAGCCATACCCGGACCGACTGCTCGACGAGGCGGCGGCCGCTCCCGGCGAGCAGCCCGACGCGGCCGCGATCGAGCGGGAGACCATCGAACTGGCCTTCGTGGCCGCGCTCCAGGTTTTGCCGCCGCGGCAGCGCGCCACGCTGATCGCCCGCGATGTGCTCGGCTGGCCCGCCAGCCAGACGGCCATGCTGCTGGAAATGAGCGTGGCGGCAGCGAACAGCGCCCTCCAGCGCGCCCGCGCGACGATGCGCGAGCACCTACCGGCTCGCCGTTCTGACTGGTCAGGCCGGTCTGCCGGGCAGTTGAGCGACGCCGAGCGGGACCTGCTCGACCGGTTCATCGACGCGCATGAGCGCTGCGACGCGGCGGCCGCGGTGGCGATCGCCGCCCAGGACATCCGAATCACGATGCCGCCGTACACCATGTGCTACGACGGGGTAGACGCGATCGGGCCGCTCCTGGAGCGCGCGTTCGGCCCGGACCGGGACGGCGACTGGCGGCTCGTGCCGACCGCGGCGAACCGGATGCCAGCCGCGGCCACCTACCTGCGCCGGCCGGGCGATTCGGAATTCCGCGCCTCCAAGCTCGACGTACTGCGGACGGGCGACGGGGTGATCGCCGAGATCACGACGTTCGGTGCGAGCCTGTTCCCGGCCTTCGGCCTCCCCGGCATCCTCGGCCGGGACGCACGCTGACCTACCGGCACGGGTACGCCCGGCCCACCAGAGTCATGTACGTCCCGAGCTCCGCGCCACCTTCGGCCTGGGCACGTCCCGGCCTCCCGGACCACAGGCACGCCCTTGGCACACCCAATTCCCTTGTCCTGGGATCGCGCTTCCGTGCAGACTCAGCCTCAAGTCTTCTTATCAGAAATTTATTCGAATCCTTCCTTGGGTGTGGCACTTTTGTCAGACCTGGTCGATAGCATCGATACAACAGGTTGGCTTCGTTCCTAGGGAGGTGAGGCAGATGCCCGCAGCAAGCCTGACGGCGAAACTGCCCCCATCCCCGGAGAGCACGGAGCTGCCACCATCCCCGGACCGCCACGCGCCGTCCACTCCCCCGGGTCGTGCGGAACCGCCGCCGCCCTCGGAGCACCACCCATCGCCTACTCCGCCGGATCGCTGGGAGCCGCCACCGCCCTCGGACCACCACGCGCCGACCACTCCCCCGGATCACCACGCGCCGACCACCCCCTTGGATCACCACGAGCCGCCGACTCCCCCGGATCACCACGCGCCGGCCACTTCCCTGGGCCGCGATCCGGTGCAGAAAGCTCTGCGCTCGGTGGAGCGGGTGGCGGCTGCGTGGGCTGCCCAGGATGCGGAACTCGACGCCGAGATCGCCGCCTTAGAAGCGGTCGGCGTACTCACCGCGCCCGCCGAGGAGGAGCGGCCGGGCCTGGACTTCGACCCGGATAGCGGCCCGCCACACGGGTTGCACCCGTGGCTGGCCGACCTGTCCGCCCGGTCGTTCGACGAATGCCTCGCGACCATAGCGGATGCCACCGACCCGAAGATGTCGCAGGCGGGCCGTCGCGACCGTGACCGGGCCGGCGCACCCGGGTTCGCGGCGGGCGAGGCCGCCGATCTACTGTCACCTGGGGCGGTGCTGGCCGGTTTGGCCGAAGACGCGCGTGCTGCCGGACTGAGCAGGTTGACCGACGACGAACTGGCCGGGGTGATCCGCGCCGGGCGCCGGCTGTCGTCGTGGGCCAGCGCGCTGGAACTGGCGGCGGTGAGTGACCTGATGCGTCGCCGGGAGCAGCAGGAAGCGGACGGGAACCCGCATGCTGCGGAGCATACCGATGCCGAAATCGCTGCCCTGTTAACGCTGACCGGTCGCGGCGCCGGGCGCGTGCTGGACCTGGCCGTGGCATTGCGGCGCCTGCCCCTGACGGCCCGGGCGCTCGAAGCCGGGGTGATCGATCTTCCCCGCGTGGGCGTCATCGCCGACGAGACGATCGGGCTTGACGATGACCACGCGGCCGCTGTGGAGCAGCACATCCTGGTTCGAGCACCCGGACAGACCACATCGCAGGTGCGAGCGGCGGCCCGGCGGGCGGTACTCGCCGCCGATCCGCGTGCCGCCGGGAAGCGGCAAGAGCAGGCACAGCGGGAAGCCTGCGTCGAACGCTGGGACGAGCACGCCGGCACGGCCGCGCTCGCAGGCCGTGACCTTCCCCCGGCCGCGGTGATCGCCGCCGACCAGCACATTTCCGCCCTGGCTCGCGGACTGCGGGCCGCAGGGTTGGCTGGCACCGCCGACCAGGTCCGCGCCAGCCTGTTCGTCGCCCTGCTCAGCGGCGTGCCCGCCTCCTCGCTGCTGCCGACCTGCCAGCAACAGCCAGACTCGGCCGCCGGCCGCCCCGGCACGTCGGCCGACCCAGGCCCACCCGGCCAGCCCGATCTTCCGGCGAGCACGGACTGGCCCGGTTCGCCGGCGAGCGCTGGCTGGCCTGATATACCGGCCGTGGCGGGCATGGTCAACCTGACCATGCCATTGAGTACGTGGCTCGGCTTGCAGGACGCACCCGGCGAGGTAACCGGGTTCGGCCCACTGACCGCCGACGACAGCCGTCACCTCGGCACGGCTATGGCCGACCACCCACAGACCCGCTGGTGCGTAACGCTGACCGGCCGGGACGGCCGACCGGTCGCCGACGGCTGCGCCCGCCCGGGGCACGGCCCTCCGCCCCCCGCGCCCGGCTCGGCACCATCGCCGCACGGCCCAGCGCCACCGGACCACGCCCGCGAATCCCCCGCGCCTGGCCCGGCACCATCGCCGCACGGCCCAGCGCCACCGGACCACGCCCGCGAATCCCCCGTGCCTGGCCCGGCACCATCGCCGCACGCCCGCGAATCCCCCGCGCCCGGTCCCGCCCCGCCCGAATATAACGCCGTCCCACCCAGTCATGGTGCCGCCCCGCCCGGTCATGGTGCCGCCCCGCCCGATCGTGGCCCCGGACCTCCCGCCTGGCTGGCAAGTATCCGCTGGCTGGCGAGTATCCCCATGAAAAGGTTCGAGTCCGCCGGGTGCACCCACGAGCGGCAGTCCGCGGCCTACCGGCCACCGCTGACGCTGCAGCACTTGATCAGAGTCAGGCAGCAGACTTGTGCGTTCCCCGGATGCCGCCGTCCCACCAGCCAGTGCGACCTCGACCACACCACGCCATTCCAGCGTGGCGGCCTGACTTGCGAGTGCAACCTGGCTCCGTTGTGCCGACATCACCATGAGGTCAAACAAACCCCCGGATGGAACCTCGAGCAAACAACACCTGGCACCTTGATCTGGACCACACCAGCCGGGCGGCGGTACCGGGCCCAGGTGCGCTATGCGGTCACTACCGCGACGGCTGCGGTGACAGCCCGCGGCGGGCGGCGCGGCGCCGCCGCATCTTGCGCACGAGCCCGTCGCGCACCTGCCGGGACTCGTCCCCCACCAGCTTGGCGACCGGCTTGCGGCGCCTGCGGGACCGCCACAGGTTCCACAGCACCCACAGGGCGCCCGCCACGTTGAGCCCGGCCACCCACCACTGGCGGTAGACGATGCCGTAGATGATGCCGACCGCGTTCACCAGCAGGGCCAGGACCACACCCAGCCAGTAGCGGCCATAGAGCATGAGCGCGATGAAGGCGACGAACAACGCCATGTTGACCAGCGTGAGCGGTGCCAGTCCCATCGTTCCTCCGGTTCTGGTGGTTCACCATTGTGCCCCTGCTGGGTTGGGCTGGCGTAGTTCGTGATGCCCCGGGCGGAGATCGCGCGGCGGCTGGGCTGCACATTAAGAATGCAGATGCAATCTCGCTCCGCTGTGTCGTCGGCATCACGAGGCCAAGCAGGCCCCGGGCTGGCAGCTGACCCAGGACCAGCGCGGCGTCATGACCTGGCGAACCCCGAGCGGCCGGACCTATACGACCCGTCCGGAGCCATACCCGGTCTAGAGGCCGTGCCTTAGAAGGGTCTGGTCGCGTCGAGGGATAACTTCGCTGCGAACGGAATCGCCATGCAAGATCCCGAGGGCAACGAGTTCGACATCAACTGACCTGTGCCCGGGCGCGGTCAGCCCATTGGACCTGCTCCGCAGCAGGCTCTGTAGACGCGGCCCTCCAATGGACGTGCGTTGTTATGTCACGGGACGCGCCACTGTGCCGTCGGCATCACGAGGCCACCGGCGGGGAGCCTGCCAGCGGGGTGGTGTCGAGGTATCTGATCTCGTAGACGCGCTCGGTGAACTTCCATCCGTCCGGGGTCCGCCGGTAGCGGTCGTGGTAGATGGCGTAGTTCAGCTCGGAACTGCCGTCGCGGAGGCGGATGAGCTCCTGGATATAGGCGCGGCCGGATGCGGTGTCGCCGTCAAGCCGGACCGCGCCCGGGTGGGTGGTCTGCACGAGGTAGTCCACGAAACCCGGCACCCGCTCGCCAAAGGCGCGAATCTCGTCCTGGCCGGCGAGTTCGGCGGGAATGTTGGGCATTCGCCATACACCGTCCTGTGTGAACAACGTCGCCACGCGGTCGTAGTCGCGCATCATCACCGCGTCCGTGAACTCGGCGCGCAGCGCCTCGATCTCGAAGCGGTCAGCAATGGCCTGAAGGTCGCTCATCGGTTCCTCCCTTGCTTGAGCTGCGGGCCGACTGGGCTCTCCTGCATCAACGACAGCCCGGCTGGGCGGTATTCGGCAGCCGGCCTATCCGCGCCGCTGCTAGGTTGCCGGCTCCGGCACGGGCGTCACCTGGCGGCCCGCGCGCCGGGCGATCGAGGCGAAGGCGGCCGCGTCGTACAGCGCGGCGGCATGCTGGTCGTTGTTGAAGTAGGCGAAGACATCCGCAGTGTCCGGCCACGCCTTCCCGGCCCGCTCCACCCAACTGCGCAGCGCCTGGGTGCCGTACCTCGGCCAGGGCTCCGCCGCGCCCTCGTGGAAGCGCAGATATCCCCAGTCTGCGGTGCGCCACAGCGGCGCCATCGGGCGGCCAAGCCGGTCCACCCAGCACAGGGCTGCGTTGTGGCTGGCAAGAAGCTGCCGGGTCTCTTCGGTCCACCAGGACTCATGACGGAACTCCACCGCGACCCGGACCGGCCCGCCCGAAGGGCCGCGGCCGGGGAACCGCGCGAACTCGGCCAGACAGGCGTCCAGCGCACCAACGTCGGCCCGCAGGTTCGGCGGCAACTGGAGCAGCACCGGGCCGAGCCGGTCACCAAGGCCCGCCGCCGCTCGCAAGAGGCGCGCCACCGGTTCCGCCGGCTCCCGCAGCCGCCGGACGTGCGTCAGGTAGCGGCTCGCCTTGACCGTCATGACGAAATCGCCGGGCACCTTGGCCCGCCACGCGGCGAACGTGTCCGTGGCGGGCAGCCGGTAGAACGTGCCGTTGTTCTCGACGGTGCCGTATCGGCCCGCGTAGTACTCCAGCCAGTCGCGCTCGGCGAGACCCGGCGGGTAGAGCACTCCCCGCCAGTCGCGGTACTGCCAGCCCGAGGTACCGATCAGCACTGGCATCGCCAGGACCTGGCTCCCCTTCTCCGGTTGCTCAGGAGCCCGCCGGGCGCCGCAGCCGCGGCAGGCAGCGCCCGTACGCCGGCTTGCCGCGCCCGGTCAGCGCCGGGTACACCCCGGCAAGCACGGCGGGCAGCCAGCCCACCGTCCAGACCGGGTTCATGCTGTGCTGCTGGACCGCCTGCGCGATGGCCGCACCGATGATGATCGCGGACACGGCAAACGTCCCAGCCATCATGATCCAGCGAGTCCGTGTTCCCATTGTTATCACCTCGACCATGTAAAGCTCGTTTGACACCTCGAAGCTAGCGCAGGCCGCTCCAGAGTGTCAAGCCAGCTTTACATCGCCACCACCGTGCGGCTACGCGTCAGGGGTCCCTGGTCGCGATCCCCCACACATGCGGGGCGGCCGGCGGAGGGATCCGGCTCTGCGGGAACCGGAACGCCTCGGACTGGACCACCGTGAACCCGGCCCCGGCGATCGTGGCGAGCGTGTCCCGGCTCACGTGGCAACCGCCGCCAAACGCCGGCCACACGGTGGCGTCCAGCACGCGCTGCACCCGGCGCAGGCCGGGAGTGTCCGACCGGACATGCTCGATGAAACGCAACTGGCCACCCGGGCGGATCACCCGGCGCACCTCGGCAAGGACGGCCCGCTGATCGGCCACGGAACACAGCACCAGGGTCACCACGGCCGCGTCGAAGGAGCCGTCCGCCCCAGGGAGCCGTTCGGCCACCGCGTCACGGACCTCCACGGCGACCGGAGCCCGCCCGGCGTGCTCCCCGGCGATCCGGCGCAGGTAGGGATCCGGCTCCACCGCCAGGACCCCGGTGACCGCGGCCGGGTAGTGCGCGAAGTTCAGCCCGTTGCCCGCGCCGACCTCGATCACCGAGCCAGCCAGCCCGGCAAGCGCGCGCTGCCGGTAGCCCGCCATCCCCTCGGCATCCATGCCCGGGCTGACCCTGGCGTAGAACCGCGCGAACAGCGGATGGTTCTTGCGATCTGCGGGCAACGGCTGGCTCCCATCGCTGCGGGCGGGCGCTCCACCTGGGGCGTGCGTGATCAGGCTACTGGCGCACAACCGAGCCGCGCGTGGCGCGCCCGCTCAGGCCACCAGCGCGCGCAACCGAGCCATCCGGAACGCGCCCACTCAGGGCACCGGCGCGCGCCAAGCTGCAGGCTCTTCCCAGGCGAAGCAGCTGGCCGCGCTCGAGGCTGACCTGCGCACGATGGTCCCGCAGAGCAGGTTCCGCCTCGACGTGCCGGGGTGGTTCGGCACCTGAACGGCCGACGGTGGAGGATGTACGGGTGACAACCGACACCGGCGGCGCGGCCCCCGAGCCGCAGGCCGTCATCGCGCCGCTGACCGGGGCCGCGATCTTCCTGGTGGTCGGGCTTGCCCCGGGCGATGACAGCGCGGCGGCGGTGCGCGACCTGTGCGCGGACCTGGCCGGCCTGGTTCGTGCCGTGGGATTCCGGGATCTGGACGGGCACCTGACCTGCGTCACCGGTTTCGGTGCGGCAGCGTGGGATCGCATCTCCGATGCGGACAAGCCAGCCGGGCTCCATCCGTTCAGAGAAATAAAAGCAGGACCGCGGCATGCGGTCGCTACCGCCGGCGACGTGCTGTTCCATATCCGCGCCGTGCGGATGGACCTGTGCTTCGAACTGGCCGGCCAGATCATGAGCCGGCTCGGCAGCGCGGTGACCGTCGAGTCCGAGGTGCATGGCTTCCGCTACTTCGACGACCGCGACCTGATCGGCTTCGTTGACGGTACGGAGAACCCCACCGGCCTGGCTGCCGCGCGGGCGACGTTGATCGGGGACGAGGATCCCGCCTTCGCCGGGGGCAGCTACGTGATCGTGCAGCAGTACCTGCACGACGTGGCCGCGTGGAACGCGCTGCCGGTCGAGGAGCAGGAGAAGATCATCGGCCGCACGAAACTAGCCGACATCGAACTCGCCGACGACGTGAAGCCCACCTCCGCGCACAACGCGCTGACCACGATCACCGGCGCCGACGGCGAGGAGATACAGATCCTCCGGGACAACATGCCGTTCGGCTCGGTCGGGGACGGGCGCTACGGCACCTACTTCATCGGCTACGCTCGCTCGCCGACCACGATCGAGCAGATGCTCACGAACATGTTCGTCGGCTCCCCCGAGGGGAATTACGACCGGCTCCTTGACTTCAGCACGGCGATCACTGGGAACCTGTTCTTCGTGCCCGCGGTGCCGCTGCTGGAAAACCTCGGCGCTCCGCCCGCACAAGAAGCCACAGCGCCGGAACCCGCACCGCCAGCCCGGCAAGTACCTCCGGGCTCCCTCAATATCGGCAGCCTGAAAGGGGCACCTGGCGATGGATAACCTGCACCGCGAACTCGCGCCGGTTTCCGAGGCGGCCTGGGCGCAGATCGAACAGGAGGCCACCCGCACGCTCAAGCGCCACCTGGCCGGCCGGCGGGTGGTGGACGTGCAGGGACCGGCGGGCTACGGGATGTCCGCGGTGGGCACCGGCCGGGTGCGTGATATCGACGCGCCCGCCAACGGGGTGCACGCCAAGCAGCGCCTGGCCGCGGCACTGGTGGAGCTGCGCGTCCCGTTCTCCTTGAGCCGCGAGGAGATCGACGACGTGGAGCGCGGCGCGGAGGACTCCGACTGGCAGCCGGTCAAGGACGCCGCCCGCCAGATCGCCTTCGCCGAGGACCGCGCGATCTTCGACGGCTACCCGGCCGCCGGCATCCAGGGCATCCGGCCGGGCTCGAGCAATCCCCCGGTGAACCTGCCCGAGGACGTGCGCGAGTACCCGGCGGCGATCGCCCGGGCGATCGGCCAGCTTCGCGAGAGCGGCGTCGACGGCCCTTACTCCGTGCTGCTCAGCGCCGACGCCTACATCGCAGTCAGCGAGACCAGCGACCACGGTTATCCGGTGATCGAGCACCTCAAGCGGGTGGTCAACGGCGACATCATCTGGGCGCCGGCGATCTCCGGCGCGGTCGCGCTGACCACCAGGGGCGGCGACTTCTGCCTCCAGCTCGGGCAGGAAGCCTCGATCGGCTACCTGGCACACACCGCCGCCGAGGTCGAGCTGTACCTGCAGGAGACGCTGACGTTCCTGGTGTACACCGCCGAGGCCTCGGTCAGCCTGCCCGGGCGGACCTGACCACGCCCGCAGGGCCGGGTTAGCCGACTACCGATACGTTGCCGGACGGCCGAACGCCATGCCCACGGTGAGCGGGTCGGTCACGATGATGCCGCGCGCCTTGATCGCCTGCACGACCTGCTGGAAGTCGTTGTAGCAGTAGCGCTCGACGTCGTTGGTCCAATGGAAGTCCGGGTCGGAGGAGTTGCAGTTCCACCGGGTGCCGTTGTGGGTGTACGCCGGGTTCTTCCCGGTGACCAGGATGTAGGACTGCAGGGTCAGCCACTGGCCCGGCTGAAGGGCATCGACGAGCGCGATGATCTCGGCCGGCGTCGCGTAGCGCGTGCTGCCCTGCGCGGCGATCGTGTAACACGCAGCCGTCGGGGCGTTGCAGGGGCCGCCGTTGAACGCCCGCGTGTTCTGCCAGTACGGCGCGGCGGCGCCCATCGCGGTGGTGGTGGTCCCCGACTTGTCGTACACCCGGCCCCAGGCGAAGCACCTGGCGCCGTACTTGGCCTGAACGCTGGTCGGCAACCCCCCCGCCCCGGGGTAGGCGATGAGCCCGTGCGCCCCCGGCAGCCCGTGATTGTCAATCGTGTTCGCGGACCCGCAGGTCTCCGCCTGCTGCTGTGCCGAGGGAAGCCTGGTTATGTTGGGCGGGTAGGTGGCGGTGGCAGACACGAAATGCCAGCCGTAGTTCTCCGCCAGCGAGGTCGCCTGGGCCCAGGATACGGTGAGCGAGTCGCCGTTGTGGGTGCAGTTGTTTTTCGTCTTGCGGGTCACGTCGGTGACCAGGGAACCGGTCCCGGCCATCCCGAGCGATTGCAGGTATGGCGCGACCGTGGTGTCCAGGCGTGCGATGCCGGTGTCGTCTGGCGTGCAGGCGTCCGACCCGCTGACCTCGGAGCGCGAGAAGAACAGTGTCGCGTACATCTTGCTGGCCGCCGCCACAGGCCTGGTGTGCGGAAGCGGTGTCTGGGCCTTGACCGCGGCGGCCCCCGAGCCCGCCGACGCGGGCCGCACCGCGGCACCGGCGCCGAGCGCCCCCATCGTGCTCACGACCACGCAGGCCGCGGCGGCCAGCACGAGCCACGGCCAACGGCCATGCCGGAACGAAGACGTCATGTTCTCCCCACTGGGCGATCGGATGCAGGCTGAATCCCGGGGCACTCGTTCTCTGTATATAAAACGGCAGAACTGGTCATGATCACCCGCGATTTGCTCGGATCATTACTTTCTCATGCGCTGCGTTACGCTCCCCGGCGATGACCTTGAGCCACGGATCAACCACCGTGCGCCACTTATGCTGAGGATGTCGAGACCGGCGCGACAGCTTCGTCCTCGGAGATGACAGCGCCACCAGGGCGCGGCAACCGAAGGGAACCAACGATGGACTGGAAGCTGGAAGTCGTCGTGATACCGGTCACCGACATCGACCGCGCGAAGGACTTCTACACCGGCAAGCTGGGCTTCCGCCTGGACGCCGACACCACCCCGACCGAAACCATGCGCGTGGTGCACATGACCCCGCCAGGCTCGGGGTGCTCGGTAGTGATCGGGCCGAAGGTGGTGCCGGCCGGTACCGATCTGGGCGGCGCCTCGGCGAGCCTGCAACTGGTCGTCCGCGACCTCGAGGCGGCCAGGACCGAACTGGCCGGCCGGGGCGTCGACGTCTCCCCCGTCCAGACGATGGACCCCAGGGACGGCGGAAAGTTCGCCTTCTTCACCGACCCCGACGGCAACAACTGGGCCATCCAAGAGGTCCGCGAATACGTGGGCGCAGAACCGACTTCCTGACCGAAACCGTGATCCGTGACCGCGGCTAGGGACGCCGGGCGACCCCGCAATAGAGCCAGCGCGAGCCGTCGCTGTCTGCCATTGCCGGGTCCTCGGCCTCCCAGTCGCCCACGTAACACAGCCGCCCGGGGACCTCAGGGTCGTGCGCCGAGACCATGTTCAGGCCCTCGAAAGCCGCTCCACCTCGGCCCGGGAGCGGAAGTGCATCTGCTCCGTGGCACGGTTGAACACACGGCGGAACTCCCGCACCGCACGCGGCGGTTTCTGGTCGCTGGTCAGATGCGACAGCGCCAGGTAGCTCCCCGGAGCCAGCGCCGCCAGGTACCGGCGCACCAGCCCCCACGGGTCGCTCTCGTCGGCCACGAAGTGCACCACCGCGGTCATCAGCAGGCCGGCCGGCCGGCCGAAGTCGATCAACTCGCGCAGTTCGGTGTCGGCGAGCAGGTGCTCGGGATCGCGCAGGTCGCCATGGATGACCTTCACCCCGGAGACGCCGGCCAGCAACTGCTCGGATTGGGTGCGCACGAGCGGGTCGTTGTCCACGTATACGACGCGGCAGCTCGTATCGACCGACCGGACCACGTCGTGGGTGTTGCCCACGGTAGGCAGCCCGGAGCCGATGTCGATGAACTGCGTGACCCCGCGGGCTCTCCGGCTCCGGCTAGTGGAGGTGCGAGCGCCAGTCGCGGGGCACACGGCCCGCCGGGCCGGGCACCGGCTGGTCGGCCGGATGGTGCTCGGGCGGGGCCAGTTCCGGGCCGCTGCCGTACATCCGATCCTCCGCGTAGCTCCAGAACCACGACTCGCCCGGCTCGAAGCTCCTGATCAGCGGGTGCCCGGTGGCGGCGGCATGGTGGCTGGCGTGCTGGGCCGGCGAGGAGTCGCAGCAGCCGATGTGCCCGCACAGCGCGCAACGGCGCAGATGGAACCACCAGCCCCCGACTTCGTCGCACTCGGCGCAGCCCGTCCCGCTGGGCGGGACCGTCGCGTCGATCGATTCCGCGGTCACCTGCACACCCCTCTTCGCGCTCGCCGGCCGCCGGATGCAGCCTGCGACTACTGGTATAGCCAGCCGAGCCCATACCCGCAAACCGCAGTCCCGGCGCGAACCGTTACTGCGCTCCCTAACTGCTAACTGCGCCCCCGTGTTCCCTCCGGCTCAGAGGGCGACCACCGTCCCCGCGTCGCCGCGCAGCAGGGCCTCGGCGTCACCAAGCTGGCCGATGGCCGCCATCTTCCCTGTCGCTTCCACGAAGCGGCAGACGGCATCGATCTTGGGACCCATGGAGCCGTCGGGGAAGGTCCGGGACCGCAACTGGGCGGGCGTCACCCGGCGCAGTGGCCGGGCCTGCGGCGTGCCGAACCCCTCCTGGACGGCCGCGATGTCGGTCAGCAGCAGCAGCGCGTCCGCGCCGACGGACCGGGCCAGCAGGGCGGCCGTGAGATCCTTGTCGACGACCGCCTCGGCCCCGTGCAGCATCCCGGCCGCGTCCCGCACCACCGGCGCCCCGCCGCCACCAGCGCAGATGACGACGGTCCCGGCGTCGAGCAGCGTCCGGGCGCTGGCCAGGTCCAGCAGTTCCAGCGGCTCCGGCGAGGGCACCACCCGGCGCCACATGGCACCGTCCCGGCGGACCTCCCAGCCATGGGCGGCGGCGAGCGCGTGCGCTTCCGCCTCGTCGTAGACGGGCCCGACGAACTTGGTCGGGCGGCCGAACGCCGGGTCGCCGGCGCTGACCACGGTGCGGCTGACCAGGCAGGCGACCCGCGCGTCCGGGAGCGCGTTCTGCATGGCCTGGAGCAGCCAGTAGCCGATCATCCCCTGGGTCTGTGCGCCAAGCACGTCGAAGGGGTACGGGGTGGGCAGGCCGGGCGCGTGGGCGTTCGCCAGGGCGAGCAGCCCCACCTGGGGGCCGTTTCCGTGGGTGAGCACAAGCTGGTGTGCCTGTGCCAGCGGGGCGAGCGCGAGGGCCGCCTTGTGCACGTGTTCTTCCTGCACCCTGGCCTCGGGCAGTTCGCCGCGTTCCAGCAGGGCGTTGCCGCCGAGTGCGGCGACCACCCTCATGCGGGCCCTCCGATCGTGGCCACCATGGCCGCCTTGATGGTGTGCAGCCGGTTCTCCGCCTGGTCGAACACGATGGAGGCGGGCGACTCGAAGACCTCCTCGGTGACCTCGAGCGCGTCGAGCCCGCGCTTGTCGTAGATCTGCTGCCCGATCTCGGTCTCGGTGTTGTGCAGCGCGGGCAGGCAGTGCATGAACTTCACCGCGGCATTCCCCGTGGCCGCCAACGTCTGCGCGTTTACCTGGCAGGGCAGCAGCATGTCGATCCGGGCGTCCCACTCCTCGGCCGGCTCCCCCATGGACACCCACACGTCGGTGTACAGGAAGTCCGCGCCCGCGACGGCCGCCGCGAGGTCCGCGGTGACCGCCATCCGGGCGCCGGAGGAGGCGGCGAGCCCGCGGGCGATGTCCTGTACGCCTGGCGCGGGCTGCAGTGGCTCGGGGGCGCAGATGCGCACGTCCATGCCGAGCAGGGCGCCGGTCACCAGCAGCGAGTTCGCGGTGTTGTTGCGGCCGTCGCCCAGGTAGCAGTAGGTCACCTCGGTGAGCGGCTTGGCGGAGTGGTCGCGCATGGTGAGGATGTCGGCGAGCATCTGGGTGGGATGCCACTCATCGGTGAGCCCGTTCCACACCGGGACCCCGGCGTAGGCGGCCAGGGTCTCCACCTTCTCCTGGGCGTCTCCCCGGTACTCGATGCCGTCGAACATCCGGCCGAGCACCCTGGCGGTGTCCTTCATCGACTCCTTGCGCCCGAGCTGGGAGTCCTGCGGTCCGATGTAGGTGACGTCGCCGCCCTCGTCGTGCGTGGCCACCTCGAACGCCGACCGGGTGCGCGTGGAGGTCTTCTCGAAGATCAGCGCGATGCTCCGCCCGGCCAGCCGGCGTGCGCGCCGTCCCGCCCGCTTGTCCGCCCGCAGCCTCCCGCCGAGGTCGACGAGGCAGAGAAACTCTTCGGCGGACAAGTCGATCTCTTTGAGCAGGCTGCGCCCGCGCAGGTCCATAAGTGCTCCCTTGTTACGTATGGGTCAAACCGCGCCGCTTAACCCGATGATCAAGAATGCCAGGATCACAGCGGTGCTAAGCGCGCACCCAGGGCCTACGCGCCCACGGCACCGGTTTCCACGATTTCGGCCGCACCCCGGACCACGCAGCGCAGCGGGTCGTCCACGACCATGGCCGGGATGCCCGCGACGGTCTCGACCCGGCCCGCCAGGCCGAGCAGCAGCGCCCCTCCCCCGGCGAGGCAGACCTTGCCAAGCACGACGTCCTCGGCGAGGTCAGGCGGCAGGTCGAGGAGTATCTCCCTGACCGCTTCGATGATCGAGGTGACGCAGGGTTCCAGCGCCGCGGCGACCAACTCACCGGGGATGCGCTCGGCCCGGGGTGTTCCACGCCCCACGTCCACGCCGACGGCCTCCGCCCACTCGGCCGTCCCGCCGGTGAGCCCTAGGGCCATCTTCAGCCGCCGGGCCGCATTCCGGCCGATGAGCAGGCCAAGCTCGGTCTTCACCGCGGCCACGATCGCCTCGTCCATGGCGTTGCCGCCCAGCCGCAGGGACTCGGC
>Ga0070712_100001439_pt1 | contig 14522 bp, 15 predicted proteins | sample LARL81metaG_FD_71396 | JGI IMG/M metagenome (GOLD analysis project Ga0070712, IMG submission 71396) | Corn, switchgrass and miscanthus rhizosphere microbial communities from Kellogg Biological Station, Michigan, USA - LAR L8-1 metaG | ecosystem: Host-associated > Plants > Roots > Rhizosphere ...
ACATGCGCGGGTGTGCTTGTGGTTCGAAATAATCCATCGACGCGGGGCATGCTTGAGGCGATGGCGAGCGCCGCGCAGGCGCTGAATCTAGCGATCCAACCAATCGAGGTTGGTGAGCCGAGTGAATTCGACAACGCATTATCGGCTTGGGTAGCATCGCAAGCCGGAGGATTTGTAATGCAAGATCACGGGTTCTTGCTCGCCAATTCGGATACGATCGCTGCGCTCGCCGCCAGGCATCGGCTGCTTTCGATTGGGCCGCTCGAATTGCCGACAAGCGGCGGGTTGTTCGGCTACGGAGTGAAGTTTTCCGATTTTTTTCGCCGCGCTGCCTCCTTCGTGGACAAGATTCTCAAGGGCACGAAACCCGGCGATATTCCCGTCGAACAAGCCGCTAAATTCAAGTCGATCGTCAATCTGAAGACCGCGAAGACGCTCGGTATCGATATGCCCACTTCCATTTTGCTGCGCGCCGACGAGGTGATCGAGTAATAGTTTTTTGCTGACCTGCTCAAGTCGGCTGTTGGCACATCCCGCCGAATCGCTGCAATGCTTAGCTCGGAAAGCTATCGGAGGTGCAACGCACATGCCGCGAATTCGTCGGGCGTATCAGTCCGACGTGAATGACCCGAAGGAGGCCTTGGATGCGCAGTGCAACCGACTACCCCGGTTGCAGAACGACCAGCATACACTGGTCGTGAAATCGGTTATCCTGCGATCGCACCCAGTCTGGCGGTGACCGGATGCAGTTCCATCAATTGAAGCGCCGCGCCGCCTTTAACATCAACGCGGAGTGTTGATAGTCTATCAGGCGCAGTAATCCGCCAATTTCGTCGCACTGCCGGAGACATGTCGTGATTATCACTCGCCGCCATTTCAACGCGGTAGCTGCCGCATCGGCGTTTATGCCGACCATTGCGGCAGATCGGGTAGATGCCCAGGCTTGGCCGACGCATCCTGTCCGCCTCGTTGTACCGTTCTCAGCCGGAGGGCCAACTGACGTGATTGCCCGAATTGTCGGCGAGCGGCTGTCAAAAGGCTGGGGCCAACAGGTCTTGATCGAGAACCGGCCCGGCGGCGGAACCAACATCGCGAACGAGATGGTCCTACACTCGGAACCTGACGGCCATACGGTGCTGATGGGCGGCTCGTCGCAGGTAACCACCCGAGTCCTCTATCGCTCGCTCAGCTATGACTCGATCAGCGATTTCGCAGCGGTGGCCTTCATCTCTACTCACTCATTCTTCATGTTCGTGCCCAACTCTCTGCCGGTGAAGTCCGTCAGAGAATTCATCGCCTATGCCAAGGCAAACAAGGGCAAGCTCTCACTCGCGTCGCCTGGCACCGGATCTTCGCCACACCTTTGTGGGGAGCTATTCAAGCGGATGGGGGGTCTGGACATGATCCACGTTCCTTATCGCGGGGCAACGCAGGCAATGAACGACCTTATCCCCGGTCGTGTGCATCTCTTCTTTTCGGGCGGCGCTGCGCTTGATAACGCCAGGTCGGGCCAGGTCCAGGTGCTTGGTTATACAGGGGCAAATCGGTCCTCGATCGCGCCCGAGGTGCCAACCATCGCTGAAGATGGCATTCCCGGCTTCAATGTCGTGTCATGGTACGGCTTCTTTGTGCCGGCTAAGACCCCGACGGAAATTATCGTGAAAATGAATACCGACGTCATTGCGGCGCTCGCGGATCCGAGTGTGCAAGGACGCCTGGCGACGCTTGGTTACGAGACCAGGCCCGGTGCTCCGGAACAGGTTGAGGCATTCCTCAAGGCAGACGCCGAATTGTGGGGCCGGGTAATTAAGGAAGCCGGTATTGCTCCGCTGGACTGATCATATTTTTTGGGAAGAGTATTGGGCCAACGACAAGGTCACCGCGATTGCACTCGGCGCAGCACAACGTTGAATTGGATCAGGGGAGTTCTCGAACTCTCGCTTTGGCAAGGGGTCAGATAATTGCTACCAAGCCGCTCAAGCACGTGTAGCTCCTAAATAGAGGAGACCGCGATGCATTCTCGTGGCGCTGTCGCCATCGTGATCGCCTCGGTGACTTGGCTCGCGGGGCAGGCGATCGCGGAGACCTATCCCACGCGAACCATTCGGCTGATTGTGCCCTACGCGCCGGGCGGCGCGACCGACGTCGTCGGCCGCAGGGTCGGGCAGCGCCTGTCGGAGGTCGTCGGACAGTCGGTTGTGGTCGAAAACCGGCCTGGCGGGATGGAAAATATCGGCGTCCGCGCTTGTACGGACGCGGCACCGGACGGCTACACGCTTTGCCTGCCGACGCAGCAGTCGATCGTCTACAACGGATTGACGATGCGGCAAATGCCGTTCGATCCGAACCGCGAGCTGGTACCGATCATCAACCTGTACTTGAGCATGTCGGTGGTCGCGATCAACAGCGAGTATGGGGTCAGGTCGATCGACGAGCTTATCCGGTTCGCCAAGACCAGGCGCGGCGCTTTGAACTACGGGGCGTTTTCGTACCCGCTGGAATATTTCATCGAAAAGCTGAACAAGGAAAACGGCATCGACCTCGTCAAGGTGCCGTTCCGCAGCGGCACCGAGCTCGCCAATGCCATGCTGGCGAACTCGACGCCGATTGGAGGTCTGGGCGTCTCCAACATCGTGTCGTATCTGGAGAGCGGCCGCATGATCGGGCTGGCGGTCAACAGCTACGAGCGGATGGTGCCGTTTCCGGATATCCCGACCGTCAACGAGCTGCGGCCGGGCGAGAAATATCCGCCGGCCTGGTTCGGGCTCTTTGCGCCGGCAGGAACGCCGCGCGAGATCGTGGAAAAGATCGCCGACGTCACCGGAAAGATTCTCGTTACGCCCGGCTTCGGCGACAAGACCTTCCGACCTGCCGGCCAGAAGCTGGATGATTTCCGAAAATTCATCGCGGAGGATCGCGCAATCGCCCAGCGGATCGTCAAGGATCTGGGCGTGGAACCCCAATGACTTGGGTCATTCGACCCGGCAAACCGTGGGCGAAGATGATGCAGCAGGAGCTGCGCTTACCTGATTGGAGGAGATGCCAATGACATTCCAACCGCCGTATCGTCCGAGTGGAAGGTCCGTCTGGCTTGGCAAGGATCTCGTCCAGACGGACGACTGGATCGTCCGGTTGTCGCCGGCGACACTCGAGGAGATCGACGCCTCGGTGAGCCGCCTCCGGGACCGCAACGCTTATGACACGCCAGTAGCGCGGAACGAATTCACGCTCACTACGATGGCCGACGACCTGGCGCGGATGCGGCAGGAAATCGCGACCGGCCGCGGGTTCTTCGTATTCCGCGGTCTCGACAAGGACCGCTATTCCGACAATGAACTCGGCCTCATCTTCCGCGGATTCGGTGCCCATTTCGGCCACGAACTCACGCAAAGCGCGTTCGGCGACCGCCTGGGCGACATCCGTGACATCAGCGATATTCTGGTCGACCGCAGCAAGCGGCGCGGCTATCAGTCAGGCGGCTTCCAGACCGCGCACACCGACCCGAGCGGGGAGGTCGGCATCGTCGCCATGCTCAGCCTGAAGATGGCGATGTCGGGCGGCGAAAGCCTGATCGCCAGCGCCCACACCGTCCATAACATGCTGCTGGACTGGTGCCCCGATCTGCTTGGGGAATTCTACAAGGGGTTTGTCCTGCGCCGTCCCGAGTCCGACGCCGAGCGCATGGGCCGGCCGGCCCTGATCGGCAACGTCCCGAGCTTCTGCTACGAAAACGACTGGCTCAACTGCGACTTTCAGCATGGCTATATGCGCCGCGCCGTGGAGCACGGCGACACGATCATCAGCCCGAAACAGGAAGCCGCGCTCGGTGCCTTCGTGGCCATCTCTAACCATCCCGACGTTATGCTGAAGATGATGCTCAAGCCGGGCGACTTCCAGTTCATCAACAACCGCACGATCCTGCACGGCCGGGCCGCCTTCGAGGATCATGGGGCGAAGGATCAGCGCCGTCATCTCTACCGGCTATGGATCAACGTACCGGAGTGGCCGTGCATGCCAGCCTCGCAAAGCACCTTGGCGGCCGCCGACATGGCGCGCTGGGATGCACTGGCGGCGCAGCATCGCGCGGCGACACCGGCCTGGGCGTCCTGACCTAGCGGGCCCCAATGGGCGTATTGTCGATTTCATTTGGCTCTATCGTCGCTTTCCTCGCATCCTTGACGCCATAAATGATCGTCAGACCTGAGCGAATAGGTGACGCAGGACCATTTGCGGAGGTCGGCATGGTCTGCCTACCAAATTCAGGACCCCGCGATGCGTTGAATTTCGGGCATCTCATCCTCCCTGGTGGTCGGGCCCATGCTTTTCACGCTCTTGCCGGTTTTTTCGGCGACGCATCGCCGTCGAAGAGGATTCCGAAGTCGGTGGCCAGTTCATGGACGTTTTGAACGGGGATTGCAGGCGGCTTGGTTGGCGCCGGTGCATTTTCCGGCGCAGGTACGGCGGTCATCCTCAGAAATTCCTCGAACCCCGACGGCGAGAACACCAGGAGATAGTGGTTCTCGACGTCGCCGGAATTGCGTAACTGATGGGGGATTTCGCGCGGTGCCATGAGGCTATCGCCCGGCCTGAGCATAAAGACCTTGTCTCCTACGGTGACCTCCAGTTCTCCGAGCAGGACACAATAGGCTTCATCCTCGCGCGTATGCGTATGCCGAGGCACGCTCATTCCAGGCGCGAGACCGACCTCCAGGAGGCAGTATGCACCTCCGGTGTCGTCGCCCGACAAACAAACGGAGCCGATACCCACGTCGAAGTAATGGCGGTTAGATCTCGGCTGATGTTTGACTGCCGAAGCTCTGTAATCCTGTGCTGGAATGTCATGCATGGAAGGCTCCTTTTCTGCGGAGAAGTCCCGCCCAAGAGCGGTCGGCTCCCTGCCGCCAAACATGACCCCTGTTGCCGGGCGCATTAGTGCCTAGATTTTGCAAAGGCCCTTGGGTTGGCCTCAACAATGCGAGACACGCCCTTCGCTAAGCTGAGCGCCTTTGTGGCGGTCGCAGACTGCGGCAGCTTCACCAAGGCCGCCGGGCAACTCGGGGTGTCCACGGGCTCGCTCAGTCATACCATCCGCGAGCTCGAGCAAAGCCTCGGAGTCCGCCTGCTCAACCGCACCACCCGCAGCGTTGCGCCGACCGAAGCGGGTGAGCGCATGCTGACGCGCTTGCGGCCCTTGTTCGACGAGTTCGCGGCAGCTGTCGATTCTGTCAATGCGTTCCGCGATCGGCCGGCGGGACAACTGCGCATCACCGTACCACCGCCCGTCGCCTCCTTCGTGCTTGCGCCGCTGCTGGCACGCTTCATGGCGCAGTACCCGGAGATCACTATCGAAGTCTCGGCCGACCCTGTGTTGACCGACATCGTCGCGGGCCGATACGACGCGGGGATTCGTCTCGGTCACCGGGTTGCGCGCGACATGATCACGGTGCGCGTTACCGACGATCTGCGCTTTGTCGTCGTTGCCTCACCGGATTACCTGGTGCGGCATCCGCGCCCTGAAACACCGCAGGACCTGCATGCGCATAATTGCATCCGCTTGCGCTTTCCGAGCGGCGCGTTCGTGCCGTGGCGGTTTGTCTTTGAGGGCAGGGTCATCGAGATTGAAGTCGAAGGCTCGTTGATCGCCAACGAAGCCGATCTTTTGGTCCGCGCCGCTCTGGACGGTGCTGGCGTCCTTTACGTCCTCGAAGATTTCGCCGCGGCGATGATCGCGACCGGGCAGCTGATTCCCTTGCTGGAAGCCTGGATACCGCCGCCGTCCGAGGGATTTTTCCTGTACTACCCGAGCAGGCGGCAGAACTTGGCCTCGCTGCGTGCACTGATCGATTTTCTTCGCACGAACCTCAAGGCAAGGACCGGGTCAGCTGAAAAGGAGCAGGGGCATATCTCACCGAAGCAGCCGACGAAGGACACATGACGCACTGAAAGCCGAGCACATCGCTGAGACGACGTAGTACCCGAATTCATACTGGATAGCGCGCTTTGCTCCAAGCCGCAGGTTAAGACACACCGGCCATTGCCGTACCGACTGGCAGCGAAATGGCCGAGGAGAAGACGTTATCGGGATCGTAATGCTGCTTGGCTTTGACGAGCCGGCTTGCGTTGCGGCCATAGCCTTTCGCCGCGCGATCCTCATCACCAGGGGCGAGAAGGTTCGGATAGCCGCCAGGAAGCGCGATGGCAGCGAAACCTTGCAATGCGGTACGAACCCACTGCTGATGTCGTTGCTCCTCGAGCTCGTCGGGCCGGTCAGCAAACACAGCGAGAATCTCGATGAGCAGATGGTCGCGACGAAGACCAAACGCCGTCGTCTCAACCGGAACCCGGGAGGCTGCGCCTTTGAACTCATGCGTAAAGATGGCGCAACCTGGGGAGACGGCATCCTCCATGGCTCGGATGAGTGCATCGATGCTCCGGCCGTCGAGTGCAGGTATCCAGCACGTGTCCATGATTATCCGCTGGCCGCTGACGAGATATGGGTCGAACATCGTCAGCGCGGCCCCGTAGGACATCACATCCACACTGTTGGCGAGCAGTGTTCCAGCCTTGAAGAACTGCGCCAGGTGGGGGTCACCACGTTCGGGCACGCCGCACCACGTCGGGACGATCATGACCACGGGTGCGCCACTCTGGTCGGCGACGAATCCAAGCTGAACCGTCAGCTCATCGGGCATTGACGACGCCATGTCGGCGACGCGCTCCAGGACGGCTTTGGCCTCGGTGAAGGGGTAATTCAGCATGCCTGAGCGGACGCTAGGCAGATCATGCAGACGGTGGTGCATCGCGGTCACGACGCCAAAGTTTCCGCCGCCGCCGCGCAATGCCCAAAGCAACCCCGGTTCGTTGTCGGCACTGGCGAGAACGGTGCGCCCATCGGCGAGGACCACCTCCGCGGCAACAAGATTATCGAGCGCAAGTCCGAACCGACCGATCAGCGGTCCATAGCCGCCGCCTAAGGTGAGTCCTGTCATGCCAACGGCGCCAACCGAGCCGGTCACGGCTGCAAGGCCAGCCGGCTCTGTCATTGCGATGACGTCGGCGGCTCGGGCTCCTCCTGAGATTCGCGCGGCACGATTGTCCGAGTCTACGGCCACAGCATTCATGCCGCTCAGATCGAGAACGATTCCATCGCACAGGGCGCGGCAAGCCCAATCGTGACCTCCCCCACGTATGGACAGCGGAAGATCACAATCGCGCGCGGCTCGAATTCCCAACTGCGCGTCTTCAGGTGTTCGGCAGTGCACGACAGCGCGTGGCATGCGGCCGACCGGCTTGGCCCAGATCGCAGTTGCGGCGACGTAGCGGTCATCGCCTGGCAGCGATAAACGTCCGCGGAGCTGTTGACCGAGCCGGTTCAATGTTCTTCCAATCAGGTCCGCCATCTCCTGCACCTCCTGCAGGCCGCCAAGCAGGCACAGCGGTTTATTCCGATCTGAATGTCCCGCTTGGGAGCCCTTCGCGCGCGCCCACGCTTTGCCGAGAAGATTTAGCGTGTTATTTGTGGAGCGCTGCTCGATTTTTGCGGCGATTGTCGCGCGATTGCTGTCACCGTGAAGCGAGATGCCGGGTCAGGATAATGATGTTGGACGCTGCGCTCATGCGCGCCGAAAATTCGGCTCGAAGCTTCACGTAGGCGGCGTAATTGCGGAATGGGTGACGAGGTAGATGCCCGACGCGACCGCACCCGAGCCGAAATGAGCTCGATGGGCCTGCGCGTTCGCACTATTCGAGGCTGCGGCGGTAATTCGTCGCGGTCTGCCCTGTAATCCGACGAAACGCGGCGCTGAATGCGCTCGTCCCACTGAAACCGACCTGGAACGCGACCTCGGTGATGGATGCACGCGGATTCGCCAGCAGAGTCTTCGCGCGCTCGATCCGCCGCGCCGTCCAGTAGCGATGTGGCGGCTCTCCAAGGGACCGCTTGAAAGATCGCAGGAAATGATAAGGGCTCAGTCGCACAAGCTCGGCCAACGCATCAAGGGAAATGTCTTCGGCAAGGTGCTGCTCGATAAATTCCACCACGCGTCGTTGTTGCCATGGCGCAAGCCCGCCACGGTATGTCGGCCGGGATGACTGAATTGTGCCGTATAGACGCAGGAGCTCGTGCGCCAACAGGCCGCCGAGCGCGTCGGCATACATACGATCTGCTGGATCACCACTGCCGATCTGCCCCTTGAGCTTGAGGACGGTCTGCCAAAGCGCTTCGTTCTCGAAGAGCAGCCCAGGTTTCAGATCGGCCTCATCGAACCGGAGATCGGGATCGACCACCACCATCCGCGGATCGATATACAGGCATATTGAACGAGTCAGAAGCCGGGGATTCTGCGCACCAAAAAACTTTCTCCCGGCCGGGACAAGGATCAGCTTATTGGAGTAGTTGCGCATCGTGGATGTCGGCAGCCCCTCCACGAATGTTTCACCGTCATATCGCACGCCCTGCTCGACCGCGATGAGAAGGTGGTATTTCTGCCTGAAGCTATACTCGAAAGGCTCATGGCTGATGATCTGCACGGTGTTCGCCTGGACGCCGCGCCAATGTGCCGTTCGATAACGGACGATTTCGGCCGGAGAAAAGTCGACCGTAGGCGCTCACTGGCGACCAATTCAGGCCGAGAGGGCCCTGTCATGGAAGAGCCTCGGTGCTGGTCTGAGCGAATAAATCGGTCCATGAGACGACCTGTTCCGATGGTTGGTTGTGACGATCACCTCGTTGTTTCTCCCTGCTGCCAGAATGGCACCCCTCTCTACGCAGTAATAGTTAGGTGCCTCCGGAAAGCTGCCGCATTGCGCCTGCCCAGTCCTCTACATGATAAGATCGCTTTATCTTGCCGTCCTCGATGGTGTGGATGTCGATCGACATGATCTTGAAGCTTTTCCCAGAAGCGGGAATTCCGCGGAAGACTCCTGAGGGTGTTCCGGACGCCTCCCCTCGAACGATAATCCGGTCTCCCGCGATTAGAACTTCTTTGATCTCCCATTTTACGTCCGGCAAAGCGTCACCGCGGCTTTTGAATCCCCCAAAGAATTTTTCTCGCGGAATGCAGGCGTCGTTGCCCCCGCATGTCATCCAGTCCGACGAAGTGGCTTGTTCGATTAATTTGACCACATCTATCCCCGCGGGTCGGTTCAGTGCTTCATAAAACGGCGCCACGATTGCGCGGGCCTTTTCGACTGTCAGAGTTTCAGCTCCGGCGGGCGACGCCAGGAATGCTACGAGCGCGCCTGCTAATCCGACTATCTTTGCGTTCACAGCGTAACTCCTTGCATGTTGGCTACAGGCCTTGCTCCTCATAGGTTTGCGACACCCAGAGAAGGTGACAAGATTGTCTTTGGCACCTCTAAGCGACTTTGGCCAGGACGACCGAGCAGATGGATGGATTTCCGCAAAATGTAAGACGAGTATGACTGATTCGTCTTAAGTGTTGAGAAGTATAATTCCTGCCTAACAACACTTCTTGTCATCTCGTGTAGTGTTACATTCAGCCTGACGTACGTATATACTGCACTATAATATCCATGGTTATTGACGTATCAGGCAAAGCGCCCCCGCCAAATATCGAAGGCCCAGTAGACCCTTACTGCGGCCGGGGAATGGTGGGCGAGAAACTGTAGCGCGCGATCTTCCACGCACCGTCCGCGTCCTTCCTGAAAATGAACAGCTCCTGGTTGGCTTCGGGGCTGGTCGCACCCGTCGCGGTAACCGTGATGGTTCCTGCCGAGTTGGTACGCGCGAAGGCCCAGTCTGGAGCCATCTCGACGATCTCGGCGATCGTGAATTTGATGTTTAGCTTCGAGACCCTGGGGCCCGCGACGGAGGGTTGCCGCACTGCCGCCTTGCCAACTACCGATGGGCGGAAGGGCCGCATAAGCACGACATCGTCGGCACACAGCCGCCGGACTGCATCGGTGTCGGACGCATTCAGCGCCGCCTCGTACGCAGACAGAACACTTGTGATTGCCGCTTTGTCTGCAGCCGGTGTGGTTGCAGCACTTGCGGCCGGACTTTCATCGCCCGCCGACGCACTTGCCGTCCAGCCCGCTGCCGCCAGAAGCACGACCGCTGCTAATGTGGACTTGATATAGACACGTTCTGCCATTTGCTACTCCGGTCATACATAGCGACCAGGTAACAATAGGCGACTGCCCTATAGTTCGTTAGGTGGAAAAACCGAGAATAACATTTCCATAAGTGGGATAGAAGATGACGGACCCGAACTCGCTGGCGATATTTGCCAAGGTCGTCGAGGCGAGCAGCATTTCGGGACCCGGACTTGGCCTGTCCTTGCGCGCCCCGCGCGTGAGTAGCAAAAATAGCAAAGCCAACTGGATCATCGTTCCTTCAGGGCTGGACGGCTTATCACGATTCAATGTGTCCAGGCCAAGCCCAACGCTGGAGCGCCCCGGCGGCTTTTGTGCCCCGGCTCGGCTCGCGGCATTGAAGCCTGATCCGTCATTCGCTCTCGAATCCAAGCCATCGTTTTAGCTCCCGCGGCGCGAGGTTGAAAAGATCGACATATACAAGACGAAGCATCCGAATGCCCCCCACGATGCTTCACAGCGGCAGCTGGGTTCGGGCCGCTCAGCCGACTTCGCCGTCTATGGCGAGCCATTCGTGAAGGCCGGCGCGATTGAGAAATCTATTGCAGTGCCAGGACGCAGCGAGCGGTCCCCGTTTCCGCCTCGCCGTCTCCGACCACGCACACGACGATCAGATCCGGGTTGTCGAATGCAGCGCCGTGGGCGTGCTGCAGTGCATGAGTCCGCTGTGGTGCTGCGGCCCAATCCGAGGGATATTGCTGAGACCTTCGCTGAACCCTCCCGTCGTTACATGAAGGCGATCGGCTGGGAAGAAGGACGCAACATCCGCTTCCTGTTCGTTTGGGCGCAGGGCCGCAGCGACCGCGCGACCCGCACTCGCCGACCAGCTTGTCGCACAGAATGTCGATCTCATTATCCCCTTCGGCGACCCCGCCATACGAGCTAAAGGGTCAAGAGTGCGCCTGGACACGAGAGACTAATTCACCTTGATGCCGGCGACCTTGATCACCTTCGCCCAGCGCTCGGTGTCCTCGGCCATGAACTGTCCGAAGTCGGCAGCCGTGCCGCCGGGCACCACGCCGCCCATGTCGATGACGCGCTGCCTGATGCTCGGTTGGGCGAGCGCGTCGCTGGCGTGCTTGTGGAGCAGCGCGACGATGTCGGCCGGTACGTTTTTCGGCGCGACCAGACCGCTCCAGCCGATGGCCATGTAACCGGGCAGCAGGTCCGATAATGGCTTTACGTCCGGCAGCGCATCGAGCTTCATGTCGAGCGTCACCGCGATCGCGCGTACTGAGCCGGCCTTGCAATATTCCATTGCCGAGCCAGTGGTGGCGATCACCATCTGGCAGTGTCCGGCGATGAGATCGGTCATCGCTGGCGCCTCGCCGCGATACGGAACGTGCGTAAGCTTGATCCCCGCCATCATCTGAAGCAGCTCGCCGCCGAGATGGCCGGTCGAGCCGACGCCGCCGGAACCCATGTTGATCTTGCCTGGGTTGGCCTTGGCGAGCGCGATGAACTCCGCCGCGGTTTTCGCCGGCACCGATGGATGAACCATCATCAGACACGGCGAGGTCATCGTATTAACGATCGGGATGAAGTCGTTCATGAAGACGTAGTTCAAGTTCTCGTAGAGCGAGTTGTTGATGGCGTTGACCGAGTTTGCCATGAACAGCGTGTAACCGTCGGGCGGCGCATGCGCCGCCATCTCGGTGCCGATGTTGTTGCCGCCGCCCGGCCGGTTCTCGACGAAGAACGGCTGGCCGAGCTCGTCGCTGAGATACTGCGCCAGGAGCCGCCCGATGATGTCGGTCGAGCCGCCGGCCGACGTCGCGACCAGGACGCGGACCGGCCGCGACGGATAGGTGTCGGCGAAGGCGAGCCGTGAGGCGACGGGCAGCGCGGCGAGCCCGCCGGAAAGGCGTAGGATGTCACGGCGCAGGATTCTCATCGGCATTCTCCAAAGAGTGAGAACGATTCAAACGGACCCCGGCAGAATTGAGGTTAGCCCTGGCGGGGCGCCGGGAACAAGCCGTGGTCTTTCAAGAACTCGATCATGTAGCGGTCGAACAGCCACGGTTGCTCCATCTGGCAGGCATGGCCCGCGCCATGAAGAATCCGTATCACACAATTCGGAATCTGTTCCTTCAGCGCGAATGCCGACTTGTGAATTCCATCCTCGCTGCCGCTCAGGATGATGGATGGGCACTTCACGCTCGAATAATGATCTGCGGCGTCCGGCGCCTTAAGCGCCAGGAATTGGCGGACAATCGTGTCGAGGTCGGCTTGCGCGTTGCGCTCGGCGAACATTTCGGCGAAGTACATGGCCAGTGGCGTCTGGCGGAACGCCGGGCTCAAGTCCTCGAAGGTGTAATCCCAGCGATAGCCGATGCCCCGGTCCGTGTATTGCTTGATGCGATGCCCCGTGAACTCCTTGCCGGGGTTGTAACCGGTGCCGCACATGATCAGCGCTTTGGTTTTGCTCGGCCGCGCGTGGTGCATGTAGGGGAGAATGGCGGAGCCGACCGAGCAGCCGACCAGGATCGCGGGCTCCTTGGGAAACTCCATCTCGATCGCCTCCCAGCAGCCCTCCGCCATGTCGCTCATGGTCAGACCGTCGCGCGCCTTCGGCGAACGGCCGTAGCCCGGAATGTCGATGGCGATGCAGCGGAACCAAGTGGACATGTGCGCCATCTGGAAAATCCAGCACGACTGGTCCATCGGGTTGGGATGCACGAAGGCCATGACCGGCCCGGTGCGGCCCATGCGCTCGTAATACAACGGTCCGTCGATGTGGTCGGCCATGCAGCACTTCTCCTAGCCTTGCAAAGTCGACCAATGGTAGCGAGGAGCGTGGCCGGCGTCTCGATATGACCTTATATTAGAATCTTACAAGGCTTGGAGAGAGCCTGAAATCGGCTTTCGCTACTGCAACATGAAATGCAGGCAGCGCTTGCTGTTGTCGGCAACGCCAGCGTCGTCGTGCAGGATACATCCCAAAACGGTAGTTCAGTGCTCCGTCATGCGGCCGCGAAGTGTGTGTTAGAGTTCGCAAGCAACCTCACGACCGGAGACCCATCATGAATTGGAATTGCTGGCGAGTTGGCGCCGTTCTGGCTCTGCTCGTTGTGGTGCTGCCGCCTCCTGCCCAGGCCCAAAACTGGCCAACGCGAGCCGTGAGGTTCATGGTGCCGTTCGGCCCCGGCGCTGGCGCCGATATCGGCGCACGGCTGTTCGCCGAAAAGTTGCAGACCAAATGGGGGCAGCCGGTCGTCATCGAAAACAAGCCGGGCGGCGACGGCATCCTTGCCATCCAGGCCTACCTCGGCGCCAACGACGATCATGTGCTGATGTTCGGGCCATCGGGGGGCTTCGTCGTGCATCCGTTCATGTACAGCAACATGTCCTACAACCAGGCCGACCTGATCCCGATCGCGCGCGTGTCCAACACCATCCTCGCCGTGGCGGTCAAGAAGGATGCGCCTTACAACAACCTCAAGGAGTTCACGGAGGCAGCGCGCGCGGCTCCGGGCACGTTCAACTCCGGTCTGGTACAGGGCATCACCGAGCTCACGTTCTGGGGCTATCAGCACGACGAAAAGCTGCGGATCGCCCAGGTGCCGTACCGCGACGTCAATCTGGCCCCGGTCGATCTTGGCGAAGGCCGCATCCAGGTCGTGATGTCGGCGCTTGCCATTGTGCAACCGCAGTGGCGGGCCGGCCGCATAAAGCTGATCGCCGTGACCAACAAGAACCGCGTGAAGGCGGCCCCCGAGGTCCCGACCGCTCGCGAGCAAGGCTACCCTAGCCTCGAAATTGAGGGCATGGCGGGGCTGTTCGGCATCAAGTCGATGTCGGAGCAACTCAAGGAGAAAATCGCCGCCGACGTGCGTGAGGTCACCGCGGACGGCAGCATCGGCGACCGGCTCGAAGCGACCGGCCAGATCCTCAACGTCGGCGGGCCAAAGGAATTTGCAAGCTCGATCGCCGAGCAGAGCGCCAATGTCGCGGCGGTGGTCAAGGCAATCGGCTTCAAACCGAAGAATTGATGCGGTAGGCGTGTCCTGTATGCGTGACCGGTCCACACCCGTGCCAGTCACGTTGAAGCATTCCAAACGATCAAAGTGGAAGGTCCGAGCATGCACACAATTACGCTGGAAGAGCATTTTGCGACCCCGGAATTTTTTGATGGTCCTGCGCGGTTCGTCAAAGAGCGCGCTCAGAAGATAGGCGGCCGCTACGCCCAAGTGCTCGATCGGCTTTGCGACGTCGACGCCAAGCGGTTGGCGGAAATGGATGCTGCCGGCATCGACATGCAGGTCCTGTCGCTGTCGGCGCCCGGCGTCGAACAGATGGAGACGGCCGACGCCATCGCAATGGCGCGCGAGACCAACGATTACCTCGCCGACGCAGTGAAGAAGCATCCGACACGTTTTGCTGGCTTTGCCGCCGTGCCGACAGGA
>Ga0070712_100001442_pt1 | contig 14518 bp, 10 predicted proteins | sample LARL81metaG_FD_71396 | JGI IMG/M metagenome (GOLD analysis project Ga0070712, IMG submission 71396) | Corn, switchgrass and miscanthus rhizosphere microbial communities from Kellogg Biological Station, Michigan, USA - LAR L8-1 metaG | ecosystem: Host-associated > Plants > Roots > Rhizosphere ...
CTATATGACTTGAGCATCTTTGATTGGGCGAGCGTAGGACCGAGAAGGCCGATCACCGACCAAACGGATGAGACGGCTCTGGTCAAGGTACACGAGGCGAAGCGAAACGAAATTACGTATGGATTTGGATTTGAAGTCTCCCATCGCGGCGGAAATGCTCCTAATGGAACGGTTGCCCTGCCGGGAGGTGGGGGCACGATTGGATTGAACGGATACAAGATCGCACCGAGCCAATCGACGTTTGCGAGCCCACGAGGAGTGGTCGAGTTCACGCGTCGAAACATTCGCGGCCTGGCTGAGACGGGAACAGCCTCGATCCTGGTCTCAGAACTCGACCAGCGCGTGCAGACAACATATGCTCAGCCTCACTTTTTTGGCACGGACTGGCAATCGCTGAGCAGCTTTTCGCTGGAACGCACCAGCGAGAATCCCCTGTTCACCGCGGGATTAGGAGACCTTTTGTTCCAATTAGAGAGGCCTATCGCTCACAGCAAGAACACTCGTGTGCAGCTTCGGTACGACTTCAACAAAACAATCCTGTCGCACATTCTGGTGCCGGACCTGGTATTGCCACAGGACCAGAACGTTCGGCTGTCGACGTTTTCAGTAACCTTCATTCACGATACGCGAGACCAGCCTTTGGATGCGCATAAAGGGATGTTCGGAACCGTAGATGTGGGCATCACGCCGACAGCACTAGGGTCAAGCGCAGACTTCGCGAAACTCTTTGGTCAGTACGCGTTCTACAAACAGCTGCATTCGGTTGTGCTCGCGAACAGTATTCGCATTGGATTTGCCGCGCCGTTCGCGAATAGCTTCGTGCCAACAAGCCAGCTGTTTTTCACGGGAGGTGGTACCACGCTGCGCGGCTTCCCGATCGATTCGGCGGGTCCGCAAAGGCTGGTGCCGTTCTGCGATGTTCTGCAGGGAGAGTCGGGATGCGTGAACATCACAGTTCCGGTGGGCGGCAAGCAGCTGTTTATCCTCAATTCCGAGGTGCGTTTTCCACTGGGGATCATGAAAGCGTTGGGCGGGGTTCTCTTTTACGATGGCGGCAATGTCTATAGTGCCATCAACCTGCACCAATTCGTCAATGAATACACCAACACCGTTGGTCTCGGACTTCGATATGCGACACCGATTGGGCCGGTGCGTTTCGATGTCGGGCGAAATCTTAGTCCGGTGCCCGGCCTTAATCCATGGCAATACTTCGTCACTATCGGGCAGGCGTTTTAGGGGTTCATCATGAGTTGGAAAAGAAAGATCGTGTGGGCGGCGCTGGGACTGGGAGTGTTGCTGCTAGTCGTGGTGGTTGGAGGCTACGCCTATTTAAAGAGCAGTGCATTTGAACGATTCGCTCTGCGCGAAATCGGGAAGCAGGCGGCTGAGGCTACTGGCGGGAAGACCACCGTTGGCGGGTTAGACTTCAGCCTTTCAGGACTTACAGCAAATCTCTACAACATTACTGTTCGCGGGACGGAGAGTCCCGATCAACCGCCTTTACTGCATGCCGATAAGCTCACCGTACAAGTGAAAATCGTCTCGCTGCTGCACCGACAGGTTTCGTTACGCGAGCTTCTGATTGAGCATCCTGTGATTCACGTTGCGGTGAGCCAGGAAGGCAAGAACAACCTTCCGACTCCGCCTCCGAGCAAAAGCACCAGCCACACCAGCGTATTTGATCTAGCGATCGGGCACGCGCAACTCACGAATGGTGAAGTCGACTACAACGATCAGAAGACGCCGATAAATGCGGATCTTTATGATCTCGGGACCGACATTCGGTTTACGCCGGGGATCAAGAAATATGAGGGTACTCTTTCGTATGATCGCGGAAGGCTGCGGTATGCCGCGTACCAGCCTCTTCCTCACAGTCTTAATCTGAAGTTCGGCGCGACTCCCGAACAATTGAAGGTTGAATCAGCGACGCTGAGGGTGGGAGGGTCGGAGGTATCACTGCAGGCCGAAGTGACGAACTACTCCAATCCTATCGCGAATGGCGCATATGCAATTCGAATTCACGCGCAAGATTTTGCGTCGATGTCGCCGAGCGCCAAGGCTGAAGGCGATGTGCTGCTGAGCGGTAAGCTCCACTATCAGGCGGTAGGGAATGAATCGGCCATCCGAAGTGTCTCGATTGACGGCCGGATTGCGAGTGATGCACTGCTTGCCGCGGCTTCAGGCAAACGAGTTGAATTGCGCAAGCTTCAGGGCGAATACCGGCTGGCGAACGGAAATCTGATTCTTCGCAGTATTTCTGTCGACACATTTGGCGGGCGAATCGTGGCAGACGGTGAAATGAATCATTTGGAGTCGACACGAGATTCGCGCTTTCATGCGTCGCTGCAGGGGATCTCGTTGCGCGAAGTGCAACGAACGGCGGGAACACAGCTTTCGGGCGCGGCGATTTCCGGCCAGATTGGCGGAACGGCTGAGGCCGCTTGGAAAGGCAGCATTCAGGACATGCGTGCTCGCTCCGATCTTAGCTTGAGAGCGGAAGCCACCAGCACCGCGAATCCGAAGGCTGAACAAGTTCCGGTTACTGGCGATATTCATGTCATGTACGACGGACGGCGTCAGAGCATCCAGGTGCAGGACACCGTAATCAAGATGCCAACGGCGAGTGTCACCGCTCAGGGGACGATCAGCGACCGTTCGAGCCTCCAGATTCAGATGGTCGCGAACGATCTGCATCAACTTGAGTTGCTTGCCGCTTCATTCCGGTCGGGACAGAATCCACCGCCTGCAGTATCGGGGAAGGCGACGGTAGATGCGGTGGTGCAAGGGTCATTGAAGAAGCCGACGATTTCCGCACAGCTGAATGCACAGGACTTGCGCGTGCAAGGGAGCGAGTGGAAAAGTGCAAGCTTGGGGCTGCGAGCGAATCCGTCGGAACTGAACGTGGACAATGGAAAGCTTGTTAACGCGCAACAGGGACAGGCGACTTTCAGCGCGACTGTCAAATTGCACAATTGGGCTTATCAGCCGTCCGATCGGATCCAAGCGCGGCTCAATGCGCAGCAGTTCAGCATAGCCGATTTACAACAGCTTGCGAACCAACACTATCCGGTATCAGGTGTGATGAACGCGAAATTGGTCCTCGATGGAACACAAGATAATCCGGAGGGGAATGGGCAAATCGAAATTGCGAACGCGAATGTGTATGGGGAGCCGATTCAGAAGCTCGCGACGAACTTTCATACGGATAATGGGGCGATCGTTTCGAATCTGCAAGTGGCTTCAAAAGCTGGGAACATCAACGGCGATCTAACTTACGCGCCAAAGACCAAGGCTTACAAGGTGAGCGTGGATGTGCCCGGGATTGTTTTGCAGAAACTGCAGATGCTGCAGGAAAAGAACCTGCAAATTACCGGAACCGTCACCGCCTCAGTTCGGGGCGAGGGAACTGTAGATGATCCGCAGCTTGTGGCGAGTCTCGAGTTGCCAAAGCTTGAAGCGAAGGGCAAGTCGATTTCTCAACTGAAGGCCGAGGCACGGGTTGCACAGCATCGCCTCAACCTGAACATGGATTCGAAGGTGTCAGAGATTGCCGTGCATGCGCAGGGACAGGTCGCACTGGCGGGAGATTATGAGGCGGAGGCGAACCTTGATACCGGCACGATTCCCCTCGACACACTGATGGCGACCTATGCGCCCAGCGTATCGCAGGGATTTCAGGGGCAGACGGAGGTGCATGCGAGTTTGAAGGGCCCATTGAAGGACAAGCATCGAGTGGAGGCGCATCTTTCGATTCCGGTTTTGCGGGCGAGCTATCAATCGTTGCAGGTGGGAATTGCGCATCCGATCCGCGCGGATTATGCCCAATCTGTCGTGACGCTTCAACCGGTCGACATTAAGGGCACCGAGACGTCTTTACATATTCAAGGGCGCATACCAATCGGAGGCACGGCTGCGCCTGATGTGACCGCGACGGGATCCGTCAATTTGAAGATTGCGCAGATTGTGGCGCCGAATGTTAAGAGTTCGGGAGTATTGGCACTCGATGTGAGGACCGCCGGGGATGCGACGAAGCCCGGAGTTGAAGGCAAAGTAACACTGGAGAATGTTGCGCTGACTACGGCGGATGCGCCGATCGGGGTGGAAAAGCTAAACGGGACGTTCGACATATCCAGCGACAAGGTGCAGGTTACCGATATGAAGGGCCAGATGGGAGGTGGGGCTATTTCTCTTGGGGGAGCGATCACTTATCGTCCCAGTTTGCATTTTAATCTGGCGGTGCAATCGCAATCGGTGCGTTTGCTATATCCCACCGGGCTGCGGACGTTGCTGGATGCGAACCTGGCGTTCACAGGCAATACGACTGCTTCAACGCTGAATGGCCGAGTGCTCATCAATAGTCTTTCGTTCACTCCGGATTTTGATCTCGCCAGCTTCGCAGATCAATTCAGCACCGGAGGGACGGTTTCGCAACCGGGATTCGCTGACACGATCAAACTTGGTATTGCGGTGCAATCGCAGCAGAACTTGAACGCCGTCAGTTCGCAGGTGAGCATCTCTGGACAGGTCGCGCTGCAAGTAGGAGGAACGGCTGCGAACCCAGTGATTATGGGTCGAACGACGCTGAACTCTGGCGAGGTTTTCTTCCGTAATGTGCGCTACCAACTTCGGAGAGGCGTGATTACGTTTGACGATCCGAATGAAACTCATCCGGTGCTAAACCTTTCCGTAACTACGATAATCGAGCAATACAATCTGACGCTGACGATGCGGGGACCGTTGGACAAGCTGACAACTTCGTATGTGTCTGATCCACCATTGGCCACGGCGGACATTATTAACCTTGTTGCGCGCGGTAAGACGACACAGGAGTCGGCTGCGAGCAGCCAGAGCACCGATTCGATGATTGCTTCGCAAGCTGCGAGCAAGTTGAGCAGCAGTGTGCAAAAGCTGGCTGGGCTGTCGAGTCTGTCGATTGATCCGACGATCGGGGGCAACGGGCAGAATCCATCAGCGAGGATCGCGATACAACAGCGGGTAACGAAGAGTCTGCTGTTCACATTCTCCACTGATGTCTCCCAGCCGGGCAGCGAAATCGTGCAGGGTGAATATCAGATCAACAGGAGATGGTCGGTGAGCGTGCAACGCGATGAACTGGGAGGAGTATCGGTGGACGGGAAATATCACTCCCGCTTCTGAAGTGTTCTCAAGCTGCGCGGTCAAGCCTGAGGTCGTCCGCTTCGCCGACGTTCATCTCCGGAACGTTCTTTGGCTGAATACCTCCCTTTTTGCTTTGTTTCGCAAGCTCTGCGCTGATTTCAGCGCCGACCAGCAGTACGAATGACGTCCAGTAGAGCCACGTCATGAGTGCGATCATTCCGCCGAGCGTCCCGTAGGTGCGATTGAAGTTGGCAAAATGGCGGAAGTAGAGGCTCAGCAGCAGCGAGAGTCCATTCCAAGCGACCACGGCGAAGATCGCTCCGGGTAAGGACGCTCCGAAGCGCTGCTTGACGTTGGGCGCGAGGAAATAGAGCAACTCAACAGCGAGCACTGTGAAGCTGATCGCAATGGTCCAGCGCAAGGCTGGCCAAACGACCGCGAATGCAGACGAAAGACCGAGGTGAGCGGCGATCCATTCGCCAAAACGTGGACCGACGATCATAACTGCCAGCGCGATCAGTAGAAGGCTGCCGCAGATTGCAGCCAAGCCGATGGCAAGCAGACGCGTTTTCCAGTAAGGACGATTGTCGGGCGCATCGTAAGCAATGTCGAGGGCCTCAATCATTGCATTAAAGCCGGTGGACGCGACCCAGATGGTTCCGATCATGCCAAATGAGAGCAGAGTCCCGCGATGATTGGAAAGGACATCCTGCAATACCGAATAGACAACATGCATGGTGTCTGGCGGGAAGAGGCGGGTCATCAGCGCGAGGACGCTTCCGAAAAGATGCTGGTCGTGCATCCATCCGATGACTGCAGATAGAAAAATCAGACCAGGAAATACGGACAGGACAAAGTAATACGAAAGCGCTGCCGCGACCTGAAGCGTGTGATGCCGGAGAATATCCCGGTAAGCGGATCGGAACGCTTGTTTGATGCCCGCGATGCGCACACCCCTACGATAAGTTGTTCCGAGAACCCCGTGAATACCCGGATGACGGTAGGTTCCTTCCGCTGCATGCGGTTATTCCGTGGTGTAGTTCACTTCCATACGGCGAACCTGGATGCTTGAGATGTAGAGTGCGACCCCGGCAACGACCAGGATGCCGAAGATCGCCAGCGGCGCAGAGACAGGCTCACCGTTCGAAATCAACAACGCCAGTAAAGGTGGTGTGCCGGGATCAACCGGGACATCGACGGGGCAGAGAGATTTCAGATAGTAGATGATGCTGATCTGCTTGAGTATGTTCGGAAGAAAGGGATTGATGCCTTCCCAGATCAGGGCGATGGCGGCGGGTGCGATGGGGTTGCGGAAGACCATGCCGGCAACGAGAAAGAAAGCGCCGTAGCCAAGGCAAGCAAGCACAGTTACCCCGATGTAGGTGGCGGCGTGTTCCAATCCGTGATTGTGGTAGAGAAATACGTCCTGCTGCCGCGCAGTGAAGTGCCACAGGAATGCGCAGGTTTGCAGGATTTCACTGGTGACGAAGATCGTGCACGTTGCAAGCAGGCCCGCGAGGAACTTGCCAGTCATGAGAATGTCACGGCGAATTGGCGCCAGGAAGTAGAAGTGGAGGCTGCGGTCGAGTACTTCGCCGCGGAACAGATTCATGAAGATTCCGAGGCATCCGAAGAAGACAGCCAGGCGCAGGAAAAAGAACTGGAAGATTCCGGCGAACATAACTGAATCGCGGCCGGGATCGTCGAAACTGTTGATGGCGACGCTCGTGACTTTGCCGTCGGCAAGGTTCACATAAAGATCGCTCAGACCGTCGGAGTAGTGATAGTCCTCGTGCGCGACCTTGACGTTTGAGCCTGAATCAGTCGGGCGTTCTTCGCTCCAATGATCAGCGACGGGCGGCTTGCCGAGAAGAGCCAGAACTTCTTGTTTTGTCATGCCGGCATTAACTGAGGTCAGGTCGCGATACGTCAATGCTTTCTCGCCGCGGCGCGCTACTTTTTCGGCTCCATGCTGCTGGTTCGCGACGACGACCGCCAATGCAATAAACATGGCTACGGGAAGCGCCGCAAGCACGTAGATCCATAAGCCGCGACGAGCGAAGAGGGTCTTTTTAAATTCGAGACGAATTACGGCCTTTAGCTGTGCCAACCAAAGGCGGTTCATTGGGCGACCTCTTCACTGCCGATTAGATATTCATAAACGGAGAGGGCGTCGTCATCGGCGGGCGCGATGGACTCGATCTCGATGCCATTTATAGCCATTTCATTCAAAGCCAAATAGAAACGGTCGGCATCGCGTGTCTTGAGAAGCAGGCCATGCTCGTCTTTATGAATGGAGATTTCGATTGTGTAGTTACTATCAAGCATCCTGGCGGCGAGTGCGCGCGGATGATTGCAGCGGATCATGATCTGGGTGGGATGTTCCTGAATTTCTCCGCGGACGCTTTGAATGTTTCCTTCGGCAACCACGTAGCCGTTGCTGAGCATGACTACCTGATCGGAGATGATGTCGACCTCATGCAAGATGTGGCTGGAGATGATCACGTAACATCCTTCTGCCGCGGCTGCGCGAAACAAGGCGATCATTTCGGCGCGCGCGAGAGGATCAAGGCCGTTCAGAGGTTCATCGAGAACAAGGACTTTGGGATCGTGCGCCAGAGCCTGCGAAAGACGGATGCGCTGCCGCATGCCCTTGCTGTAGCTGGCGACCTTTCGGTGGGCGGCTTCGGTCAGGTTGACGCGTTCAATGGCGCGCCATGCCAGGCGCTCGCACATCGATGCATCCTGTCCGGAGAGGCGCAGATATGAATACAAGAACTCGAAGCCGGTCAGTCCTTTTGGAAAGGCGTCGAACTGAGTCGAGTAGCCAAGGATCTTGAAGAGATTGTCCGGATCATCGGTTCTGTATCCGAGCACCTGAATCTTGCCACGCGATGGCCGGACAAGGCCAGTCATCAGATTCATGAGTGTGGTTTTGCCGGAACCATTTGGCCCGACGAGGCTGGTGATTCCCGGCGGGATCGAGAGATTGACGCGGTTGACGCCGAGGATCTCGCCATAGAACTTCGAAACATCTTCGAAGACGATGCGATCGTTCACCGGACCACCTCGTAAGCGCGGACCTTGCGGAGAAGAAGCCACAGGCAAACAGCGCAGTAAAGCAAAAGGGCGACCCAAGCATCGAAGGAAGAAATCGTTTGATCGAGCGGCATATCGAACATGCCCTTCCAGATGGTAGTCATCAGGTAAGCGACATTCAGGAAATATCCGGAGTCTGTTCGCAGAACGGCATTGATGGCCTGTCCGAATCCTGCGCCGAAGAACATCACCGCAAGCAGCAGAGCCCCGGCGACGATTCTCCATTTCACCCACGCTGAGAGCGCCATAGCGAGCAGGGAGAGAATTGCGATCCAAATCAAAGAAGAGAGGATGAGACTCCCAGCGATCCAGAGGTTCTGCCACGTCCAACTGGCTCCAGCGAGACTCGACTGAACAATGAACAGCACGATGCCTGGGATCCAGGTGACCTCGGAGAGCAGGATTGCCAGCACAGATGATTTTCCCAGTACATATTCCGCTCGCGAGAATGGTCGACAGAAGTAAAGAGGGAGCGCACCATTAGCGAGATCAGGTGAGATCAGGCCGGGTCCCGCAAAGGCAGTCAACAGGAACGCCAACACACTTTGCACGCCGAGAAAATGAAAGAAAAAGCGATTGTCGATCGTGAGAATTTGAGGCGGAACGCCCATTTGCGCAAGGAAACTCGCATTGTGCGCGAGGTAGATCGCTCCGAGACACAAGAGCGGGAAAAAGAAGCAAACAACGAAAAGGCCCGTCTGAAGCTTCGAGCGAAAGAGAGTCTTGCGCGAATAACGGAAGAGGACGAGGAAGCGCGACCATGCCGGAGTCAACGAGCCGGTGTACGGTTTGTAGCTGCGCCTATAGATCGCCATTCATGCGCTCCGTCATATCTGGATCGGTTAGCTCTCCATCGCTTTGAGGAAGATGTCTTCCAAAGTGTCGCGGCGAAAATTGAGGCGGCGGATACGAACGTTCTGTTGCGCGGCCAAGCGGAATATATCGCTACTGTTGATTCCGTCTGCCAGGACCAGCTTCAGGCGATTCGCACTGATCGCACACTCGCAGCCAAGTTTCTCGATCGCGGTGGTGAAGTTGCCGTTCGCACCGTAGGTCTCAAGTTCCAGAAATCTCTTGTTCGCTCGCCGTTCTTCATCGATGTTGGAGTAGTGCGCGATCTGACCGCCTTTCAGGATCAGCACCTCATCACATGTATCTTCGACATCGCGCAGAAGGTGCGAGCAGAGCACAATGCGCATCTCGCGGGTATCGCGGATCTCGCGGATCATGCGGATCATACGTTGGCGGGCGGAAGGGTCGAGGCCATTCGTTGGCTCATCGAGGATCAGAAGCTTGGGGCCGTGGACGATCGCCTGCGCCAGCTTCGCCAATTGCTTCATACCGAGCGAGTAAGTTCCCAAATTTCGGTATCGGGCTTCGGCCAGTCCGACATAGAAAAGAGCTTCGTGCGCACGTTCCAGAGCCATGTCAGGCGGAAGGCCGGAGAGTTCGCCAATCATCTGAACGAAGGTGACAGCGCTCATCTTCGAGATGAAGGCATCGTTTTCGGGCATGTATCCCACGAGCGAACGAATCTGGCGCATCCCAGTTCTGATGTCATGCGTAAAGACGCGCGCGGATCCTGAATAAGCCTTATAGAAGCCAAGGAGCGTGTTAATGAGTGTTGATTTGCCCGCACCGTTGGGGCCAAGAAGGCCGATGGCTTGTCCCTGAAGCGAGGCGGTGAGATTGCACAAGATGTCGCGCTTGCCGAACCGGACGGATAGGTTCTGGAGTTCGATCAACGGCGGAGCACCAGGTCGCGGCGATGCAACTGTGCTGGCTGGTGCTCCGGGTTGAACGAGCGTGCTCACTGTGTTGGTGCCGTGCGATTCGCCATGCCACCCAGCAACATCTGAGGCATGAAGGGGCCATTATGGCCCATCGTCAACAGAGTTCCCAGATCAAATCCCATGAACCCTGTGTTGCTGGCCACGACGATGCTGTTGGGCTCGCCGTAGGCGTAGATCAGTCCAGGTGCGGTGTTCGCGGTCAGGAAGTCGATGGATTGACGCTGCTGCGGAGTCACGACTCCCGAGCTTTTGACTTGATCGGCCAGAGGGCCGACCACTGGGCCTAGGTTGTGATAGAAGATCGCGGAAAAGTTCGTGTAGCTGTCCGTCGGGACCAAAGCCTTGAAAGTCGACGAGTTCGGGAGAGTATACCCGGCTTCGCGCGACTGAATAGCCCGGGAGATCGTCGCGGCATCGGGCGCCGCGATCAGATAGCTGTCGACGAATGTGTAGTCAACTTCCGCATTCAACTTATTACCAGGTTTGGTGATCACGTAGTACGTGCGTGAGTTGACCTGCTTTTTCGTGAGGCTCAGCGAGTGTCCACTAGCAGCACCCTCGCGATTGAAGGCATCGACCATCTTCTCGATCGTCGACTGTAGGGTCGACGGGTCGTAGACCTCGAAGATCAGCTTCCAGCGCGGCGTGGGAATGACCGGGCCGTCGAATGCCATCGTGACTTCGCCACCAAGCGGCGCGGCGATATCGTCAAGCACGCTGACACCAGTCTTCAATTCGAACTCCGCCAGATCCTGCGAGAATTTCGGGTCGCTCGCGCCGATCATCTTGAATATTTCTTCCATGATGTTTCTCGGGTTCTTGATGACCGCCGAAGTGACCATGTGGGCGTCTGGAGAAACGAAGCCAAGCGATCCCATCGATGCCGGTGGCGCGAGCCATGAGGCGATTCCCTGGCGCTGCGAAGCAAACATCAGGTCTGCGCGGCTTTCGGGCTTGCCATCGAGTTCACGATGTTCGAGGGTCAAGTAGCGGACATCTCCCATTCCCGGCGGCAGATCGTGCCGATTGCTACTAGCTTGTACGTGCTGCTGCAGAATTTGTTCCATGTCTGCACAGAAAAGCCACTCTATCCCTTGCTGATAGGAGTGGGCGATGTGTTGGGTGAACGGCGTCTCTTGCGCGGAATTGCCGGAGACGGAACGCTGCGCAGTCCGCCGCAGTTCGAGAGGCTCGGGAGTGGCGATCAGCAGGCCGTTTTCGATGTAGATAAGCAAGGGATGTCCGGGGCCTGCAACTGCGCTTCCGGGATCGTGAACGATCTGCAGCGAATTCTGCTTCCCATTGGAATTGAATCGGCTGCTCTCGGTGCGGATGAAATCTTCCAGTCCAGGCTGCTGGACACGGGCAAGAACAATGGGAGCCGTGTAGTTCGGGCCTTGCTTCGCGACGGCCAGGACGATTTCATCTCCCAGATAGCTGCTGAAGGTCTTGAACTCGTTGAGGACGTCCTCAAGCTTCGGGCCATTCCCCTTCTGCTGCTGACGCCACCAGGTACGCAACTCCGGGCTCTGCTGCAGCCGGTCATCGAAGAGGCGAGTGGCTTCACCGATCGTATTGGTCAGATTCGGGATCGCCGCGTACACAACGGCGGTCTCCGGAATGAGCGGCAGAAGGTCGGAGGAGTAGCGTAATCCGGGTCCGGGAATCGCGGCGAACTGCTTCTGGAGGATCGAGAACTCGCCCAACAAGGCGAGATATTTGGCAGAGTTGCGGCTCCATGCGATCTCATTCTGTATGGGGACTTTGGAAATGCTTGGCCCGGAGGTGGCCTGTTCCCCAGGATGCAGATCGGTCTCGTTACCTGCGAAGTCGACGTGAACGACGCCTTCAATCACAGCTACGCGGGATCCCTTTAGACCGTGATTGACTGAAAAGACAGTTCCCTTCACAGAAACAAGTCCGTCGTCGGTAGCGACGTAGAGACGCCCGGTGCGCTGCTTAGCGGCTTGGACGATCACTCGCCCGCCCTGCAGGTCAATCGTGGTTCCCTTCCAACGCCTTGAGACCGAGAGCGAGGAGCGCTCGCCCATCTCGACGAGAGAACCATCGAGCAGACGAACAACCGCAGTGGAACCCTTTGCTGTACGGATTTCGTCACCATTACGGATTTGGTATCCGGCGGGAATCAGGCGGGCGGTATCACCGTCTGCGGCATACAGCGAGCCACCGACAGACTCGACCTCCGCGCGCACGGCATGTTGTCCAGGAACCGATCCGTTCAAGAATGCGAAGGTTACAAGCGCGACGGCAGCTACAGCGGCCGCACTCATAGCCCAGCGCCAGCCGGACCACAGGGTACGCTTCGGCTCAAGGCGCAGGACCTTCTGGACTTCAGCGCCCCTTCTGCGCTCGATTGCGTGACGGCAGCTGACGCATGAGTGCACGTGGTCTTCAAAGAGCAGGGCTCGAGGTCCCGTCAGTTGCTTTGTCAAATAGAGAGGAATGAGCGCTTGAAAATCGGCGCAGGAACGAAGCGACTGAATGCTGGGATGCGCATCGCCGGTGATGGATTTCCAGACGCGGTCACGTGCCTGTTCAACGACGGTCTCCGGAACATCTTCATTACGAATTGCAGACAATAGCTGGTCAAACTGTTTGTCGTTCATGATCTCTCTCCTAGGTAAGCGCCGAGTTCTTTACGAAGCTGCCGCCGGGCGCGGTGCACGATCACCGCTACGAGTACTTGTGATAAGCCGAGCATGGCGGCGATCTGTGGGTTAGTAAAACCCTCGAGAAAGCGCAGGGTGAAGACTTCTGCCGAGCGTGGCTCCAGCGTGCTGAGAGCACGAGCCAGGGCTCGTCGTAAATCTGTGCTTTCACTGTGGACATGGCCGTCGGGATAGTCGGTAAGTTCGGTGGTGCGATCGGCCTGTCGTGAGCGCAGCAGATCAAGCGATGCATTGATCGCAGCGCGACGAAGATAGCTCTGTTCGCTGTGCACGGCGCCAGAGGAGTCCTTTCGATTCAGCAAACGCAGAAAGACGGTCTGCAGGACGTCTTCTGCGTCGGAGGCATTGCCGGTAATGCGATAGGCTGTACGGAATATCAGCCCGTGGTTCGCCCGGAAAGACCTCTCGAGTTCGTCGGGAATGGCGATTGCCGGTTCCTCTATCAGTACGCTTCGCAGGTTACTACCTCCCGGTATTGCTCACACCACTAAAGACGGGAGGGTGCGGCGATTATTACAGTTATTGGAATTTTTTCAGCAACTGTAGCTCATTCTGCTACAAGCGTTTGCGGATTATCCAAAGGAGGTAGGAGACGAGCATCCAGAAAGAGGTGGCGGCGGCGATGACTAGAGAAGGTCGATAGCTGACTATGAGTTTCTGGACTACGAAAGCAAAGGCAAGCAGGCCGATGGCTCCGACGGAAGCGCCAGCGGCGTCGATTGCCACTGCCTTGCGAGCGCGGACCGTTCCGTTGACGCCCGCTTTCAGCTTTCTTTCGCGTTCGTGTTTTTCAATCAGAGTTGCAGTTGCAGGAAAGATGGCCGGAAAGGCGAGGAAGAGTCCACCGATGGCCGGACCGTATATTTTTGCGATCAGCCCGGCTGCCGCCGTTACCAGGCCGCCGAACACAAAGCGTAATAGAAGCTGGTGCCAACTCGTCGCCTTCAGCCCGGAGGTGTCGATTTTGACTCTCATACCTACTTGATAAGAATGAACCACAATCCAAAGGACACGATTGCCCAGATGGTCAGGAATCCTGCTGACACAGTCATTGCTTTGCAGTCCTTGTGCATCATGAACCAACTGACTGCTGAGCTGTACACGAATAAGGCGACGGCACCAGCGAGCATGGAGCGTGCTTCAATTGAGGCATACTGAGCGCCTTCTTTGCGGACCGTCAGAAGGATTGTGGCCAGGGCCACAGACGGAGCCGCACCGAACAGACCTGCGAAACTTTTCGGTTTGAACAGATCGCCGATCACGGCAAAAACCGAAACGACAACCCCTCCGATCAGGAACCGAATGAGAATGTCTATCATCAGATTTATTGAATGCTTTTCTTCAGTAGTTTCAGCGCCTGCTTTGGTCCTCGCATTTGCAGAACGCGAAATTTCTTACCCTTCTCTTTGTTGTAGTTGATGAAGAACTGCTCGATCTGCTTCAGCACGTGCTTGTCGAGATCATCGAGGCTCTGGACTTCGGAATACTCATAGCTCTGGGCGGCGACCGCAATCAGACGGTCGTTGCGCTCCCGTTTGCCGTCTTTTTCGGTCTGCTCAGCCTCCATCACTCCCAATATTCGACTCGGAACAACGCAGCCGGCGAAAGAGGGCTCATCCATCAGGATCAGAATATCTTCGGGATCTCCATCCGCCGCCCGAGTGCTGGGTACAAATCCGAAGGCATGTGGGAAGACCATGCCTTCGGGCAGAACGCCAGAGAGGGTGAAATAGCCAATATTCTCGTCGTACTTGAATTTGTTGCGGCTCCCGCCTGGGGTTTCTATCACCGCGTTCACGATGCTGCTCTTCTTGTCGG
>Ga0070712_100001443_pt1 | contig 14507 bp, 12 predicted proteins | sample LARL81metaG_FD_71396 | JGI IMG/M metagenome (GOLD analysis project Ga0070712, IMG submission 71396) | Corn, switchgrass and miscanthus rhizosphere microbial communities from Kellogg Biological Station, Michigan, USA - LAR L8-1 metaG | ecosystem: Host-associated > Plants > Roots > Rhizosphere ...
GTGCCCTTGAACATGAGATGTTCGAGAAAGTGCGCCAGCCCCGATTTTCCGGGCGTCTCGTCGGCCGAGCCTACCTTGTACCAGACCATGTGCGTCGCGACCGGGACGCGCTGGTCCGGAATAACCACCACTTCCAGTCCGTTGGGCAAGGCGAAATGGGAGATCTCGGTTCCAGCCGCGGCATATCCCGTCGCGGCAACGACTGTGAGGGCAGCCGCCGCAAGCGCACCTATGTGTTTCAACACGAATTCTCTCTGCTGGAGCCGCCCCGCATCGCACCCATCTTGGCCGTAGCCCGAAAGCGCGGCCGGATCAACTGACAAGGAAGCGGCTTAAGCGCGCGCTCCTATTTCGTGCCTTCCATCCGCGATTCGACGGTAGAGGCCTTCGGCAGCTCCTTGGTAGGCGATATGCCGTACACTTGGCTGGGTGAGGGCGTTCGATAGCCCGCCGGCGGATCCGTCATGCTCGCGCGCGGCGGTTCGCCATTGAACGGCGCGCTTTCCGGCCTCTGCGGCCCGATCGACGAAAAGATCGCATCCAGCATGTTCTTGCTGCCGGTGCCCATCTGGGATGGGGGCAGCGGGCGCGCGGCATCCTCGCCTGTCGGGCGGGTGTTTCCTATGCTGCTGGTTGCGGTGCCACCGGGACCTTTCTCCAACTCGTCCGGCCGCAACGGCCGGGCTTCGTCCTGAGCGGCATCGGCCGAACGCCTGAGCTTCGCCTTTTCCGCTGCACTGGCCTCGTTGCGGCGTGCAACATCGGGATCCTTCGGCCAATTCGGGTTGCGCGCCACGGAACCTTCGCTTTGCGGCGGCGGCAGGTTACGGCTTGGCGGTACCACCAGCGGCGCACGCTCGCGGTATTCGATTCCCACGTCTTCGCTGCGCTTGAAACCCATCTCCTTCATGAAACGTCGCAATATTTTGGTGTCAATCGGCACGTCCTCATCATCGTCGTCCTGGGCGAATGCAGCGCCCATTCCGGCGGACATTGCCAGGACCACGGCCAATAGACCGGCATAGGCAGCGCGGCGCTGCCTCTTCGAGAATCGGTTCCCCATGGCTATCCCCCTCGTATTACGGCAAAATATGCCGTTCCCCAAGCCGATTGTGGTCACGGATCAGGGCGCTTTTGCGGCACCCGGCCCGACCAGCGTCTCGTACAGAAGTCCTACCACCCCCGCGACGATTGCCACATCCGCAAGATTGAAAACGTACCAGTTAAAGTCGAAGCTTTGCGTCGTGATGTGGAACAAGACGAAATCGGCGACCGCGCCATAAGCCAGTCGATCAATTGCATTTCCGATCGCTCCGCCGACAATGAGGCCGAGGGACACAGCGGTAAGGCGAGAGGTCGCCCTGGCCAGCCAGATCCAGAGCAGAACGCCCGCAATTGCCTTGAGCGCGAGAAGCGCCCATTGCCCCAAGGGCCCTTCCTGGGGAAACAGGCCGTAACTGATGCCCTTATTCCAGGTGAGGACGAGGTCGAGGAAGGGAGTAAGCGTCACCCTTCCGCGCCCACCGAGATCGGCAGGGAAGATCAGCCAAAGCTTTGTCGCTTGGTCCACCACTACCGCCGCGACAGCTACCGCGAGTCCGAGCAGCGTGAGCGGGCCCCAGAGGCGGAAGCGCTCGGCGGGCGCCGCGACCGATCCGCCGTTGGAGTCTGCTGTCATTCGGCCGCCCTGCGCATGATTTCCCATTCGCGCAAAGCCCGCGCGTCGCGGGGAGAAACATCGGGATAGGCCGGGTCCAATCCGACGCTCGGAAGGATCTTCCACGAGCGCGCGCACTTCTTCCCTTGCGCAAGCTGGACGTCGACGGCTACTCCAGCCACCTCATCCAGTCGGAACGCATCCGGCGGTCCCGCTCCTTCGATGATGGTCGCGGCCGAGGTGATGGATACCTCCGCGAGATCGACATCCACGAGGGCCGCAAACAGGTCAAGGTCGGAGACGTAGACGACCGTTGCCGCTTCCAGCGACGAGCCAATCCGCTTGTGTGCGCGCTCGATTTCGAGAGCTCCCGTCACCACCCGACGCACCAGCCTAACCTTGCGCCATTTTTCAGCCAGCTCGTCGTCGCGCCATGAGGAGGGCACGTTCGGAAACAATTCCAAATGAACCGACTCTTGAGGAGCATGCCGCTCGCGTGCTCCCTTGCCCTGCCGCTTCTGCACTGCCGACGCATAGCGGGCGAGCCAAGCCTCTTCGGCGCTGAAGGGCAGCATCGGCGCAAGCCATGTCACCGTGCATTGGAACAGATGCTCAAGCACGTTCAGACAGGCTCTCCGAGTCGTCGAGGAAATAGGATCGCAATAGAGCGCATCCTTGCGGATATCGAAATAGAAGGCCGAGAGATCGCTGGTCATGAAGCTGTTGAGTGCGGCGAAGATGCGTTTGTAATCGAACTCCGCATATCCCTGTCGCACCTGCCGATCGAGTTCGAACAAGCGATGGAGCATCAGTCGCTCGAGCTCAGGGATATCGGCAAAGGCAACCCGGTCGTCCTCGCGCAGGTGCGCCAGCGAGCCGAGCATCCAGCGCAGGGTATTGCGCAGCTTGCGATACGTATCGATCGTCGTCTTGAGGATTTCAGGCCCGATGCGCAGATCGTCGGCGTAGTCGGATGCACACACCCACATGCGCAGGATGTCCGCCCCGGACTGCTTGATCACATCCTGCGGGGCGGTGACGTTGCCCAAGGACTTGGACATCTTGTGTCCATCCTGATCCAGGACGAAACCGTGCGTGAGCACCACGTCGAAAGGCGCGACCCCGCGCGTCCCGCAGGATTCGAGCAGCGACGACTGGAACCAGCCGCGGTGCTGGTCGGATCCTTCCAGGTACATGACAGTATCAGGCCCGCCTTCGCGACGAGGCCTGACCTTTAGGTCGTCGCGCGTTTCGAGTGTGAAGGCGTGCGTCGAGCCCGAATCGAACCAGACATCGAGAATGTCATCGACCTTGCGCCACTGCGCAGGATCATGTTCCGGCAGAAGAAAACGAGCGGCGGCGCCGTCCGCATACCAGGCATCCGCGCCTTCCTGCTCGAACGTTTGCGCAATCCGCTCATTGACCCGCTGATCTTTCAGGATCTCCACACTGCCGTCGCGTTGTTCCCGAACAAACACCGTGATCGGGACACCCCAGGCGCGCTGGCGTGAAATGACCCAGTCCGGCCGGCTCTCGACCATGCCGGTGATGCGGTTCTCACCCTGCGGGGGTACCCACTGCGTCTGCTCGATCGCTGCCAGCGCACGCCGGCGCAAGGTATCGCCCGGCGCTGCCTGACCTCGCCCGTCTGCAATCGGTTTGTCCATGGCGATGAACCACTGCGGCGTGTTGCGAAAGATCACCGGCTTCTTCGAACGCCAGGAATGCGGATATTGGTGCTTGAGCCGTCCGCGCGCAATCAACGTGCCGGCATCGATCAAAGCCTTGATCACCGCCTCGTTGGCATCCCCCTTGTCCCCGTTTTCCGTCAGCACACGTTTACCCGTGAAACCCGGCGCCTGCTCGGTGAAACGGCCATCGGCATCGACGGTGTAGGGAATAGTGCCGTCGAGGCCGAGTTTAGTGAGCATTGCTGATTCGGCTGTCCAAACGTCAAAATCATCTCGGCCATGCCCGGGGGCGGTATGAACAAAGCCGGTGCCAGCGTCCTCGGTCACGTGCTCGCCAGGTAAGAGAGGGACACGAAACCCGTATCCCCTGTTAAAGCTCCTAAGGGGATGACGGCACTCCATGTGCAACAGTTCGTGCGTCTTGACTTCACGGAGCTGCTTGTAAGCTAGCACGCGCGCTTGCCGCATAACGTCAATGGCGAGCTTTTCTGCGAGTACTAAGCGCTCACCTTTCTGCAGCCAATTGCCATCCGGAACATCGGTCACTTCATAGAGACCGTATCGAATTCTACGAGAAAAGCTGATCGCGCGATTCCCCGGAATCGTCCATGGAGTGGTTGTCCAGATTACGATGGAAGCGTCTTTCAAGTCAGGATCCGGGATGGTGACCAAACTTCCCGACTGCCCGGCGGAAAAATCGATGGGAAATTTCACCCAGACCTGATCCGAGACATAATCCTCGTATTCGACCTCCGCTTCGGCTAGTGCGGTCTGCTCGACGACCGACCACATCACCGGCTTCGAACCGCGGTAGAGCGTGCCATTCTCCGCGAACTTCATGAGCTCGCGCGCAATCTGTGCCTCTGCAGCGAAGTCCATTGTCGTGTAGGGATGCGCCCAATCCCCTTCGACCCCAAGGCGCCTGAACTCCTCGCGTTGGACATCGATCCAGTGTGCGGCGAAGGCACGGCACTCGCGGCGAAATTCGATCAGCGGCACAGCATCCTTGTTCTGGCCCTTGGCGCGGTAGTCCTCCTCGATCTTCCATTCGATCGGAAGCCCATGGCAGTCCCAGCCCGGGACGTAATTGGAATCGTGTCCGAGCATCTGCTGCGAGCGGGTCACCACGTCCTTTAGGATCTTATTGAGCGCATGTCCGATATGGATGTTGCCATTGGCATAGGGAGGCCCGTCGTGAAGGATGAATTTGCGCCGGCCGGACGAGGCTGCGCGCAGCTTCCCGTAAATATCGAGCTTCTGCCAACGTGCGAGGATTTCGGGCTCCTTCTGCGGCAGCCCGGCCCGCATCGGGAAATCAGTCTTGGGCAGAAATAGAGTCTCGCTGTAATCGCGGGGGGCATCGCTCATGGCGGTCTACATGAAATCGGGTTAGCGCGTACGAGAGGCAATCCTGACTGCGTCGACGGAGAGGCCAGGCGCAGCCGGGCGTCCAATAAGCCGATCAGCCTGGCTTGGAACGGAAGCCTCTGACAGGCGTCCCATCATGACGCGTTCGTAGCAGATCACCTTTCGGGGGAAAAGGCGTGCCCTGCCGATGCAGCCGCCGGAATGAGCGAAGCGTTATCGACTTCGGAGTCGACCCGGAGCATGGCCCCATGTGATGGACAGGTCCCCACGCCGCTGGGAACTTGACAAATTATGGCGCGTTGAGTTGGTGCTTGGGCCGCAAGGCGTGAATGCGAAGGCCGATCACGCCATTTGCATCCCGCTCTGTCGAAAATCCGAGCGGTCAGCACCCGTGGCGACAACACAACCAGTAATCCCGACAAAAGACGAAGAGAGCCCTGACACGCTGGTGAACATCTGGGCACCAGCCGCGCAGATAGCGACTGTCGGGATCTTCATCATGCTGCTGGGCTTTTGCCTCTACGTTTGTCGCCCGCTTCTCGTGCCGATTGTCGCAGCGGTCGTAATCGGGGTTACGCTTGCGCCTGTCGTCAAGATCGCCGCACGTCGCGGCGTGCCGCCCTGGCTGACTGCAGGTGCCATCGGTGTCACCGCGTTGGTAGCCGCCGCGATCGGAGTGACCTTTCTCGCCAACCCGGTCACGAGTTGGATCGCTCGAGCGCCTGAGATCGGCGCCATTCTGCGGGAGAAGCTCTATTGGTTGGGTCGGCCGCTGGCTGCCATCCGCGAGGTCCAGGAGAGCTTTCTGCCTGCGACCGGGACGGCCATTGGGGTCGAACCCTCGCAATTGGGCATTGTCACGCCAGTACTCGCATTCGTCACACCGGCGGTCGCGCAACTGGTGTTGTTTTCCGTTGTCTTGATTTTCTTTCTCGCGGCGCAAATGGATTTCCGCAGTTACATGGTTTCATTCTTCTCGACACGGGATGCCAAACTCCGCTTCATTCGCATCACAAACGACGTGGAGCAAAATCTTGCGTCCTACGTGTTGGTTGTAACCGTCATCAATTTCTGTCTTGGCGCGACGGTGGCGTTCGGTGCGTGGATGTTCGGATTTGCCAGCCCTGTCCTATTTGGGCTGTTGGCAATGGCGCTCAACTACATCCCTTACCTCGGAGCTGCGTGCATGACAGCCGTACTGTTTGCGATCGGCCTCGTGAGCTTTTCATCGCTGACTTACGCCCTCGCGCCGCCGGCCGCGTTCGTCGCTCTCGCCACGATCGAGGGCCAGTTCATTACCCCTACAATCCTGGGTCACCGACTCACGCTTAATCCTCTGGTCGTGCTGCTCGCGCTTGCCTTCTGGTCGTGGATCTGGGGCCCGATGGGTACGTTTCTTGCGGTACCCCTGACCATCATGGGATTGGTGACGCTGCATCATATTTTCCCGCCCGACGAGAGCAGGCTGCCGATGTAGACCCCGAGGCGACCGCCTATCTTTTCGCTTGCCTCCGGTTGCGCGCGCGGCGAAGCTGCGATTAGCAGCAGTGGAGGAATACATGTCCAGCACATACGGCACTTCCAGCACGCAGGGCTCGATGCGCGACACGGTTCGCGACACGGTAAAGGATGCCAAGGACGCAGTGCGCGAAAGCGCCAAGGCAGTGTCCGAGGCCGGCAGCAACATGCAGCCCGACCTTGATTCCTTGCGCAACGAGGTCAGGCGGCTCACCGACCAGATCACCGAGATCGTGACCGCGAAAGGCAATGCGGCGTGGAGCCGCGCGCGATCGAATATCGAGGGCGTAGTCTCCGATGCCACGGCCAAGGGGGAGGAAGCCGTGCATGCGGTTCGCGAGGTGGGCGACACGATGGTCGGAGCGATCGACGACTCCCTGCGAAAGCGGCCTTACACCACACTTGCCATCGCGGTCGGCATCGGATTCCTGTTTGGCGCCACTTGGCGGCGATGAGCTGTCGGCTGATGAGCTGAACGCATGGGCGGCTGGCTGCGTCAACTTGCGCTGAGCGCACAGGTTCGTGCCGGCTTGAGTGCGCAGATCGTAATCTGGGGCGTGGTGGCGGCAGCGGCGTCGGGGGTGGCGTCAATCTTTCTGGTGATCGCTGCTTTCGTCTGGCTTTCCCATCACTACGGCATCACGATTGCCAGCCTGGCGCTTGGCATCTTTTTTCTGGTCCTTGCACTCATCGCGTTCTTTGCCTGTGCGATGGTTCGACGGCGCAACATCCAGCGCGCCCAACGCGAGCTGGAGATGCACAAGGCGGCGAATGTCAACCTGCTCGATCCCAAGCTGTTATCGATCGGATATCAGATCGGAGACGCGATCGGCTGGCGCAGGCTCGCCTCACTCGTCGTCGTGGGTCTCCTTGCGGCCGGGGTCGCAAGGGAATGGACGGGCCACCGGGGAGGAGGCGGGGTAGGAGAGAGCGAGCGCAAGACCGACAGCTGATCTGCCCTCATGCGGCCGCAGCTGGCGCTGTCGCCGGCCGCTGCTGCATCTCGAGCACCGATACGTCGGGATCGAGCCAGAACGCCCACACCGCCGCGCCGAGCACGAGGAGGCTGGCAGCCACAATGAATGGCGCCTGCCAGTTTCCGTACTGCACCAGGAAACCAAACACCAGCGGCGACAATGCACCGCCGATGTTGCCCGCCATGTTCATCATGCCGGACACGGTCCCAGAATATTTTCCGCCCACGTCCATCGGCACCGCCCAGGAAGGCCCGATCGTGCACTCGAGAAAGAACAGCGCCGCTGTCAAGCAGTAGACTGCTGTGTAGGCATCTTCCGTCAACGCCGCCGGTACTATGAAGGCGCAGCAGCCCAGCATGCCGACGATGGCAACGGTGCGCCGAGCGAGCTTGGCACTGCTGGTCCTTTTCAGCAGCCAGTCGGTGGCGAGCCCGCCGACGGTATCGCCGATCACGCCAGCCCATAGCGGCAGCGAGGCGAAGATGCCAACCTTGATCAAGGTGAAATCCCGGAACTCTACGAGATAGGACGGCAACCAGCTGAGAAAGATCCAGAGACAATAGACGTAGGTGAAGTAGGCGCACATGATCGCCCACATGTTCGGGGCCCGCAGCAAAGTCGCCCAAGGCACGCTCGCCGCCGCTTCGGTCATGGGCTGATTGATGTTGCCCGCCTGGTCAAGCCCGCGGATCCGCTGGAGCTCGATCTGATTCACCATGTGATGGTCCTCAGGCAGGTCGCGGTAGGACAAGTACCACAACGCAGCCCAAACGAGACCGACGGCACCGCAGATGTAGAAGACCCATTGCCATCCCAGCGTAGACATGATGGCGACCACAATGGGCGGCGCAATCGCTGCGCCGGCGCGGCTCGCGCTATGCGTGATCCCTTGAACAAAGCCGCGTTCCTCGCGCGGATACCAAAGCTGCATCGCACGCGTGGCAACTGGAAAAGCGCCCGCTTCGCCGATCCCGAACAGGAAACGAACGACCATGAAGGATAGAGCGCTGCCTGCCATCGCGGTCGCTGCCGTCATCACCGACCAATAGGTGACAATGGCCGTCAAGATGCGGCGAGGCCCCAGCCGGTCGCCCAACCAGCCGCCGGGAACCTGGAATAGGGCATAAGCCCAGACGAAGGCGCTGAAGATGGCCCCCATCGTGATCTTGTCGAAGCCGAATTCCTTGCTGATGACCGGCGCCGCGGTGGAGATGTTCACCCGATCAAGATAGGTGATGAGATACATGAGGCTGATCAGGAGCAGGATGTACCAGCGGCCCCTGGTCGCGTGAATTTGCTGTGCCGCAAGCATGGTGAGCTCGCTTTCTCCCTGTTTGTATATTTTGTTCTCGCGCGGGCGATTTGGCCAGCCGGAGCCCTCGGCGGGGGCCTTTTTGTTTATGCTGATCGCGTTATCCAAGTAAAGCAAGGCATGCGAGGCAAGCCAGGCGGGGTCCACATTTTCCGCCTTGTCCGCTCGTCGCCCTCAAGGCGGAGGGGAGCTATCCAGATGCATGTCACAAATCATTCCAAGGCGGAGCTGGACAGCGGGCGGTTCGACGACGCCTTCGATGGGGGCCGGTCGGGCTTGCGCGCACAACCAATAGTAGAGCGTAATTTGGGCTCCCTGTAAACAACAGGAAATTTACAGGAAATGTTTCAGCCAGAGGTTGAAGAGCTGAATTTATACCGGATACATGTCCTATCTGTTCCCAACTTCCGGTCCGGCCGGTAGTGACCTGGATAGGAACCGCCGGCGTGGCACACACCTCGGGTTCGATCTGCCACAAATAAAGCCCGGGAGGGTGATCCGTGCCGGGCTTGCTCGCATGAGTCGCTGTTTCAGGTCCAGAAGGCGCAAGTTGCAAACAGACAGGACTGCTCGCCCGTGCACCTGAACATAGATGGAAGGTTCAGAACGGCAAAATTCAGCTCATATTTTTATTGAAATAAGCGGCGCCCCCGATCACAATTATCCAACTCACCGCCAAGAACCCGATTGCAAGAACGAGAGTTGTTGTTCCATCGACCATCTTATCCTCCCTTGGCCATGCTCATGTAAGCCGACGGGAGCATATCACAGTTTGCCGTGTGGTCTGCGCCGGGCACGCACACATCGCAGCTTTCCTGCGCGCTGGCAGCCAGTCCCGCTGTCTTTCTTGCAGTCGGTGAGGATTAGCGGCCGCCGATTGGAGCGAAAGGAATTGACCCGCTCGAGCCCCTCGCATCCGGTGCAATGCGATGTTAAATTGAGCCCACCGATGGAGACGTGCGAGATGAACGTGAACGCACCCGCGCGGGCCTATTCAGGAAGCATGGACGTGGACGAGTTCATGGCATTCCTTGAGATGCGGCCAAAAGAAGAGCGCTGGCACCTGATCGAGGGCATCGCAGTGATGATGGCTCCGCCAAGTTTGGCGCACCAATGGATAGCATTGAACTTGTGTGAGCTTCTCAACCGCGCCTTGGTGGCGCAAGGCAGCGACTTGTTTGCGTATCACGAGGTCGCAATTCGCTTGCCGGGAGTCGTCAATTTCCAGCCGGAGCCGGATGTCGTTGTCGCGCCCGGCCCGCCGGGCTATGAGTTATATGCTGAAAACTTTCGCCTCGTTGCCGAGATCCTTTCTCCCTCGAATACCCGCGCCGAGATCGACCTGAAATTGCGCCGCTATCGGGAGGCGCCGGACAATCTTTATGCTCTGGTGATCGAGCCGCGCGAATTCCTGGTGGAAGCTCATGCGAAGGGCCGCAATTGGGAACCGCTGACTTTCAGGCAACGCGAGGATCTGATCGAAATGCCCGAGTTTGGCTTGCGCTGCTCCGTTGTGGACCTCTATCGCGGAACGCCGCTTGCTCCTGGTCGGGCGGGTTGACCAATCCAGCCGACTCGGGACCATGCGAGGCGTTATGGAGTGCAGAATATGGGCCTCGCGCGTGCACGCGTCCGGCTAGCCCATGCGCGGCGGCCGGACTTGGCCGCGATAGAAATGGACGCACGCTCGCGGACACTGAGGCTCTGAAGGCGAACAGCGAAGCACGTGTCTGCACGAATGCAATTATTTATTTGCCTAGCTTAGAAAACTGCGCGAGAATGGTTGCGCTCGCTCAAAGTGGGCTGGAGCTGTGACGTACCATCGACCCATACGCGCGCTCGATATGTGGAGGCGCTCGCAATGCCTCTAATGGGACCAATCCCTGAAGGGAGGAGCTTCTTTTGTCCTCATTGCGGAGCACTTTATTCGGTGACCGATACGCGACGTCCTAAGAACGACACTGAAAAGTGTGTCGTCTGTCTGCAAGTCATGGACGAGAGCGAGTCAACTAGGTTCTCGGTTTACAAGCTCATACATCGACCTGAAGATGCCTAAACCCATTTGGCACGCCGCGTGGAGAAGAAACCGCATCAGCCAACCATAGGTCGGCTCCTGGACGCACTGATGGCGTACGCAAGATTGCCGAACGGTTTGGCGTCAATCCTGGTACAGTGCAGCGGATCAGTCGCCCTTTCGCCGGGTGCTAGCGTCGCCGCCACTTAACTGTCAGGGCCGGTCGGCAGCGCAGTAAGATTCACCACGTAATGTCCGTTAAAGGCGCGGCACAATGAGAATTTCGCGACGCGACTTCGTCAAATCGGCCACGGCGAGCGGCATTGCGCTCAGCATCACGCCCTTGGCAATTGCCGAGGAACCGAACTTTGCCGCGCGGGAGACGCTGCCGGGACGGCAAGGCTGGAATCCCGCCGCCACCGGGGTCGGTCGCATCGATGGCGTGGCCAAGGTTACGGGAGCCAAGCTCTACGCATCGGATTTTCGTGCAGCCGATCTCCCCAACTGGCCGCAGGCCACGTCGCATGCCATGCTCATTCGAGCAGCGGACGCGACGCACGTTTACGACGGCCTCGACCTTTCGCGCCTGAGCGGTGCGTTGAAGCCTGCGGTGGTGGTGACCGCCGCCGACCTCGCGCGAGCCGGCATGCGCGTTCCCGAATTCTATGCCGGCGACCTCCTTTGCCCGGTGGGCAAGACGCCGCTCTATCTGGGTCAGCCGGTGGCGCTGTTGATCTTCGAGGATTTCGACGCCTTCGATCAGGCGCGGCTCGCCCTGCGCGACGCAACTCTCCTGAAGTTCGGCAAAGAAACCGGCCCGGTCACAATGGCCGACTACTGTGCGTTTCGTTTCACACGCATAGGCGGCCCGACCCCCGACGCGCCCGATGTCTACTCGCCGGTCAAGAACGGCTGGGTCAGTCCGGAGCGTTTCGAAAACACCGGGCGCCCGATATGGGCGCGACCCCCGATCCCGACCGGACAAGCCTATGCCGCAGCCGCAACCTACGGCGAAAAGATCCGTGCGGAACTCGCAGGGAACAATCCGGCACTTCTGGTGCTGGATCGTGAATTCGAGACCCAGTCGGTCGACCCGATGGCTCTCGAGCCGGAAAGCGGCCTTGCCTGGTACGACGCGCGCCGCAAGAACCTCGAGCTCGTTGTCAGCGTGCAGTCGCCCTACGAAGCCGCGGGCGCGCTCGCATATCTGCTCGGCAACGCCCAGACGGCCTTCAAACCGGCTCGCATCAGCACCAATTTTGCCTATTGCGGCGGCGGATTCGGTGGACGCGACCACACGCCGTTCCCGCTTTACGTCGCGTTGGTAGCGATGTTCTTCCCGAACCGTCCGGTGCGGCTCGCGAACAACCGCTTCGAACAGTTTCAATCGGGCATCAAGCGGCACGCCTTCAAGATCCGCACGCGGATAGGTGTCGATCGGGCCACCGGCAAGATGGTCGGATTCGCCGCTGACCACGCGTTGGATGGCGGAGGCCTCGCCAATTTTTCGGCCGATGTGGCAACCGTCGGCGCCAACACCGCGCTCGGTATCTACTATGTTCCTAAAGTCGATGTGACGACATTTGCGTTCCACTCGCGCGGCGTAACCGCGGGCTCGATGCGCGGCTTCGGAACGCTGCAGACGATGACCGCGCTGGAAGCGATGGTCGATGAGATTTGTACGGCATTGCCGCTCGACCCAATCGAGTTCCGGCGCCACAACGCGCTCGCGATCGGCGGCCGGTCCATGGCAGGAAACACTTACAGCGTGTCGATCCGCACCCCGGAGATCCTGGATAAGTTGGAGAAGCATCCGATTTGGAAGCAGCGTGCCGACGAGAAGGCGCGCGGACAGCAGGCGGGAATCCTCGTCGGTACCGGCGTCGCGTGCGCCACCAAGGACTACGGCACCGGAGGGGACGGTTGCCTTGCGTCCGCCGAAATCGCTCCCGACGGACGGATCGCTATCTATTGCGACGCCGTCGAGATGGGCACCGGCATTGGGACGGCGGCGGCCAACCGGGTCGCAGCGTATCTGGGTGCCGTCGCCGACGAAATCGCGCTCGCGCAAGTCGACACATTCGGCCCGCTGGCGCTCGTGACCTCCGGCGACTCCTACACTATCAGTCGGAAGACGCAGGACGCGGCGGCGCGCAATCCGCGCTGGGTGCCTGCGATCAGTACAGCGACCACCGCCTCGATCGGCGCGCATGTCGGAACACATGCGGCAGCGGAGGCCGCGCGCGTCGTGTTCCGCTCGGTCTGTGGCCGGCGGCGCTCGAATTATGGGGCATCGCGCCGAACGAAACCATCGCCAACCAATGGGAGACGGCGCGGTGGCAGGACGGGCAACTGGTCATGCCGGGACGGGCGCCACTCGCCTTGCCGGCGGTCGCGGCAAAGGCGCATGCGCGCAATGGCGTGACCGGAGCGATGGCGCACGGCTTCAATCGCTGGGCATGGTCGCAAGCGACCTTCACGGTGGTCGGACAGCCGTGGACGGCCGAAATCGATGCGCTCGCCGTGCGCCGGGGCGCGGGCAAATTTGTTCGCGTCGATCGTTCCAACGTGAAGTTTCCGCCCACCGACTTCAACCGGATCGGACAAAGCTACACGTCGGGGTGCGGGCACGTGATGCGCATCGAGATCGATCGCGCGACCGGCGCATTGCGGATCGCAAAAGCATACAGCGTGCTGGAATGCGGTCAGGCGTTGGCCCCGCAGATCGTGCTCGGACAGGCGCAGGGCGGCTTCGCAATGGGCGTTGGCTATACGTTGCTCGAGACGCTGCCGCTTTACGAGGACGGACCCGGCAACGGAAAATGGAACCTCGGTCAATACCTCGTCGCACGCGGCTCGGACCTGCCGCTGCGCGATCTTGAGGTTGAGGTGTTGCCGGCCGTCGATCCCGAAGAGCGCCCGAAGGGCATGGCGGAAGTGAATATGGTCCCGGTGGTTCCTGCGCTGCTCAACGCGATTTACGATGCCACCGGTCATCGCTTCCAATCCATGCCGGTGGCCCAAGCCATGATCAAGGGAGTGCTCAAGTGACGATGCTGTCCTTGACTATCAATGGGCGCGCGTACGGCCCGCGCGAGGTGCGCGACGAATTGTCGATGAACGATTTCCTGCGCGAGTATCTTGGAATGACCGGCACGAAGTTCGGCTGCGGCGCCGCGCAGTGCCTGAGTTGCGCAGTGATCGTGGATAATCCTGACGGGACGAGCCATACCATGCCGACCTGTGTGGTTCCTGCGGTGAACTTCAATGGCAAAGCCATCCGCACGGTCGAAGGCCATGCGAAGAACGGCGAGCTTTCTGTTCTGCAGAAAGCTTTCATCGAGCATTTCGCGTTTCAGTGTGGATATTGCACCCCCGGCTTTTGAACGAGGGGCAGGTTCTGCTGGAGCGCTTAGCGAAGAAGCCGGTGCCTCGTGCCGACCTCGAGAAAACCATCGCCGAGGCGCTCAACGGGCACCTGTGCCGTTGCACCGGCTACATCAAATATCACCAGGCCGTGCGTGACGTGATTCTGGCCGATCCAAACCGCTATCTCGCGCGGGCCTAGCGAGGCTCGTTCGCAACCAATCGTGAGGGTTTAGCCGCTTCTGCGCTGGTGGCGATGTATGGGCGGGAGAAAACCACCGATGAATTGTGAGATGCCGCTTAAGGCCCTCGTTGCGCTCGTGGCCCTGTTCATCGGCACGCTGGCAACGGACGCTGTTTCCGACCAATCGGACAGTCTCGCGTCACCCAACAGCTTCGCCTCGATCGCCGACACGGCAAAGCGATCAGCGGCGATGTTCGTCGAACTCGGAAAGGTGCTGACGCATCCGCGTTGTGTGAACTGCCATCCCGCCGGCGACCGTCCGCGCCAAGGCGACACGGCCCGGCTCCATCAGCCACCGGTCGAGCGCGGTGCGGACGGCCATGGCCTGCCAGTTATGCGTTGTTCGATCTGCCACCAACA
>Ga0070712_100001446_pt1 | contig 14485 bp, 13 predicted proteins | sample LARL81metaG_FD_71396 | JGI IMG/M metagenome (GOLD analysis project Ga0070712, IMG submission 71396) | Corn, switchgrass and miscanthus rhizosphere microbial communities from Kellogg Biological Station, Michigan, USA - LAR L8-1 metaG | ecosystem: Host-associated > Plants > Roots > Rhizosphere ...
CATTCATAAATCGTTCGTGGGAGCCACACATGGCGATCGCAAATCCAACGGACGAGTAAAGAGCCCAGGAGGCCCCCGAAATGAGCACAACAAAGAGAAACGCGAGATTCAGCTGGTCGGCGGCGATCATTTTTTGCCTGCTTTTTGCCGTTGGAGTCAGTGCACAAGTAAAAACCGGCACCGCCAACACCAGCGGCCAGCCGACGGTCGAAACACAGGTGGAGCGCGGACAAGTAGTGACGGTCAACGGAAATGACTTAATTGTGAAAATGGAAGATGGAGCTCTCCGCCACTTCGCCAACGTTCCAGAGAGCGCCAAGGTCACCGTGGACGGAAAAGAATTGGGCATTCACGATCTGAAACCAGGCATGAAGCTGGAGCGGACCATTACCACTACCGCCACTCCGACGACCATCACCACGACGCAAACGGTCACAGGAACGGTCCAGCAGGTCATGGCTCCAAACTCCGTGACCCTGCGCCTTGAGGATGGCACGACGCAGCAGTTCAATATCCCTAAAGGTCAGAAGTTCACGGTCGATGGCCAGGAAACCGACGCCTTTGGCCTGCGGAAAGGCATGCAGATCTCCGCGACGAAGGTTGTCGAAGAACCACAAACCGTGGTGGAGCAGCAGAAGCAGGTGAGGGGCAGCATGCCGCCTCCGCCGGAGCCACCAGCAGCAGATCAGCCGATCCTGGTTGCCACTGCTCAGGCGCCAGCTCCTCCTTCATCTGCGAAGGCCGAGGAGCCGGAGAAACTGCCCGCAACTGCTACGCCAATTCCGTTGTTGGGTCTTTTGGGACTGCTGTCCGTTGTCTCCGGAGCCGGGCTTGGGGTCCGTAGATCGTTAAGGCGAGCCTAAGAGAGCTTAGTCTTTTGCGGTAGGAGCACAGTTGAAATAAAAAGCGGAGTCCGTCAGTGGACTCCGCTAAAAAAGTCCGCACCAGGAGAAATCCAATCAGTAAGGGCGGCACCCGGCGCAGAATCCGGTCACCAAAAAATTGGCAGAATTACTTCCGGTTTGCCGACCAACCGCCAAGACACTGAAGGATGGTCGGCCCCTCATCTTCCAGGCCCGAGCGCCAATCGGAGAACTTGACAATCCTCTCTATTAGAGTCACAATGTATAACTAATGCTTGGCGAGTTTGAATATCTTCTCATCACAGCGGCTGCACGGCTCGGCGAGGAAGCCTACGGTGCGGCGATCCGACGAGAGATTGAGGATGCGACCAGACACCGATGCTCGATCGGTGCGCTGTACACGACCCTCGATCGCCTGGAAACCAAGGGCCTCGTTAAGACCTGGATGGGCGAAGCGACTGCTCAGCGTGGAGGGCGTGCTAAACGCATGGTCCGTGTGACCGGGAAGGGAGTACAGGCGGCAACTTCCTTTTATCGCGCCGTGACCCGTGTCAGCCGCGATGTCTCCTGGGACATGAAATGAGCCCTGTGACTGTTTTGGATGCGCTTCTGCGCCGAATGGCGGATAGGGCATCCCTGATGCTGGACTCGGCGGAGCGCGATGCGGTGTGCGGCGACCTCGAGGAATCCAGAGAATCGGGATCGCGGATGTTGCGCGAAGTTCTGGGTCTGGTCGTCAGGCGGCGGGCAGCTTGTCTCCGAGGGTGGCATCCGTGGCTAACTCTCGTCAGCCTTACGGTACCGCTGAGCGTGCTGGTGGCGCTCGTGTCGAGGCGCACTGCTGACGGAACCGCAATCTATCTCTGGCTCTACGTCAACAACTGGAACTGGGCGCTCATTCACAACCAAGGTTTCTGGCGAGAGTTGGCCCAGTGCGCTCCGGGCGTGCTCTTGTCATGCCTCGCGCTCGCGTGCTGGTCCTGGACGACCGGCTTCCTTGTCGGGTGCTTCGCGCGACGGATCCTCTGGTTTAGCGGCGCCGTTTTCTTCGTGATTGTCTTGGCCGTCGGCGTCTTTGGTATTCCCCGATTCTTTGACCACATCCTGGTCCTGCCGCGTGCTCGCGACTTCCGCAGCAATTCAGCAGTGTTTCTCGCGACTTTCTACCGGCAGCTGTTTCCCCAATGCGTCCAACTTTTTCTTGTGGTTTTGCCCGCATGGAAAGGAATGATTCAGGGCAGCGGAATGGATCGGTTTGCCCGCACCGCTCAGGTGTTTCTGTTGATCGCCGCGGCCACAGCGGTTGGTACGCTGGTGAGCACCAATCTCCTCTGGTGGCAAATGCGCGTATGGGATATCTGGCCGCTCCGTCAGCCGCGCCTTCCATCGATGATGCCTCTGGCGATTGCGGGGCCCGCCGCTTACCTCCTGACTTCTTTTGTTCGGCGGGCTCGCCGCCTTGCGACTCAGACCTAGGTTTCGAAGATCAATGAAATATCACTTCGGAGGGTACTCACGGTGCAAACAACTACGCGATTTAAGTTAAGCATAAAACACAAAGGCGCCCACGTGGCTGCCTGCCTAGTGGCAGCGATAGCGATGATGCAGCCGGGCATGCCGGCCGCTCAGTCTTCACAAGCGACTGCCTCGCCCACCCCCAAAGGGTCGGCGTATGTTCTGATTCCAGCAGACTCAAGGGTGGCGGCTCCGGACTTTACGCTGACCGACTTGAGCGGGGGAACAGTCTCCCTGTCCCAATTTAAGGGCAAAGTTGTACTGCTGGATTTCTGGGCCGTGGACTGCGGAGGCTGCAAAGTCGAAATTCCGTGGTACGTTGCATTCGACAAAACCTATCGTGACAAGGGGCTAGCTGTGATCGGAATCGACATGTATGGCGAGAGTCCCGACGTGGTGAAGGCATTCATGAAAAAGGAGAACATGAATTATCCGGTTGCGATTGGGAATGATGCGCTCGGAGAAAGATTCCATGTCGAAGAGATGCCGTTGACGCTTCTGATCGACCGGAGCGGACGAATCGCGTTATCGCATGCGGGAATTGTGGACAAGACTCAATTTGAGAAGGACATTCAGGAATTGCTGCGGTAGAGAGTTTCGATGGTCACTTGACATGGGCGAATAAAATACGATACAAAGAAACGCACGCCTTTTGCAGGCAAAGGGCGAGTTCTTTGACAAAAGAAGCTGCTAGCTCCTAGCTGCTGGCCGCTAGCTAAGGCCGAGTACTGTACGGTAATTGGAAAGGCTGTAACCCTCTGCCGACCGAACAGTAAAAACAGAAAAAGAAGGCTGAAATTGAGCCGGATTGGACTGTTTAAAAACATAAAAAAATGGCATCGACAGCCTTTTGACAGGCCTTTCGAATTGGGGTTGGGCTTTTGTTTTCAACAAAACCTCTAGGGGGGTGGGGGCCGTGGCTGAGGGACATAGGCAGAGGGCCGCTGCGCTGACACAACAAGGATTGTCATTCAACCCGGCCGGGCCATTACCCTCTTCCGCTGGTTTGACGGCGCTCACGGCTAAACCTATGATGAAGGTTTGGGCCCTGTTTGCGGGCGCCAGCCTTAGTAGCCTTAACTTATTTGGTCTCCATGCGCATTGCCTACCTAGAGTGCTTTTCCGGTATCAGCGGCGATATGTTCCTGGGCGCCCTGCTGGACGCCGGAGTTCCGCCTGAGGTCTTTACCAGGACCGTGGAAGCCCTGGGCGTGGACGCCCGGCTGGAAATCTCACGCGTGGACCGCAGCGGCATCAGCGCCACCAAGCTGGACGTGATCGCCGCCGGGGAAAAAGAGCTGCCGCGGGAGGAGTTCTGGGCAGAAGCAGTCAGCACTCAGCAATCAGCAGTCAGCCCTTTAAGGGCTACGTCTGTGGGACACGCGCACGATGAAGGAAAGGAACACGGCCATGCGCATTCCCATTCGCACGCCGACGAACACAGCCACAGCCATTCGCACGACAGCCACTCCCACTCCCATGGAGCGCAGGCGCCCTCGCCTGCGGACAAGCACTCTCACGAAGCATCGCACCTTCAATCGCCAGGACACAGCCATTCCCACGCACATCCGCATCGCGGGCTGAAAGAGATCCGCCAGATCATCCATGCCGCAGGCATCAGCCAGTCGGCAAAGGATCGCGCAATCAGAATCTTTGAAGCTCTGGGTGCAGCGGAAGCCAAAGTTCACAACACGGACATCGAGAAGATCCATTTCCACGAGGTCGGCGCGATTGACGCGATTGTCGATATCGTATGCGCTTCGGTCGGCGCGGAGGCGCTGGGCGTAGACGAATGGGTCTGTTCTCCGCTGAACGTCGGCGGCGGAACGGTGGTTTGCGCGCACGGCGCGTTTCCCATTCCCGCTCCAGCCACGCTGGAACTGCTCAAGCATGCTCCGGTATATTCCGGCGAAATCCAGAAGGAGCTGGTCACGCCTACAGGCGCGGCGATTGTAAGCGTACTGGCTTCGCGCTTCTCGCACTTCCCCGCCATGAAGACGGAGAAGACCGGCTACGGCGCGGGGAGTCGCAACTTTAAGAACTCGCCCAACGTGCTGCGGCTGAGCATTGGTGAAACGACGACCTGCCGCCCGGACCGCGCAGCTTTTGCGCAATCTGGGGTGGAAGAGTCACCATTCCCGGTGGAAGAAATCACGGTGCTGGAAGCCAACGTTGACGACATGACGCCGCAGGTCTTTGGCTATGTGATGGAGCAGGCGCTGCAAAACGGCGCGCTGGACGCGTTCGGCACCCCGATCCAGATGAAAAAGAGCCGCCCGGGGATGCTGCTGACCGTGCTGTGCCGGACGGAAGACAGCCAGAGCCTGACCAAGCTGATTTTGGCCGAGACAACGACGCTCGGCGTGAGAATGCGGAAGGAAAGCCGGGCCGCTCTTACGCGCCGGCATATAAGCGTCAACACAAAATGGGGCGCGATTCGCATGAAGCTGGCCAACCTGAACGGCAGCATCAGCAACTACGCTCCTGAGTATGAAGATTGCCGGCAGATCGCCAGAGAGCAGAAAGTGCCATTGAAAACCGTCATGCAGGAAGCAATCAAGGTTTACCTGATGCAGCCAACGAAAGAAAATACCAATGGATAAGGGCAGGCAGAAGTTTTACATCACAACGCCCATTTACTACGTGAACGCACGCCCGCACATCGGGCATGCATACACCACGCTGGTGTGTGATGCCATTGCGCGCCGCAAGCGCATGCTCGGCTATGAGACGTATTTCCTGACCGGGACTGATGAGCACGGTACGAAGATTGAACGCTCCGCCCTTGCCGCGGGTAAAACGCCCAAGCAGTTTGCCGACGAGGTCTCCGATCTTTTCCGCTCGCTGTTTGAGAGGATGAACATCTCCAATGACGATTTCATCCGCACCACCGAAGCGCGGCACAAGGCGGGGGCGCAGGAGTTGTGGAAGCGCATCCAGGAAAATGGCCACATCTATAAAGGCACGTACACCGGCCAGTATTGCGTTTTTGACGAGCTCTACGTCGATTCCGTCGGCCACGGCGCTCCTTGCCCTGAATGCGGCCGCCCGACGGAGACCGTGAGCGAGGAAAACTACTATTTCAAGCTCTCCGCCTTTGCCGACAAGCTGCTGGCACACTACCAGCAGAATCCAGGATTCATCCGCCCGGAAACGCGGCGCAATGAGGTAATCGCCTTCGTCAAGAGCGGGCTGCGCGATCTTTCCATCAGCCGCAGCACGTTCAAGTGGGGCGTTCCCGTTCCCGGCGATCCCAAGCATGTGATGTATGTCTGGCTTGATGCGCTCATCAACTATTGCTCCGCCGTGGGCCTGGGATCGAAAGACGAAGCCGAGCAAAAGAAATTTGAGCACTACTGGCCGGCCGACGTGCACATGGTCGGCAAGGAAATCATCCGTTTCCATTGCGTCTACTGGCCGGCGTTCCTGATGGCTGCGGGCCTGCCGCTGCCCAAGTCGGTGGTGGCGCACGGCTGGCTGCTGTTTGAAGAGAGCAAGATGTCGAAGTCGCGTGGCAACATTGTGCGCGCGGAAACCGTGATCGACGTGATGGGCAACGATCCGCTGCGTTATTTCCTGCTGCGCGAAGTGGTCTTTGGACAAGATGGCTCCTTCAGCTTTGACGCGCTGGTGCAGCGCTACAACTCTGACCTTGCCAACGATCTGGGTAATCTTTCCAGCCGCACGCTGACCATGATCAACCGTTACTTCAATGGCTCCGTGCCTTATCCTTCGCCCACCGTGGCGCGCAAGGGCACAGATGACGTGATCAAGGAGCACGCGCTGGCGGTGATCCAGGAGTTTGGCGAGCTGTTTGACGATTACCAGTTCTCGCGGGCGCTGGAGTCGGCCTGGAGCCTGGTGGGCGCGGTCAACAAATATCTGGTGGACGAAGAGCCGTGGATCGTGGCTGAAAAAGAAGGCGAGGAGAATAAATCGCGCCTGGCCACCATCCTTTATACGGCGGCGGAAGCTTTGCGCATTGTGACGGTGCTGGCGCATCCGGTGCTGCCGGAATCAACGGCAAAAATCTGGAGCCAGCTTGGCCTGGGCGAGATCAGCAAGTTCAATCTTGCCGACCTGAAGTGGGCGCAATTACCGCTGGGCGGCAAACTGGGCAAGGTGGAACCGGTGTTTCCCCGCGCCGACAAAACTTCAATCGAGAGGATGCAACAGATGGAACAGGACCGCGCAGCACAGGCTTCCTCGAGCACGCCGTCATCATCAACGGGCGCCGCAGCGGCTCCCGCGCCCGCAGGTGAAGGCGCGCGTGCAGGACAGCCCGCAACCCAGGCCGCGCATGGTCAGACCGATGCTGCGCCTGCGCCAAAAGCAGCGCCGCCTGCCCAGGCTCCGGCAATCGCCGACGGAAAAATCTCCATTGATGACTTCATGAAAGTGGAGCTGCGCGTGGGCCAGGTAAAGGCCGCGGAAAAAGTAAAAGGCGCGGACAAGCTGCTGCGGCTCGAAGTCGACATAGGCACGGAAGTCCGCCAGCTGGTCGCGGGAATTGCGCTGGCATACAAGCCCGAAGATTTGATTGGACGCAAAGTGGTGATCGTGGCCAACCTTCAGCCGCGCAAGCTGCGCGGGCTGGAATCGAACGGGATGATTGTCGCGGCTTCGGTCGGCGAAGACGGCAAGCCGGTGCTGGCAGGTTTCCTGGAAGATGTGCCGGTTGGGGCGAAGCTGAAATAACTCGGCACATTTTTTCTGGCTTTTACTGATTGCATTTGCGGAATACAGATGATACCAATGTCGCAGCATGGCCTCCGCAAGTACGCAACCTGAAGTTCAGATTCCCCAACAGCCCGTTTCATCGGTAAGCCGGGCCCATCGCTGGACCGATCTTGGCCTGGTGCTGCTGGTAGCGTTCGCCATCTCCATCCTCGGCAGCATCTTCAGGGCATTCCACCCCGGCCCGCTCAATTATTCTAATGGGCGACTGGTCCTGGGAATGGTCGATGAAGCTATTCCGCTGGTCCTATTGTTTGTGCTCCTGAAGCGCCAGGGAAGAAGCCTTCAAGACCTGGGCTTCAGCTTTCGCTGGACCGATGTGCTTAAGGCCCTGGGTCTGACCGTGGCCGGATTTATCGCAATGTTCATCGGCTTCGTGGCCATTCGCTTTCTTTACTACTCTTTCACGCTCCATTCATTCATCGATTCCGGGCCGCGCAATAATTTTTCCGCCACTTCGGTTTGGATGATTCTTCCTTTCATGGTCCTGAATGGCTTCCATGAAGAGATTATTGTGCGAGGCTACCTGATGACGGAGTGGATCGAACTTCGCGGCTCGGCCCAGATGGCCGGGATCATCAGCCTTGCTGTGCAAACCAGCTATCATCTTTACTACGGTGTTTTTGGAGCGCTGATGGTCGGCTGCGGACTCTCGGTCTTCGCGATTTACTACGCGAAATCACGCCGGCTCATGCCGGTAATCCTGGCCCACATCTTTTGGGACCTCATTACCGTCTTCAGCAGGCTCCATTCCGGAAGTTGAGATATCGCGAACTTTGCCGCTTTCTAAAGCCGATGCTCTTCACCGCGGAAATAGTGGGATCATCGGCGCGTTCTTTGGCACCGCGGTTCGCGCCGTGTTCAACACCATCGCCAGAAATGTGTAGTAGCCGTTCACGCCTGTCAGGTCGATGATGCCCTGCTCGCCGAACCGGGCCAGCGTGCGCGCATACGTCGCGTCACTGATGCTTTTATTCTGATGAAGCTCCGTGCAGAACTCGTAGACGATCTCTTCATCGGCAGACATGCCCTGTGGCCTGCGCCCTTCAGCAACAGCCTGCGTGATCTCAGCTTTCAAGCCGGCCTTTACCGCGATGGGCTGGTGCACAGCCCATTCGTATTCCTGCGTCCAGTGGCGGGCGGTGATCAGGATGGCAAATTCATTCAGCACCGCCGACAGCACGCTCTTGTACCGCAGATAATCGCCCATGGCCCTGGCGCGCAGCATCACTTCCGGACTGCGCAGCAGCGGCACAAACGGGCCAAAGATTGGGACCTTGCGCTCCGCCAGGAAATCGTCCGCGGCTTTTTTCTGCTCCGGCGTCATCTTGTCAGCGGGGATTTCCGGCATGCGATCGGCCGGCATGGCTGGCTGCGCCACTGCCGCTTGGGCCGAAGCAGGCTGGGTTGTCTGCGCTCCCAGTCCCGTGGTTCCGACTGCTACTGTGCATGCGCTTCCCACACCGGTCTTGATGAAATCTCTGCGCGATACCGCCATGGCTGCCCTCCTGTTGCTTCTGGATGGGATTGGCGCTGGCCCGCCCAGATGCGCGCGTGATATTTATAAATAACGAGGGCATGTTTTGTACATTGATTCCCACGCTCACCTTGAAGGCCACAAATTCGATTCTGACCGCGCCGAGATGCTGGCGCGCGCCCGCGAAGCTGGGCTTGATCGCATCCTGGCCATCGGCAGCGGCGCCAGCCCGGGCACATACGACTGCGCACTGAAGATCGCCGAGCAGCATGACTGGATTTTCGCCAGCACGGGACTGCATCCGCACGAGGCCAGCGTTGCCACCGAAGCCGATTACGAAGAAATGGCTGGTCTGGCAAAGCATCCGAAATTAATCGCCTGGGGCGAGATTGGCCTGGATTATTTTTATGATCACTCGCCGCGCGACGTGCAGAAAGAAGTTTTTCGCCGCCAGATGGAGCTTGCCGCTGCCGCCAAGTTGCCGATCATCATCCATTGCCGGCCATCGAACAACAGTGAAAACGCCTGGGATGACACGCTGCAAATGCTGCAAGATCACTGGGCGCCAAGTGGACTGCCGGGAATTCTGCATTGCTTTACCGGCGATTGGAAGCACGCACAAGCCGCGCTGGATATCGGCTTCTACATTTCTTTTGCCGGCAACGTCAGCTTCCCCAAGGCGGAAAATATTCGCGAAGCAGGAAAACAAGTCCCGCTGGACCGCATGCTGATAGAGACTGATTCACCGTATCTCGCACCGGTGCCACATCGGGGAAAGCGCAATGAGCCTAGCTTCGTCGTGAATACTGCGGAGGTCATCGGGCAGCTGCGCGGAATGAGCAAAGAAGAGGTAGGCCAAACGACGGCTGAGAATTTCTACAATCTCTTTCCGCAGACGCGTTAGCGCGCCGAACCCGCTGAAATCAGGTCGGTCTGAAAGCGACCATCGGACAATTTCTTTGTGGCCATCCGCCGAATGAGGAATACCAGCGGTAGAAATGCCAAACCTGCGCAGAGATGTTTGAGCGTGTGTCCGCTCACGATTCCGCCGAGCGCATAGATTGGCTTATCCAAAAGCTCAAATAGCTTGGCCAGGACGTTTCCGGCCACGGCGATCACAAAAACCGGCGTAGCCTGATTGCGGGATGGAAACATCCATAGCAGCAACGCGCCGGTCAGGATGATTAGACCTTCATAGAGCGCATACCAGCGCAGATCGCCGTGGCCACCGGCCTCGCTCGCGTTCCACTGGTAAACGGTCCACAAGCCGGTTGCAAGAAGCGGCGCCACGATCCACGCCTTCCTGCCGCCGAAACGATCTGTAAGCACCGCGCCTCCACATCCCGCCATGGCGATAATCATGGGCAGGCGATCGAAAACCAACTGCTGATTATCGGGCGCAAGGTGATAGTAAGCGGAGCCGACGCTGGTCAGAACCAGCCCAATGAATAGCGTTGCAAAGGCCCAGCGGGTGCCGGATTCCAGCACTCTTCCAAACTTCACGACGAAGAGGAGACCAAGCAGGCCTGAAACCAGGAACACCAAATTGGAGAGCACATCCAGGCCGTAAGCGATGCCGAAGATTGTGCGCTGGTCTGCGAAGTGGTGATAGGACTGCGGCTGCGGAATCGGTGGCAAGAGCGCGGTCGCGATGAACGCAGCAATCGAAACTCCGAAGAGGATGCCCCAACGCACTCGGGCGCTCCATCCATGTACACCGGCGGTCAACTCCGATGCGCTATTTGCCGACGACATTTTTGTTCGGGTCTGTTACTGGAGTTGGAACCCTCTTGGTCCCGCCCAATTCTGCCGCAGTCTGCATGATGTTGCGTTTAGAAAACGGCCCAAAGAATCCCCAGCACGTCGCAGTAGGAGCCGCTGGCTTCTTGTCTGGCGATGCCACTGGGCAATCTTTGCCATATTTTTCCTGCAATTGCGGTAGCACGGCGTCAACCAAAGCCTGGTCGGTCTTCCCTGCCGCCTGGGCCTTCGCCACGGCATCCCGCAAACTCACAAGATAGTCGTGAAAGTCGCGGACATCGGCCACGGTGGCAACATCCCCATGCCCGGAAACAAACGTTGCCGCGGGATGATCGGCCAGCAACTTCTCCAGTGTCTTCACCCAATCGCTGGTGGTGGCGTCAATCAAGTTGGGCAAATGCTTCTGCCAGACCAGGTCGCCGGCAAAAACCACGTCGGCATCCGGCACGGTTACAACGGAGTCGCCGCCGGTATGGCCAAGCATGTAGCGGACTTGAATCTGCCGCGTGCCTAAATAAATATCGACGGCGTCGCTATAGACCTCGTCAGGCAGCACCAGCGCCTCGACCATTGCTTTTTGTTCCGGCTTTGGATTGGCGCCAAAGAACTTCAGGTTTTCCGTCCGCAGCCAGCCGCGCAAATTGCGCTGCGCCAGGATTGTTGCTCCCGCCTGGGCAAACACCGCGTTTCCTCCGGTGTGGTCCAGGTGATAATGCGTGTTCACCACAAAGCGGATCGGCAGGTTCGTGATCTTGCGGATCTCCGCCAGCAGGTCTCGCGCGGGTGCAACGTCTTGAAACGTATCCACCACCACAACGCCATTGCTGCCGACAATAAATCCGGCATTACTGCCGGCTTTGCCGCCATCGGCGCCAATGGCCGCATACACGCCCTCACCAATTTTCTTGACGGTGAAGTCCGCGGTATCCGCGCAAAAGGCGCATGTAGAAAGGCATATGAGAACTAGGAGAAGAGCAGGCGTTCTGGTGCGCATGCCGCTGATAGTAACACCAATCCTGGCCATTTCGCTCCGTGGCGGAATCACCCAAAGCAAGATCGCAGTTCCTGGACGTCCGCGCGGGGCCGCGCTCTCGCCCTGTGGTAACAGATTTGTTACGATGAAGGAGCGGGACAATCTGCCTGATTTTTAATGCCGGAAGCAATCCAATCGTCAGCACTGCTCGTACTTCTAAGAAAGCGAGAGAAGGCTCGTGAGCGGCACGCAATCGCCAAATCATAAGGACGACGCGGCCCTCATCGCCGGCATTCGCGCGGGGGACCAGAGCGCCATGGCCGATCTTTATGACCGCTATGCAGGAGTCGTGTATGGCGTCTCCCTGCGTGTGCTTGCCAATACCACGGCGGCCGAGGATGTGGTGCAGGAAGTGTTCCTTCAGCTATGGCGCAACCCCCAGGCATTTGATGCTGACCGTGGCCGGCTGGCGCCGTGGCTGGCGGTAATCGCGCGCAACCGCGCTATCGATCTTCTACGGAAACGGCCTCTTGAAGACAATATCGACGAAATGCCCATTACCACCGGAATCAACCTGGAAGATCAGGCGGCGCAGAACCTGGCGGTGGAGAAGGTCCGCGGCGTCCTGGTGCAGCTTCCGCAGGACCAGCGCAAGGCGCTGGAGATGGCATTTTTTGAAGGCATGACGCATACGGAAATCGCGGGCAAGACCGGGGAGCCGCTGGGAACGGTCAAGACGCGGATTCGCAGCGGCTTGCTGGCGTTGAGAAAAGTATTTGCATGAGCGCGCATCCACAATACGCTGAAGCCCTGGCGCTCTACGCCATGGGCACGCTCGACAATCCGGAGAGCCTTGCCGCGCTGGAAGCGCACCTGGGCACGTGTGGCGATTGCCGCGGTGAACTGGAAGCCCTGCGCGCCGATGTGGCGTTGCTGGCGCTCTCGGCCACCGGGCCGCAGCCTCCGGCGCGGTCGCGCCAGCGATTGCTCAGCGCTATTAGCGCGGAACCTCGTCTTGATCGGAGATCGCCCCAGCGCTATGCGGTAGGCCGTCTGCGCCCGCGCTGGTTTACCTTCGCGCCTGTCATGGTCATGCTGCTGCTGGCGGTCTTTAGCATTCTGCTCTGGCGCGACGTTCGCAACACCCGCCGCGAGTTGCGGCGCATGCACGCACAAATGGACCAGATGCAGGCGGAGTTGGAGCAGAAGAATAAGGAACTGGCAGATGCCAAGATGGTCCGGGACCTGCTGCACGCGCCTGACGCCAAGCAGATGGTGCTGGTAACAAGAAAGACCCCGGCACAGCCCCAGATGAAGATGATCTATTCGCCCCAGAAAGGCTGCCTGTTGCTGATGGCCAGCAATGCACCTGTTCTGCCGGAAGATAAGATCTATGAACTCTGGCTGCTGCCGGCCGATGGAAGCGCGCCGATGGCCGCCGGATGGTTTAAGCCTGATGGCAAAGGCAATGGCATGGTCTTCCACAAGCTGAAGACAGCAGGCATCGACGCCAAGGGATTCGCAGTTACCGTTGAGCCCTCGGGCGGAAGCCAGACTCCGACACCGCCAATCGTGATGGAGCCAGCGGGATAGCATAGAGAGTCTTACTTGCAAGCGCCCATGGCGACCAGACTTCGCAAAAGCCGGCTGCTCCCTCTGCTCTGCGTCCCCTGTCTGGTTCTTCTCTCTGGATGTCTGGCTTCTCCTTCGATAGGACGCGACTTCCACCAGCGCGTAGTCTTTATCGGCGATTCAATCACCGCCCGCTGGGACCTCCATGGCTACTTTGGCAAGGGCTTCATCAACAAAGGAGTGGAGAGCCAGAACGCACAAGAAATCGCCGCACGGTTTCAAACGGACGTCGTCGATCTGAAACCGGATATCGTAGTCATTCTGGCCGGGACCAATGACGTCCGCTCCGAAGGTGATCTGGCTTTGGCCCACGATTCCGTCGCGGCGATGGCACAAATGGCGCGCGCGAATGGAATAAGGCCGGTCGTGTGTACCATCCCGCCCGTCCTGGCCCATTTAAGCAGCACGCAGGCTTACAACCTGATGCTAACCAGCGATCCGGCTTTGCAGGTTTCCTGCGATTATTACCGGGCCCTCACCGATACGAATGGAACCCCCATTGACGGAGCGCTCAATGATGATGGCGTGCATCCCAGCATTCTTGGATATCTACGCATGGCAGCGGAGATAAACCGCGTATTGAACGATTAGGCAACGGGCCGACTGATCGAAACGAGATGACGGGGCCCCTCTTTGCCGCCTGCAGTGTTGCACAGCCCGTCCGATCGTTGAACTCACGCTTTGATTCAGGCATGAAGCATCTGTTATTCTCGCGCCGTGCAGCTTCCCCGTTACCTTCCTGAGCTTGATGTCTTGCGTGGGTTCGCCATTCTTGCCGTCATGTTCCATCACGTGGGCAAGAACCTTCCGGCGCTGCACCTGCTCAAGATCGGGGGCTACGGCTGGGCCGGCGTGGATTTGTTTTTCGTCTTGTCCGGATTTCTGATCACGGGCATCCTGCTTGAGGCCAAAGGCAAGGCCCACTACTTCAGGAATTTTTATGCGCGACGCATTCTTCGCATCTGGCCTTTATATTACGCATTGCTGGCGTTTGCCTTCGTCCTGCTGCCGCTTGCGATGCCCGGGTTGCGCGCGCAAATTTTTCAGGATGCACACCCTTGGCAATCCTATATTTTCTTTCTGCAAAATCTTTTGTGCGTCAAGCCCATCGGATTCGGGCCGGTGGGCGTTACGTGGTCTCTGGCCATTGAAGAGCAGTATTACCTGGTCTGGCCGTTTCTTGTCCTGACGTTGTCGCCTCGAATGCTTAAGTTTGCCGCCATCGGCGCATTCGCCTTATCTGTAACGCTTCGCGTGCTCCAGGCATTTGGCCTGCTGCACCTCGCCCTTTACACGAACACTTTTTCGCGGCTCGATGGCATTGCTCTTGGCTCGTTGCTGGCCGTCGTGCTCCCTTATGCCAGCGAGCGCACGGTCCGCCGCGTTGCCCTGCTGGTTCTGCCTTCTTCTGTTGTCGCGGTGGTCCTTACCGAGTGGGTTTTTGGCGAGAAGACGTGGTTCCTGTATTCGGGGCTGGCGCTGGCATTTGCTTCCATCCTTTGCCTCTCCATCAATTCCGAACCGCTG
>Ga0070712_100001447_pt1 | contig 14474 bp, 15 predicted proteins | sample LARL81metaG_FD_71396 | JGI IMG/M metagenome (GOLD analysis project Ga0070712, IMG submission 71396) | Corn, switchgrass and miscanthus rhizosphere microbial communities from Kellogg Biological Station, Michigan, USA - LAR L8-1 metaG | ecosystem: Host-associated > Plants > Roots > Rhizosphere ...
GGATTATTGGCGACGATCGCGCGCACGCCGGACGCAACCTCCTGGACCTGATCGGGCACGAGACCAAAGCTCTTATCGAAAGGGATGTCATCGTTCATTAGCGGCGGTCCGGTAACCCTCAATTGCGGGTGACTTGCCGCGCGCCGAGCGGCGGCGACGAGTTTTCCCCTTGCCCAGGTCTTGTAAGGGTTCCCCGGCGCATCTGCCATCCTCGGAGCATTTACCGTTCGTGCTGGGAGGCTGTGCGCAAAAGAATAGAGCCCCGGTGCCGGGAATCCGGGGCTCCAGCAATCTCAATTCGCCACGCTTGGTGACACCGAGACCGCCACACCTTCTCATGCAAAGGTCGGGCCAATTGGCGCGGTGCCCGGCCCAGGCCGAAGATCCGCAAATCCGCGGCCGCCCGCAAAACGAGCAAGCGACGATCCTGGTGTTTTGGTGCAAACCCCGCCGAGCAAATGGTGCGATCGCAGGCGCGCTCTGATTAAATTACAGGCAACACCCCGCCGGTCCGACGCTCCCATCAGCCGGCGCACCTAGAACGGGGCGCGGCTGCGAATTGCCGCCGCCAAAGTACCCTCGTCCAGATAATCGAGTTCGCCGCCGACCGGAACGCCGTGGGCAAGCCGCGTTACCTTGACCTTCGTCCCGTGCAGAAGATCGGTGATGTAATGCGCCGTGCTCTGGCCCTCGACCGTGGCGCTCAGTGCGAGGATGACCTCCTTGATGGTGGGCTCGCTCATGCGCTTCATCAGCGCGTCGATGGAGAGGTCGTCCGGCCCGACACCATCAAGCGGCGATAGGATGCCGCCCAGCACGTGATAGCGCGCATTGATGGCGTGCGCCCGCTCGAGCGCCCAAAGGTCGGCGACGTCCGCCACCACGACGATGGTCGAATCGTCTCGCCGCGGATCGGTGCAGAGCGTGCACGGATTTTGCGTGTCGATATTGCCGCAGATCCGGCACACTGAAATCTTCTCAATCGCGGTCTGTAAGGCGGCGGCCAAGGGCGCCATGAGCAGTTCGCGTTTCTTGATCAGGAACAACGCCGCCCGACGCGCCGAACGCGGGCCAAGACCCGGCAATCGGGCGAGGAGCTGGATCAGACGTTCGATTTCGGGTCCGGCGGAAATAGCAGGCATCAAACTGCTTATCAAAATAGCTTCAGGCCTGGCGGCAGCGGCAAACCGCCGGTGAGCGCCTGCATTTTTTCCTGGAGCATGGTTTCGAGTTTGCGCCGCGCATCGGCATGTGCGGCAACAATCAAATCTTCAAGAATCTCTTTCTGGTCCGGCTTGAGCAGCGACTCGTCGATACGTGCGCCGCGCAGATCGCCCTTTCCGGACAGCTTGATAGTCACGACGCCGCCGCCCGCTGCGCCCTCGACCTCGAGCTGATCGAGCTCGGCCTGCATGGCTTCCATTTTTGATTTGAATTCGGTGGCCTGTTTCACCAAGCCGAGAAAGTCAGCCATGATAATTCCCGCTTATCGGACCCCGCAGCTTCGTGAGCGGTCGGCCCGGACGTCAAGTCTAGAGTGTATCACCGTCTGCGCCATCGCCATCCAGCTGTGAACCGGCTGGCGTTTCGCCCGGTTGTTCAGGCGCCGGCCCGGCTGGAGGCCGCACATCCACGATTTCGGCACCGGGAAATCGTTCCATGACCGCCTGAACCAGAGGGTCGCCGCGCACGCCGTCTTTCATCTCCGCTTTGCGCATTTCGGCTTGCGCGCGAAGCGAAGGCGAGCCCGCTTCTGCCGAAACCGCCACCATCCAGCGCCGGCCGGTCCAATCGGCGAGCTTCTTCGAGAGTTCGCCGATCAATGTCTTGCGCGCACCAGCCTCCAGCGCGATTTCGAGAGTGCCATCTTCGAAACGCACAAGCCGCACATCGCGTTCGAGCGCGCTTTTGATCGAAAGATCCCGCTTTTCGGTGGCGAGGTTAATCAGGTCCACGAAACTCGTTAGCGCTCGGATTTGGTCGCCCTGGGCGGACGGCGTCTCGACCGGCGCTGGCGCAGACGCGGGCATCGGCGTTGCCGCAGCTACCGGCCCGCGCGAGCCTCGCGCCGATGCGTCCTGGCGCGCTTGATCTGGCCGGGCCGGCTCCGGACGTGCCTGGGCGCGAAGCTCCACGGCGCTGGCCATTGGCGCGGAATTCTCGCCGCGCCGCGCGTCTCCGAGCGTACGGATGACTTCGTCGGGCGTCGGCAAATCCGCAGCATATGCGATGCGGACCAGCACCATCTCGGCTGCGTCGATCGGCCGGCCGGCGGCTTCGACTTCGGTAATGCCCTTGAGCAGCATCTGCCAAGTGCGCGCCAAGATCCGCATCGAAAGCTTGGCGGCGAATGCGCGGCCGCGGATGCGTTCGGCTTCGGTCAGCGACACGTCATCCGCCAAGCCCGGCACGATTTTGACCCGTGTAACGAAATGCGTGAACTCGGCCAGGTCGCCGAGCACCATGGCCGGATCGGCGCCAGAATCGTATTGGTCGCGCAGTTCCTTGAGCGCCGCGGCAACATCGGCGCGCATAAGCGCATCGAACAGTTCGATGATCCGCGTGCGGTCGGCGAGCCCGAGCATCTGCCGCACGTTATCGGCGCGCACCAGGGCGGATGCGGCGCCGGAAATATCTCCTTGGGCGCCCGCATGCGCGATTGCCTGATCGAACAAGGAAAGGGCATCGCGCACCGAGCCCTCGGCGGCGCGCGCGATCAGGGCGAGTGCCTCCGGTTCGGCTTTGATGGCTTCCTTGCCGGCGATCCCCTGCAGATGTTTCACCAGCCTGGCAGCATCGACGCGCCGCAAATCGAAACGCTGGCAGCGCGACAGCACCGTAATCGGGACTTTTCGGATTTCCGTCGTGGCAAAAATGAACTTGGCATGCGGCGGCGGCTCTTCGAGCGTTTTCAAGAGTGCGTTGAAGGCGGCGCCGGACAGCATGTGCACTTCATCGAGGATATAGACCTTGTAGCGCGCCGATACGGGCGCGTAGCGGATCGCATCGTTGATCTGCCGCACGTCGTCGACGCTGTTATGCGATGCCGCGTCCATCTCGATGACGTCGAGATGACGGCTTTCCATGATCGCTTCGCAATGCACGCCGAGCACCGGCATGTTGATCGTCGGCGCTGAAATTGAGCCATCCGGCAGTTCGTAATTGAGCGCGCGGGCGAGTATGCGGGCGGTCGTCGTTTTACCTACCCCGCGTACCCCGGTAAGAATCCACGCCTGTGGGATCCGCCCGGCCTCGAAGGCATTCGAGATCGTGCGCACCATCGCGTCCTGACCGATCAGGTCATCGAATGTCGCCGGGCGATATTTGCGCGCCAGGACGCGGTAGGATGACGGTGTCGTGTCGCTCATGGTTTGCTTGGCAGGCGATTCTGACTCTAAAAACGCGCCTCGGGCTGAGCGCGGCCCCTCCTAAAACTTGCGCCGCGAGCATCAAAGCGTGAGGGCGCGTAGGATGGCAGCATAACCTGGAAGCGGGGCACGAGCCTCCCGGTTGTCAGCCGGTTTGCCGTTCAAGGTGCATCCGGCCAGCCCGGCTGCGTTCGCCCCGAAAGTGACGGCGCAGTTGCGGGGCCGCGAAACAGTGGGTGGGAGGCTGACGAGCGACCCGAACCGCGCTCGTTAGGGCTGCTTCCTTCCGGACCTGACCCGGTTGGCGAGTGGCTCGTCCACCGCCAACCTCCCGCCCACTTATATCGGCCGCGGACGACCGGAAAGCAAGCACGACCGATTTCGCCCGCTGGAGCGATTTGCTAGCGTTGGCAAATCCTTGCGATTCGGAAAGGCGCGCGACTTGCACCGACGATGGTCTGCTTTTGCGGTTGGGGCTATCTGCCCGGCGGTCTTATCGATCGCGCTATCCGGGCTGGCCGCAGCGCAGCAGCATGACGAAGACCATCGTCGGCAACCGCCGCCGCAGCAGCATCCAGGCGGCGGTCCGCCCCCTGGTAAACCCTTCATCCCGCCGCATGGGCCAAATGGGCCGCCCCCGGGCGCGCGAGTGATCAACCCGGGTGCCAAACCGCCGCCGCGCGGGGAGATCATCCGTCCCGGTGGTCCGCCGCCGGGAATAGAGATTGGGCGGCCCGGCGGTCCGCCGCCGGGATTTTTCCGTCCCGGCGAGCCGCAGCGTGGAGCCGAGTTTGCCCGCCCCGGCGGTCCTCAGTTTGTCTACCGTGGCCAAGCATTCGAGCGGGTGCAGACGGCGCCGTTCGTCTATCCACCCGGATGGGGCTATCGCCGCTGGGAAGTCGGCGCATTCCTGCCGCTGTTCTTCCTAGTTCGCGATTACTGGTATCCGGACTGGGAGCTCATTGGGCTGCCACCACCCCCGCCCGATTATCAATGGGTGCGCTACGGGTCAGATCTGCTGCTGGTCGATCTCACGAGCGGCGAAGTGATCGACGTCGTCTACGACGTGTTCTACTGAGCGCTGACGTTATTTCTGCGCCGAGAGTTCCCCCGCAATGGGCTGTTTGGTATGGGCAAGGCCTCGCCGGATCGATTGACGATCTTGAGCTTTTTGTGAAGCATGATCCCCGCAAAAAGCGGTTCCCAGTTCACCGCATCATGCTTCGGGGAGACGCCAATGACCTTCCGTATCGCCGTCGTGCAGCCGATTTCGCATCTGCCCGGCGAAGCCGACCGCAATATTGCCGATGCGGTGCAGTGGATTGAGCGCGCGGCGGCAGACGGCGCGGATTTCGTCTGCTTCCCGGAGACATATCCGGGTCCATGGCGCATGCCGGCGACGTTCGATCCGACCGCGGCGCTTGCGGAAGCCGCCGCAAAGCAGGGCGTGCATGTCGTGTTCGGCACGATCGAGCCGATCGATGCTAAGGCGGCGTCCGCCCACAACCTGATCGTGATGGCTTACCCGGACGGGCGGACGCCGGCCCGCTATCGACGCACCCATCCGAACGGACCCTGGATCTATACCGGCGGCCGGTCCTGGGAATTTCAGTATGTTCCAGGCAATGAATTTCCGGTTTTCGACACCGCGCACGGCAAGGTTGGCCTCGCGATGTGCAGCGAGGTCTATATGCCGGAGGTCTCGCGCGCTTTGGCTCTGCGCGGCGCCGAACTCATCTTCATGCCGGCCGGCATCGACAAGAACCGGCTGTGGAGTACTTGGCGGGCCCTGATTTGGGCGCGCGCGATCGAAAACTTGGCGATCGTGGTGACGACGCAGAACCTGTTCGATCATTCGCAGCGCGGGCTGGCGATGGTGGCGGCGCCCGAGGAAATCATGTTCGAAAGTACGGCGGCGGGACTGAGTATTGTCGATGTCAGTCTCGACCGCGTCCGGCAGCTGCGCGCCTCACGCGACGAAGTCGGCTCGTCGATGGTGTGCGGCGCCAAGCAAGGCGTGCTTGGACCGCAATGGCAGCGCCCGGAACTGTATGACGCGATCTATCCGCGGCCACTGCGCGAGGCGGCCGAGTGATGCCGCTAAGATCGCCTCGTTCCTGATCGTGTCGCCGCATCCTGATCCAGTGCCGCGAACCCGAAGTTCGCACGAGTTTACCCAGCCCGCTGATGCGAATTTCGGGTTCAAAAGCGGCGCTATGGAGATTGACTTGCTAGTGTCCTTATCGATTCCGAAGTTCGTACGAGCGCGCCGCAAATGGTGACGGACTTCGGAATCGGGACACTAGGCCCGCGCCCGGCGCTCGGCTACATCGCCAGCCGGCTCGACCGCGCCGTGTTGAGCCGCGATGATGACGCCGCGCTCAAGCGATATTCCGAGCACGCGCAAGCCGCGGGCTACGTGATCGGCGGCGAGCTGGTGGCGCTCAAGGCCGGCGAACCAAGTGACCCGCTGTTTACGCCGCGCGAGGCGCGCGCCCTGGGTTCGGTCCGTGAAATCGTATTTCTCGGGCTCGCCGATACTGTGCCGCGGTTCGGTTTCGGTCTCGACCACGACGCGCTAGAGCAACTCAAAGCGCGCAATGATCTTAAGATTTCCGATCTGCGATCGATTGCGGTCCAAGGCATGGTGGGGGCGGATCATCTGCCGCCATTGGCCGAAGCTAAAGCCTTGCTCGGCTGGCATGCGCGGCATCGGTTCTGCCCGAATTGCGGCGCGGCGACCGCACTGACCCAAGCCGGCTGGCGGCGCGACTGTCCATCCTGCAGGGCCGAGCATTTCCCACGCACCGATCCCGTTGTGATCATGCTCGCGATTTCCGGCGAACGTTGCGTACTCGGGCGTTCGCGCCGCTTCGCGCCGACGATGTGGTCGTGCTTGGCCGGATTTACCGAACCCGGCGAAAGCATCGAGGAGGCCGTGCGCCGTGAAGTTCTGGAAGAAGTTGGCATTGCGTGCGGGCGCATACGTTATTTTGCCTCCCAGCCCTGGCCTTTCCCTTCTTCGATCATGATCGGCTGTCACGCCCAGGCCCTGTCCGAGACGATCGTCGTTGACCGTGAGGAATTGGAAGACGCGCGCTGGTTCGATCGCGAAGAGCTCGCCTTGATGCTCAACCGGCAACACCCGCAAGGGTTGACGGCCCCGCCGCCGGTTGCGATTGCCCATCACATCATCCGCAGTTACGTCGAGGACGGCCCCGATGTCGTCCGCTGAGCGCGCTCCGCGCATCCTGTGCGCCGGCATCATCGTGCTCGACGAGGTATTTCGCGTCGACGAATTCCCACAGCCGGACGGCAAAGTGCAGGCCAAGGGATTTTTTGTCGTCAACGGCGGCTGCGCGGCGAATGCCGCGGTGGCGATTGCCCGGCTGGGCGGCCGCGCTGCGCTGGCCGGCCCGATGGGCGGCCCGGCGGGCGTAGACGAAAATGGCGATCGCGTGCTCAAGGCTTTGGCGCGCGAGAACGTCGACTGCGCGGCCTGTCAGCGCGTCGACGGACTCGGCACGGCGCTCTCGGCAATCTTCATGAATGCACGCGGGGACCGCACCATCGTCACCTATCGCGATGAGCGTATCGCGGCGGCGATGCCGGACGATCCGGAGCGCATCGTGAGCGCCGCCGATGCGGTGCTTGCTGACAACCGCTACCCGGACTTCGTCCGGCCGATTTGCGAGGCGGCGCGCCGCCGCAATCTACCGGTCGTGCTCGACGGTGATCGCCCGACGGTCGAGGACGATCCGCTGTTTCGCGTCGCCTCGCATGTCGTCTTCTCTTGGGAATGCCTGCGCGAGACCACGGGCGTCGCCGATCTCGCCGAGGGACTAAAGCGCATCGCCGGCAGGACCGACGCCTTCCTTGCGGTCAGCAATGGACCGGACGATATCGTTTATCTCGAGGACGGCAGCGTGCGCCGCCTACCGGTGTTCAAAATCACCGCCGTCGATACGCTCGGGGCGGGAGATGCTTTTCACGGCGGTTTCGTGATGGCGCTGGCGCAAGGTCGAAACGAGGTCGACGCCATGCGCTTTGGCGCGGCGGTCGCCGGAATTAAATGCACGCGCATTGGCGGCTCGGCCGGCGCGCCGACACGAGTCGAGGTCGAGGCCTTTTTGGCGCAAAATGCCCCCACAGCGTCTGCGCGGCCCGGCGCGGCCGCCCCGCAACGGGTCGATTAAAGCCAGGACCCTTACCGCTTGCGCTAGAATATTTTTCTCTTTAGAACCCCATGAGGACGGTCCGTATAGGAAGAACCGGCTCGTGGATGCGATTGACCGAAAAATCCTTGCTGTGCTGCAGGAAAACGCGTCTCTTTCGGTCGCTGAGATCGGCAGCCGGGTCGGATTGTCCTCGACGCCTTGCTGGAAACGGATCCAGCGCCTTGAGGCCGATGGCGTCATTCTCAAGCGCGTCGCCTTGGTCGATCAGCAGCGCGTCGGGCTTGCCATCAGCGTCTTCGTTTCGATCGAGACCGGCGACCACTCCCAAGATTGGCTCGACCGTTTCGCCAAGACGGTTACGGCGATGCCGGAAGTGATGGAATTCTATCGGATGGCCGGCGACGTCGATTACATGTTGCGTGTCGTCGTCGCCGACATTGCCGGCTACGATTCCTTCTACAAGCGCTTGATCGCCGCTATTCCGTTGAAGAACGTCACCTCGCGCTTCGCGATGGAAAAGATCAAAGCCACGACCACGCTGCCCATTCCCGAAACCAAATAGCTTGCATCGTCATTGCCGGCGCTCTGACAGGCGGCGAAACCCGCGTCGTCCATCGCCCCGATCGCCGCGCGCAACGAGCATAGTCGGCAACGCGGCGTTAACTACAGCGAGCGAACGCGATTAACGCCGGGTCTTGCTTAACCGGCCTGAAATGTCTCGCCGATATTTTGCGCATCAATCGAAAGGGTTCGTAAACCCTTTTCTCGACGCAGACAGCAGGTGAGAATTTAAGGAGCAAGAACCCGATGCAAGCCCTTATCGCGCGCTTTGCGAAAGACGAGTCAGGCGCGACCGCAATCGAATATGGCCTTGTCGCCGCCGGCATATCGGTTGCCATCATTGCCGTGATCCAGGGTCTCGGTAACAACCTCAAGACGGTGTTCTCGAGCCTTTCCAGCACGCTCAAGTAAAGCTCGGTCGTTACCGGCCGCTGGCGGAGGGCTCCGGCTGCGCTGCGGAGCCTTTTCATTTTGTCGACGGTGATGCGTCATGTTGAGTGAAGCGATCGGATTGACACTGTTCCCGGCGACGATGGCGTTCGCCGCCGCGAGCGATCTCTTGACCATGACGATCGCCAACCGCCTCTGCCTCATTCTGGTCGCGGGATTTGCGATAGTCGCGGTGCTCGGCGGACTAAGCGCCACTGTTTTGCTTTTGCATCTCGCAGCCGGCGTCGCGGTTCTTGCGGTGGCATTCTTCTGCTTCGCTTGCCATTGGATCGGCGGCGGCGATGCCAAGCTTGCGGCAGCCACGGCGCTCTGGCTCGGCTTCGCCAATCTGTTCGATTATTTGATTTATGCCTCGATCTTGGGCGGCGCGTTGACGTTGCTCATCATATTGTTCCGGACCGTGCCGCTGCCGGCTGTTTTGGCGGGTTCGGAATGGGCCGAACGCCTGCACTGGCACGACGCCGGAATTCCCTATGGCATCGCGCTCGCCGCCGCCGCCCTGATCGTTTACCCGCAAAGCGAATGGATGGTGCGACTCGCCGGATGATTGTCTGGCGCACCGCGCCCGCGCGTCCGACTATTCAAACCGAGGCGTGGGCAGTGCCTTCACGAACGACCAGCGCATCAGCCGCGGCCTGATAGAAATTCGCCTCTTCAGGCAACACGATCGCCGCCGAGCGCACCGCATGCGTCGCCGGATCGAGACCGTCGGGCGCTTCACCTTGCATCACCGCGCGCGCGGCCTTGCGCAGCCGCGCCCGCGCCATGATGACGCCGTTGTCGGTTGAAACCAGGTTTTCCTTGCTGCGATCCTGAATGGGTCCGCAGCTCTCCTGAATGGCGGCGTCCTGCATGGCGATGCCTTTGACGCCGCTATAGGACTTGTGGTGCTTCTGCGCCACGCGATCGATCATGTAATCGTTGTCTTTGTTGACGACCGGCCGGAATGAATTCGCGAGCAGCTTGACATGAATGCCGCCGCCCTGGCGCATCGTGTCGAACTCATGTGCCGACAGCGGCCGCGTCGGATGATGGGTGAAACACCACACCATGCAGTTCTCGTCGTCGATCGGGACAAAAGCGTGGCCGTTGAGCGCGTTGTCGCCATAGGGCGGGATCATGGTGTGAAACGGCATGACCCATTGCGTGATCCGCCAATAAAGCTGGCGCGCCATCGCCGGCCGCCGCACGCCGATCACCATGCCACCACGGGTCTCGATCACTTCGAATCGGGCATCGGTCTCGCGGGTGAACTCCGCGCCCCTGCTGACGTGCAACGGATCGCTGCGCAAGTCATGGCGGTGCAGAAATGAAACGTGCACGGAATCGATGCCGCCTTCCAGCGCTTGCAGCCAATTGCATTCCTGCGTCCGCTTCGACACGAAGCGATGCGCCGCCGGGACGGTCGCCCATTCGAAATTCGGCAATGGCGGTTTCTGGTCCGGCGGTCCCATATAGATCCAGATCACATCGCCGCGTTCGATGCAGTCATAGGCGGCGAGCTTGATCTTCTTGCAGAAGCCGCTTTCGACCGGCTCCGACGGCACTTCGATGCATTGGCCGGTGACGTCATATTTCCAGCCATGATACGGACAGCGAAGGCCGCGCTCTTCATTTCGGCCGAACCACAATGACACGCCCCGGTGCGCGCAAAACTCATCCATGACGCCGAGGCGTCCCATGCTGTCACGAAAGGCGATCAGCCGCTCGCCAAGGAGCTTCAGGCGCACCGGCGGACAATCAGGATCGGCAATTTCGGACGACAGCAGCGCCGGGATCCAATAGCGGCGCACGAGATTTCCCATCGGCGTGCCGGGTCCGGTCTGCGCGAGAAAAACATTTTGTTCGCGCGTCGTCATGGACGGGTTATCTCCTAACCAAAGTTAACGCCTGGCGCGGCCAATAGGGAGTGTCGATTTGACTCGCTCGCGATAATTCACCTCTCCCAACGGGGAGAGGGGGATCTCATCGCGGCAGCTCAGCTCAGTTCCCGCACCGGGTTGCCATCGAGAAAGCCGCGGATGTCCTCGACCGCGTCGGCGAAATAGCGCCGGTAATTCTGCTCGGAAACGTAGCCGAGGTGCGGCGTGATCACGACATTGTCCATCTTGCGGAACGGGTGATCGAGCGGCAGCGGCTCGACATCGAAGACATCGAGACCGGCGCCGGCGATCTTGCGCTGTCGCAGCGCGGCGATAAGCGCAGCTTCATCGACGATCGGCCCGCGCGAGGTGTTGATGAGAAAAGCCGTCGGCTTCATCAGGGCAAGTTCGGCGGCGCCGATCAGCCCGCGGGTGCGGCCCGACAGCACGACGTGAATGGTGATGAAATCGGACTGGCGGAACAAATCGTCTTTGGTCGCGAAGTCGACGCCCGCCTCGCGGCACTTCTCGGCGGTCAAATTCTGGCTCCAGGCGATCACCTTCATGCCGAAGGCTTTGGCGATATTGGCGGTGCGCGTGCCGAGTTTGCCTAATCCCAAAATCCCGAGCGTCATGCCCACAAGATCGAGGCCGATCGTCGTCTGCCATGGCGCGCCGGCATGCAGCCGCGCATTTTCGTAACCGATACGGCGGGTCAGTTCGAGCATCAATCCGATGGCGACGCCGGAGGTTGGATTGCCAAACGTGCCGGTGCCGCACACAGTGACGCCGCGTGCTTTGGCCGCCTCGGTGTCGATCGACGCATTGCGCATGCCGGTGGTGATGAGGAGTTTCAGGTCGGGCAGGGCGTCGAGGACCTTTTTCGGGAACGCGGTCCGCTCCCGCATGGCGACGATGACTTGAAACCCTTGCAGCGCGGCGATGACTTTGTCGGGTCCGCCGAGATGCTCCTGAAACACTTTGATTTCCGCGCGGTCTTTGACCTTGCCCCAATCGGCGACCTTGAGCGCCACGTTCTGGTAGTCATCAAGGATCGCGCAGCGAATTGCCATGTTTCCAGCCCCATTCGATCGACCTGTTTCTTTCGTAGGCGTCTCATAACGGTTCATCGAAAACAAGCGGGTAGGAACGGTGCGTGATCCGGCGACGCCTCGCGCTTGGGCCGGCAATCAACGGCTTGTGACGGCCGTTTGAGACGGGCTTGTGAGCCCGACATGTGAACGGGACTTGCGAGACTGGATTTGGCGTCGTGCCAATCCAGAATTGTCGATGGCGAAACCGAACCTTAGCCGCGATCCGCGTGGGCGCGATTGGACCGCCCGCTTGACCCGCCAGTTCCATTCGCCTTCACAGTCAGGCCGCCGTACTTGGCGTGCCATTTCGGGCCGGGCCCGCGCATGTAGTGCAGGTCGGGCCGATAGGCGCCTTCGCCGCCGAGGCAAGCCCGCCACAGCCGGCGCAAGGTCTTGGAAAAATCGTGCCGCATGGAACGCTCCAAACGCTACCGACGCCAAAGGGCGAAGCCGGGGCCGTCGCCCTCAAACACATGTATTATTTTCAAACGGACGTTTGAGACAAAGTTTGGGCAAGAATCATTAAAAATTGGTAGGCTTTCCAAGGCCTGCCGTGGCAAATCTTCGAGCAGAGTTTCTCAATGGTTGCCCGGCCCCGGCAGCGCCGGCCCCGCACGCATGCGGCAGGTTACCTTGCCGCCGCGCGCGACCGTCGCTACATCGGTGGCGGATTTCCCCTTAATCGCGCCGTGAATAGTCCCTGCGCCGCTCGTGACAATCAAAGCGAGGCAAGCAGGTACAGCAGGCGCTCAGATGAAAGCGAATAATGGCCCGTCAATTCATCTATCACATGCAAGGCCTGTCGAAGGTTTACCCGGGAAACCGCAAGGTCTTGGAGAACATCAATCTGTCGTTCTATCCAGACGCCAAGATCGGCGTGCTCGGCGTCAACGGCGCCGGCAAGTCGACGCTGCTCCGCATCATGGCCGGTCTCGACCAGGACTTTGCCGGTGAAGCCTGGGCCGCCGAGGGCGCGCGCGTCGGCTATCTGCCCCAGGAGCCGCAACTCGATCGCGAAAAAAACGTCCGCGAGAATGTCATGCAGGGTGTCGGCCCGCAAAAAGCGATCCTCGACCGCTACAACGAGCTCGCCACCAATTATTCCGACGAGACCGCCGACGAGATGACCAAGCTGCAGGACGAGATCGAGGCCAAAGGCCTTTGGGATCTCGATTCCAAGGTCGATCAGGCGATGGACGCGCTGCGCTGCCCGCCGGACGATGCGGATGTGACCAAACTGTCGGGCGGCGAACGGCGGCGCATCGCGCTATGCCAGCTTCTGCTGGCGCAGCCTGATCTCCTTCTTCTCGACGAGCCGACCAACCATCTCGATGCCGAGTCGGTGGCTTGGCTCGAGGGTCATTTGCGCAACTATCCCGGCGCGATTCTGATCGTCACCCACGACCGCTATTTTCTCGATAACGTCACCGGCTGGATTCTCGAGCTCGATCGCGGCCGCGGCATTCCCTACGAGGGCAACTATTCGGCGTGGCTCGTTCAGAAGCGGAAGCGGCTCGAACAGGAAGGCCGCGAGGAGGAGGCCCGCCAGCGCACACTCGCGCGCGAGCAGGAATGGATCGCCGCTTCGCCGCGCGCGCGGCAGGCGAAATCGAAAGCGCGCTACCAGCGCTACGAAGAGCTGCTGCAGAAAGCCGGCGAGAAGCAGACCCAGACCGCGCAGATCGTCATTCCGGTGGCCGAGCGGCTCGGCCAGAACGTCATCGACTTCGATCATCTGCGCAAGGGGTTCGGCGATAACCTTCTCATCGACGAGCTCACCTTCAAGCTGCCAGCCGGCGGCATTGTCGGCATCATCGGGCCGAACGGCGCCGGTAAGACCACGCTGTTCCGGATGATGACGAATCAGGAAAACCCGGATCAAGGCACGATCAAGATCGGTGAGTCGGTGCGCCTCGGCTATGTCGATCAATCGCGCGACGCGCTCGACGGCGCGAAATCAGTCTGGGAAGAGATTTCGGGAGGCCTTGATCAGTTGCGGCTCGGCAAACGCGAAGTGAATTCGCGCGCCTATTGCGCGGCTTTCAACTTCAAAGGCGCCGATCAGCAGAAAAAAGTTGGCCAGCTTTCCGGCGGCGAGCGCAACCGCGTGCATCTCGCCAAAATGCTCAAATCCGGCGCCAATGTCCTACTCCTCGACGAGCCGACCAACGATCTCGACGTCGATACATTGCGCGCGCTCGAAGAGGCGCTGGAGGATTTTGCCGGTTGCGCCGTGATCATTAGCCACGATCGCTGGTTCCTGGACCGCATCGCCACCCATATCCTTTCCTTCGAGGGCGACAGCCACGTCGAGTGGTTTGAGGGCAATTACCAGGACTACGAAAAAGACAAGATGCACCGCCTCGGCATCGAATCCGTCATTCCACAACGGATCAAGTACAAGAAGTTTACGAGGTGATTCCTCAACCCGTCATTCCGGATTGGCGCGAAGCGCCAAGTCCGGAATCCATACTCCCTGCGCTTAGGTTATGGGTTCCAGGCTCCTCGCGGAGCCTGTCATCCTGCCGCGCGACTTCGCGTGGGCCCGTTGACTCGGCCCCGGAATGACATACCTCACGGCTCGGAATTCAATCCGCAGAAGGGCGGCACCGGCTTGGATTCACCGGGCTTGATACCGCCGAGATGGTGCTTGATCTCCTCGTATTGCGGATCGTCGGGAGCAAAAACAAGCTCGCTTTCGGCAACCGGATCGGGCCACAAAGAACGCAGCTGCAGCGTGATCGTGCCGTCGTCGGACATTTTTGCCCGGCCGACGCTGTCAATGTCCTCGCAAGGGATCGGCTGACTGTTTCGATCGGCCGCCAGTGCAGCGCTCGCAAAGCCGGCGGCGAGCGATGGCGCCAGAGCGTCAATGAGGGCCACGGCCAAGGCCACGACAAAAGCTGCAAAAAGTATTTGCCGCAAAGACATAAAGTTCGCCTCCTGCTAGGAGGGACAGGA
>Ga0070712_100001451_pt1 | contig 14455 bp, 17 predicted proteins | sample LARL81metaG_FD_71396 | JGI IMG/M metagenome (GOLD analysis project Ga0070712, IMG submission 71396) | Corn, switchgrass and miscanthus rhizosphere microbial communities from Kellogg Biological Station, Michigan, USA - LAR L8-1 metaG | ecosystem: Host-associated > Plants > Roots > Rhizosphere ...
CTGACGGATGACGGGGAGATGTTGCTCGGCGACGCGCGTCGCCTGCTGCAACTCGAGGAAGCTGCCCGCCAGCGCTTAGGGGCGCCGCGCCTGTCCGGCACGGTGCGTCTCGGCGCGGTCGAGGAGGTCGCCGTGGGCTCGCTGCCTTCGGCGCTCGGTCGCTTCGCCGCGCTCCATCGAGGCGTCAAGCTCGAGGTGCAGATCGGCGTCAGCGCGGAGTTGATCGAAAAGCTCAATGCGGGACGACTCGACGTGGTGTTCGCCAAGCGTCCGCTCGGAACGGCGAAAGGGCGTCTGGTGTGGCGAGAACCGCTGGTCTGGGCCGCGGCCGACACGTTCGATCTCATTCCCGGCGCAGCGCTACCGCTGGCACTCTATCGCGAGCGGTCCGTTTCACGCGAGGCAGCGCTCGCCGCGCTCCAAGACGGCGAACTCACCTGGGAGATCGTCTACACCAGCCCCAGCCTGACAGGCGTGCGCGCGGCGGCGCTTGCGGGCCTCGCCATTACGCCGCTTCCGGCGAGCGCAGTCATCGCGGGCTTGCGCATTCTCGATGCCGAGGAAGGCCTGCCGCGTCTACCCGATCTCGAGTTCGCTATCTACGAAAAGGCCAGGCCGGACAAGGCCGCAGCAGCGCTCGCCGCAGCTCTGCTGGCGCTCACGCAAGGTCCATCGCGCCCGACGATTTGAGTACGAGCAAGCAGCCATCACGCACCTACCCGACGACGGGGAAAATCTGGGTCCAATCAAGCGTGGGGCACGGCTCGATGTTTTCCTTCACCCTGCCGGTCAAGGTGGACCGTCAAGTGGCGCTTCATGAGAAGAGGCGCCTACCAGCCGCGCGCCGTACTCGTAGCAGCCTATCGTCCGCTGCCCTCTCGGTGGACTCAGGAAATTCAACTTCATTGGGCGGATTAACGTAATCCGCCGCAGCGGGTACGCCCTACAGCTTGGGCAATGGCCGTTTTGATTTGGCGGTGGAGGGCACCTTCACCAGAGCCTCGCCGTCGAGCACGATGTCATCCCCTACCTTGCAAACGCAGGTCAGCCGGGCGCGCTGGCGCTTGGTGATGAGCTCCGCCACGGTGACGGTGACGTCGACCCGATCGCCGATCCGCACCGGCGCGCGGAAATTGAGCGTCTGGGAGATGTAGATTGCCCCAGGACCGGGCAGGCGGGTGCCGAGAACTGCCGAAATAAGGCTGGCGGTATAGAGTCCGTGGGCAACCCTCCCTCCGAACGTGGTCTTTGCGGCAAAGTGCTCGGAAAGATGGACGGGATTGCGATCGCCGGTGAGCTGCGCGAATCCCACCACATCGGAGGATGCGATTGTCTTCGCAAGCGTCTCGGTCATTCCAACCGAAAGATCCTCGAAATAGAGAATGCGCAGCTCCGGGAGCATCGCTCTGTGTCACGCTGCGGCGAGCTCCTTGTCCTTCGTTTCAGCACGCTGCAGCGCCGGACGTTGCGCCAGGCGGCCGGTATAGGTGGTGAACTCCGGCCTCTCGGGAAGGAGCTTGAACAACATGCCGAAGCGCAGGGTCGAGCCGATCACCACATCAGCCGCGGTGAATTGTTCGCCGAGGATGTATGGCCCGCGCGCAACCGCGTTTGCCATCACGTTGATGACCGTATCAAAGTCGCCGTAGCCCAGCGCAGCGCGGCGCGCCTCCTCCTTGCGCGGGAAGGCGCGGTCCGCCATCGCCGGCTCGATGCAGCTCGGGCCGAAGAAAAGCCATTTCAGATAAGGCCCGCGGCGGGGATCGCCGATCGGGACGTTGAGCCTCGCGCGCGGGAACTCGTCCGCAAGGTAGGCGCAGATGGCTGCCGCCTCGGTGATCACCGCATCTCCGTGCCGCAAGGCCGGCACCTTGCCCATGGGATTGACCGCGAGATAGTCGGGCGCGCGGTTGTCCCCTTTGCTCAGACTCAGGAGCTGGACCTCGTACGGCTCGCCGATCTCCTCGAGCATCCAGCGTATGATGGACGAGCGCGACGGCGCGGCGTGATAGAGTGTGAGCTTCGCCATTCGAGGGTCTCCTTATCTTTTTACAAGATTAGCACTTCGCGACTCGGCGCGCATGCGCATTATCGCGCACACGCGTCCCTTGCGCGGGCGGTTTGCGATGCCAAGACGGCAACATCATGAATGCTCGCGCGCAAGTCACGATGGATCCCGAAATGCGGCGGCGAGCACCGGCCGTAAGCGCTACGCCGGAAGCCCTGCTGTTGGTCGTCATCGTCCGCGTATGCGGACGATCCAGTAAACACTGGTCGCCGGATTTGGCACGGCTTTGCTTCAACGTGCCGCGCCGGGATTACTGGATGCCCCGCTTGAAGCGGGGCATGACAATCGAGTGGTTGTAACCTCGCAAATGTCCGTGACCCGCAAGGGCAGATCGCCTTCCGGTTCCGGCTCGTAGCCGGCCACCCGAAGGATTCCGCGGGCCGGGCACATCTCGACGGCACAGCGGGTGAACCAGTTGAGCACCGGGGGGACCAGCCAAGCCATGTCGCCGCTGAAAGCCTGCTGGCACGACCAAAGCGCTTCGCGCCGCGCGCGGCTGCGCGCCGCCGCATCTTCGTAGGAGCACGTCAGTAGCAGCTTGGCTGCAACCCGCGCCTCCCATGGCGCGGTCGCGCAGAACCAGTCGTTGGCGGCAGCTGTCATATCGCTATGCGTGACGTAGCCCTCCTCCGTGCGCTCGATAACGCAGCGCTCGCCCCGGCCAACGCCGACGAGTGTAAAGATCGCAGGACGGGCGATCGGCGTTCTCTCCAGCCGATGTCTCGCCTCCGCAAAATGGCGGCAGTTCTCGAATACGTCGCGCAAGAGATGCGCGGGAGGACAAAACTTGATGCGCCATGTACGAAGCGCATTGAGTGCAAGATCAATGGGGCGCAACCACGGGTGCCGGGTGCGCCGGCGGAGCGGCGCCTGGTTGATCGCAGCAGCGAAGCGCTGCGGGGCCGAGGCGGTCAAAGTGCCGGCATAGCCCGGCCAAGCGACATTGAAGAAATCGCCGGCTGCGCCTCGCATGCGCGCGACTTCGAGGTGCCGGCCGAGGCCGCGGAAGGGCCAGTCCAGGGTGCGTACAAGCCAGGGCACCCCACCCTCCTCCCGCGCCACCGCAGTGCAGCCCCATTCATACGTCCCGTTGAGGAACCAGACGCCAGGAAATCCGAGTGCTCCCGCAATGGACCGGATCTCGGTCACGTAGGGAGAAGCCGAGCGCGCCAGCCAATGGCGCGTGATGGCATCCATCGCCGGGAGCAGTACCTGCAGCGATGAGGGCAGCCATGCCAGGCAGTCGTCCCGCAGCGCCCGTGCCCGCGCCCGCCCGTCGATGGCGTGGCGCACTGGCCCGCCCTCACGGATGTCGGTGACCGGAATGACCACCCTGTTGCTCATTGCTGACTCACAAACCATTGGCCCCTTGCAGGACATTCGTTACATTGCGGCCTGGCATCTTGCGGGGCGCGTGACGTGGAGGGATTCAGGTGTATCAGCCCGTTGTCAAACTCTTTGGCGTCATCGCCGTTGCAGCTCTGGCCGCGGCTTCGGTTGCCGCAGGCGATGACGATTTCTCGCTCCTAGGCACCTATACCGAGAACCAGCCGTGCAAGGCTGACGATTCGGACCCGAGTGTGGCGCGCGTCAAGATCACGGAGACCCAGATCGACTCGGTGTTCGGGCTGTGTACCATTCTTGAAACCAAGCACGAGGGCAAGGCCTATCTGATGCACGTCGAATGTCCGGGGCCAGGCGGGAGCCAGATGCTGGGGGATATCAGCTTCAGCCTGCGGGAGGACAAGACCCTGGATTTTTCGGATCAGGACCAAACCTACAAGGCGGTGCTGTACAAATGCCCGTGATGCTGGCCGTGGCGCGCAGGGTGGGCAAAGGCGCGCAATCTCCGGCCTTCATGCCTGGGCAAAATCGGCGTAGACAAGTTTACGCAGTCTGCGCAAGCTGGTCTGCGTCGCGCCGTGCCCACCGGCAACGCTACATCAGACTATTTTGCCCACCCTACCAGCCGGGATCGAGGTGATAAGACATGAGCTATGAAAGCATGCTTGCGGAAACGATCGCGTTTCGTGGTCATAACGGCGACGTCGGCGAGGCCTATTATGCCCGTCCCCTGGGGGCCGGCCCGTGGCCGGGCGTGGTGTTGATCCATCACATGCCGGGTTGGGACGAGTGGATCAAGGAAGCGACCCGCAAGCTCGCCCACCATGGATTGCCGACCATTTCGCCTCATTTGTATTTCCGCGAAGGACCCGGCAGCCCCGACGATGTCGGCGCGCGCGTGCGCGCGGCCGGCGGCGTGCCCGACGAGCAGGTCATGGGCGACGTGAAGGGATGCATGGAGTTCCTGCGCGCGCAGCCCTATTCCAACGGGAAGGTCGGGGTGATCGGCTTCTGCTCAGGCGGACGCCATGCCTATCTCGCCGCTTGCACGTTCCCGGATATCGATGCGGCCGTCGACTGCTGGGGCGGCAACGTGATCGTGGACGACAAGAAGCAGCTCAACGCCAAGCGTCCGGTGGCGCCCATCGAGCTCACGGAGCGGATCCGCTGTCCGCTGCTCGGGCTGTTCGGCAACGATGATGAAAATCCCAACCGCGATCAGGTCAACCGCACCGAGGCGGTGCTCAAGAAGCTCGGCAAGGACTATGAGTTCCATCGTTATGACGGCGCAGGTCACGCATTCTTCAATGCGTCGCGGCTCGCCTATCGTCCGGAGCAGGCGCTCGACGGCTGGAACAAGGTGATCGCATTTTTCCAAAAACACCTCGCAACCGCAGCGGTCGCACGAGCCGCCTGAGTGAAAGGAGCCGACCATGTGCTCTTATATCGTCGAGAAAGTGAAGCTTCTTGGCAGCGCCAAAGGCCCGAACGGCTGGATGCGGATCGATACCGCCAATGTGTATTACGATCATCCCTTCCATTCGCCCCTGGATCATGCGCTCGGGATCGATTTCATCAATGAAGCGGAAGGCGGACGCGAGCGCGTCGCGGTGGAGCTGAGCGCGGATTCGGCCCGATGCCTGGTGGAGAAAATCCTGGCGGCCCTGGCCAGCGGGGAGATGGCCCATGCGACTACGGCTGGAGCCACTCGCTGAAGGCGCAAGCCCCCCACGGCCCGCTCCGCCCCGCGCGAGCATGGATCCGCCCCTGCAATGTGAAATCTCAGACAGCATCGCGGAAATCAGCCTCGCGCGCCCGCCGGTGAATGCGCTTGATCTGCGGTTGCTCGAGCGGCTCATCGAGACGCTGCGGCAGGCTGCTGCCGACCGCAACGTCCGCGCGGTCGTGCTCACGAGCGCACTGCCCGGTCGGTTTTGTGCCGGGCTCGATCTTCGCGAGCTGCTCGGCCAGTCGGAAACCCAGGTGCGGCGTTATCTCGAGAAACTCTATGTCGAGCTGGGCGATGTTCAATACAATCTGGGCAAGCCCTCAATCGCCGCCGTGAATGGCGCAGCGCGCGGCGGCGGCATGACCCTAGCAATCTCCTGCGATGTGTTGATCACAGGCGAAAGCGCTACGTTCGGATATCCCGAGATCGATCTCGGCCTTGTCCCCGCGATCCATTTTTCGCATCTGCCGGGCATCGTCGGCCGGCATCGGGCCTTCGAGCTGTTGTTCAGCGGGCGCAGCTTCGGCGCGGAGGAAGCGAGATCCCTGGGACTGGCAAGCAGGGTGGTGCCGGACGACAAGGTGCAAAGCGAGGCGCTGGCACTCGCCCGGCACTTTGCCGCGAAGCCTCTTACTGCAATGCGACTCGGACGCGCGGCCTTCATGCACGCGAACGATTATCGACGCAAAATCGCCGACGCCGTGGATGTGTTCTGCAATGTGGTTACGAGCGACGATGCCCAGGAAGGGCTGCGTGCGTTCCTGGAGAAGCGACCACCGCGCGAGTCAGAATGAGTTATCGTCATGCGCGGGCAACGCAGTCAAGCTTGCGCAGACTGCGTAAACTTGTCTGCGCTCCCGCGCATCCACGTCTTTCGCGCGGTAGCCAAGGCGTGGATGGCCGGGACAAGCCCGGCCATGACATTCAGATCTGCGCCGCGGTCGCATCATAGGCATAAAGCCAATCCATCCTCTCGCGCAGGCGGACCTGCTGCCACTGCCGCGCCACCTCACCTGCAATCGCGTCCTTCTCGGCGAGCGCGGGACTGAACACGTCTCGCCTGTTCTCGTGCGATTTGCGCACGACCACCGCGGTGCGCTCCCGGCGGATATCTTCATACCGCGCGAAGGCCGCAGCCGGGTCAGTGAAATATTTCTTCAGGCATGCGGCGATCACATAAGCGTCCTCGATCGCCATGACTCCGCCCTGCCCCAGGAAGGGCAGAACCGGATGGCAGGCGTCGCCAAGCAAGGTGATGCGCCCCTTTGACCATTGCGGCATCGGCCCACGCACCATCAATGCCCATTTGAAGGGCATCTTGATGCGACGAATGATGGCGTGGACGTCCGGGTGCCAGCCCGGATAGTCCGCTGCGAGCTCGTCGGTCGTTCCGACGACGGTCCAGGACTCGATTTGCCAGTCGTCGCGTTCGACAAGGCTGATAAAGTTCATCAGCTCGCCGCGACGAATGGGATAATGCAGCACGTGACCACTTGGTCCGAGCCAGTTCGTCCCGATCATTTGCGACAGATGCGAGGGAAGCCATTCCATCGGCACGGTCGCGCGCCACGCGACCACGCCAGTAAACTCGGGCCGATCCGGACCAAACAGACATTCGCGAACCTTCGAGTGAATGCCGTCCGCGCCGACGACATACGCAGCCCGCACCGTTTCCCCCGCGTCGAAGCGCACCACTGCGCGCTCCTCGAACGAGGTGACGCCGGCGCAGCGCTTACCCAGATGGATGGTGTCCGGCTTCAGTCGGCGGACCGCGTCCGCCAGCATCTGGTGCAGGTCGGCGCGGTGCAGCATCACGTGCGGCGTGCCGTAGCGCTCCCGCGTGACGGCGCCCAGCTCGAACCAGTCCCAGGTCTCGCCCGTGCTCCAGTGACGAATTTGTCGCCGCGATGGAAGAACCTCGATGCCGTGCAACGCTGTCTCGAGACCGAGCGCATACAGAACGCGGGTGCCGTTTGCGCTGATCTGAATGCCGGCGCCGACCTCTCCCAGCTCCAGCGACTGCTCATACACGTCGACATCGAGCCCCTGCCGCAAAAGCGCCAATGCCGCAGCCAGACCGCCAATACCGGCCCCAATAACGGCGATAGTATTTGCAGAATCCATCGCAAACGCCCTGCTTGCGGCAGCCGATGCCGTCGGCTAGGTCACGCCGGCATGCCCATCGACAATATCAGAACGGTTCCCGGCGGTCCCCCCAAGGTGAGCTTCGTCTCGCTCGGATGCCCCAAGGCGCTGGTCGACAGCGAGCGTATCATTACGCGGCTGCGCGCCGAAGGCTATGAGCTTGCCCGCGATCATCGGGGGGCAGATCTCGTCGTGGTCAACACCTGCGGCTTTCTCGACAGCGCCCAAGCGGAGTCCCTTACCGCCATCGGTAAGGCCCTCGATGAGAACGGGAAGGTGATCGTGACCGGCTGCATGGGCGCAGAGCCGGAAAAGATCGCACACGCGTTTCCCCACGTGCTCGCGATCACCGGCCCGCAACAGTACGAGAGCGTGATGGAGGCCGTCCATCGCGTGGCTGCGCCGCGTCATCATCCCTTCGTCGACCTTCTCCCGCCTGAGGGTATCAAGCTTACGCCGCGCCACTACGCGTATCTGAAGATTTCCGAGGGCTGCAACAACCGTTGCACCTTTTGCATCATCCCCAAGCTGCGCGGCAATCTGGTCTCACGATCCGCAGCCGACGTGCTGCGGGAAGCCGAGCGCCTGACTGCGGCCGGCGTCAAGGAGATCCTCGTCATCTCGCAGGATACTTCCGCTTACGGTACCGATATCAGATATGCGGCGAGCGAGTGGAAGGGCGGAACGGTGCGCGCGCGGTTTTTCGACCTGACGAGCGCGCTTGCCGAGCTCGGCGTCTGGATCCGGCTGCATTACGTGTACCCCTACCCGCACGTGGACGAAGTCATCCCGTTGATGGCGGAAGGCAAGCTTCTGCCCTATCTCGACATCCCGTTTCAGCATGCGGCCGAGCCCGTGCTCAAGCGCATGAAGCGCCCCGCGGGGCAGGAAAAAGCTCTGCAACGCATCGCGCGCTGGCGTGAGGTTTGCCCCGAGCTGACCATTCGCTCCACGTTCATCGTCGGGTTTCCCGGCGAGACGGAAGAAGATTTCCGCATCCTCCTCGACTGGCTCGAGGCGGCTGAGCTCGATCGGGTCGGCTGCTTTCGTTACGAGCCGGTCCAGGGAGCGCGCGCGAACGAGCTCGCTCCGCCCGTCCCCGGTGCGGTGAAGGAGGAGCGCTGGCATCGCCTGATGCGCTGCCAGCAGGCGATCTCGACCAGGCGGCAACGCCGCAAAGTCGGAACGCGCCAGCAGGTCATCATCGACGAGGTGAGTGCGGGTGCGCGTCCGAGCGGTGCGGCGCGAACCGCTTCCAGCACCTTTGGCGCGAAAGGCCGCAGTCGCGGGGACGCGCCGCAGATCGACGGTGCGGTGTTCGTTTCAAGCCGCCGGCCGCTGCGGATCGGCGAGATCGCCACGGTGAAGATCGAGCGCGCGGACGCCTACGATCTGCACGGCACGGTCGTGGGGTTTTAATCGTCGAGACGCCGTCCAGCCCTGATTAGAGCTGCAAACTTCGATAAGCTCTGCCGTAACGTTGCGTGGCTCGTGTAGCGAAGTGCCACTGCCGGCAGGCTCGAAGGCGCGGGTCTCAAGCTGCGTTCACCGAGGTTCCTTCCAACGGCCGGGATGTGATAATGGATCATCTGCGTGCTGCGGCTTCCGTGGGTGCGGCAAGTAGGGAGCAGACATGTCCAAGCCGGTGATTTTCATCATTTCCGCCGCCTGGGATCAGGAGGCGTCGGTCTGGAGCGGTCACTGTGACGAAATCCCGGCTGCAGCCGACGCGCCGACGCTCGATGAACTGTTGGCGAAGATATCCGCGATGGCGCTCGACCTCTTGCCGGACAATCATCCGGAGGTCGACCCCGCTTCACTGTTCTTGCAGATCACCGCATTGCGCGAAGCCGAGCCGGCGATGTTCTGAATGGCGCCTCAGTTCGACCGCGCGCTGCGGGACTTGCTGCGCGCCGCCGGGTGCACCTTCGTGCGTCAAGGCCGCGGCAGCCACGAGATCTGGCACAGCCCGATCACCAAACGAAATTTTGCGGTGCCGGTGGGTATTCCAAGTCGCCATACTGCTAACGCTATCCTGCGCCAAGCCGGCTTGCCCAAGGCGTTCTGAGCACCTTTTGATCCAAAGAGACTTCGAAATGCCATACGCGGCCGCCTGAGGCCACTGTCCGCAGCACCTCCAATATTGGCCGTAAGTTCATTGTGCATCCCGTTTCAGTATGCGGCCGAGCCCGTGCTCAAGCGCATGAAGCGCCCCGCCGTTCGGGAAAAAACTCTGCAACGCATCGCGCGCTGGCGCGAGATTTGCCCCGAGCTGACCATTCGCTCCACGTTCTTCGGGTTTCCAGGCGAGACCGTCGATCATTTGGATAGCTGCATCATGACCGCCGGTAAGTGCTTCCATGATCCGGCTCCAGACGCGAGCTCGACGTCAGCGACCGAAGCGGCTGTAGCAGGTGGTGCAGGGACCGAAGCTCTGCGGCAGATCGCGCCACGGTGCGCCGGACCGTAGGACCCAAAAGATGCCGTTCAGGGGCTCGGCGGTCGTTAACCCGCGGGACGCCGCGCGGCTCATTGGGCAGCATCGGCTTGATGGCCGCCCACTGATGGTCGGTGAGTTCGTAGCGCATGATTCGAGGCTCCGGTTTGGAGCGACACCCTCAACACGCTACGGCCCATCGAGGTAGATGCTGTCCCCTGATTTTACTTCCGCTTTCACAGCGGACATACCGGGACCTATTTCTGGCCTCGTCCCGATCGAAAATGACCCACAGCGGTCAATAGGCAGCCCATTTTCCCGCGATGCACAACGATGCTCTCGCCCAACGATGTGCTAGAGTGTGGTCCTCGATCTGAAGGGCTAATCTGTGAGGCGGCGCGAGTTCATCACCATTCTCGGCTGCGCGGCGGCGTGGCCGCTTGCGGCGCGGGCGCAGCAGCGCAACCGCTTGAAACGGCTGGGTGTACTGTGGGGGTTAGCTGAGAATGATAACGTTTATGAGCCCCACCTCTCGTCCTTTAAACAGCGCCTTCAAGACCTCGGCTGGATTGACGGCCGGAACATTAGAGTTGAGTACCGGTTTACAGGTGGAGTTACCGAGCGCATCCGCATCGCGGCTCAGGAACTGGCTGCACTCGCGCCAGATGTGATTTTCGCAACCACCAATCCGGCAGTGGCGGCTCTATTGCAGGAGACGAAGACCATTCCGATCGTCTTTGCGCTCGTCTCCGATTCGATCGGAAGCGGCTTCGTTCCAAGCTTGGCGCATCCGGGCGGAAACGTTACGGGCTTCCACAATTTCGAACCGGAGTTGAGTGGGAAATGGTTGGAGATTCTCAAAAAAGTCGCGCCCGAAGTGAGGCGGGTAGCATTCCTCCATCATCCGCACACGGCTGCGCACCTCGCGTTCATGCGTGTGATCGAAGCCGCTTCCGCTCCGGTAGGGATCACTGTAATGGCAGCCGGCGCACGCGACGCCAGTGAAATCGAGCCAGTCCTCACGGCGTTCGCGCGGGAGTCAAGTGGCGGTGTCATCGTGGCACCCAGTCCAATCACTACCTTCCGACGCGAGCTTATCATTACTTTGGCTCGCCAGCTCACTCTGCCGGCTATCTATCCGTTCCGTTACTTCCCCAAAAGTGGCGGTTTGGTCTCCTATGGAATTGATCAGATGGAACAGGTGAGCGGGGGCGCCTCTTACGTTGACCGCGTCCTGCGTGGAGAAAATCCAGGTGAACTCCCGGTGCAACTGCCGACGAGGTACGAGTTGGCAGTCAATTTGAAAACCGCAAAGGCGCTCGGCCTGAAAATCCCGGAATCATTTCTTTTGCGCGCCGACGAGGTCATCGAGTGAAACGCCGCGAGTTCATCACGTTGCTCGGCGGCGCGGCGGCGTGGCCGCTCGCCGCGCGCGCGCAGCAGGGCGCGATGCCGATGATTGGGCTGCTCGGTAGCGAAACCCCCAACTGGTATACGGACCGTCTGCGCGCATTCCGCGAAGGTCTGGCCCAGACTGGCTATGTCGAGGGTCGCAATGTGACAATCGACTATCGCTGGGCGGAGGGCCGGAACGATCGCTTACCGTCGCTTGCGGCCGAACTCGTGCAGCAACAGGTGGCGTTGATTGCGACGCTTGGCAACACGGCATCGGCGTTAGCGGCCAAGGCCGCGACTTCTACCATTCCGATCGTGTTTCGCATCGCCGCCGACCCGGTCGAGGTCGGACTTGTTGCCAGCCTTTCCCGACCGGGCGGTAATCTCACCGGCGTAACCACGTTGGGCGTGGAGCTCGGGCCAAAGCAGCTAGCGTTACTTCACGAAGTGGTCCCCACGGCGACCGTGGTTGCACTGCTTGTCAACCCGACCAATCCCGCTCTTGCGGAGACGCAATCGCGAGTCGTCCCGGCAGCGGCCCGCACGCTCGGGCTCAGTTTGCCTGTTCTGAACGCGAGCATTGATCGCGATTTCGACGCGGTCTTTGCAAGATTGGCCCAACTGCGGGCAGGTGCGCTGGTGATTGGCGTAGATGCATTCTTCAACAGCCACAGCGCCCAACTGGCTGCGCTGGCAACTCGCCACGCGGTGCCCACCATCTCCGCCTATCAGGAGTTCACAGCTGCCGGCGGCCTGATGAGCTACGGAGGCAGCATTATTGCTGCATCACATGATGCCGGCGTCTACGCTGGGCGGATTCTCAACGGCGAAAAACCGGCTGACCTGCCGGTGATGCAGTCCACCAAAGTGAGCCTGACCATCAATCTCAAGACCGCGAAGGCCCTCGGCCTTGAAGTACCGATCACTCTACAAGCCGGGGCCGACGAGGTGATTGAGTGAGGCGGCGCGCGTTCATCACGCTTATCGGCGGCGCGGCGGCCTGGCCGTTTGCGGCGCGCACGCAGCAGGGCGCGATGCCGGTTATTGGCTTCCTCAATGGTGCGTCGCCCGATGCCTACGTACCGTTCCTAACCGCATTCCAGCAGGGCCTGAAGGAAACCGGCTACGTCGAGGGTCAAAACGTGGCGGTCGAATATCGCTGGGCATACGGCCAATACGATCGACTGCCGGGGATGGCGGCCGATCTGGTGCGCCGACAGGTAACCGTCATTGCAGCGACGACCACGCCCGCGGCGGTCGCGGCAAGGGCGGCGACCACGACCGTTCCGATCGTCTTCGAAATGGCCCCTGACCCGGTCACGCTTGGCCTCGTAGCCAGCTTGAACCAGCCGGGTGCCAACGTCACGGGTGTCACCCAGTTGAACTCCATGCTGGAGGGTAAGCGACTGGGACTGCTCCATGAGCTGGCGCCTAATGCCGCCGTGATTGCCATGCTTGTCGATCCGAATTTTCCCAATGCCCAGAACCAAGTGAGCGACCTACAGGCGGCGGCCCGCGCCCTCGCGCTGCAGATCCATATCTTGCATGCCAGCACGGAACGCGACTTCGATACGGTATTCGCAACCTTGGTCCAGATGCGAGCACCGCTCTTGATCACTGCCGATATGTTTTTCACCAGCCGAATCGCGCAGCTTGCCGGTTGACGGTTCGCCATGCGATTCCGGCCAGCTTCCCATTACGTGAGTTCGCCAAGGCAGGTGGTCTAATGAGCTACGGAACCAGCCAGACGGACGCATATCGCCAAATCGGCATCTACACTGGCCGGATTCTCAAGGGGGAGAAGCCCGCCGATCTCCCGGTCCTACAGCCGACCAAATTCGAGCTGGTCGTGAACCTCAAGACTGCCAAGGCACTCGGCCTTACCCTCTCGCCCGGACTTCTTGCCATTGTCGACGAGGTGATCGAGTAAAGCTTGCTCAATTTGCTGCACCTGCTCTGGCCTGGAATTGGCACCAAGCGACGGACCGCCGCGCGTCACTAATTCGGTCGCTATCGGAGGCACAGCTGACATGCTCGCGAACGTCGGAAGCGGGTCGATCTGACGAAAATGACCCCGAGCAGACCTCGGGTGTGCGGTGCAACCGACTATCCAGGTTGCAGAACGGCTGATGTACCCCGATGACCGACCGCCGCAAAGTCGCTATCATGCAATCCTGCTCGGGTTCCGGCGGTGACGACATGCAGTTTGATCGGCTGAAACGGCGCGAATTCATCACGCTGGTCGGCGGTGCGGCGGTGGCGTGGCCGCTCGGGGCGCTGGGACAACAACCGGGCAAATTGCCCCTCATTGGCGTGCTGGTGTCTTCATCGCCCCCGCATCCGTTCGCTGATGCTTTCTGGCGCGGTTTGCACGCCCTTGGCTACTCGGAGGGCCAGAACATCAAGGTCGAGTTCCGCTATACCGAGGGGCGAAGCGACCGTGCTGAGGAGTTCGCCGAAGAATTCGTGCGGGTCGGTGTCAATGTCATCGTCGCCCATTATGCCATAGGGACTGCTGCCGCCATGGCAGCCACGCGAACGATCCCGATTGTCATGGTTCATGGCGCGCCCTTGCAGTTGCGCACTATCAATAGCTTGGCCCGGCCCGGCGGAAACGTCACCGGTCTATCAGCAATGGATGCTGAGATCGGAGGAAAACGAGTACAACTGCTCCGCGAACTCATTCCAAACCTCAGCCGCATTGCAGTTCTCGCCACCACCCCGACCACGAGCCAATTTGGCCCACCGTTTGTAGAGGACCTGCGTTTAGCGGCTACGAGTGCAGGCCTCGGATTTGAACCAATACTGATCGGTGGCTCCAGTGAGTTCCGAAGCGCCTTTGCAGAAATGGGTAAGGCGAATGTGCAGGCAGTGGTCGTCCAAGCGTTCTTCGACCCGTATCGGGGGACCCTTATCGACCTCGCGTCCAAGTACCGGCTGCCGTACATGTCTGGCAACCGAGAGGTTACGGCAGCAGGAGGCTTGGTCTCTATGGCGGCCAACTGGTCACAGCTTTACGAGCGGGCTGCGTTCTATGTTGACAAAATTCTCAAGGGTGCAAAGCCTGGCGATCTACCCGTGGAACAGCCCACAAAATTCGATGTGACGCTCAATATGAAAACGGCACAAGCACTCGGCCTGACCATCTCGCCGACATTGCTTGCTCAAATAGACGAAGTGATCGAATAAGTGCGCCAGGCAAAGCTGGTGCGATCCAGCCGGTGAAAGATCCTATGCAGGCGTAGCGGACGAGGTGGTACCCGTGCGGTTCTCATCCACCATCAGCCGCATAGGAGAGACCAATGGAAGTCCGCCTGGAGAACACTGCGTCCGCCAC
>Ga0070712_100001452_pt1 | contig 14446 bp, 12 predicted proteins | sample LARL81metaG_FD_71396 | JGI IMG/M metagenome (GOLD analysis project Ga0070712, IMG submission 71396) | Corn, switchgrass and miscanthus rhizosphere microbial communities from Kellogg Biological Station, Michigan, USA - LAR L8-1 metaG | ecosystem: Host-associated > Plants > Roots > Rhizosphere ...
GCCGCAACCTCGGCCGCGTCGAGCGACTCCGCGTACGAGAGCTCCTCGTAGGGGTTGCCGATGCTGTAGCGCCAGCCGTAGGAGATCAGTTGGGTGAGGATCGCCCGCTCGGCGTCCTGCGCGGCCGGCTCCGGCACCTCGTAGCTCGCTCCCTGGTCGAGGCGCGACTGCCAGAACGTCGCGACGGTCTGCCGCGCCTGGTCGTAGGCGGTCTCGTTCGCGTGCAGGTAGCGCGCGTCCGAGGGCGCGTTCAGCCACTCCGCGTAGATCGTCTGCGTCTCGCCGCGCGGGACCCGGTAGCGGACGGTGCCGCCGGCGAACTCAGCCCCGTCGCTGACGATCAGCCGCGCGCGGCCCTTGAGCGCGAGGCGGTCGGGGGCGGAGTGCGTGAGGAGCCGCCACGGCACGAGCCGCACCGTTGCGCCCCGCGAGGCACGGGTCGCGTCGACGTCGAGGCGCACGAAGCTGATGATCGACCGCGCGCCGTACACCTTTCCGTAGGCGCGGCCGACGAACGATTCCTGCCGGTAGCGCACGCCGCCGGCGTCCGTGTAGGACGTCTCGAGGATCGGCAGGTAACCCTCGGCGAGCCGAGCAGGTCGGAGCCGCGCAGCGCACGACCCGTAGCGCTCCTTCCCGGAGCCGACGTAGATCGAGAGCGACGGGCCGCCGACGCGGCGGGTGACGATCTCGCTCCCGTCGGCGACGTGCAGCGCGTAGACCGTCGACCCGTACGAGCTGAAGGGATACGACAGCGGCAGGTAGTAGGCGCCGGTTGTCGTGAGCGGCCGGCCCTCCCACTCCACGGCCTCGTTGAGCGGAGCCAGGAACCGGCCCGCGGCCGCCAGGCTCGGCCCGCCGTGGGCGCGAAGGAGCGCCGAGCCCCACAGGTCGGAGTTCGACGCGACCGCCTGCTGGACCGAGGACGTGTACCCGGGCGAGGCCAGGCGCGGGCCGCAACCTGCGTTGCTCGAGCGCGCGCGGGCCGCGCTCGCCGCGAATGCAAGCAGCGCAACCGCTGCCGCGAGATATACCCAGCGCCCCCTCATCCGGTCTGCAGCAGTATCTCCACCTCGCGGCTTCTCCGTTCCGCGCGGGCGCCGCGGAAGAAGTCTGCAGCTGCCGCAGCCTCGCGGGCTGCCTCTTCTTGCCGGCCGGCAAGGCTGAGCTGCCGGGCGAGCAGCAGGCGGGCTTCGGCCTCGTAGCTCTTTGCGCCGGTGGCGGCCAGCAGCTCCGCCGCAGTCGCATTGTCTCCGCGACAGACCGCTTCGGCAGCTGCGCCCCACCTCGTTGCGCGGACGGGGTCGTCGAGCTGTGCGAACTCGTCCTCGCGCCCGAGCAGGACGAGCGCAAATGCGAGGTCGACCAGCGCGGTCGAGACGAAGGTGATGCCGAGCGCCTCGTCGACGAGCCCGGCGGCCTCCTCCCGTCGGCCCGCCCTGAGGAGGAGCAACGCGTTCGAGGCCAGCGCCGGAAAGAGCTGTTGCGGGTCCTGAACGAGGCGCGCGAACTCGAGGGAGGTCTCGGCTTCGGCCAGGCCGGCGGCGGTGTCGCCGCGCTCCGCCAGGATCGTCCCGCGCACCATCCAGGCCGGGCCCGACATGTAGTGCTTGCGGTCTCCCAGACTCTCGAAGAACGAGTCGGTTCCCGCGAGCGCTGCGTCCCAGTTCCCTTGCAGGTAGGCGAAATACGCGCCTTCGACCAGGAACCAGCTGAAATGAAAACGCTCGCCGAACTGCTTCGTCACGCGGAGCCCGTCGGCGGCGACCGCGGCCGCGCGCTCGATTTGCGCGTGGTCGGCAAGCAGCGACTGGAGGTTCTTGTAGCCACGGATCACGGTCTCGACCGCGTTCAGCCGGATCGCAAGCTCGAGCCCCTCCTCGATCGTCTCGATTCCGCCGGGATCACCGGAGATCGCGCGGGTTGTTCCGAAGGTGATCAGCGCGTTGGCGCGCTGCCCGTCGGCGCCGACCTCCTCGGCGAGCTGCAGCTCGTCGGTGGCGAACTCGCTCGCCCGGTCGAGGTCGAGCGAGAGCATCCACTGCACCGCGAGCTCCCCGGAGACCTTTGCCTTCAGCTCTGACGGCGGCCGCTCGGCGAGCAGCTCGCGCGCTGCTTCGATCGTCGTGATCGAGTCGCCGGTTGCTCCGACGTTCCAGACGTACCAGGCCTTGCCGAGCAGGCATTCCGCCGCGCCCTCCGGGTCTCCGTCCGCGAGCAGCGCCGCCACCGCCTCGTCGAGCTCCGCGCGGGTGTCGATCCCCTGTCGAGCCGCGACCACGCCGTAGCGTCCGAGGAGGCTCGGCCGCCGAGCATCGTCCGGCCCGACCAGCTCGAGAGCCTGCCTGTAGAGGACGAGGGCGCTTTCGCTCGAGCCGAGGCTGCGTGCCCGATCCCCCGCGTCCGCGAGCGCCTCGGACGCGCGGGCCGCAAGCTCCGCGTCGTGCCGCCCGGCCGCGCGTGTCAGCTCGAGTGCCTGCAGCCAGTGGTGCGCCGCGAGCTGCGCGTGGTCGCCGCCGCGCTCCTGCGTCAGCCGCTCGATCCACTCGGCGGCGGCGCGGTGCTTGCGACCGCGCTGCAGACGCGGAATCTGTGAGTAGGCGACGTCTCGGACGAGGACGTGCGCGAACGCGTACTCCTGCTCGCCCCCGACCGAGCTCTGACGCTGACGGCGGACGAAGCCCTTGCGCTCGAGCACATGCAGCCGGCCCTCGAACGCCGCCCGGTCTCCATCACCGAGCGCTCCGACCCAGAAGACCTTGCCGACGACGGCGGCGTCCTGCAGGAGCTTCTTCTCCTCCTCGACGAGGCCGTCGAGGCGCGCCGCGATGATTCCCTGCAGCGTCTCGGGCAACGGCAGCTCGGACGTGTCGGCAAACGTCCAGCCCGCCTCGCCGCGGACGAGCAGGCCGCGGTCGACGAGCATGCGGACGTACTGCTCGGCGTAGAGCGGATTGCCGGCCGCCTGCTCCAACAGGAGGTGCTGCAACTCCGCCGGCAAGAGCGGCTGGTCGAGCAGCGCCGCGACGAGTCGCGCCGCGGCGTCGTCGGCGAGCGGCGTCAGCGCGAGCGTGGTCGCGTTCAGCTTCCCGCCGCCCCAGCTCGGCCGCCGCTCGATCAGCTCCGGCCGCGCCGTGCAGACGACCAGCAACGGGACGCCGCTCGCCCAGTCGACGAGATGATCGACGAAGTCGAGCAGGCTCTCGTCCGCCCAGTGCAAGTCTTCGAAGACGAGCACCAGCGGCCGCTCCAGGGCCAGCCCTTCGAAGAGCCGACGCCAGGCCGCGAATGCCTCCGCCGGATCGGACGTCACGCCGCTGCGAAGCCCGACCAGAGGACGGATATGCCCGACGACCCAGTCGCGCTCCCCCTCACCAACCAGCTGGGCGACCGCGCCGGCGAGCTTCGCCTCGGCGTCGGTCACGCTGTCGGTCTCCAGCAACCCCACCTGGGCCTTGATCATCTCGCCGAGAGCCCAGAGCGCCACCCCGTCCCCGTAGGGCAGGCAACGACCCTGACGCCAGGTGATCAGGTCGGGGTCTGCGTCAACGATCCGAAAGAGCTCCCACAGCAGCCTGCTCTTGCCGATCCCCGGGATGCCGATCAGCGTCACCAGCTGCGGCGCATGCTCTGCACGCGCACGGGCGAGCGCCTGCTCGAGCAGCCGCAGCTCCGTTTCCCGGCCGACGAGCGGCGTCCGCACGTCCTCGAACAGATCGACGCCGAAACGGGTGCGGAGACCGGTGACCTCCCAGGCGCGGACGGGCTCGCTCTTCCCCTTTGCGACAACCGGCCCGACCGGCTCGACGTCGACGACTCCCTCGGTCGCCCGACGCGTCGTCTCGTCGATCAGGATCCCGTTCTCCGGTGCGGCGGACTGCAGCCGGGCGGCCGTGTTGACGACATCGCCCGCCGCCATCCCCTCCCCCTCGCTCGGGCGAGCGCCGATCGTCACCAGAGCCTCGCCGGTGGTGATCCCGGTTCGCACACGCAGGTTGCCTCCACCGTCGGTCTCCTCGTTGAGGGCCGCCACTGCCTCGCGGATCGCAACCGCGGCCCGGACGGCGCGTTCGGGATCGTCCTCGTGGGCGACGGGCGCACCGAAGAGCGCCATCACCGCATCGCCGATGAACTTCTCGACGGTGCCGCCGTGGCGCTCGAGCTCGTGCCGGAGCCGCGCGTGGTACGCCCCGAGCAGCGCACCGACATCCTCGGGGTCGAGCGACTCCGCCCGGCTCGTGAAGCCGACTAGATCCGCGAACAGCACCGTCACGACCTTCCGCTCCTGGCGGGCGGCCGCGCCCTCGCGGAACTCGGCGCCGCAGGCGAGACAGAACCGCGCGACGTCGGGATTCTCCTGGCCGCAACGCGCGCAGGTTTGCATCCGGCAAGCGTAGTTCGGCTCAGTCCGCGTCTGCGAAAGCGGCGTACGCGCGGATGAGCGTCTCGACCAGGTCGCCGTCGGTCGTCGCGATGCCGCTCGCGCCGAAGCGCTTCGGCGCCGACTCCGGCGGCCGGCGGGCGGGCGGCGGGAGCTCGGGCAGCGGGCCGCCGCGCCAGGCGTCTCCCTGTTCGACGGCATCGGCGCGGTAGCCCCGCCAGCGGAGGAGCGTGGCGGGCTCGCGCTCGATCGCCGCGGCGACGGCACGGGCCACCGCCGCGACGTCGTCGTCCCGCCCGACCCTGACGATCTGCCGCGGGACGAGCGGCTCCTCCCAGGTGTGGTCGAGCAACTGCGCGAGCTGCTCCGTCTGGCGGTCGGTCGTGACCGAGCTCTCGATCGCGGCCCAGATGCCCGACGAGATCGGGGCGGCGGAGAGAGTGACCGGACGGCCGTCGACCTCTGCCGAGATGAGCGACGGGTCGATCTGCAGCTTCGCTACAGAAGTGGTGTCACGCACCTGCGGTGCCTGAGACCCGAGCGCGTCGAGGAAGGCCTTCGCCCAGGGCCCCACGCCTACGCGGCCGCCTGCTCGTACTCGTCGGGAGCGAGCGCGACCGCCGCGCGGATCGCACCCAGGTCGAGCTCGCCGAGCCAGTCGTCGCTCGTGCCCGCCATGACCTTCTCGACGAGCTCGCGCTTCGCCTCGAGCAGAAGGTCGATCCGCTCCTCGAGCGTGCCGACGCAGATCAACGAGTGGACGAAGACCGGCTTGCGCTGGCCGAGGCGGTGCGCGCGGTCGGTCGCCTGCTGCTCGACGGCGGGATTCCACCAGCGGTCGAAGTGGAAGACGTGGTTCGCCGCCGGCAGGTTGAGCCCGCGGCCGCCGGCCCGCAGCGACACGACGAGCACCGACGGGCCGCCCTCCTCGGACGCGAACTCCTCGAGCAGGTGCTCCCGCTGCGCGGCGTTCAGCGAGCCGTGGAAGAAGTCGACCCGCTTCCCGAGCCGCTCGGCGAGGTGCGAGGTCAGCCGGTCGAAGCTCGTGTACTGCGTGAAGACGAGCGCCTTGTCGCCCGAGGGAACGCCCTGCAGCAGCTCGACCAGCCGCTCGAGCTTGCCGGAGCGGCCTTCGATCGCCCCGCCCTGATGGAGGACCATCTCCGGGTGGTTGCAGACCTGCTTGAGCTGGCCGAGCATCGCGAGCACCGCGCCGCGCCGGCCAAAGCGGTCCTCGTGCGCCTCGACGCGCGGCAGCCACGAGTCGACGACCTGGCGGTAGAGGACGGCCTGCTCTGCCGTGAGCCGGCAGTAGTCCTTTCGCGTGGTGATCGGCGGCAGGTCGAGCTCGACCTCGGGGTCGTCCTTCGCGCGCCGGAGGATGAACGGCCGGACGATCCCGCGAAGCCGCTCGAGCGCCTCGGGGTCGTCGTCGAGCTGGATCGGCTCGACGAAGGCGCGGTGGAACCACTCGCGCGACCCGAGCAGCCCGGGGTTGAGCAGGTCCATGATCGCCCACAGCTCGCCGAGGTGGTTCTCGATCGGCGTGCCGGTCATCGCGACCCGGCGCCGTGCCGGAACGAGCCGGAGCGAGCGTGCGCGGCGGGTCTGTGGGTTCTTCACGTCCTGCGCCTCGTCGAGCAGGAGACGGTCCCAGTCGACGAGCTGCAGCGTCTCGACGTCGCGAGTCGCGATGTCGTAAGAGGTCACGACGACGTCCGTCTCGCGGGCGCGCTGCGCGAACTCGCTCCCCGCGAGGCGGTCGGCACCGTGATGGAGGTGCACGCGGAGCCCGGGGGCGAAGCGCTCGACCTCGTGCAGCCACTGGCGCGCAACACTCATCGGGCAGACGACCAGCGTCGGCCCGAGCGCGTCCCGGCCGAACTGCTCGCGCTCCGAGACGATCATCGCGATCGCTTGCACCGTCTTCCCGAGGCCCATGTCGTCGGCCAGCACGCAGCCGATGCCGAGGTCGCCGAGCAGCCGCAGCCAGCCGTGCCCCGATTCCTGGAAGGTGTACAGAGCGAACTCCATCCCCGGCGGCGTGGGCAGCGGCTTGAACTTCGCCTCGCCGTCGAGCATCCCCGCGAGGCGCTCGTCGAGCGACACCGCGCCCAGCTCGAGCCCGTACTCGTCGCTCGCGAGCCCGGACGCGGCGCGCACGAGCTCGACGAGGTCGCCCCCGCGCCGCCGCGCCTCGAGGAAGCGGAGTGCCTGCTGGACGTCCTCGTGGCGCAGCGCCTGCCAGCGGCCCTCCGCCTGGACGACCGGATTCCGCTCGGCGGCGAGCCGGCGGAGCTCGCCCTCGTCGAGGCCGAGCTCACCGATGCGGAGCTGCCAATCGAAGCTCGCGAAGAAGCCGCTCGCGGCGCGCGCGGTGAGGTCGGCGCGGATGCGCGCCGGTCGCGCCGTCCAGGCAGTCGGCAGGACGACGGGGACCTCGAGCTCGGGCATGACGCGCCGCAGGAAGTACGAGGCGTCTTCGGCGTCGAGAGCGACCTCGCGCGGCTGCTCCGCGTCGAACGCGAACCCGTGCTCGGCAAGGCGCGGGCGCAAGACCTCGAAGGCGTCGGCGAGGTCGCGGTACGGGTCGGCGTCGCGCAGGAAGCGGAAGGCATCGGCGCCCGCGTCCCACAGCAGCGACGCCGGGAGCGCGACGGTCGCGTCGTCGGACGCGTGCAGCCACAGCTCGAGCACGAGCGCCCCGCCCCGCTCGACGAGGTGCAGCCCGACATCCCAGGGCGCCCGGACCAGATGCGCAAGCCCGTCGTCGACCCAGCGCGTGACCCTGGTCTCGAGCGTCCGGTACCCCGGCCCGTGCGGCAGGTCGGGCAGGGGCGAGGTCAGCCCGTGCAGGAACGCCTCGACCGCCCGGTTGCGCCCGAAGGGACGCGGGGATCCGAGTGAGACGCCGGCCGCGACGAGCCGATCGCGCGCGATGCGGTCGACGAGCCGCGGATAGAGGTCGTTGACGACGGCGAAGCGGTCACCGTGGAAGTAGTCGGCGACGACCGGCGGTGCGGCGGCCGCGGTCGCGGTCAGCGTCGCTTCGATCTCGGTCTCGAGCGTGGCGCCCCAGAAGGCGAAGTACTCGCCACCGATCTCCGCGAGCTGCGGGAAGACGAGCCCCTCCGACACGGCCCGGTGAGCGAGCTCGCGGACGTGCAGGAGCGCGCGCGCAGAGTCGGCGAGCGGCTCCTGCGGCTCCCACGCGACAAGCTCCGCGAGGGTGAGGAACCGGCCGCGGTAGGTCTCGTCGAGAACGTCCAGCTCGTCGTCTCCGTCCACCGAGCCGTCGCGGGAGAACGCGAAGGCGAGGGCGTCGGGATGCCAGACCAGCTCGAGCACGGCCAACCATCGTAGGCACGGCGAGCGAGGTTCGGCGGAAAACCGACCGAGTGTCACTCGAACGAGTGACCAGGGACGGCCTCGCGGTGCCGTTTCGGGTCCTGTGCGCAGTCTGTTCCTGGCATGGGTCCTTGCCCTCGCCTGCGCCTCGGCCGCGGTCGCGAAGCCGACAGTTCGTCCCGGCGTCACGTTCTTCGCTGCAACGCCGCGCGCGAGCGCGCCGGTCGTGCTCCGCGACCGGCCCGGTGGGCACGCGCTGGCGTCACTCGGCTCGCGGACCCAGTTCGGCTCACCGGAGACCGTGGGCGTGGCCGTTCAGCGCGGGAACTGGGTCGGCGTGATCACGACGAACCTCCCGAACGGCGTCCTCGGCTGGGTGCCGCGCAAAGAGCTCGCGCTGACGCCGGTCGCCTGGGCGATCAACGTCTCGCTGTCACGGCACCTCCTCGTCCTCCGTCACGGCGGCAAGGTCGTCCACACCGCGCGCATCGCGATCGGCGCCCGCTCCTCGCCGACTCCGACCGGCCGGTACGTGATCACCGACCACATCGATCCGGGTGCGCAGCGCGGCACCTACGGGTGCTGCATCCTCGCCCTCTCCGGGCACCAGCCACACCCGCCGGCGGGCTGGAGCCGGAACCAGGACTGGCGCCTCGCGATCCACGGCGGCGGCGGGATCGGCTCGGACGTCTCGGCCGGCTGCTTGCACGCAGACGAGAACACGCTGCGCCTCCTGATGCGGCTCACGCCTCTCGGCACGCCGGTCACGATCGCCCGCTGAGCGGCGGCGCTCGGTTGTCAGTCGGGTAGCTCGGTAAGCAGTCCTTTCTCGTCGAGGACGTCCCACGCGAGCTGAAACGCGTGGTGATGGATGATCGCCTGGCCGATCCACGAGTCGGCGCCGTGGGCGTTCAGGTCCTCGTGCGCCTCGAGCACCTGGGTCGCCTGGTCGAGGTACCGCTCGTGCACCGCGGTGAGCGCCTCGTCACAGTCGAGCGCAAGCTCGCCCCAGGCGTCCGCGACCACCTCGCCGGCGAGCCGCTCCGCCTCCATCAGGTCGTGCCAGTGGCTGCCGGGGACGAACCTCGCACTGAGCGCCCGGTGGAGCCGCTCCTCGTCGAGCGAGACGTGCTGGGCGACGTCGGAGACGATCCGCTGTGCGTCGTCGGGCGGCCGCATCGGCTCGTCGTGGCTCATGCCACCGATGGAACCAGCGCGAACACCGGCTGTCATCGGACGTTTCGGACAGGTGGCACGAGAAGTTGCAGTCTCGGCACAAATCGCCCGGGGCGGGCTTTCAGTCTCAGCGCTCGATCTGGCTGCCACCGACCAGCGCGTCGCGCCCGTCGGGGTAGCGGACCCACGCCTTGTGCGTGCCGTCGTAGTCGGGGCCGAAGAGGATCAGCGTCGCCTCCTGGCCGCGGACGCGGCACGGCTCGTCGCCCTCGGGATCCACCCCGCGCCAGATGCGGATGAACGGGTTCTGCTCCCACTCCTCGCCGATCGTCGACGGCAGCGTGTGACCAGGGTGGATCCGCGTCTCATGCGGCAGCGACATGAGCTTGTTCATGATCGAGTCGACCTGGTTCGCGTACCCATCGGGACCGCCGTTGCCTGTTCCGCCGACCGTCCCCTTGAAGAGGCAGTCGCCGGTGAAGCAGTCCGTCTCGTCGACGAGCAGCGCGTAGTGCTCGCGCGCATGTCCCGGCGTGGGAATCGCGCGGATCTCGAGCGTGCCCGACCGGATCGGCCCGGAGAACGACGTGACCACGGGCACGCCCCAGCGCTCCGGGTTCACGACGTGATCCCCGTCGCCGTGGGTGATGAGGACGTGCGTCAGCTCGATGCCGCGCTCGTCGATGATCTGCGCGAGCGGGTCTTCGACGCCGTTCGAGTCGACGATGAACCCATGCGTGCCGTCGGAGACGAGGTACGCATTCGACGTCCACGACGGGTGCTCGACGCGCTCGACGAGCATCAGAGCTCGAGCACGCTCCTGATCCCGTCCTGCTCCTCCATCAGCTCGAACCCGCGGTTCACGTCCTCGAGCCTCAGGCGGTGCGAGATGAACGACTCCGCGTCGATGTCGCCGGCGAGCCACCGCTCGACGAGCATCGGCACGCCGTCTCGTCCCTTCACGCCGCCGAACGACGAGCCGGCGACGCGGCGGCCGGTGATCAGGTACCTCGGGACGATGTCGAGCGTCTCGCCCTTGCCGGCGACGCCGGCGACGGTGCAGAGCCCCCACCCCATTCGTGCCGACTCTACGGCCTGGCGCATGACATCGACATTGCCCGTCGCCTCGAAGGTGTAATCCGCGCCGAAGCCGCCCGTCGACTCGACGATGCGCTCGACCGTGTCCGGGCCGCCGACCATCGTCTCGGTCGCGCCGTGCTTCGTCGCGAGCGCTAGCCGCTGCTCCGACAGGTCGACGCACACGATTCGCTCCGCGCCCTGCAGCCGGCAGCCGATCACGGCGCCGAGGCCGACCATGCCGGCGCCGAAGACGACGCAGGTCGAGCCCGCCTCGACCCTCGCGGTGTTCATCGCAGCGCCGATTCCCGTGGAGAGACCGCACGCGAACAGCGCGGCTCCGTCGAGGGGCGCCTCCGGGTTCACCTTCGCAAGCGCGATCTCGGGCATGACCGTGTACTCCGCGAAGGTCGACGTGCCCATGAAGTGCCGGATCGGCTCGCCGTCCGACGAGAGCCGGGTCGTCCCATCCGGGAGAAAGCCCTTGTTCTGCTGCTCGCGAATCGCGAGGCAGAGGTTGGTGCGGTCGCTGCGGCAATGGACGCACTCGCGGCACTGCGGCGAGAAGAGCGTGACGACGTGGTCGCCCGGCGCAACCGACGAGACGCCGTCGCCGACGCGCTCCACCACGCCGGCGCCCTCGTGGCCGAGGACGGTCGGCGCGTAGCCGGAGGGGTCGGCGCCGGATGCCGTGTACAGGTCGGTGTGGCAGACGCCGCAGGCGACGAGCCGGACGAGCGCCTCGCCGGCCCTCGGCTCGGCGAGGTCCAGCTCGTGCACGCGAAGCGGCGACCCGAACTCCTCCAGGACAGCAGCCTTGATCCTCATCGCCGCGATCCTAGAGAAGACATGCCGCCCGGCGGCATGGGCATGCTGACACCGATGGCGACCGTCTTGCTCGTCGACGACGACCCGACGTATCGCCGCGCTCTCGGCGCGTTCCTCGATGCGTCGTACGACATCGACGTCGTCGGCGACACCGGCGACGGCCACGAGGCGATCGGCCTCGCCGAGCGGCTCCGTCCCGACGCGGTCGTGATCGACATCGCCATGCCGGGTATCAACGGCGTCGACGTGGCGGAGCAAATCCGGGGCCTCCTCCCCGAGGTGGCGATCGTGTTCGTCACGGGTATCGACGGCGGCGAGGAGCGCCACCGGGCGCAGGAGCTGGGCGTCGGCCAGCTCCTGACGAAGGGCGACCCGCTCCCGGTCGAGAATGCGCTCAGGACGCTGACGCGCCGCCCGCGCCCCTGACGCGGTACGGCGTTCCGGCCGTCGCCGTGGCGACGACGCCGCCGACGCCCGGCGCCCGCGCCACGAGCACCGTCCCCGCGAGCGCGACCACGAGCCCGGCCGCGAGCAGCGCTCCGTCCAGCGACGCGCTATCCCAACGCTCCCTCAAGAACAGCGGCTCGAGCGCGATCGGCAGGAAGGTCTGGACGGCGGTGGTGACCGGAACGACAATCGTCGCCGCGGCGCGCTGGAACGCGGTCATCCCTGTGATGGTCGCGGCGACGCCGACCGCCGTTGCGACGGCGAGCCACGCCGCCGCGTTGAGGTAGTGGCCGATGCCCACGTCGTCGCTGAGGAGCTTCGTCGCGATGTTGGTGGCGGCGAAGCCCGCACCGGAGGCCACCATCGTCACCATCGCCGTGTCGAGGCGGGTGCGGCGAATCGCGAACGGGACGAGCGACACGGCGACGAGCGCGCCGACGACGACCAGCACGGCGGCGCCCGATCGATGGGTTTCGGCATGGCCCGGCGCACCGCCGGCCACGAGCGCAACACCGCCGATGATCGCGACCACCCCGACCCACTCGAGTGGATAGACGCGCTCGCCGAGGGTGCGCACGCCGACCGCGAGCACGAGCAACAGGCCGACGACGAGCGCGGGTTGGACGATGACGAACGGCGCGAGCGAGAGAGCCAGTACCTGGGGCGCGACGCCGGCGGCGCCGAGGAGCCACCCGAGCATCCACCGCCGGCGGCGGAGCAGCACGAAAACGAGCTTCAGCCGGAGGCTGAGCGAGGGCGGCTCGGTCCGAGCCTCCAGCGCCTGCAGGACGAGCCCCAGGTTGAACATCAGCGACGCGAGAACGGCCGCGGCGAGCCCGAAGACGAGCAGCATCGAGACGCCTCTTCCCGCTCAGCCCGAAATGCGATCGTTCACGCCCGTGAGCGAGGCCCGCGACCCGAGGCGCAGCCGCACGATCATCCGCCTGATCGCCGCGGAACGATTCCTCCGCGGCATCGTGCTCGTCGTCGCGGGGATCTACCTCGTCACGCACTCCGGCAGCGACCTCGGCCGCGTCGCCGACCGCGCCATGCGCGCGCTCGAGCTCGACCCGCGACGCCACTTCCTGCACAAGCTGATCGTGAAACTGCACCACCTGCATGCGGGCACGGTGCTGATCACCGGGATCGCGGCGATCGGCTACGGCGTGCTCGAGACGGTCGAGGGAGCCGGCCTGTGGCTCGACCAGCTCTGGGCCGAGTACCTCACGGTGATCGCCACGTCGCTGCTGCTCCCGTTCGAGATCTACGAGCTGATCCGCAAGCCCTCGATCTGGAAGGCGGGCGGAATCCTCGTCAACCTCCTGATCGTCGGGTACCTGGCGTGGCGGCTCCGGAAGCGCCTCGCCGCCGACTGATGCCCCGGAGCTACCGTGAATGCGTTGCGCTACGCGTTCGTGTCCAACCCGCCGCCGGAGAGCGAGGACGAGCCGCTCGACGCCTACTCGCGCGCGGTGATGCACGTCGTGGAACGGCTCTCGCCGTCGGTCGCCAACCTCCGCATCTCGCGCCGGCTGCGAGGCGGTGCACGCGCCGACGGGGGCGGGAGCGGCGTCGTGATCACGAACGACGGCTTCATGCTGACCTCGGCGCATGTCGTCGCCGGGACCGGCGGTCGCGGTCACGCCTCGTTCGCCGACGGCAACGAGGTGGAGTTCGAGCTGATCGGCGCCGACCCGCTCTCGGATCTCGCCGTGGTGCGCGGCCCGGGCGACCTCGTGCCCGCGACGCTCGGCGACGCCGAGCGCCTCCGCGTCGGCCAGCTGGTGGTCGCGATCGGCAACCCGCACGGCTTCGCCGGCTCCGTTACCGCGGGTGTCGTCTCGGCGCTCGGAAGGGCGCTGCCGACGCGCTCCGGCGGCACGGCGCGCCTGGTCGAGAACGTGATCCAGACGGACGCGGCGCTCAACCCCGGCAACTCGGGCGGCGCGCTGGCCGAGGCCCGCGGAACGGTCGTCGGCATCAACACCGCGGTCGCCGGCGTCGGGCTCGGGCTGGCGGTGCCGATCAACGCCGCGACGCGGCAGATCATCGGCGCCCTGATGACGGAAGGCCGCTTCCGTCGCGCTTACCTCGGGATCGCGCTCGGCGCCCGGCCGCTGCCGCCCCGGCTCGCGCGGGAGCTCGAGCAGACGGGGTGTATCGAGATCGTCGAGGTGGTCGGCGACGGCCCCGCGGCGACCGCCGGCCTTCGCGTCGGCGATCTGATCGTTGCCGTCGCCGGGACGGCGGTCGATGACGTCCCGAAGCTGCAGCGGCTCCTCACGTCCGACTACATCGAGGCGCCCGTCGCGGTCAAGGTCGCCCGTGAGGAACGGCTGCTGGAGCTGACGGTCGTCCCCGCCGAGCTCGCGTCCTGACCCGAGCTGGATGGGACCCGCGCGCCGGCTCGATGAGCCGTGCGGCCCATGCCGTGGCTTCCGATCGTGACGATGGTTGAGGCGTGATGCACTTGCTCTTCCTGGTCGGATCGCTCTTGCCCCTGACAGCGATGCTCACGGCGCTCTTCGCGGCCGTGTGGATTCGCCAAGCAGAACGGGAGCGCGAGGCACTCGCCCCGCGCTCCCACCAGCGTTAAGTCCTACCGCGCGCTCGCCGGCACCGCGGCCCGGTGCCGGCTGCGAACGGCATTCAGCGGCCGCGCCACGGCCTCGAGCGGCTTCCGCGCCGCCTCGACGCCGAGCAGGATCTCGACGACGCCGCCGATCGCCATGATCACGCCGCCGATCACGAACGCGTAGGTGACCTCGTTGACCGACTTGCTCTGCACGAGGGGGCCGAACGTCCACGGCGCCGCGATCGCGACCGCGGTGCCGCACGCGTAGAAGAGCGCGATCGCCATCGCCCGCGTCTCCATCGGGAAGATCTCGCTGACCGTCAGGTACGCCGCCGACGCGCCGGCCGAGGCGAAGAAGAAGCAGATCGCCCAGCAGATCGTCAGCGTCAGCGCCGACAGGTCACCCGCGTGGAACAGCCATGCGGTGACGAGCAGCACGGCCCCCGACAACAGGTACGTGGACGAGATCATCACCTTACGGCCGACCGAGTCGAACAGCGGCCCGAGGATCCACGGCCCGAGCAGGTTGCCGACCGCGAACGGGATGATGTACAGCGGCGCGTTTGCCGCCGATGCGTGGAAGAACGTCGTCAGGATCGCCACCATGCCGAACA
>Ga0070712_100001459_pt1 | contig 14415 bp, 16 predicted proteins | sample LARL81metaG_FD_71396 | JGI IMG/M metagenome (GOLD analysis project Ga0070712, IMG submission 71396) | Corn, switchgrass and miscanthus rhizosphere microbial communities from Kellogg Biological Station, Michigan, USA - LAR L8-1 metaG | ecosystem: Host-associated > Plants > Roots > Rhizosphere ...
GCCGACCAGCCCGATGGCCGCAACATCAACGATGGTTGTGGATCGACTCACATCGACCCGGTGCGCGAACGAATGACCACGGGCGACTATGACGTCGGGTTCGCGTTCGACGGCGACGGTGACCGAGTGCTCGCCGTCGACCGGTCGGGCGCGATCGTCGACGGCGACGAGCTGATCGCGCTGGCGGCGATCCACCTGCAGCGCCGCAACCGCCTTCCCGGCCAGGGCGTGGCCGTGACGGTCATGACCAACTACGGCTTCCACACAGCGATGGCTGCGGCTGGAATCCACGTCGCGACGACGCAGGTGGGGGACCGCTACGTGCTCGACGAACTGCGCCGCCGCGGTTGGGCCCTGGGAGGCGAACAGTCCGGTCACATCATCGATCTGGGCTTCGGCCCGTCGGGCGACGGGATCGCGAGCGCCCTGCTCACGCTCGAGGCGCTCGGGACCGGAGACCTCCACGCGCGGGGGGCGATGCAGAAGCTCCCTCAGCGCCTCGAGAACGTGCGCGCGCACGATCGCGCGTCACTTGACGCCGCGATGTCTCATGCTTCGGTGCAGTCGGCCGTTGCGCGCGAGGACGAGGCGCTGAGCGGCCGGGGGCGGGTTCTGGTTCGCGCTTCCGGGACCGAGCCGCTGATCAGGGTGATGGTCGAAGCGCCCAGCGCCGAGGAGACCGAGCAGGTCTGCGCAAGGCTCACCGACGCTGTTCGCCAGGTGATCGGGCCGGGTAAGGACGGGGCGTAGACTCGTTTTCTGTGCGCGCCGGCCCGCGACGCGCATCGTCCACAGGAGGTAACTATGAAGCTTGGGCTCACGCTGCTGCGCACGATCGTCGGCGCGCTGTTCTTCGGGCACGGAACTCAGAAGCTGTTCGGCTGGTTCGGCGGACACGGCATCGAGGGCACCGCGGGGTTCTTTGAGGGGATCGGCCTGCGGCCGGGCCGCAAGCACGCCACGGCTGCGGGCGCCGCCGAGGCCGGCGGCGGGGCGTTGCTGGCGCTCGGGTTCCTCACGCCCGCCGCGGCGGCATCGTTGATCGGCGTGATGTCGACGGCGATCCGCAAGGTCCATGCCAAGAACGGGCCCTGGGTCACAGACGGCGGCTACGAATACAACCTGGCGCTGATCGCGATCATGGTGACGCTTGCCGACGTGGGGCCCGGCGATCTGTCGCTCGACCACGCGCTTGGGATCGAGGTCAAGGGCCCGCTGGTGGCGCTTTTGGCGCTAGCTGCCGGTATCGGCGGCGCGGTGGTGCTGACCGGAGGGGGGTCGCAGGCCACCGAGCCGGTGGTGCCGCCGACCGACACTCCGCAGCCTGCGGAAGCCGCGGCGACCGTCTGACGTTCCTCTCACGGTTACCATCAATAGTTCGCTCTTCGGCAGGTTCGTCGGAGAACGTGGGCCGCCGGCGCGGTTCACCCACTGACCAGGAGGCACAGACTGTATGTGTGGAATCGTCGGCTACGTCGGTCCCCGTGAGGCTCGTCCACTGCTGCTCGCGGGCCTAGACCAACTCGAATACCGGGGATACGACAGCGCGGGTATCTCGGTGCTCAAGGGCGACACGATCGAAGCGGTGCGCGCCGTCGGAAACCTCAGCGCCTTGCGCGGGGCGATCTCGGCGGGCACCGATACAGGCGCCGTCGCGGTCGCAGAGCGCCCGCAGCCCGGCACCGGCATCGGCCACACGCGGTGGGCGACCCATGGCGGCGTCACCGAGGAGAACGCCCATCCGCATTTCGACACCTCCGACCGCATCCACATCGTCGTCAACGGGATCGTCGAGAACTACATCGAGCTCAAGCAGCGGCTGATCGACGAGGGGGCGATGTTCACGTCGGAGACCGACGCCGAGGTGATCGCCCATTTGGTAGCCGACCACTACGACGGCGATCTGGTCAAGGCCGTGCGCACGGCGTACGCCGAGCTTCGCGGCCACTACGCATTCGTCGCGATGAGCGCCGACGAGCCGGGCTTGCTGGTGGGAGCGCGCAACGAATGTCCGCTGATCATCGGCCGAGGCCAGGACGAGCAGTTCATCGCGTCCGCAATCCCCGCGTTCCTGCGCGAGACCCGGCACGTGCAATACATCGACAACGACGAGATCGTCGTCGTGCGGCCCGAGGGAGTGGAGTTCTTCTCCGCCGCCGGCCAGGCGCTGCCGCGCGACATCGTCGAGATCGACTGGGACGCCGAAACGGCCGAGAAGCAGGGCTACGAGACGTTCATGCTCAAGGAGATCCACGAGCAGGCCGACGCCGTCGCCGAGACGATCGGCGAGCGCGCCGCGCGCAACGACGGGATCGATCTGGGCGACCTCGGCACGATCGACGACGAGCTGCTGCGCAACGTCAGGCGCATCGTGATGGTGGCTTGCGGCACGTCCTATCACGCGGGTCTGATCGGTCGCTACGCGATCGAGGAGTGGTCGCGGGTCCCGGTCGACGTGGAGATCGCCTCTGAGTACCGCTACCGCAACCCGGTCGTTGGAGCCGGGGATCTGGTGATCGGCATCTCGCAGTCGGGCGAGACGGCCGACACGCTGGCGGCGATGCGCACCGCCCGTCAGCGCGGGGCGACGGTGCTGGCCCTGACAAACATCATGGGCTCGCAGGCCACGCGCGAGGCCGACGGCGTCCTCTACACCCGAGCCGGCCTTGAGATCGGCGTGGCCGCGACCAAGACGTTCGTCAGCCAGGTGGCGGCGTGCTATCTGCTGGCGCTGCGTCTAGCCGAGCTGCGGGGCACGCTGGAGCCAGACGTGCTCACCGAGACGATCACTGAGCTCAAGCACCTGCCGCATCTGATCGCACTGATGCTCGAGCACGGGATCGAGAACATCGAGCGGATCGCGCTCGCGCACCACAGGGCCGACTTCTTCCTGTATCTGGGTCGGCACGTCGGGCTGCCGGTGGCGCTCGAGGGCGCGCTGAAGCTCAAGGAGATCTCATACATCGCCACCGACGCCTACGCGGCAGGTGAGATGAAGCATGGACCGATCGCCCTGCTTGACCAGAACACGCCGGTCGTCGTCATCGCCACCGACTCGCCGGTCCTCGAGAAGATCATCTCCAACATCCAGGAGGTGCGCGCGCGCGGAGCCCAGGTGATCGCCGTGGCCACCGAGGGCGACCGCCGCCTGGAGGGTCACGCCGACGAAGTGATTGAGATCCCCGCGACCAACTGGATGCTGGCGCCCCTGCTTGCGGTGGTCCCGCTCCAACTGCTGGCGTACTACATCGCGCGAAAGCGCGAGCTTAGTGTCGACCAGCCGCGCAACCTCGCCAAGACGGTGACGGTGGAGTGAGCGCGGCGTCCGCGCCGGCACCCGGGATCGGGATAGACCTGCTCGAGATCGAGCGCCTCGAGCGGGCGCTCGAGCGCCGCCCGAAGTTGGCGCTACGCCTGTTCACCGATGCCGAGCGCGAGTACGCCGCCGGACGCGCGCGCCCGGGTCAGCATCTGGCCGCGCGGTTCTGTGCCAAGGAAGCAGTCGCCAAAGCACTTGGCATGCAGGCCTGGAGCTTTCGCGAGGTCGAGGTGCTCGGTCGCGACGGCCCGCCTGTGGTGCAGTTGCACGGCGCTGTGGCGGAGCGGGCACGCGCGCTCGGCGTGCGAGTCGAAGTGTCGCTGACCCACAGCCACCGCGACGCGGCTGCGGTCGCGATCGCGCAGTGAGCCTCCCGGACTGGCTCGAGCCGCTCCCCGGCGCCGCCGAGCAGCGCGGGCTCGACGAGTGGGCAATCGGCGAGCGCGGGATTCCCGGCCTGGAGCTGATGGAGCGCGCCGGGGAGGGGCTCACGAACCTGGTGTGCGAGCTCGCGCCGACCGGGACCGTTGCGGTCGTCTGCGGCAAGGGCAACAACGGCGGCGACGGCCTGGTCGTGGCACGGCTGCTCCGCGTGCTCGGACGCGACGTTAGGGTGTTGCTGCTCGCGGCGCCCGAAGAGCTCCGCGGCGACGCCAAGACCAACTGCGAGCGCCTTCCGGGCGTACCGCCGGAACGATTTCACCCCGCGGCTCTCGAAGGTGCCGACGCGATCGTCGACGCGATCCTCGGGACCGGCTTCTCCGGCGAGCCCCGTGATCCCGCCGTCACCGCGATCGCCGCGATCAACGCTGCGGGCGACGCCGGAGCGGCGGTGGTCGCGTGCGACGTGCCCAGCGGCGTTGACGGCTCAACCGGAGAAATCGCCGGCGAGGCGGTGCGCGCCGCCGCGACGGCGACGTTCCATGCGGCCAAGCCGGGTTTGTGGATCGCCCCTGGAAAGGGGCACGCCGGCGAGGTCAGGGTGATCGACATCGGGATCCCGCCTGGAGGGCCGCTGGAGGCCGACGTCGGCCTGATCGAGGACCGGGTGAGCGCCCTGATCCCGGTCCGCGGACGTGAGTCGACCAAGTTTGCCGCCGGCAGCGTGCTGGTGTGCGGCGGCTCGCTCGGCCTGACCGGAGCGCCGTCGATGGCGTCGGAGTCGGCGATGCGTGCCGGGGCGGGCTACGTCACCGCGCTCGTGCCCGCGTCGCTGAATCTCGTATTCGAGACGAGGCTGCTCGAGGCGATGTCGGTCCCGCTGCCCGACGTCGACGGGTCGCTCCTCGCCGTCGCGGCGGAGACGGTCCTCGGGCGCGTCGGACGCGCCGACGCGCTCGTGCTGGGCCCAGGCCTGGGGCGCGAGCCGGAGGCGCAGGGGCTCGCCAGAGACGTGGCAGCGGCCGCCGAGCTGCCGCTGCTGCTCGATGCCGACGGCCTCAACGCCCACGCCGGCAAGCTGTCGTCGCTGGCCCAGCGCCGCGCGCCGACGGTCCTGACCCCGCACGCGGGCGAGCTCGCGCGGCTGCTTGGGTCAGACAGCGAAGCGGTCGGCGCAAAGCGGTTGGACAGCGTCCGGCGAGCGGCGGATCAGTCGGGCGCGATCGTGATCCTGAAGGGCGACGACACGTTGGTGGCCGAGCCGTCCGGGCGGGTCGGCGTCAGCCGCGGAGGCGCCCCGGCGCTGGCGACGGCGGGCACCGGCGACGTGCTCTCGGGGGTCATCGGGGCGTACCTGGCGAAGGGCATGGATCCGTTCGCGGCGGCCTGCGCGGGAGTGCTCGTGCATGCCACCGCCGGGCGCGTGTGCGCGAGCGAGCTCGGCGCCGAGGGCGTGATCGCCTCCGACGTGATCGCGGCTCTGCCGCGCGCGCTGCGCCAAGCCCGGGGCGAGTAATACGCTGATCGCAATGCCGCTGCGCGCGACCGCCGCAGTCAACCTCGCGGCGATCGAGCGAAACGTCGCGACCCTCCGGCGCCGTCTCGCCGCCGGCGCGGAGCTGTGCGCCGTCGTCAAGGCCGACGGCTACGGCCACGGCGCTGCCCAGGCGGCGAGCGCGGCGCTCGTGGGCGGCGCCACGTCGCTCGCGGTCGCCACCGCCGACGAGGCCGGCGAGCTGCGCGCGGCCGGGATCGAGGTACCGCTGCTGGTGATGGGCGCCGTCAGCGCTGAGGAGCTCGAGGTGGCTGTGGCGGTCGACGCGGAGCTGGTCGCATGGGCTCCGGCGTTCGTCGAAGAGGTCCGTCTGCGCGCCCCCGGCTCGCGGCCGGTGCGACTGCACGTCAAGTTCGACACAGGCATGGGCCGCCTCGGCACCCGCGACGAGCGCCAGGCGCTGTTGGTAGCCGAGGCGGTTGCTGCGTCGTCGCCACAGCTCGAGTTGGCTGGCGCGATGACGCACTTCGCGACCGCCGACGACGACCCCGAGTTCATGGAGCGTCAGCTAAAGGCGTTCGAGCCATTCGCGGCTGAGCTGCGCCGGCGCTGGCCGGACATCGCCGTGCACGCTGCCAACAGCGCGGCGACATTGCGAGAGCCGCGCAGCCACATGACGCTGGTCAGGTGCGGGATCGCGATCTACGGTTGCGACCCGATGCACCAGGATCCCGACGCGTACAAGCTGGAGCCGGCGCTCGAGCTTCGCTCGTACGTGGCGGCCCTCAAGCGCGCGCAACAAGGCGACAGCGCCGGCTACGGCCGCCGGTTCATATCGCCGGGGGAGACCTGGATCGCGACCGTCCCGATCGGTTACGGCGACGGCATCCGCCGCGCGCTCACCAACAACTGCGACGTGCTGATCTCAGGGCGGTGATACCCACTCGTGGGGACGGTCAGCATGGACAACATCACCGTCGACCTCGGTCCCGATCCGGTCGCCCGCGAGGGCGAGCCGGCGACGCTCATCGGCCGTGACGGGGCGGAGCGCCAGACCGCCGAGGACCTGGCCCGACGGATCGGCACGATCAACTACGAGGTCCTGACCGGGATCTCGCGAAGGGTGCCAAGGGTGTACCACCGCGATGGAGAGCCGGCGTGATCGGCCCGCTCGAGGAGCTCTCGCGGCTGACAGACGACGGCTGGCTCGTCGGCGGCGCCGTCCGTGACAAGCTGCTCGGCCGGCCCACCGAGGACTTCGACGTCGCCGTCGCGGGCGACGCGCAACCACTCGCGCGCCGGCTCGCGCGTGCCACGAATGCGTATGCGTTCGAGCTGTCGGAGGGCTTCGGCGCCTGGCGGGTGACCGCCCGCGATCACACGTGGCAGATCGACGTGCTGCCGCTCCTCGGAGAGACGATCGAAGCCGATCTGCGCCAGCGCGACTTCACCGTCAATGCGATCGCGCAGCCGCTTGGGGGAGATGGCTTCGTCGATCCGCTGGGCGGCCTGGAGGACATTCGCCTACGGCGTCTGCGGATGGTGTCGCCGCAGGCGTTCGCCGCCGATCCGTTGCGGTCGCTGCGGCTGGCGCGGCTTGCGTGCGAGCTCGACTTCGAGGCTGAGTCCGGCACGGCGTCCGCCGCGCGGACGCACGCTCCGGCCCTCGCCGGCGTCGCCGCGGAGCGGATCTTTGCCGAGATCAAGCGGATCGTGATCGCCGAGCGGGCGCTCGACGGGCTGGCGCTGATGGACACGCTCGGAGTGACCGACGTGGTGCTGCCCGAGCTGATGCGGCTGCATGGAGTCGAGCAAAGCCGCTATCACCACCTCGACGTTCATCACCACACCCGGGCGGTTCTTGCCGAGACGATCGAGCTCGAGCGCGACCCGGAGCAATGGCTCGGAAAGCATGCGCGCGCTGTCGCGCTGCTGCTCGACGAGCCGCTGGCGAACGCGCTTACGCGCGGGCAGGCACTTCGCTTCGGAGCGCTGTTTCACGACGTGGCAAAGCCCCAGACGCGCAGCGTGACCTCGGAGGGCCGCGTCACGTTCATGGGCCACGACGCCGCCGGGGCTGAGATCGCGGCCGCGGCGCTGACGCGGTTGAAGGCCAGCGAGCGGCTGCGCGAGCACGTCGCCGCGCTCACCCGCCACCACCTCCGCCTCGGCTTCCTCGTTCATGAGATGCCGCTCAGCCGCCGCGCCGTGTATCGCTATCTGCACGCCTGCGAGCCCGTGGAGGTGGATGTGACGCTGCTCAGCGTCGCCGACCGGCTGGCCACGCGCGGGCGCGGCTCGGACGTGGCGATCGCACGGCATCTCGAGCTCGCGCGCGAGCTGCTGGGGGAGGCTCTGGCGTGGCGTGCCGACCGGCCTCGGCCTCCGGTCCGTGGCGACGAGCTCGCGCGCGCCGTGGGTCTCGCGCCAGGACCGCAGATCGGCCGCGTGCTGGCCGAGCTCGAGGAGGCGAGCTTCGCCGGCGAGATCGCGTCGCCGGATGAGGCGATCGAATGGGCGCGCGAGCTCCTTGCGGGACAGCCCGCGCAGGAACGGTAGGCTCCCGCGCGTGAGCGACCCAGACTGCATCTTCTGCAAGATCATCGCGGGCGAGCTGCCAAGCCAGACGGTCGACTCCGACGATCGAACAATTTCGTTCATGGACATCAGTCCGGCGACACGCGGACACGCGCTCGTGGTGCCTCGCAAGCACACTCGCGACCTGCTCGAAATCGACCACGACGACCTCGAGGCGACGATCGTGGCGGCTCAGCGGCTGGCGCGTCGCGTCAAGGAGCGCCTGGGCGCTGACGGCGTAAATCTCTTGAACTCCTGCGGTCAGGCGGCGTGGCAGACCGTGTTCCACTTCCACATCCACGTGATCCCGCGCTACGAGGACGACCCGCTGCAGTTGCCCTGGAAGCCGGCGCCCGGCGACTCAGACGAAATCGCCGCCGCCGCCGAGCAGCTCAGATGAACGCATTGGTCTAGCTGCTGACCGTCGCGCATCCGTGAGTTAGCGCGTCCTGTTATTTTTCTCGCCGGTCGGGGCCCTCGGGACCGCAGCCCGATGTGCCTGAATCGCAGCATAAGGGGAGTAAATGTCAACGGGAACCGTGAAGTGGTTCAGCGACGACAAGGGCTTTGGTTTCATAACGCCCGATGACGGCGGGCGAGATCTGTTCGTCCATTTCACCGGCATCAACGGCGACGGTTACCGGTCGCTTTCCGAGGGGTCGAAGGTGTCCTACGAGGAGGAGACCGGGCCCAAGGGCCCCAAGGCGGTCAACGTCAACAAGATCTAGTGGCACGGGCGAGCGCTCGGATCGAAGTCGGCGCACGGCTTCAAAACGGGCGCTCGCTGCCACGAGCGGGCGCCCTACTGCGCCTGCGGTAGTTTTCCTGCAGACGCAACTGCGGCGGCATTCTCGTGTTTCAATGCCGGAAATGAAACGAATTTGCTTGCTAGCAGTGGCCGTGGCCGCGCTCGGCGTCTTGTTCTCGCCGGCAGCGGCATCGGCCCAGGTAATCGAGCTCGGTGCGACCTCGACGCCGCTCGTGGCGCCGGCGTGCCCAGCGGGAGTCACGCCGGCCAACTGCAAGATCGTCCTGACGCAGGTGACCGCCCTGGAGACGATCCGCGACGGCGTCGCGTATCCGACGACCGTCAAGAAGCCGGGTTCGATCGTGGCATTCACGGTGGGGCTCTCCCGCCTCTCCAGCGATGCCGCGACCGCCCGAGCCGACATCCACTTCCTCGATCAGACCTACGGAGGCACCGCCAGGGCGTCGATCACGGTACTGCGGCCCAAGGGCGCCAAGAAGCTGCGCAATTGGACTGTGGTGGCTCAGAGCCCCGTTTTCCACCTGCAGCCCTACCTGGGCCAGGTCGTCCAGTTGACCCTGCCGGCACCGCTTCCGGTCGAGAAGGGAGACGTCATCGGGCTGACCACCCCGACGTGGGCTCCGGTGCTGTCGATCCAGCTTCCGTCGTCGAAGTTCGCATACCGGCAGGGCCGGGCGCGCAACTGCGGCAATCCCCCGGCCAGCAACCAGGCACAGGGCGTCAACAAGACGGCCTCGTACCAGTGCAATTACGCCGGCACGCGGGCTGAGTACAGCGCGACCGAAATCACCTCGCCGGTGTCCGTGAACCCGATCCACGGGCCGCGGCGCTAGCGGGCTCTCGCGGCGTCGGCTTGTGCTGGCGGCCTCGGCGCTAGCAGGCGCCCGGGTTCTGCTGGCAGAACGCTGACCCTAGGCCGGCGCCACCGCTGTTGGGCCCGCTGCTGGTCGCGGTGCCGCCGCCGGTGCCTCCCGTACCGCCAGTACCGCCGGTGCCCGCCGTGCCGCCACCCGTTCCCGCACCGCCGGTGGTGGGGGCACTAGGTGTCGAGGTCGCCGGGGTGGACGGAGCCGACGCTGAGGAGCTCGAGCCGCTCGACGATGACGACGAGCCGGTCGAGCTCGTCGTCGAGGTCGTGCCCGTCGTGTTGGTCGGCGTCGTGCTCGTGCTGTTCGAGGCCGGCGTCGCCGTGGACGTCGGCACGGTGAACGGCGGGACGTCGGATGTGTCGGCGGTCGTCGAGCCGCTGCCGCAGGCCACGAGGCCCACCGCCAGCGCCACCCCGCTCAGAAGGGCGACGGCGAACCTCCGGATGCTGGTGGGAGACACTTAGGAAGGGAGCGGATCCATTCGCCTGCCGCAAACCGGGCAGTCGTTGAGGTCCTTCTGGCAGAGCTGGTCGCACCAGTTACAGAAACGCAGGTTCTCTACCGCCCACGGGAGCTCCGAGGGCGTCGGAGCAAGCGGCAGGAGCTCTCCCACCACCTCGAGCTCCTCGCCGGTGTCCCGATCGACGTAGGCCTGCCCCGGCTCAGCCTCGATGATGACCTCACGGCCGCTCGACGGCGCCCGCATGCGATACCTCTGATGGATCCTCACGCGCGCCATGCTAGCAATGGGTAGGGACGGCGCAGCGGCCAGTCACCGGGTGACGGCGCCCTCGGTGACGAGGCATCGACGCCGTGCCCTTGGATAGAGTCCCGCCGCAACCGATGGTCCGCGCACGAGCACTTAAAGGCCCGCTGGCCCTGCTCCCGGCGACGCTGGTCGTCGTCGCCTTGGGTGGCTGCGGGGTCAAGCATCCGACGGCGGACCTGGCAAACGGCAAGGAGCTGTTCGTCAACAAGTGCTCCTCGTGCCATACGCTCGCCCACGCCAACGCGCAGGGCACCGTGGGGCCGAATCTCGACGATGCGTTCCGGCAGGATCGGGCTGACGGCGTCAAGGGCACGTCGATCCAGGGGTTGGTCGACTACTGGATCCGTTATCCCAACAAGCAGGGCGTGATGCCAGCGATGCTCGTCTCGGGCCAGGACGCCCAGGACGTCGCTGCCTACGTCGCCCACGTCGCGTCGATCCCCGGCGTGGACGGCGGTCAGCTCGCCGACATCGGACAGGTCAAGCAGAAGTCCGTGACCGAGCAGAACGGCAGCCTCCAGATCGACGCGGATCCCAACGGGCAGCTGAAGTTCCTTGCCTCGAGCGCCAGTGCGACCGCCGGCAAGATCACGATCAACATGAAGAACGCGTCGAGCGTTCCCCACGACATCGCGATCCGGGGCAGCGGCGTCAGCCAGGTCGGCAAGGTGGTCCAGAACGGCGGCACCTCAACTGTCAGCGAGACCCTCAAGCCGGGCACCTACACGTTCTATTGCTCGGTCGACGGCCACGAGGCCGCCGGCATGAAGGGGACGCTGACCGTCAAGTAGCCGGCGGCGCGCCCGCCGGGGCGCCGCCCGTGCCCTGCGGGACCGCCGCACGCGAGCGCACGCGCTCCCACAGCTCGGCCCCGCGTCCCGCTGCGACGGCTCGCGCCGCGCGCTGCTCGTCGAGCTCGACCCCCTGCGAGGCCGCGTAGTCCAGCAACGCCTGCCGCTCCTCGTTCTCCCTGGCTACCTTCAAGAACAGCCAGCAGAACAGGCCGATCGTCAGGAGGCTCTCCTCGACCATCATCACCCCTGCGGCACTGATCTGGTCGGCCATCGGGCTGATGTGCCAGTGCGCGTCGCCGGCGCGGTAGATCGGATAGAAGACCGACCCCGAGAAGATCATCGCGTTGGCCAGCACCGTCCCCGCCAGGCGCACGGCGACGATGTAGACCAGCCGGGCACCGTTGGTAAACCACGTAGGTTTGGGCAGGGGTCCCAGCAGTGCCATCCACATCGCCATCCCGAACCCCAAGAAGCAGGCGTGCTGCAGTGCGTGCACCGGGTCGTGGCGCAGGGCGGCCTGATAGAGCACCGGGAGGTGCCAGACGTAGAAGTTCACGACCCACGCCGTGAACGCGACCACGGGGTGCGTGAGGACCCGCAAGTGCCCCAGGTAGCGGTTGCGCAGCACGGGAGCGAGCAGCGGCCCGGTGAAGCCCAGCACGAGCAGCAGGGAGGCGATGTCCCCGATCAGCAGGTGCTCGGCCATGTGAGCGACGAGGAGCTGGTCGGCGAGCGTGTCGACGGGCGGGCTGAGCGCCACCGCGAGCACGATCAGGCCCGACGCGAAGCACGCCTGCCGCCACCCCGGAACGGCGCGGCGCTCCTTGGCCAGCACCCGCACGCGCGCCCGGTAGGGCAGCCACCACAGCAGCGCCAGAACCGGCAGCAGCACGCCGTCGGCGGGGCCGGCGGCGGCCAGAGGCGTCATCGGGTGCACGAGGGCAATGTTGTCACCCCGCCGTCGGCGGCGAAACGCACTACGTGATCGCTTTGATGACCACGACGACCACGACGATCGCGGCAATCACGATGACGGCCCACCGCAGCAGACGAAACGCGTCCGCCTCGCTTCTCAGCGGGTCAAACCCGCCCGGGCGACGACCGTCGGCCACGGTTACAAAATGTAGACCGTCGTGTAGACGATCACCCACATGATGTCGACGAAGTGCCAGTAGATCCCAGGCACTTCCATGCCCTGATGGTGCTCGGCCGAGTAGTGGCCGCGGAACGCGCGGATCGTGACCATCAGCAGCAGGCAAAGGCCGATGAACACGTGGGCGCCGTGCAAGCCCGTCAGCGAGTAGAACACGGTCCCTTGGGCGTGGTCGTGCGGGGCGAAGCCGATGTGGATGTACTCGTTGATCTGCACGGACAGGAACGTGAGGCCGAGCAGGAAGGTCGAGAGCATCCCCGCCCGCAGACCGAAGCGGTTGCCGTTCTTGACAGAGGTGAGCGCCCAGTGGATCGTCAGCGACGAGGACAGCAGGATCGCGGTGTTGATCCCCGCAACCGCCTCGGGCAGCTCGCTGCCGTGGGCCGGCCACGGGTTGTGGCTGACGATCCGGATGAAGAAGTACGCCGTGAAGAAGGCGCCGAAGATCATCACCTCGGACATGATGAAAAGCAGCATCCCGAGCGTCGGGGCCTCGACCCGCGAGGACCGGTGCGCGGGTGGCGGTCCGTGGTGCTCTGCGTGGGCGATCGATGCTGCTTCCAAAGGGTTCTCCTCCTATGCCGCCGCCGTGTCGGACGGGTCCTCCTGGACGACGTGCTCGACGGGCAGGTTCGTCGTGCGCCGGACGCGCTCGATCAGATCGGCGCGCAGCCATCCGGACTTGGTCTCCGGGAAGGTCGAGATCAGGATGTCGTCGACTCGGAAGTACTGCAGGGCGTTCATGATCGCCGTGTAGGGATCGGGGTCGCCGATCATCCCGGCTCCGTACAGGCCGGCCTGGTGCAAGCGGTCAAGGACGAGCTTCAGGCGGGTGCGGGCACGCCTGGTTGCCTGCCCGTCGCCGCCCTCCAACGGGATCACGACGATGAACAGGCGGCCGCGTTCCTTCTCCTCCTCGGCCTCCACCTTGGCCTTGAGCGCTTCGAGCAGCTCGTCGCCGCTGGCAGTGCGGTTGGCGACGGCGAGCGTGACGTGGAACGGCAGCCCCTCGGTGTCGGGGTCGGCGACGACGTGCTCGACCGGCAGCCCGGAGGCGTCGCGCACGCGGTCGACCAGATCGCGGCGCAGCCAGCCCGAGCGCGTCTCGGGATACGTGGAGATGATGATTTCGCTCGGCCGATAGGCGTGCACAGCGTCAATCGTCGCGGTGTATGGGTCCGGATCGCCGACCTCGCCGATCACCTGGATGTGCTCGGCTCGAATGAACTCGACCGCCAGGTCGACCCGCACCTGCGCCGCGTCGAACACGGCGTCGTCATAGACGACGAGGCCGCTGCGGGGGCGGTTCTGCGGGACGCAGATGACGAAGCGCACCTCGCCCTCCGCCGCCCGTGACCGCACCGCGTCTAACAGTGACCGGCCGCCGAGCGTCTCGTTGGCGACTACGAGGATGGTCTTCACGGATGGCTCGCTCGGCTAGTGGTCAGGGTCGGCTGGGTCGGCTGCACGTCACGTATGGCTTTGCTGGCTCGGCGGCGTATCGAAGCCGCCTCCGGCCGCAACCGGCTTGGCCTCCGCCGGCGGCTTGAAGATCCCGTGCACGGCGCCGGGGACCCCGTACTCGTACGGCCCACCGACGACCGTGGGGACGGCGTCGAAGTTGAAGATCGGCGGCGGCGAGGACACCTGCCATTCCAGCGTCAGGGCGCGCCAGGGGTTGGCGGCGGCGCGCGGGCCGCCGCGCCAGCTGGCGATGATGTTGTAGACGAAGATCAGCGTGCTGGCGCCGAGCACGAACGCCGAGAGCGAGATGAACAGGTTCCAGGCGGCGAACTTGTCGGCGTACTCGGCGACGCGGCGGGGCATTCCCTGGATGCCGATCAGGTGCATCGGGGCGAACGTCAGGTTGAAGAAGATGAACGTCACCCAGAAGTGGAGCTTGCCCAGGCGGTCGTCGAACATCCGCCCGGTCATCTTCGGGAACCAGTAGTAGACGCCGGCGAAGATCGTGAACAGCGATCCGCCGAACAGCACGTAGTGGATGTGGGCGACGATGAAGTACGTCTGGCTGACGTGGATGTCGAACGGGATCATCGCCAGCATCACGCCGCTGATGCCGCCCAGCGTGAACATCGTCAAGAAGCCCAGCGCGAACAGCATCGGCGTGTCGAGGTGCAGCACCCCGCGCCATAGCGTCGCCAGCCACGAGAAGATCTTGATCCCTGTTGGGATCGCGATGATCGCCGTGGTGATCATCATCGGGATCCGGATCCACGGCTGCATGCCCGACACGAACATGTGGTGAGCCCAGACGGTGAAGCCGAGCAC
>Ga0070712_100001463_pt1 | contig 14404 bp, 13 predicted proteins | sample LARL81metaG_FD_71396 | JGI IMG/M metagenome (GOLD analysis project Ga0070712, IMG submission 71396) | Corn, switchgrass and miscanthus rhizosphere microbial communities from Kellogg Biological Station, Michigan, USA - LAR L8-1 metaG | ecosystem: Host-associated > Plants > Roots > Rhizosphere ...
TGATTTTCCAGCGCTTCCGGCAGGCGCCGTCTGCACATCCTTGAGGCAAATGACGCACCGGCGACAGCCAAATGTGATCGACCGTGCCGAACATTTGCGACGGGCAGTCATTATGGTTGGCGGACTGTGACTGGTGAACAGGACATGAAATATGCCAATGCGCGGAGTTCCGGTGGTGATATCTGCACTCGCGATTCTTGCAGGAATACTTGGAGGCCTGGATAGTGCGACGCTCGCGCAGTCTGGTGTACGGGAGGGCAAGGACGCGTTCGGCAACTGGCAGTCCGACAAACCCGGCACCGTCCGCCTGATCAGGCCGCAGGACCTGCCCGGGCCGGGAGCGACGCGGTCAGCGGCGAATATGTCGCGTATCGTGCCAAGGCCATCAGGCGTCACGCCACAGGTTCCCGCGGGGTTCAAGGCCGAATTGTTCGCGGAGGGATTGAGCGGGCCGCGCATCGTCCGCGTCGCGCCGAATGGCGACATCTTCGTCGCGGAGACTCGTGCCGGGCGAGTCAGGGTGTTTCGTGCCGCCAACGGTGCGGCGAGTCCCTCGGTGAACGAGGTGTATGCGTCCGGCCTGCATCAGCCGTTCGGCATCGCCTTCTTTCCGAATGGCGACAATCCGCAATGGATCTATATCGCCAACACCGACAGCGTCGTGCGCTTTCCCTATCATTCAGGAGACTTGAAAGCGCCGGGAAAGCCTGAGACCATCGTCGCGGACCTGCCGCATGGATACGCACATTCGACCCGTGACATCGTGTTCACGCCGGATGACAAGCGGATGCTGGTCTCGGTCGGCTCGGCCAGCAATGCCGGCGAGGACATGGGCAATCCACCGGGCGGGCTGGAGGCATGGGCCAGCGAGCAGCCGCTCGGAGCGGCTTGGGGCTCCGAGGCTGAGCGCGCGGCGGTGCTTGTCTTCGATCCCGACGGCAAGAACCGGAAAATATTCGCCACCGGCATCCGCAACTGTGTCGGCCTTGCGATCCAACCGCAAAGCGGCGCACCCTGGTGCTCGACCAATGAGCGCGACGGCCTCGGCGACGACCTCGTGCCCGACTATGTGACGAGCGTGCGCGAAAACGCCTTCTATGGCTGGCCGTGGTTCTACATCGGAAATCACGAAGACCTCAGGCTGCGCGGCGCGCGCCGCGATCTGAAGGACAAGATCACCGTGCCCGACGTGCTGCTTCAGGCGCACTCAGCCTCGCTCGGCCTGACCTTCTACCAGGACGGCAATTTCCCCGCCGAGTATCACGGCGACGCCTTCGCGGCCGAGCATGGCTCGTGGAACAGGTCGAAGCGCACCGGTTACAAGATCATCCGCATCCGTCTCAAGGACGGCAAGCCGACAGGCGAATACGAGGATTTCGTCACGGGCTTTGTCGTCAACGACAGCGAGGTCTGGGGACGGCCGGTCGGCGTGGCGGTTGCGCATGATGGCGCGCTGTTGATCTCCGAGGACGGCAACGGCTCGATCTGGCGAGTGACTGCCAAATAGTCGCCGCACGGGGTTGCGGGGCCGGAACCAAGTCGGCAGTCTCGCGATTTGCGGAACAGGCTGTTCCGGAGATCAGATTTTTGGCGAGCATCTGGGCCCGCAAATCGACAGCGGAATTGACGAAGGAGGCGGCGCATGCCGACGCCACCGGCGATGTCAGTCCGTTGCGGCGAAGTCTGTCCGCACTCAACCTGACCGCGCTCGGCATCGGCGGCATCATCGGCGCCGGTATCTTCGTGCTGACCGGGCACGCGGCGGCCGCCAACGCCGGTCCCGCGGTGACGTTGTCATTCCTTTTCGGCGCGGTGGCGTGCGCCTTCGCCGGCCTCTGCTATGCCGAGATGGCCTCGACCGTGCCGATCAGCGGCAGCGCCTATACTTACGCTTATGCGACGCTCGGCGAACTCGTTGCGTGGATCATCGGCTGGGACCTGATCCTGGAATACGCGGTCGGCGCGGTCACGGTCGCGATCGGCTGGTCCGGCTATGTCGTCAGCTTCGCGCGCGATTTCGGGATTGACCTGCCGGAGCGGTTCGCGAGCGCGCCGCTCAGATATGATGCGGCGAGCCATGCCTGGTCCTCGACCGGCGCGCTTCTCAATGTGCCGGCTGTCTTCATCATCGTCGCGATCACGTGCCTCCTGGTCGTCGGCATCCGGGAATCGGCGCGGTTTAACAACATCATCGTCGCGGTCAAACTAACCGTGATCTTTCTTTTCATCGTGCTTGCTTTTCCCGCGTTCAGTACTTCGAACTGGGTGACGTCGGCCAATCCGGAGGGCCACTTCATTCCGCCGAATGCGGGTCCCGGCGTGTTTGGCTGGTCGGGCATCGTCCGCGGCGCGGCGGTGGTGTTCTTTGCCTATATCGGCTTCGACGCGATCTCGACCGCGGCGCAGGAGGCCAAGGCGCCGAACCGCGATATGCCGATCGGCATTCTGGGCTCGCTCGCCATCTGCACCTTTCTGTATATCGCGGTCGGTTTCGTGCTGACCGGCGTCGTGCCGTTCGATAAATTGAACGTGCCGGACCCGATCGCGGTCGGCATCGATGCCGCCGGCATCGGCTGGCTGTCGCCGTTGATCAAGCTCGGCATCGTGTTCGGCCTGACCTCGGTTATCCTGGTCATGCTGTTGGGCCAGCCGCGCATCTTCCGCGCGATGGCGCACGACGGATTGCTGCCGCAGGCGGCCGCCCGCATCCATTCGCGTTTCCGCACGCCGCATGTTGCGACCATCATCTCGGGCATCGTCGTCGCGGTGCTCGCGGGGCTGCTGCCGATCGGGCTCGTCGGCGAGCTCGTCAGCATCGGGACGCTGTTTGCGTTCGCGGTCGTCTCGATCGGCACGCTCGTGCTGCGCATCACCAACCCCGAGCTGGAGCGCCCGTTCAGGGCGCCTGCGATCTGGGTCGTCGCGCCCTTAGGCGCGCTCACCTCGATCTTCCTGATGTTCGGGCTGCCACTCGACACCTGGCTGCGGCTCGCCGTGTGGCTCGCCATCGGGCTTGCGATCTATTTCACCTACGGCGCGAAACACAGCAGGGTGGCTCAGGGCGAGATCGCGCCGAGCGCCAGTGCGCCCCGAGCTTCAATCTAAATGGTCTGCGCCTGCCTCCGGACTTCATTGGCGATCGGCCGCAAGGATTCAACCGCGGAGCGGCCGACCAGGCTGTAGCCCATTCCGCCATCGGCCCAGGTGAAGCCTGCGACATCTTCCCGCGATTGCAGCGTCATTGGTGCGTTCTTGTCCGCTGCCATCGGGCGCGTCAGCACCACCAGCCGGTCGCCGCGATCGTCGTCATACATGAACATCGCCGCGGGGCCATGCGATGTCGCGATCAGGCGGCCTCCCATCAGCCGGTAGCCTGCAGTGGTGAGATCCGGCACCCTGATCGGTTGGTTGAGCCGGTTGGAGAGCCATTGCACGAGTTGTGTACCCTCGGATGCGCGGACCTCGACCGGGCGGACGTGGTCGGGCGCATACACCTTGAAGGAATCCGCGGCCTCCTGCGCAAGCGCGGAAAGTCCGCTTGACGAGGATGGTATCGAGCCGCGCGCGACCCAGCCGCTGACGCCGCCGATGCTGATCAACAGCATTGCGGCCACCGCCCACCACAGCGGCGACGCACGTTGCCTGCGGTTCTCGGTGATCCGCGACAGATTGAGCTTGGCCGGCAGAGGTTCGTCCGCGATCGGCGCCAGCGCTTTTCGCAGATGATCGCGCTGATCGGAAAACATCGCGACGCGTCTTGCGACGTCCGGATGCGCCTCGAGATACGCCGCGACCTGCGTCCGCCGCTCCGGCTCCAGAAGCTTGTCCACATAGGCGTGGAGATCGTCTTCGGTGATGGGCCGACTGCTCATTTCAGGCTCCTCAGCTTCAACACGTTCCGAGATGCGCCACCGGCCGTTCCTTCGATCTCTTGCTGCAGCCTTTCACGCGCCCGCGACAGGCGCGACATTACGGTACCGATCGGAATATTGAGAACCTTCGCGGCATCAGCGTAGGAAAGATCTTCGACGGCAATCAGCAGCAGTACGGCGCGCTGGTCCTCCGGGAGCTTTGCCAATTTGTTGAGAACGTCCTGATAAATCAGCTTCTGTTCTTGCACGGCGTCCTGTCCGAAATCGTTCTCGTTCGTGTCATCAATAGTCACATGTCGGCCTCGTGCCGCTGATTGGCGGAACTGGTTGACGGCCAGGTTATGGAGAATCGTAAAAAGCCAGGAGCGGGTATTGCCCTCGCGCCGCTGATGCCAGCGGCTGACGGCCCGCTCGAGGCAATCCTGCACCAGGTCGTCCGCCGCCGTAGGGTTGCGCATCAACGCCCGCGCGTAGCGGCGTAATGCAGGGATCAGCGGCTCGACCTGAAGCAGCATGTCGTTCATATCCGGCTCCGCGCGTCGTCCGGGGTCGTTCGGCTTGGCGTCATTGAACCTGAACCTGGATCGCGTCGCCGAATTTCACCGCATCGCCGGGTGCGATGACGAGATATTGCCGTTCTGGCTTTGCCGCGTTCTGGACGATCTGACGGATTGGCCCCGCCGCATTGACGATAGCCGATCCGGCCGGGTTGGTCATGAACGCTGCGAGCGGCTGCAGCGGTCCACTGCCGTCGGATTGGCCGGCGAGCGCAAGCACATATTTCTGCTTCGGCTCCAGCCCGGTCACAGAAGCCTGCAGCACCTGGATCAAGCCCTGGTCGAACAGCGAAACGCTGGTCGGCGCTTTTCCCTCGGTCGCGCCGGTCTTGGGCGCGAGCGCGAGCTGGGCGACCTGGCCGGCGACGCCGAGACTTTGCAGATTCTGCCGGTCATCGGGGTTCGGTGCCGCGTTCGGCACATAGGCGATCGCCTGCGGCGCCTGGCCGATCGGGATGGTGGCAATGACCTTGTTGGTCGCGGTATCGATCGCGGTCAGCGCGTCATTGTTCTCCAGCCCGACATAGATGCGGGTGCCGTCGCCCGACGGCCACACGCCGTGCGGAAGATTGCCGACCGGGATCGTTGCGACCTGCGAGAAGTCATCGGTACGGAACACCTTGACCTCGTTGGTGCCGCCGACCGTGACATAGGCAAACGTGCCCTTCGCAGTGCGCGCGAAATTGACGTGGTTGGTGATCGGCCCGGTATCGATCGTCTGGATCAGGTTGAACGGCGGCTTTGCCTCGAACACCTGCGTCTTGCCGACGTCCTTGAGCGTGAACCACACCTGCTGGCCGTCGGGTGACGCCGATATGTTCGGGCAGAACGGGCTTTCCTGTTTCACGCGCGCGACGATCTTGTGATCGGCGACGGTGACGACATCAGTCTCCGGATTGAACGACGAGCAGATGTAACCGTATTTGCCGTCGGGCGAGAAAATTTGCATGCCCGGGCCGTTCGGCGTGGTGATGCGCGTTTTTTCGTTGAAATCCTTCGCGTCCAGCACGGAGATGTAGTTCTCGCCGCGCACGGTGACCCAGACTTCCTTGCCGTCGGGTGTGTAGAACGCCTCATGCGGCGAACGGCCGACATAGGTCACATGCTTCACCGAATTGGTCGCGGTGTCGATGAAGGTCACCGAATTCGAGCCGATCGAGACCACCGCGAGCGTCCGGTGATCCGGCGAATAGCCCATGCCGTGCACCAGCACCTGACCCTTGTAGAGCGGGCTGAAATTGCCCGGCTGGGGATCACCGAGCCGGATCACGCCGAGCAGCTTGTTGTCGACGGGATCAGTGACAGAGACCGTGTTGGAGAATTGCTCCGCCGCGTAGACGCGGTCATGATGGCTGATGGCGATATCGGGCGCGGACGCTGCGCCGGGTGCCTGGCCGGCAAATGCGACCGAACAGCTCGTCGCCAGGATCGTACAGGCCAGAAGCGCACTCTTCGAGAACAGGTTCTTCATCTTAGGTCTCCTTGGGTCTATTTCTTCATGCCCGCGGGCATGTCCATGTGCATGCCGGTGGTGTGGCCCTCGGAGGCGGGCGAAGGCGAGGGCGAGGATTGCGTGGGCGCCGGCGGCGTCGTCGAAACCTGCTCGCCGATCGCGAGCTTCATGGCCGCGATCTCCTGCATCTGGTCGACGATGATCTCCTGCGCGATGCGGCGCAGTTGTTCGTTCTTGCCATAGCGCAGTTCGAGCACGGCCATGTCGATCGCGCCTTGATGATGCGGCGTCATCATCGCGACGAAATCGCGATCGATGTCGCCGCTCGGCTTGACGGCCATGTCATTCATCATCTTGGTCATCGCGGCGTCGTTCTCGTTGAGGAACGATTTCTCCTCGGCCGTTGCTGTTGCCGCGGGCGGGGTCGGCTCATGGCGAGCTTCATGCGCCAGCACGAGCGAGGAGGCGAAGAAGGCGAACAGAACGCGTGCGCCGAACAATGTCATGCCGAGATTGGGTTTCAGAAAGCGCAACATCGCTTGCCTCCGAGTGATACTTTAGATGGACATTTTGCGTTGAGATGCGGACGTCGCTCCGGGCGCATCGGGGGCTGGGTCGATACGCCCGGATGACGACGCCTAAGGCTGTGCGAGATGCCAGGCGCCGTTCAGGAAGCCATCACCGGTGATATCGCCAGCGTATAGCGCCCTTGGCGTCGTGCTGGTCTTGGTCGGGGTGCTGCGCTTGCGCTGGAAATCGCCACGAGCGACATTGCGGCGACGAGGGTGCTGCCAATCGCTAACTCGTTCATTGATATCTCCCGTGATGCAAATGATTGCACCGGGGAAGACGTAAGAGCGCGGCGTCTATTCCATCGCCAGAACACAAAAATGTTAGGATGGGCGTCATCCCGAGGGCTTGCACGGTCGGGTTGAGCCACGGGTTCCAGATGTGCGATAGGTGCGTTCGCTAGCCCCGTCGTACGCTGGCGCCGCCGTCGACCGGCAGCGTGATACCGGTGATGAAGTTCGCCTCGTCGGATGCAAGGAACAGCGCAGCGTTGGCGACGTCCCAGCCGGTGCCCATTTTCCTGCGCAGGGGTACCTTGCTGTCGCGCTCGGCTTCGACCTCGGCGCGGCTCTTCTTAAACTCGCGGGCGCGCGTGTCGACCGCCATCGGCGTGTTCATCAGTCCCGGCAGAATCACATTGGCGCGTACGCCGTATTCGGCGTTCTGGTAGGCGAGCTGTTCGGTGAAGGAGATCATCGCCGATTTGGTCGCCTTGTAGGCGACGTAAGGGTAGGTCGTGATCGCGGCCATCGACGAAATATTGATGATGGCGCCGCTGCCCTGTTTCCGCATGATCGGGATCACATGCTTGGCCGCGAGGACGCAGCTCTTCAGGTTGATCGCGACGCAGCGGTCGAAGGCTTCCTCGGTGATCGCAAGCAACTCGGCATCGCCGCCGGACAGGCTCACGCCGACATTGTTGTGCAGAATGTCGATGCGGCCCCAGCGGCGCATCGCATCTTCCACCATGGCCTTGATCTCGGCGTCCTTGGTGACATCTGCCTTGCACGCCGCCGCCGTGCCACCCTTGGCCGCGATCATCTCGACGGTCTCCTGCGCGGAAGCGAGATTGTGATCGACGCACAGCACCTTGGCGCCCTCGCGCGCGAAGGTCAGCGCGGTGGCCCGGCCGTTGCCGATGCCTTCGCCGGGGCTCTGGCCGGCGCCGACGACGATGGCGACGCGATCTTTCAAGCGCATGTCAGTTCACTCCCGGGATCGGGTACTGCTGAAGTACCTCTTTGTAGTAGGGCTCATTGTCGATCTTCATTGTCGCGAGCACCCGCACCACCGCGCAATAGAAGGCGATCGTGAGCACGAGGTCGACCATGTGCTCATCAGGTAGCTGCTTCTTGATCTCGGCGAAGGTCGCATCCGACATTGCAAGCTCCCGCACCATCTCGCGCGCGCCCTTCAGGATCGCTCGCGCCAGCGGTTCGAGCTTGGACGGCTTGCCCTCGGTCTCCGCCATCAAGCCAGCGATGTCCTCGTCGGTGACACCGAACTCCTTGCCGATCTTCACATGATGGGTGAACTCGTATTCGGATTTCTCCAGCCACCCGACCTGAAGGATCGCCAGTTCCCGCAGGCGCGGATCGAGCTTGCTCTTGAAGCGGATATAGCTGCCGAGGCCGCTGAAGGCCCTCGCCATATCGGGCGAATTGACCAGGAGCTTGTGCAGGTTGGTATTACGCTTGAGCATATCGCGATATTCGGGCGCGACCTGGTCAGGCTCCAGATAGGGCAGGCGGGCCATGTTGTTTTCCTTGTTTTTTGACTATCGATCCTGGGATTCACGTTCCGGCGCCTGCAACGTGACGCCGCCGTCGACGACCAGCACTTGGCCTGTGATGTAGCGGGCATGATCGCTGAGCAGGAATTTGACGGCATGGCCGACGTCCCAGCCAGTGCCTTCGCGCTTCAGCACGGATGCCTTGGCGCGCTGGGTGCGCGCAGCATCGCTCATGCCGCGGGCATAGACCATCGGCGTGTACATCGGTCCGGGGCAGATGCAGTTGACGCGGATGTTGTCGTGGCCGTGATCGACCGCCATGGCACGGGTCAGGCCGATCACCGCCGCCTTCGACGTGGTGTAAGTCGTCAGCCCGCGTGGCCGCAGCGCGGAGATCGAGGAGATGTTGACGATCGCGCCGCCTTGCGCGGTCTGGATCATGGCGGGGATCGCATATTTGGAGAGCAGGAACATGCTTTCGACATTGATCTGCATGACCCGCCGGTATTGCTCCGGGGTCTCCTCGACGACGCTGCCGCGGCTGCCGATACCGACATTGTTGTCGAGCAGGTCGAGCCGGCCGAAGCGTGCGACGGTCATCTCGACCAGGCGCCGGCAGTCAGCTTCGCTGGTGACGTCGGCGGCAAGCGCGACCCCAGTGCCGCCTTCTTTGGTGATCATCTCGGCGGTGCGTTCTGCCAACCTGAGTTCGCGATCCGCCACCAGCACCTTTGCGCCGGCGCGCGCGAGCAGGATCGCCGTCGCCCGGCCATTGCCGATGCCGTCGCCGGCAGCACCGCCGCCGCTGATCAGCGCGACCTTACCGGCAAGGCCGGCATCATCCTCGGGCCCTCGCATATTTCTCTTCCCTTTTGAGATGCACGATAGCAACGCCTCGCCGCAGAGAGAAGAGCGGGGACGGATGGGCACGCATGCCGCTTCGAGCGCCAGCACCGAGGCGACGGATCGATCGGTTTGGAGGATTGCGCGCTACGGAATTAACGTCTGAGCGAACCTTCAGCGCCGTCCCGGGCGCCTGGATCGCCGGCATTCCGTCATCGTCCAGTGAATTTCGGCTTGCGCTTTTCCATGAAGGCGCGGCGGCCTTCGCGGAAATCCTCGCTGTCCATGCAGGCGGTGCCGATGTCCTTGATCGCATCCATGTTGCGCTGGTCGGGATCCTTCAGCACCTGCGCGATGGTGATCTTGGCGGCCTTGATCGCAAGCGGCGCGTTGCCTGAGATGGTACGTGCGATCTCCATCGTCGCGTTCCACAATTCGGCGTCAGGAAGAACGCGATCGACGAGACCGATGCGCAGCGCCTCGGCGGAATCGATCCGCATGCCCGTGTACATGATCAGCCGCGCCCAGGATGGGCCCACCAGGGAGACCAGATGGCTCAGTCCGTCATAGCCATAGGCGATGCCGAGCTTGGCGGCGGGAATGCCGAACTGGCTGTTCTCGGAGACGAGGCGGATATCGGCGGCCATCGCGACCTGCATGCCGCCGCCGAGGCAGAAGCCGCGAATGCAGGCGATCGTCGGCTTCGGATATTCGGCGAACAGCGCGCGCTGGGCGGCGCTGCGTCTTGAATATTCCTCCGAGGCCTGCGCGTTATGACGTGTCTTCTCGAACTGGCTGATATCGGCGCCCGAGACGAAGGCCTTGTCGCCCGCGCCCGTCAGGATCACGACGCGCACATCCGGATCATCGCGCAGCTCGATCAGCGCGTTGCCGAACCCTTCCCACATCTCCAGCGACATCGCATTGCGCTTCTCGGGATTGTTGAAGGTGATGACGCCGATGCCGTCGGTGACGCTTTGCAGGATTTTGCCGTCGGCATGGGATTTTTCGGCTTTGGAAACGTCGAGCATTCTGCGGTATCCGATTCGAGGGTCAGGATTCGAGGAAGGGACCGAAATTCGCCCGCATGAAGGCGGGTCTTTCCTGCAGCTTAGCCCACCATTCGGCGACGCGGGGATGTTTTGCCGGGGTCACCTCGTCGGGCGCGATCTCCTCGTCGATCCGCTTGACGAAAGGGGCGGCGGCAATGTCGGCGATCGAATAGGCCTTGCCGGCCAGCCAGTCCGACGATTTCAGCGCGTCTTCCATCTTGTCGAGCAATTGATGGGTCAGCTTGGCGCGCGCGGCGGCGCGCTCTTCTTCCGTGTAGGGTTTGCGAGCCACCCGCAGCCAGGATTCCTGGCGCTCCTTGCTCGGGATGCTTTTCAGTTTCTCAGCCAGCTCCGCATCCGACCATTTTTCCGCGACCTTCTGCAGATGGTGACGCCAGTTGAAGATGATGAGATTGTGTATCAGCCCGTCGATATGCCGGATCCAGTTGCGCATCTCGGCGCGTCCGTAGGGTGTGTCCGGCCGCAGCGGTGGCTCGGGATAGGTTTCGTCGAGATATTCGCAGATCGTGCCGCTCTCATGCAGCGGACGGCCGTCATCGATCAGCGTCGGGATCACGCCGAGCGGATTGATCTTCAGATAGTCCGGCGAATGATGCTGCATCTTTCCCATGTCGACGACATGGCCTTCATAGTGAAGGCCTTTTTCTTCCAGGCATAACCGCACGCGCCGCGATGCGCTGGAGCGCCAGCCATGGTGAAGGACCATCATGATTTGCTTCCCCCGAAAGTGCTCGGCCCGATCTAGAAGCCGGTCCTGCCCACGTCATTTCGCGCCGAGTGTGGGCAAGGTTCAAGGCGGGGTCAATCGCAGCCCTGCCTTGCGGGGCATCGCGGGCGCGGTCGTCGTTCCGTGCGGCGGAACATCTTTCGGAGCACGTATCGAACGACAGATACGCTCTGCGTGAACCGGCCTCGCGCGGAAAGCGAAGCCATTCTATGCTGCGGCCGGCGCCAGCTCATGACTGGTATGCGCCGACGGGAATGCCCATGAAGATCATCGACGCGCAGGTGCACATCTGGTCGCAGACGGTCGTGCCGACCTCCGGCCTGCACCGCAAGGTCTCGGTCTTCTCGGCGGAGGAGCTGCTGTCCGAGATGAACGAGGCCGGCGTGGACGCTGCGCTCATTCATCCGCCGCTCGGCTGGGACCCCGGCTCGAATGAATTGTCTATCAAAACCGCACGAAAATATCCGGATCGCTTCGCCGTCATGGGCCAGTTCGCGCTCGACAATCCCGAGAACCACAGGTTGATCCATGGGTGGCGCGACCAGCCGGGCATGATGGGATTGCGCTGGTCGTTCCTGCTCCCGGAGCATCAGAAGCGGCTTTATGACGGCTCGCTCGACGGCTTCTGGACTGCGCTGGAAAAGGAGGGGCTGCCCGTCGCCATGATGGGCGGGCTATTCCTCGATAAATTCGGTGAAATCGCGGAAAGCCACCCGAACCTGAAGATGATGCTCGACCATTGCGGGCTGAACCGCCACGGCCGGGATGCCGACGCGTTCATCCATCTCGACGAGCTGGTGGCGCTGGCGAAGCTGCCCAACGTAGCCGTCAAAGCGACCGGCGCGCCGCATTATTCGACGCAAGGCTATCCGTTCCGCAACATCCAGGACGGCCTGTACCGCATCTTCGATGCCTTTGGACCGAAACGCTTTTTCTGGGGCACCGACATCACCCGCATGCCCTGCAGCTATCGTCAATGCGTGACGTTCTTCACCGAGGAATTGCCCTGGCTGACGGGCCGCGATCTGGAAGACGTGATGGGCCGGGGGCTCTGCGCCTGGATCGGCTGGGACTATAAATTCTAGCACGACATCGCAAGCGTCTTCACATCCGCGTTCCCGGTGGGGAACCAGCGACCGTGTTCCGCGTTCTGGTTTTGCCGAGTTGGGTGGTGCAGTTGGTTTCCTGATGAACATCCTCGATCCGCAAGGTCCGATCGCTGCCGCCGATAAGACCATCCTGATCGATTCCATCGCCATCATGCTGGCGATCGTGCTTCCGACGATCGCAGCTATTTTTGCGTTCGCGTTCTGGTTTCGCCAGTCCAATCCGCGCGCGCTTTATCGCCCTGACTGGGCCCATTCCGGACGTATCGAGCTCGTGGTCTGGTCGATCCCGGCGCTGACCGTCATTCCGCTCGGCGGGGTAGCGTGGATCGGTGCCCACCAGCTCGATCCGGCGCGGCCGGTCGAGGGAACGGGGCAGGGTGTCACCGTCCAGGTCGTCTCACTCGATTGGAAGTGGCTCTTCATCTATCCGGATCAGCGCATTGCGTCCGTCAACAGCTTGACTGTTCCTGTCGGCGCACCCATCCATCTTCGGCTCACCTCCGCAAGCGTGATGAACGCATTCTTCGTGCCGCAGCTTGCGAGCATGATCTACACCATGAACGGCATGGTGACGCGCCTCGAACTCCGCGCCGACGAAGTCGGGACCTATCAGGGCCTGTCGTCCCATTTCAGCGGCGATGGCTTTCCTGACATGCTGTTCGACGTGCATGTGGTGTCGCAGCCGCAGTTCTCTGAATGGGCCGTCAATACGGCCCGCAGCAATCAGGTCCTGGACGAGGCGAGCTACAGGAAGCTCACCCGGCAATCGATCGAGAAAAATGCGACGGATTACCGGCTCGATGATCCCGAATTGTTCGACAAGGTCACGAGCCAGCGGATCCCGCCCGGTCCGGGACCGCAATTGACGGCTGACTCGGCGAAGCCCAACAGCGGCGCAGCGGAGTCAAAACCAGGCAGCGGAGCAAACGATGCTCGGTAAACTGAGCTGGTCGGCCATCCCGTTCGATCAGCCGATCCCCTTGATCGCCGGCGCGGCCGTGCTGGTCGCCATCATCGCCGTGCTGGCCTGGGTCATCCTGAGGGGACACCTGCCATATCTCTGGCGCGAGTGGATCACCAGCGTCGATCACAAGCGGATCGGCGTGATGTACATGCTGCTGGCAATGGTCATGCTGCTACGCGGCTTTTCCGACGCGCTTCTGATGCGATCGCAGCAGGCGCTGGCCTATCATTCGCAGGGCTTTCTTCCGCCGGAGCATTTCAACCAGATCTTTTCGGCGCACGGCACCATCATGATCTTCTTCGTCGCGATGCCGTTCGTCATCGGACTAATGAATCTCGTGGTGCCGTTGCAACTCGGCGTCCGCGACGTGGCGTTTCCCACTCTCAATTCCGTCGGCTTCTGGCTGACCGCGACCGGCGCGCTGCTGGTCAACATCTCGCTCGTGGTCGGCGAATTCGCGCGCACCGGCTGGCTGCCATATCCGCCGCTGTCGGAGTTGACCTATTCGCCTACCGTCGGCGTCGACTATTATTTGTGGTCGTTGCAGATCTCGGGCGTCGGCACGCTGGTCGCCGGCATCAACCTCGTCACCACGGTGCTGAAGCTGCGCACCAAGGGCATGACTTACCTGCGCATGCCAATGTTCTGCTGGACCACGCTCGCCTCGAATCTCCTGATCGTAGCGGCGTTTCCGATCCTCACCGCGACGCTCGCGATGCTGATCCTCGACCGCTATTTCGGCTTCCATTTCTTCACCAACGAAGCCGGCGGCAATGTCATGATGTTCATGAATCTGATCTGGGCCTGGGGCCATCCCGAGGTCTATATCCTGGTCCTGCCGGCCTTCGGCGTCTTCTCGGAAGTGGTCTCGACATTTTCAGGTAAGCCGCTGTTCGGCTACCGCTCGATGGTGCTCGCCACCATGGCGATCTGCATCATCTCCTTCATGGTCTGGCTGCACCACTTCTTCACCATGGGTGCAGGCCCCAACGTCAACGCGATCTTCGGAATCGCTAGCATGATCATCGCGGTGCCGACGGGGGTGAAGATCTACAACTGGCTGTTCACGATGTATGGCGGACGCATCCGGTTCGCGACGCCGATGCTGTGGGCGATGGGATTCATGGTGACCTTCATCATCGGCGGTCTCACCGGCGTCCTCGTCGCGGTGCCGCCCGCAGACTTCCTGCTGCACAACAGCCTGTTCCTGGTCGCGCATTTCCACAACGTCATCATCGGCGGCGTGCTGTTCGGCGCGTTCGCAGGCTACACCTACTGGTTTCCGAAGGCGTTCGGCTTTCGCCTTCACGAGGGACTGGGGAAGGCGGCCTTCTGGTTCTGGCTGGTCGGCTTCTATGTCGCCTTCATGCCGCTCTACGTGCTCGGCTTCCTCGGCATGACGCGGCGGATGCAGCACTACGATATCGCCGCATGGCGGCCGTGGCTGATGGTGGCGGCCGGCGGCGCTGTCCTGATCCTGATCGGGATTGTCTTCCAGATCGCG
>Ga0070712_100001466_pt1 | contig 14382 bp, 15 predicted proteins | sample LARL81metaG_FD_71396 | JGI IMG/M metagenome (GOLD analysis project Ga0070712, IMG submission 71396) | Corn, switchgrass and miscanthus rhizosphere microbial communities from Kellogg Biological Station, Michigan, USA - LAR L8-1 metaG | ecosystem: Host-associated > Plants > Roots > Rhizosphere ...
CCCGAGCTCCGGGAGGCGGTGGCCAAGGACGTGGGAGCCACCCGCAATATCCCAGTGGCGCCCGAGGAGATCGTGGTCACGCCGGGCGCCAAGCCCATCATGTACTTCGTCATCACCGCGCTCGTGAACCCGGGCGACGAAGTGATCTATCCCAACCCGGGCTTCCCCATCTACGAGTCGGTGATCAATTTCGTGGGCGGGAGGCCCGTGCCGATTCCCCTGCGCGAAGAGAGCGACTTCGGCTTCGACATGGCGGTCTTCGAGAAGGCGGTCTCCGCGAAGACCAGGCTCATCATCATCAACTCGCCGCAGAACCCGACGGGCGGCGTGCTCGGGCTCGACCAGCTCGGCCGCATCGCCGAGCTGGCGACCCACTACAAGATCCCCGTGCTCACCGACGAGATCTACAAGGCCTTCCTCTACGAAGGCGAGTTCGTCTCCATCACGCGCTTCCCCGGGATGCGCGACCTCGCGATCATCCTCGACGGCTTCTCCAAGGCCTATGCGATGACGGGCTGGCGCATGGGCTATGGCGTGATGCCCATTCCCCTCGCCGAGCACGTGACCCGGCTCATGGTTAACTCCAACTCCTGCACCGCCTCGTTCACCCAGTGGGCGGGCATCGCTGCGCTCCAGGGCGATCAGATGCCGGTGCGCCAGATGGTGGGCGAGTTCAAGCGCCGGCGCGATCTCATCGTGTCGGGGCTCAACGATTTGCCCGGGGTCACCTGTCGGACGCCCAAGGGCGCCTTCTATGTCTTCCCCAATATCAAGGCGCTCAAGCGGCCGTCGTCCGAGGTGGCGGAGGCCATTCTCAAGGAGGGTGGCGTGGCCGTGCTCGGAGGCACCGCCTTCGGTCAGTACGGAGAGGGCTATCTCCGCCTGTCCTACGCCAACTCCGAGGCGAATATCCGCAAGGCCCTCGACTGGATGCGCCCCGTCCTTTCCCGCTTCGCCGGCTAGGGCGTAGAGCGGCTCCCCGCCTCCAGATGCCGACCGTCGCCGATATCCTGATCGACGGTCTCTGCCGCGCCGGCGTCCAGCGCATCTTCGGGGTGCCCGGCGGCGGCTCCAACCTCGAGCTCCTGGAGGCGGCGCGCGCGGCGGGCCTGCCTTTCGTGCTCTGCCACCAGGAGTCGTCCGCCTGCGTCATGGCCGCGGTCACCGGTGAGCTCACGGGCGCCCCCGGCGCCGTGCTGTCTACGCTGGGACCGGGAGTGAGCGCGAGCGCCACCGGGCTCGCCCACGCGTTCCTGGACCGTAGCCCACTCATCTATGTGTCCGACCGCCACCCCTCGGCGGCGCTTGGCTTCACCACCCATCAGGCTTTCGACCATGCCGCCTTCCTTACTCCCATCGTGAAGGGAAGCGTCGCCGTGACGGCCGAGTCGGCGAGTCACTGGATCGCGCATGCCGCCCAACTCGCTCTCAAGGAGCCGCGCGGACCCGTCCATCTCGATCTTCCCGCCGACGTGGCGAGCCAGGCCGCCGTGCCCTTCGCGGCGAGCGTCCAGCCTACGCCCATGCCTCAGCCATCACCGGCCGATCTGGACACCGCCGCCGCCATGATCAGGCGGGCCAAGCGTCCGGTAGTTCTGGTGGGGCTCCAATGCCGCGGAGGCGACGCCAAGTGGCTGCGGGCATTCTGCGAGGCGCTGCCCGCTCCCGTGCTCGCGACCTACAAGGCCAAGGGCGCGCTGCCGGATCCGCATCCGCTGGCCCTCGGCATCTTCACGGGCGGGGCGCTGGAGGAGCCGGTGGTGGGCCGCGCCGATCTCATCATCACGTTCGGTCTCGATACGGTGGAGATGATCCCGCGACGCTGGAGCTATGAGGCGCCCGTGCTGAGCCTCGTGCGGGCACCCTCCGCCGCATCTGCGGGAGGCGGGAGCTATTTCACTCCCGCCCTCGAGCTGGTGGGTGATCTCGGGCTCATCCTCGAGGAGCTGGCGCCTCGTCTCCGCGAGCAGCACGCGGACTGGGACGTGGTCGAGGTGGACCGCCTGCGTCGTGAGCGCCAGCGCGCCCTCGAGATCGCGGTGCCGGGACTCGCGCCACACCGGATCGTGCAGATCGCCCGCGAGTACACGCCCGCGGGCACCATCGCCACGGTGGACGCGGGCGCCCACATGTTCCAGGCCGCCGAGTACTGGCAGGCGGTGAGCCCCGGGGAATTCCTCATCTCGAACGGGCTGGCCACCATGGGCTTCGCCTTGCCCGCGGCCATCGCCGCCCAGCTCGTCTATCCCGGGCGCCGCGTGCTCTGCCTCACCGGCGACGGCGGTTTCATGATGGTCGCCTCCGAGCTCGAAACAATGACCCGCCTTCGCCTGCCTATCACCGTCATCGTGTTCAACGATGCCGCGCTGTCGCTCATCGAGGTGAAGCAGGAGCAGAAGGGGTACACAGGCGTATCCATGCGGTACGGGGGGCCGGACCTGGCCGCGTTGGCCAAGTCCTTCGGCGTGGCGGCGAGAGTGGTCAAGGACGAGGCCGGTTTCATGGGTGCCCTCGTCGCCGCACAGGGTGAGGCGGGGCCGCTCCTCATCGACGCCCGCATCGACCCCTCCGGCTATCGCGCAACGCTCGAGATCGTGCGGGGCAAGCCTCGCGCGTGAGGATATACTGAGCCCATGGCATTTCTCAGCCCACAGGACGAGCAGGCGGTCACGAAGGAGTTCGAGAAGCTTACGGGCCCGGTGACGTTGACCGTCTTCGCCTCCGAGCTGGGACCGGAGAACAATGGCCAGACGGTCTCGCTCATCAAGGAAGTCGCCGCGCTTTCGGACAAGATCGCGGTCAAGGTGCTGAACCCCCATATCGAGCGGGACGAGACGGCCGCCTACGGCGTGTCGGTCACCCCGGCCGTCGCGGTGGAGGGCACGAAAGACTACGGCATCCGCTTCCTCGGCGTTCCCGCCGGCTACGAGTTCTCCAATCTCATCGATTCCATCATCGCGGTGTCGCGCGGCGAGGCGCAGCTCAAGGACGAGACGAAGACGGCCCTCGCCGGGCTGACCGAAGACGTCTCCATCAAGGTGTTCGCCACCCCCACCTGACCCCATTGCCCGCGGGCCGTGCGCCTGGCGCAGCACATGTCGATCGCCTCGGATCGGATCCGCTCAGAGTGCGTGGAGGCCAACGAGTTCCCCGAGCTGTCCCAGCGCTACCAGGTCATGGCCGTGCCCAAGATCGTCATCAATGATCGCGTCGAGTTCGAGGGCGCCATTCCCGAGCGTGATTTCGTCAATGCGGTGCTGCAGGCCGTGGCCGCCAAGGAAGCGTGATGGACTGGGCCACGGCCCTGGTCGTGATCGGCGTGCTCATCGGCTGGGTGGCACTCACGCGCTTCATCCTGCCGCGCTACGGAATCCAGATCGGCTGAGGCGGTCCCACCGCGTGCTCCCGTGAGGAGCCTTCGAAGGCGACCGAGACCGGCCGTCCCTGACCGGGCCCCCCGGTCCGGGCCCGGCTCAGGCCCAGGCCTCTGCTGATTCCCGAGTCCGGGCTCTTTCGCATCCTCCTTTCTCTGGTGCTCGCCTATGCGGGCGTTGCCGCCTGGGCGTGGTTCTACTCGGACCGGATGATCTTTCTGCCCCCGCCGCCTGGTTACCGGGACACGCCCGAGGTGCTGAAAGTCCCCACGAAGGATGGCCAGCATATTGCCGCGATTTATCTCGCCAATCCTGCCTCGACGTACACCCTCCTCCTGAGCCACGGTAACGGCGAAGACCTGGGCTCGGTCCTCCCCTTGCTGCCTGGTTTGGCGAGCCTGGGCTTCAGTGTTTTCGCGTACGACTATCGAGGGTATGGGCTGAGCGATGGAAGCCCGTCGGAGCGCCACGTCTACGCCGATATCGACGGTGCCTACGACTACCTGACGGGGAAGCTGGGGGTGGCTCCCGAGACGATCGTGGCCTACGGCCGCTCGCTGGGCGCGGGTGCGGCCGTCGACCTCGCCGCGCGCCGGCCCGTGGGCGGGGTCATCCTGGAAAGCCCGTTCGTGACCGCGTTCAGGGTGATGACCAGGGTGCCGCTGTTCCCTTTCGACAAGTTCCGCAACGTGGACAAGATCGGCCGGGTGCGCTGTCCACTCCTGATCCTGCACGGTGAGGCGGATGAGATCGTGCCCTTCTGGCACGGCCGGCGGCTTTTTGACAAGGCGCCCGGCCCCAAGACGTTCGTCGCCATCCCGGGAGCCCACCACAACGATCTCATGTGGGTCGCCGGCGCCCGCTACGGCCAGGCGCTGCGGGACTTCGAGGAGCGGCTTCGTGGCCGATGACCTGCTCTTCGTGTACGGGACGCTGATGCGCGGATTCCGCCTGCACCGGCTTCTGGCGGGACGGACGGAATATCTCGGCGAGGGCGTGGTGCCGGGGCTGCTCTTCGACCTCGGCGCCTATCCTGCCGCCCTCCGCGGGGCGGGTGGATCGATACGAGGCGAGGTCTACCGGCTTCTCGATCCCGGTCTGTGGGTGGCGCTGGACTCCGCGGAGGGCAGCCAGTATCATCGCGGGGAGGTCGGGGTCAGGATGAGCTCCGGCGGGGACGTGACGGCGGCCGTTTACTGGTTCGTCGCACCCCTCGGCGGGGCCGCGCCCATCCCCGGTGGCGACTATCGGGCGCATCTGCCCGCCAAGTCCATTCATCATCGCTGATCCCATCCGAGGAGGCTTCCCATGGCTGTGCAGCCGGCAGAGCTGATCAAGTCCGACCAGGACCACCTCATCCATCCGCTGCATCATCCGAGCGATCACCTCGAGCCCATGGTGTACGTCAAGGGCCGCGGCGCCACGATCACGGACATCCAGGGGCGGGAATACATCGACGGCCTCGCGGGGCTGTGGAACACGAACGTGGGGCACGGGCGCGAGGAGCTGGCCAAGGCCGCCGCCACGCAGATGGGCGAGCTGGCGTATTTCTCGGCCTACGCCGGGTCGTCCAACATCCCCGCCGTCGAGCTGGCGGAGAAGCTCATCTCGATCTCGTACCCGAACATGCAGGGCGTGTTCTTCACCTGCGGCGGGGCGGAGTCCAACGAGTCCGCGTTCAAGACGGCACGGTTCTACTGGAAGGCCAAGGGCAAGCCCGACAAGGTCAAGATCATCGCGCGCCAGCTCGCGTACCACGGCGTGACCCTCCAGGCCATGAGCGCCACCGGGATGTCGCCCTACTGGAAGATGTTCGAGCCGCGCGTGCCCAACTTCGTCCACATTCCCACCTGCTACCCGTACCGGCAGGAGGGGGCCAAGCCCGGGGAGACGGCGGGGCAAACCGCGGCACGCCTGCTCGAGGAAGCGATTCTTCGGGAGGGGCCCGACACGGTGGCGGCCTTCATCGCCGAGCCCATTCACGGCGGGGGCGGCGTGCTCTATCCCACCGACGACTACTTCCCCCTCGTGCGAAAGGTCTGTGACAAGCACCAGGTGCTGTTCATCGCGGACGAGGTGATCACGGGATTCTGCCGCACCGGCCACTGGTTCGCCATGACGCACTGGAATGTCCTGCCCGACATCATGTCCTTCGCCAAGGGAGTGTCGTCGGGCTATCTGCCTCTGGGCGGCATCATGGTGTCCAAGGACGTGAAGGAAGCCATGGACTCCGTCAAGCCCGAGGACAAGTGGATGCATGCCTACACCTACTCGGGACACCCCACGTGCTGTGCCGTCGGTCTGAAGAACGTGGAGATCATGGAGCGCGAGAAGCTCGTCGAGCGCTCGGCCACCCTGGGCACGCGGCTGCACAAGGCGCTCCACGCGGCCTTTGACAGCCATCCCAATGTCGGCGACATCCGCTCGGGCAAGGGTCTGCTTGCCGCCATCGAGCTGGTCGAGGACAAGGCGACCAAGAAGCCCTATGGTCCCGACCAGAAGGTCGGCGCGCGCATCATCCAGGAGATGAGCAAGCGCGGGGTCATCACCCGCGCGCGCATGGAGCACATCTTCTACTCCCCCGCCATCGTCATCACCGAGGCGGAGCTCGATCGCATGGTGTTGATCACGCAGGAAGCGGTCAAGGCCGTCACGGGCAAGTAGCCCCGGGCTCCCAGAGCACGCCGGGGTGGCAGAGGAGCTGGCCGGCCGGGTCGCCGTGGTCACGGGCGCCTCGGCCGGCATCGGCGAGGCGACGGCCCGGGTGCTGGCCGCCGCCGGCATGCGCGTGGCGGTGTGTGCGAGACGGCGCGAGCGTCTCGACCGCCTCGCCGCCGACATCACCGCCTCGGGCCGCGAGGCGGCCGTCTATGCTCTCGACGTCACCGATGCGGTGGCGGTCCGCGCCATGGTCGACGACGTCGGCTCGCGCTGGGGTGGCATCGACGTCCTCGTCAACAATGCGGGGCGGGGCCTCTCCGCCACCTTCGAGGACACCAAGCCCGAGGAGCTTCGCGAGCTGCTGGAGCTCAACGTCATGGCAGTGTTCACGGCGACCCAGGCCGTCCTCCCCGGTATGCGGGCCCGGGGCAAGGGACATGTCATCAACGTCTCGTCCATCGTCGGCCAGCGGGGCGTGCCCTATCGCAGCGCCTACAGCGCCACCAAGTTCGCCCTCGGCGGGTTGAGCGAGGCGCTGCGCGTAGAGCTTGCGGGCACGGGCATCCACGTGAGCCTGGTCTATCCGATCGGCACGGCCACGGAGTTCCACGAGGTGGAGTCGCGGCGGGCCGGGCCGGGACCGCACGGGCCCATCCAGTCCTCGGAGCACGTCGCGCGCTCTATCCTTCGCTGCGTCAGGCGCCCGCGCGCGGAGATCTATCCCTACAAGCCGTCCTGGCTTCTCGCGGTGGCGAACGTGTTCGCGCCGCGCCTCGTCGACCGGGGAATGCGACGGCTGTTTCGCTGAGCTGTCCTTAAGGGGCGTCCGCGCGGCGGGAAGCGCCGCACGATCCCTTCTCGGCCCCGCTGCGGCATCACGACGTCTTCACGTGGCGGATGGTGGCGTACAGCCAGAGGTCGTAGACGATCTTCAGCCCGGCGCCGAGAAAGAACGGGGCGGTGAGGGACAGCCCCTGCATCACGAACCCGGTGAGGGCGGGGCTCACCGACTGGGCGAGCGTCCGGCTCATATTGGTGAGGGCGGCGGCATGCTCCCGCTCGTGGTCGCGCACCGCAAGCATGAGGAAGGTTTGGCGCGTCGGTACGTCCATCTGGGACAGGAGATGACGCGCGAGGAGAAAGGCCACGGCGAGCCAGGCCACGGGTGACAGGGCCACCCCCATGAGCAAGACGTTCGAGATCAGGTGAGAGAAGACCATGGTGTTGACCAGGCCGAGTCGCGGAGCGAGGCGGGCGGCGAGGAGGAGGGAGAGGCCGGAGAGAATCTGGACGCCGAAGAAGATCCAGCCCAGCGTGCCGAGCCCGAGGCCGAACCGCGTGTAGAACCAGTAGGCGATGAGGCTCTGCACGACGAAGCCGCCCGCGAAGGAATCGAGGGCGAAGATGACGGCGATGCGGCGCACGAACGGCCGCGACGGCGTGGCGAGGGCCGGGTGGGCGCCGGCGTGACGCGGAGGATCGCGCCGCATCAGCCCGTAGGCCACGAGCTGGACCAGTCCGCTCAGGAGGAAGAGCGCGAAGAGGGGCCGATGCGAAGCGCCGAGCCGCGTGACGGCGGCGGCGCCCAGTCCCGCCGCGGCGTACCCGGTCAGGTTGTACCAGCTGAGGGTGGTCGTCAGCCGCTCGCGGGTCGTGTCACGCGTGACGATGACCTGCTCGAGGGAGAGGAAGGGGCCGGTCTCTCCAGTGCCGACGGCGAGGTTTCCCGCCATGGCCGCAGCGACGACCACCCAGGGCTGCCGGGTGAGCAGGAAGACGAGCGCGGACAGGACGATGAGCGCCGCCTGCGCCATGAGGGCCGCCTGAGGGCCCCAGCGCTCGGCGGGCCAGCGGATCATGAAGGTCATGGCGGTGCTGGCGAGCAGAGTCAGCGTGACGGCGACCCCGAGCTCGCCCGCATCCAGTCCCAGCTCACTGAGGTAGACCGGCAGCAGCACGCCGAGCGCGCCATAGCAAAAGGTCCGGGCGCTCTTCGCGGTGAAGACGAGGCGGGCGTTACGCCCCACAGGCGACCGGGCTCGCGTAGGGCATCGCGTCCTCTCGCCGTGCGAACAAGAGCGATGCCTCGCCATCGACCAAGCGCCGGAGCATCCAGAGGCAGGGGACGCGATCGACACGAGCCTTGGCGTGGGTGCCCCGCCTCATCGCGGCGTCCATCCATCCATCAGCTGTTCCAGGCGGGCCTGGATGGCGGTGCGGGCGGCCGGTAGCCCGTCACTGACCGCCGGCACGTCAGCCCACTGTACGATCTGTGCGCCCGGGACTGAGGCAACGCCAAGATCGCAACCGAAGGCCACCACCTGATCCGCGGCGGCCACGTCACCCCGCGTGACGAGGCGGGGCTTCTTGCCACGGAGATCCAGCCCTTCCGCGCGAAGGGTGGCGGCCACGGCGGGCGCGATCTCGGCGTCGGGCTCGGTACCGGCAAAGTCCGCCGTGACCTCGAGGCCGCGGGCGGCGGCGAGACGCTCGCAGTCAATCGCGGCCAGGACACTCTTGGCGGCGCCGTGAAGACAGACGAAGAGGATGCGGCGATTGTCACTCATGCGTAATCTCCTTTATTGTTGTCCGGACCGCCTTGAACGGCTCAGGGCTCGTTCATCGCCGCTCGCCGATCGTGGAGTACAGGCCGTCAAAGAGAGTCAGGCCCTGGGCGAGCGCTTCGTGGTCGTCCTTGACGGCGGCGAGGAGACCCCGCAGGACCAGATCGAGGCCGCGCGCCTCCTCGCGTGAGAACTTGCCGTCGCGCAGATCAGCTTCGTGGACGATCTCCGCCAAGATGGCGAGTCGGCGGTCGCGAAGCCCCGAACGGTGAAGTAGGGTCTCGAAGGTGCAGTGATCTCCGTGATGGCCAAACTCGACGCCGGCCATGTCGAAGGGAATGACGTCTCCGGGCATCTCGTCGGGCGGGGCAAAGACAAACTCCGCCGCCGGATCGAGAAAGCGCTTGATGAGCCATGCCGACGCCAGGCGGTCCACGTGAGGCCGGGGACGGGTAACCCAGCGGCGCCCATGCAGCACCTCCAGATCGAGGCGACCCGCGGGCCGGGCGCCGCTCTTGTGCGATCCGCTCGCGCGGCGCTCCGCGGCTTCCCGCGCCCGCAGCGCCTGCTGCCGCCCCGGCGCATCGAAGAAGTCGATGTCGGTCAGCCGATCCAGCTCCCGGGCCAGCCGGGCCAGCTCTTCGGCAGCCCGCGGCCGCCGGCCCGTGCCGAGCTTGCGGTAGCGGTCGGTGAGGACCGCATAGTCGGCGTTGCGTGCCTCGTGGAATAGGCGGACGACGTCCGACTGCTTCACGTTCTCGACGCGGTCCACCTTGAGGAGCGTCGCCTCCCCCCGGTTCTTTTGAACTTCCTGCGCGAGCCACTGGAACTGCTCGTAGCGGTCGGGCGAGAAGGGCAGGAGGTAGGCGCCGCTCTTGAGCGCGACGGCGCCGAGGGCCTTCAGCCTACGCCAGGTGCGGACGCGGAGGCTCGACGGACGGGGAGGCAGGCTCAGGAGAAGCAGGATCCAAGGCTGTAACATGTGTTTCGAATCTATAACACATGTTCTAGATCCATGGGGGAGAAAGCACTGAAGTCGTCGCGTTGGTCGACCGTCTCAACCCAGACCGGTAGAGAGGCACGAGAGGTGCAGGGTAAAAGCACGAGCGTGCTTGACAATGACACTCACCGTATGTTTAGTATTAGAGCCCGTCAGCGAGACGGGGTAGGGAGGCAGTGATGAACTCCATGGATCGCTTGCTTCGGGATGAGTTGAATCACCTGCTTGACCGCATCGCGGCCTCGACACGAGCGGGAGTGGCCAAGGCTTCGGCGCGCCATCTGCCGGAACTCCGCATCCGCCTCGACGAGGCCGAGGCCCGGCTCTCGGCCAAGCGCCAGCTCCTGCTCGAGCAGTACGGGGAGTGGCAGGAAGCGCTGGAGGCCTGTGAGGATCTCTGGGCGGTCGCTCAGCTGGAGCTGGAGGAAACCAGCGCGGGGGGCACCCGCCGCGCCGCATGACGGCGTCCTGGCTATCTGAACAATCGCTTGAGGAAACCGCCCGGTCGGTCGGGAGCGGCGAGGCGCAACTCGGCGTGAGCGGCGCGGTGCGCCTCGAAGCGCTGCCAGTAGTCCGGGAGCTGTCGCGAGAGAAAGACCTGCGCGCGTAGACCCCGGGCACGCCCATCGGCGCCGCCCGCGCGCGCCCGATCGAGTTCCCTCCGTTGGTCCGCATTCAGCTCCGCTTCGAACGCCTCTCCGAGATAGTCGAGAAGGTCGGCGGTGAGGGCGGCGAACTCGTCACGATCCTCACGGCTGTCGCTTTCCGGCGCCGGGCGATCATGACGCTTGCGGAGCTCCACGAGAAGATGCAGCGCGGCCATCTCCACCGCCTCGTCGATGCGCTCGGTCAGCTGGGCTTCGATCCGCTCACGGAGCCCGCGTGGATCGTCCGTGCCGTGACGGAGGCCGGTGGTGCGAAAGGGATTGTCCATCATGCGTTGGGGAACATGCGACGGAGCCCGAGGGCGAGCGGCTCCGGCGTCATGTTGAAATCGGCGTAGAACCGGGTCGGATCAGTGACATTGCCCTCTTCGAGCATGGTGATCTGGTCCATGGTCACCGGGAAGAATGGCAGCCAGCCGAAGGCGCGGGTCATGACCTTGATCAGCCCGAGGGGTACGTGAACTTTTCTGACTCGCGCCGTGCCGAGGGCCTTGCCGACCATGTCGAGGAGCTCGTCGAAGCGATAGGGCTCCGGCCCGCCTGCCTCGTAGGTCTGGCCCACCGTGAGGGGGAGCCGGAGCGCGCGAGCAAAGCCCTCCGCGATCTGATCGACGGCGATCGGCTGGAGCTGGTACTGGCCGTCGCCCAGTACGGGCACCGCGGGCAGACGACGGATCATGCGGGCGAGCACGGACACGAACTCATCGCCGGGACCGAAAATGAGGGAGGGGCGGATGATGGTCCAGTCGAGCGCGCTCGCTCGAACCACCTCCTCGGCCTGCCACTTCGTCCGGTGATAGCGCGAGACGGCGCCCGAGCGCGTGCCCACCGCGCTCATCTGGATGTAGCGCTTGACGCCGGCTTCGCGGGCCACTCCCAGCATGTTGGCCGTGGCCTGCGTGTGCAGCCGGTCGAAGGTGACGCCGGTCGCGCGGTGCTCACGGATGATGCCGACCAGATGAATGATGGCGGCGGAGCCTTCCACCGAGGGGGGCAGCCCGTCGGGCTCCAGCACGTCGCCGGGCACGCGATCGATGGACTCGAAGCCCTTCAGCAAGGATTCCGAGCCCGGCCTCACCAGGCATCGCACGAGAAAGCCATGCGCGAGAAGGGCCCGCACCACCGCGTGCCCCACGAAGCCGGTGGCGCCTGTCACGAAGATCCGGTGCATGACCAGCAGCGTAGCACGCGGGCACGCTATTTTCCCGGCGGTGCGGAGCGCCGACCTCGCTATCATGGAGTCATGCCGAGGTGTGCCGCGGTTTTCCTCGCCGTCCTCCTCCTTCTTCCCGTCGTGGTGGCGGCGCAGAGCCTCGACTGGTCGGATCTCGACCGCGCGGCACGCGACGCGGTGGCCGCCGGCGACACGCCGGGCGAGGTCATCCTGGTCGGACAGGGCGATCGCGTGCTCTATGGGAAGGCCGTGGGCTCCCGGGCGGTGACGCCGGCTGTCGAGCCCATGACCACGGACACCATCTTCGACATCGCCTCCCTGACCAAGGTGATCGCCACCGCACCGGCCGTGCTCGCCCTCGTGGACGACGGCAAGCTGGATCTCGACGCCCCGCTCGGCCGCTATCTCAAGGAGTTCCAGGCGCCGCACCTGAGCTGGCTCACCCTTCGTCGCGTCCTCACGCACACCGCGGGCTTTCCCGACATCCCGCCCAAGGACGCGATGGCCAGAGGCTTCCCCGAGGCGATGCGGATCATCGTGGCGGGAGTGAGCGAGCCGTCGATGACCGCGCCCTTTCGCTACAGCGATACAGGCTTCATCGTGCTCGCCGAGCTCGTGCGCCGGGTGAGCGGCGAGCCGCTCGACCGCTTCACGCACAAGCGCTTCTATCAGCCTCTCGGCATGCGTGACACCACGTTCAACCCGCCAAAGGCATGGCGCCCGCGCATCGCGCCCACCGAGTTCGTCCAGGGACAGATGCTGCGCGGCGTGGTCCACGATCCCCGGGCCCGGGAGCTCCACGGGGTGGCGGGACACGCGGGGCTCTTCTCCACCGCCGATGATCTCGGGCGCTTCTGCCGCATGCTACTCGCGGGCGGCTCGTTCGGGGGACGGCAGTATCTTTCTGCCGCTTCCGTGAGCGCCATGTTCGCTCCCAACGGGCTTGGCGAGGCCACGCGCGGGCTCGGCTGGGACATGTCCTCCGGATACTCACGCACCCTGGGCTCCTTCTTTCCCCTGGGCTCCGTGGGTCATACCGGCTTCACCGGGACGTCGATCTGGATGGATCCGTCCACGCGTACCTACGCCATCATCCTCACCAATCGGGTGCACCCGGCCGGCAAGGGCTCGGTGGTCGAGCTGCGTCGCCGTGTGAGCGCCGTGGTGGCGGCCAAGCTCTTCACTCCGAATGCCACGCCGGCGCCCGAGGAAGGTACGGCGCCCCCGGCGGTGGCCACGAAGGCGGAAGGGCTGCCTCGGATCAGGGTCAGCACCGGCCTCGATGTTCTGGAGAGCCAGGCCTGGGCGCCGCTGAAAGGCAAGGTCATCGGCCTCGTCACGAATCAGACTGGCGTGGATGGCGAGGGGCGACGCAACGTCAACCTGCTCGCCAGCGCCCCCGGGCTGAGGCTCCAGGCGATCTTCTCGCCCGAACACGGCCTCGACGGCACCCTCGACGAGCGCGTGCCCAACGGGACCTACACGGGCGCGGGCCCCGGCCCGGCCATCAACGTGTGGAGTCTCTACGGCAGCGACCGGCGGCCCACCGGGGCCATGCTCCAGGGCCTCGACACGCTGGTCTTCGACATCCAGGACGTCGGCGTGCGCTACTACACGTACCTGACCACCCTCGTGTACGTGCTGGAGGAAGCGGCGCGCCACCGCATCAGCGTGATCGTGCTCGACCGGCCCGATCCTCTCACCGGCGTGATCGTGGAGGGACCGGTGATGGACCCGGATCTCCGGTCATTCACCGCGCCCCATCCCATCCCGGTGCGCACGGGGATGACCATGGGAGAGTTCGCGAGGATGGTCGCCGCCGAGCGGAAGATTCCCGTCAAGCTGACCGTGGTACCGCTGGAGGGGTGGGAGCGAGCCATGTGGTTTGACGAGACGGGTCTGCCCTGGGTCAATCCCTCTCCCAACATCCGCTCGCTGACCCAGGCGCTTCTGTATTCGGGGGTGGGTCTCCTCGAGGCGACCAATCTCTCCGTGGGCCGAGGCACCGAGATGCCCTTCGAAGTGGTGGGCGCCCCGTGGATCACCGATCCGAGCGCGCTCGCGGACGCGCTCAACGCGCTCGACATGGCCGGCGTCACCTTTCAGCCCATCAACTTCCAGCCGGTGTCGAGCGTTTACTCGGGGCAGAAGGTGGGGGGCGTGCGCCTGGTCGTGACTGATCGGGACGCTCTACGCCCGGTCACCGTCGGCCTCACCATCGGGCGAACGCTGATGGATCGCTATCCGGCGCAGTTCCGCGCGGCCGCCATCCAGAACCTCTTGGTGAACCGCTCGACGATGTGGGCTCTCCTGCGGGGGGACTCTCTGGCACGCCTGAAGCAGTGGGCGGAAGCTGATCGGGCCAGCTTTCTCCAGCGGCGCGCGTCGTATCTCATCTACAAGTAGCCCTCCCGTCTACTGCCGCTCCACCACTTTCGCTCCCGGGGATCGCCGCACCTTGTCGAGGGCGCCGGGGGCCACGGTGATGACGGCCGGATCGCCGTCGCTCACGTAGCGCTCCTGGGGATTCCGCTCGAAATAGTTGAGCCAATGGGCCAGCTCGATGTCCACGGCCTGGATGCGGGGCAGGCGATACGGATCGAAGGACCGCGCAAACGGGGACGGCGCGGCGCCGCCGGCCACCATGAGGATGCCGTCATGGCGGTAGGAGGTCTTGCCTTCCACGCCCTCGATGGCCCAGCGTAGGTCCTTGGGAAATGCGCCCATGGGAAGAGCCAAGCTGCGGATCCGGTAACCCGGGACGTCCTTCTGTATCCACTCCTGGGCCGTGGCGAGCTGCTGGCGCACGATCTTTTCGGGATACTTGGAGAGGTTCGCGTGCCACAGGGTGTGGCTGCCGATCTCGAAACCGTGGCTGGCCAGGTACTGGAGCTTGCGGCCGGCCAACTCTTTCTGGTTGAAGAGACGGTTGGGGGGATCCGCG
>Ga0070712_100001467_pt1 | contig 14381 bp, 13 predicted proteins | sample LARL81metaG_FD_71396 | JGI IMG/M metagenome (GOLD analysis project Ga0070712, IMG submission 71396) | Corn, switchgrass and miscanthus rhizosphere microbial communities from Kellogg Biological Station, Michigan, USA - LAR L8-1 metaG | ecosystem: Host-associated > Plants > Roots > Rhizosphere ...
CATGAACCACACCGGGATGGCCGAGCACCACGTGCTGGGCAAGAACTTCTACATGAACATGAGCATCCCGGTCGCCGGCTGCGCCCACCAGGCCGGCACCTGCCGGTTCGGCACCGACCCCGCCACCTCCGTCCTCGACGTCAACTGCAAAGCCCACGAACTCGACAACCTCTACGTCGTGGACACCAGCTTCTTCCCGAGCATCGGCGCGGTGAACCCCGCCCTCACCGCCATCGCCAACGCCCTGCGCGTCGGCGACCACATCGGCCAACGGCTCACCGCCTGATTCCGGCTACCCGTACCGGGTGATGCCGCGCGCACTCCCGCACTGTCTGCTGTGAGCAGGACAAGGCAGGAGGCGACATGTCAGACCGCGTGGACGCGCTGGTGATCTTCGGGGCGACCGGGGACCTGGCCAAGCTGGAAACCTTCCCCGCACTGGTTGGCCTTGTCGAACGCGACGTGCTCAACGTCCCGGTGATCGGAGTGGCGAAAAGCGGCTGGGACCTGGAACAGTTCCGCGACTACGCCGTCGCCTCGCTGAAGCTCAACAACATGGACCCGTCCACTCCCGCGGCCATCAAGATGCTGGGGCTGCTCCGCTACGTGGACGGCGATCTCGATGACGACGCCACCTACCACGCCATGTCCGATGCGCTCAGCGCGGGCGAGCGGGTGCTGTTCTACCTGGAAGTGCCGCCGGTCCTGTTCGGCCGGATCGCCCAGGGCATCGCCACGGCCGGCCGGGCGCGGGGAGCGCGCGTCATGGTGGAGAAACCGTTCGGCACCGGCCTGGACAGCGCCCAGCGGCTGAACGCCCTGATGCACCAGTACTTCGCCGAGGAGAACATCTACCGGGTGGACCACTGGCTGGGCCTGGACCCGGTGGAGAACGTGCTGTTCGCCCGGTTCACCAACGCGGTCATCGAGCCGCTGCTCAACCGCGAGCACGTGGAAAGCATCCAGATCACCATGGCCGAGGCGTTCGACGTCGCCGACCGTGGGCGCTTCTACGACCGGACCGGCGCCGTCCGCGACGTGGTGCAGAACCACATGCTCCAGGTGCTCGCCACGGTGATGGCCGACCCACCGGACGGGCAGGGGCTCAGCCAGTGGCGGGCCGCCAAGTCCCGGCTGGTGGCCTCCATCCGTCCGCTGGAAGCGCAGGACGCGGTCCGCGGTCAGTACGAGGGTTATCACGACGTCGAAGGCGTGGAGCCGCACTCCACCGTGGAGACGTTCGTCGCGGTCCGGCTCGCGGTGGACTCCTGGCGCTGGGCCGACGTGCCGGTGCTGATCCGGGCGGGCAAGTGCATGCCGGTCACCGCCACCGAGGTCACCGTCAGATTCCGCCGCCCGCCACGGGACATCTTCGGCCTGGCGCCGCTGCCGGCCGCCAACGAACTGCGGTTCCGGGTCTGGCCGCAGACCCAGCTCAGCCTCACGCTGGCCGGCAAGAAACCCGGCGCCGGGTGGGAACCCGAGTCACAGGAACTGGCGTTCACGCAGCGGTCCGGTGAGGACATGCGCCCCTACGACCGGCTCATCGGCGCGGCACTGGACGGCGACCGGTGGCTGTTCGCCCGCCAGGACACCGTCGAAGCGGCCTGGCGGGTGGTGGACCCGGTGCTCGGCGACGTGACGCCGGTGCACCCCTACGCCAAGGGCAGTTGGGGTCCCGAAGAGGCGGATCGCCTGCTCCCCGACCGGGATACCTGGCACGACCCCACGGGATGATTTCGTGGGCCGTTACGGAACCGGAAGGCAAGGCGTGCCGTGAGCGACCAGGACCGCCGGCACCGCGTAGTGATCATCGGCGGCGGCTTCGCCGGGCTGTTCGCGGCCCGGGCGCTGCGCCGGGCCCCGGTCCAGGTGACGCTCATCGTGTGTTCGGATCCCCAATGACGGCCAGCGATCCGCCAGCCCGGTGATCGATCTGGCTGCGGACTGGCTGGCCGTTCACCCGCCGTATCCCTAATAGACCGCCGGGATGCACCTCTCCTGCGGCTTTACCACCAATCGTGGGATGCGTGACCGGGCCATGCCGCGATTTCGTGGTAGTGCGGGCCGAGTGCCCGCTGGGGGGGACAGCCGGGAGGAAGGCGGGGCAGTCCGATGGCGGCCAACGTTGCCAGGCCGGTGACAGCACGAGCGGGACGTTCGGTGGGGGGCGGTCGCGATCCGATCTTGTTGTCCAAGATCACTGTGCCGGGCGCGCCCGCCTGGCTGGTGCCGCGTCAGCGGATCACCGAGCTTATCGACCGCGGCCTGCAATCCTGCCCGTTGACCGTGGTCACCAGCCCGCCGGGGGCAGGCAAGACGATGGCGCTGGCGACGTGGGCCGGGGCGGGGTCCGGGCCGGTCGCCTGGCTCGGTCTCGACGAGTACGACAACCGGCCCGGGATCTTCTGGGCCTATCTCATCGCGGCCCTGCGCCGAGCCGGCGTTGCGCTGCCACGGGCGCTGCCAGCCGCTGGCCGGGGGCGCACCGCGGAGCATCACTTCCTGCTCCGGCTCGCCGAGGCGCTGTCCGCTCACAACCCGCCCGTGATGCTGGTCCTCGACGACTTCCATCTGATGACCCAGCCAAGGGTGCTGGAGGGGCTTGACTTCCTGCTGCGGAATACCGGGCCGGGCCTGCGGCTGGTGATCAGTTCGCGGATGGACCCGCTGCTGCCGCTGCACCGGTACCGGCTGGCTGGCGAACTCGCCGAGATCCGGGCCAGCGACCTCGCCTTCACGGTCGCCGAAACGGGGCTGCTGCTGGAGCAGCACGGCATTCCGCTGCCAGCGGACTCGCTGGAATACCTCACCCAGCGGACGGAGGGCTGGGCGGCAGGCATCCGCCTCGCGGCGCTCTCCATGGACGGCCATCCCGATCCGGGCCAGTTCGTCAAGGCGCTGACCACCGAGGACAACGCCCTGACCAGCTACCTGATGGAGGAAGTCCTCGGTGCACAGCCGCCGGAGGTCCAGGAAGTCCTGTTGTGCACGTCCATCCTGGAGTACGTGAGCGCCGACTGCGCCGGCGAGCTCACCGGTAACAGCCGGGCCGAGGGCATCCTCACGGCCCTGGCGCACGCCAACGCGTTCGTGTGGCCGATCGGCGGCGGGTGGTACCGGTATCACACCATGGTCGCGGAAGTGCTCCGCCTGAAACTCCGCCACAGGTCGCCGGACCGGGTCTCCGGCCTGCACCAGCGTGCCGCCTGCTGGTACCGGCGGCACGGCCGGCTGGCCGACGCGGTACGGCACGCCGCGCGCGCGAACGACTGGCAGTTCGCCGCCGAGACGGTCATCGACACGCTGGCGATCGGTCAGATCATCGGCCGGGGCCGCGGCCAGTCCCTGGCCGAGGAGTTCGCGGGCATGCCGCAGTACGACGTCTGGGACATGCCACAGCCGAACCTGGTCTGCGCGGCGGTGGCGCTGGTCAACGCGGGACCCGAAGCCGCCGAGGTAAGGCTGGCCGCCGCGGAACGCGTTCTGGCTCGCGCTCCGCTGGATCAGCAGGCCGCTTGCAGGCTGGCTGCCTCGCTGATCCGGCTCGCCGCGGCCCGCCGCACCGGAGATCTGGCGGCAGCGGCAGCGGCCACGGCCAGCGCCGAGTCACTGTTGCACGACCTGCCGTACGACAAGCTCGCCCCGCACCACGAGGTCCGGGCCGAGGTGCTTGCCCACCGGGGCGCTGTCGAACTGTGGTCGGGCCGTTTCGACGAAGCGGCACGCACCCTGAAGTCGGGGATGGCCGCCGTCACCACCGCGAGCGGCGACGACGCACGAGCCGACTGCCTGGGAAATCTCGCGCTGGCAGAGGCGCTGAGAGGGCGCATGAGCCATGCCGGAGAGCTGGCAGACGAGGCAATGGCAGCCTTCGCCAACTGCGGAACCCGGCCCGCTCAGTACCCGAACCCCGCCGTGCTGCTCGCCGCCGCCTGGGTGCGTCTGGAGAACGATGGGCTGCGCGAAGCCGCGGACCTGCTGCGGCAGCTCAATTCCGCCCTCACCATGAGCCCTGACAAACTCCTTGGCGCCATGGCCTGCCTGGCAGCCGCCCGTGGTGGCCTGGCCGAAGGGCACACCGCCCTGGCGGCCCAGTATCTGGCCAGGGCACGGTCTGGGTGGCAGGTTCCGGCCTGGCTGGAGAAGCGGCTCAGCCTGGTCGAGCCGCAGGCGGCCGCGGCCCAGGACGGCGTCCGCCCGCCGGCCCCGGCCGAGCGCGGCGACCTGCGCCCGGTGCCGTCGAGCGCTTCAGGCCGGGCCGCGGCGCCACTGATCGTCGAGCCCCTGACCGAGCGGGAGCAGGAAGTGCTGCGCCATGTCGCGCACATGCTGAGCACCGCCGAGGTCGCCCGGGCGATGTACATCTCCACCAACACCGTCAAGACACACCTCAAGAGCATCTTCCGCAAGCTCGCGGCAGGTCACCGTGGTGAAGCGGTCCGCCGGGCCCGCGAGCTCGAGCTGATCTGAGCGCATCGACGGCACCCAGGCCGGCTGGGCACCTGAGCCCGCGCGGAACCGGGTGAATGTGAGGTCGGTAGTCCACTCGCTGGTCAGGCGTCGGCCCTGGTCAGAGTCGGCGGGGTTGTCCTGCGTGCCGCCGAACTGCGGGCCGCCCCAGGCGGACCTGGGGCGGCCGGTGCTTAGCGCGCGGCGAGTGCGTCCAGCAGCAGGTCCGCGACCTGGCCGGGGTCTTCCAGGTACGGCTGGTGCGCGCGTCCGGGCAATTCGCGGTAGCTGCCGGCGGGCAGCAGTCCGGCCAGTTCGCGGCTGCGGGACAGGATGAACGGCACGTCAAACCCACCGCAGGCGACCGTCACGGGGACCTTGACCTCGGCCAGGTGATGCCACGCGTCCACGTCGCTGTCACCCTCGTCCTCGCGGCCCTCGTTGCGCAGGATGATCGCGTTCATGTCCAGGGCCAGCGCCCTGGCCTCGCCGCCGACCCGTCCCTCGGGCTGGCCCGGCCCGTCCAGCCATAGCCAGGTCTCCAGCCGGTTGATCTCCGCCTGGTCCCCGGCGGCAATCGCCTCCTCCAGCCACGCATCGAACCGCTGGGTGGCCGGGTCGAGTTCGGGCTCCGGTGCGCCGCTGACCGCCGTGCCGATCAGCACCAGGCCCGCCACGCGGTCCGGGGCGAGCAGCGCGGTGTCCAGCGCCAGGCCGCCACCGGCGGAGGCGCCCACCAGCCAGGCCGTCTCTGCCTGCTCCTGATCCAGGACAGCCAGCAGGTCACCGGCATGGGTGAAGGGTGCGGTGCTCGTCGCGGACTCCCCATAGCCGCGGCGGTCATAGGCCACCACGGTCACCTGCGGTGCCAGGCGCTCGGCCACCTGGTGCCAGCCGCGCCGGTCGGCAACCCCCTCGTGCAGCAGCACAAGCAGCGGGGCGCCACCCGGCCAGCGTTCCCCGGCCAGATCGCACCCCTCACGCGCGACGGCGAAGCGCTCGCTCATGACGTCATCCTGGTCGGCACCATGGGGCGGCGCAAAGGATTAAGCAGGAAGCGAGCGGCGCCGCCGCGGCCCGGCTTCCGGGACGTGGCCGCCGGCCTGGGCTGAGAAACCTGGCCGGGTGCCCGGCGCTCCGCGCCGATAGTTTTCGCCGATACTGGAGGGGCCGAAGCCGCTCCCGCGCCCCCGTTGGAACACCGCGCCGTGCGTGGGAACCGGAGGCGGCAACGCTGAGGGGCGGTAAGCAACGTGACAACCAGTAAACCGGCGGAGACCGGGCCCGCCGCGCGGGGGAACCGCAGGCACCGGCCGACCCTGGCGGCCATCGCGGCCGAGGCGGGGGTGTCGCTGCCGACGGTGTCCAAGGTCGTCAACGGGCGCCCGGACGTCGCGCCGGATACCAGGGCCCTGGTGGAGCGCCTGCTCGGGGAGCGCAAGTACCAGCGCCCCGGCCTGCGCCGCGGCCGGCGGGCCGGGCTGATAGACCTCATCTTCAACGGCCTGGACAGCCCATGGGCGGTGGAGATCCTGCGCGGGGTAGAGGACTGGTGCGCCGCGCACACCATGGGCGCGACCGTCTCGGCCGTGCGGCACGGCAGCGCCCGGCCCGCCAGCTGGACGAGCGCACTGGCAAGCCACGACACCGACGGGGTGATCCTGGTGACCTCCGAGCTGACCATGCCGCAGTTGCGCCAGGTCCGCGACGAGGGCATCCCCCTGGTCGTCGTCGACCCGGTCAACCTGCCGGAACCGGATCTGCCGAGCGTGGGCGCCACGAACTGGGCGGGCGGCCTGGCCGCAACCGATCACCTGCTGAGCCTGGGCCACCGCCGCATCGGCGCGATCACCGGCCCGCCCGGTTACCTGTGCAGCCGGGCGCGGATCGACGGCTACCGGTCGGCCCTGGAGCGGCTCGGTGCCCAGTTCGACCGGCTGCTGGTGCGGCACGGGGATTTCCAGCACGAAGGCGGCTTCGTCCGCGGCGGTGAACTGCTTGACCTCGCCGAGCCACCGACCGCGATATTCGCCGGCAGCGACCAGCAGGCGCTCGGGGTGTACGAGACGGCCCGCCAGCGGGGGCTGCGGATCCCGCAGGACCTGTCGGTCGTGGGTTTCGACGACCTGCCGGCCGCGCGCTGGGTGTCGCCGCCGCTGACCACCGTTCGGCAGCCCCTGGCCGACATGGGCCGGGTGGCCGCGGAGATGCTGGGCAGCCTGATCGATGGCGTACCGCTGCGCAGCCAGCGGGTCGAGCTGGCCACCGAGCTGATCGTCCGGGAGTCGACGGCGCCCCTGACGGCCTGACACGAGCGCCTGCCCGCCGCGCTCGCGGAGTGAGCCCTTCGCCCGTATCCGCCGATGCGCCCGGCCGGACGATGCCGGTATCGCCTTACGCACGCAGCCAGCGGACGCCGCCTGCTATCGAAAAGTTTCGAAAACAAGAGCTTTGCGTGCACCACCTGCGGGAAGAAGGAGCGGGTGCCGACGTTCATAACCGCGGCTTGGTGATTGCTTTGCCAGGCGTTGAACCCGGGAACGTTTCCGACCGTGCCTTGAGTAGACAGCGCCGGGAGGGGACATGCGGTTAACGTCAAGACTGATCACCCTGGCCTGGTCGGCCGCACTCGCCGCACCGCTCGCCCTGGCGGCCGCGGCGGCTCCGGCCGGGGCGGCCGCGATGGCGCCTGGCGGGCCGGGCACGGCGGGGCTGGCCCGGGCGGCCGGAACCGGCACGAGTCAGTGGCCGCAGTTCGGCCAGTCCCCCCGCCACCTGGGCACCAACCCTGCCGAGAAGGCCTTCAACGCCGGCAACGTCGGCAGGATGCGCACCTTGTTCACCGCCGACTTCGGCAGCAACACAAACAGCGAGGGCGGCCCTGCGGTCGCCAACGGGGTGCTGTATCAGGGCGGCTTCGACGGGAACCTGAACGCCTACCCGGCAAGCGGGTGCGGCCAATCGTCCTGCCTGCCCATGTGGCAGGGGAAGGCCGCGGGCGACTTCACCAGCACCCCGGCGGTGGCCGGTGGCCTCGTCTTCATCGCCTCGGCCGACCACTTCCTCTACGCGTTCCCGGCCGCTGGCTGCGGTGCAGCGGTGTGCGCGCCGACCTGGAAGGCGCACCTGCTCAACCCGGTGGTCGACTCGTCGGTCGCCGTCGCCGGTGGCGTGGCGTACGTGGGGGACTTTCACGGTCACCTGTATGCGTTCAAGGCCGCTGGCTGCGGCGCGGCGGTATGTACGCCGCTGTGGGTGGGTCACGGATTCAAGACCGAACTGATCGGCGCGCCCGCGGTCGGCAATGGCTTTGTCTACGTGACCACGTTCCTCGACACGCCGGATCTGTTCACCGGCCGCCTGCTTGTCTTCCCCGCCGCGGGCTGCGGAAAGCCGGACTGCACACCGTCCTGGACGGCCGGCATCGGTGGGCCCGCCGGGGTCACCGACGCCCCGGCGGTCACCGCGACGACCGTCTACACCAATTCGGGAACACTGTTCGGGAACGGCGTCAACACCAACTTCCACCTGATGGCCTTCCCCGCCACCGGGTGCGGTGCGAAGACATGCAAGCCGCTGCGGACCTACGACACCGGGGACGGGGGCGCCGAGGGCCCGCCCGCGGTCTCCGGGAACATGCTGTTCGCCACGACCCAGGGCACGCCGGACCCGAACACGATCGGCGTCGTGGCGGCCTATCCCGCCGCCGGGTGTGGCAAGCCGCGGTGTGAGCCGTTGTGGACCGGGGTCAACTTCACGGCGGGGTCTGCCTCGCCGCCGTCGGTGGTCAACGGCGTGGTATTCGTCGGCAAGGGACCCGCGGGCCTCACCCCGCAAAACACCCCGGATGCGGGGCTGTACGCCTTCAGGGCCACTGGCTGCGGCGCGGCGATCTGCATGCCGATCTCGTTCCTGGAGCTCAGCACCTACCAGGACTACCTTGGCGCGCCGCTTGCCGTCGCCGGGGGCAAGGTTTTCATGCCTTCCAATGACAACATCAGCGGGCGCAGCCTGGTGTACGCGATGGGGCTGCCAGGCTGACCCTCCCCCGTCCCGGGGCGGCACGGCGTGGCGAACCGGGCCCGGGGTGCCGCAGACTCCTCGCCGGCCACCGGCCGACCCCACAGCGCTGCCGCGCAAAGGCCGGTGGACGGGCGGGCCGGGGTTCAGTAGCCGGCGATCTGCATGGCGTGGAGGAAGGACTTGGTCTTGCCCAGGGCGTTCGACGTGGCGTTGATGTAGATGCCGTCGGCGTGAGCGGACTTGGCGGCGGTGGCCATCTGGCCGGCGGCGGGCTTGCGGGCAGGCGGCGCCGGGGACCAGGGCCAGGTCGCGGCCGGGGGCCTCGATGACCTTGAGCCCGTGGGCGTGGGCAAGCTGGCCGAACTGCTGCATGTACAGACCCGGGTTCTGCTGCTCGTTCAGCGGGGTCAGCGCCCAGTACTCGGGGTCGTACATGACCCAGGTGTAGGCCGGGGCGATCGCGTGGCTGGCGATGTCGGACGCGAACTGGGCGTAGGAGTTGTACACCAGCACGCCGGAGGCGGCGGCGGTGCCGAAGGTGGCGGTGGCGGCGCCGGCCGCGACGGTGGCGGCGAGGACGGCGGACAGGCGGGTGAGGAGCTTCTTGACTGAATTGGCGGACATGACTACCCCTTTAGGAATTGCTTTCACGTTTTTGCGTGCCTCACTAGCTTGCAAAAAGTGGGGGGTGGTCCCCCAGAGGCGTGCAGCCCGTCTTGGCCAGGGTTTTCGCCCCCTGCTGTTCGGCCGGTGAATGGGTAATTGCGGAGTAGTTGAGCCCGGGAAAGAAGGCCCGGCGGAAAGGTCAACCGGCCCTATCCGTCACGGCCGGAAGACCCGGGCCGAAGGTCCCGTGGTGCCCGCCGGCGGCTACCTGATCACGAAGGTTCCCAGGCCCTCAGGGGGCTCGGGCTGCACGGCGATGTCCGACACCACGGCCAGCCGTGGCCCGTGTCGTGCCCAGTCCAGCAGATGCTGCACGTCCTCGGCAGCGCCCTCGAAGACTGCTTCGACCCGGCCGTCGTCGAGGTTGCGCACCCACCCCGCCACGCCGTGCTGCCAGGCCGTCCGCTGGCAGGCGGCGCGGAAGTAGACGCCCTGGACCTGGCCGGAGATCAGCACCCGATAGCGGACCACATGCCGACGCTATGCCGCCACCGCCGCGGTGCGGGCGGATGCGTGGGCTTCCTGCGAGGCTGGCACGGTGACTGATTTCACAAGTGAGGACCTGGCCGGTGCCGTGTTTGAGGACGTGTACCTGACCGGCGCCCGGTTCCACGATGTCGACCTCGCCGGGGCGGACTTCCGCCAGGTGGATCTGACCGGGGCCAGGATGCGTGACGTCCTCCTGGTGAACGTGGACATCAGCGGCCAGATCAGCAACCTGCGGATCAATGGCGTTGACGTCGTTCCCCTGGTGGAGGCCGAACTCGACCGCCGCTACCCCGACCGGCCCAAGATGAGGCCGGCGGACGCCGACGGGTTTCGTGAAGCCTGGGACATCCTCGAACGGCTATGGCAGCAGACCGTGGCGCGGGCCCGCGGGATGGCCCCGGAACTGCTGCACGAGCGTGTGGACGAAGAGTGGTCGTTCATCGAGACACTGCGCCATCTGGTCTTCGCCACGGATGCCTGGGTGAAACGCGCGATTCTGGGCGATCCGTCGCCCTGGGATCCGCTGGACCTGCCGCACGACGAGATGCCCAGCGAGCCAAGCGTCCCGCGCAACCGCGAGGCGCGGCCGTCGCTGGATGAGGTGCTCGCCCTGCGCGCGGACCGCATGGCCACGGTTCGCCAGGTGCTCGCCGGCCTCACCGACGCCATGCTGGCCGGCCGGACCGTGCCGGTCACCGAACCGGGATATCCCGAACCGGAGAGCTTCCCGGTTCGGCGGTGCCTGCAGGCGATCCTCAGCGAGGAGTGGGAGCATCGGCTCTACGCCGAACGAGACTTCGACCTGCTCCAGGCGCCGCCGGACTGATCGGCCAGCGCGGCACGCGGTTACCGGGCCAGCGCGCCTCAGGTGAGCAGGGTGCGAATGGTCTTCAGCAGTTCCGGCGCGGCAAACGGGCTTCTGAATGAGCGGCGCGTCCGCATCCAGCGCCCCCCGCGGTCCGAGAACGTCTTGGCTGTAACCGGACATGAACAGCATCGGGATTCCCGGGTGCATCTGCTGAATGCGCTGCGCCAGTTCCGGGCCGGAGATCTGGGGCATCACCAGGTCGGTCAGCAGCATGTCGAAATGATGATCGGCGGCAAGCGTCAGTGCTTCCGCGCCGGAGGCCGCCTCGAGTACCGAGTACCCGTTGCGGCGCAGGATCCGGGCGGTGATCTGCCGGACGGCCGGCTCGTCCTCGACCACGAGGACCGTCTCGCCGCGGCCCCCGGTGGCCTCGGCAGCGGGCGGCGCGGCGGGCGCCACGGCGTGCTCGTGCGCGGGAGGGAAGAAGGCGCGGAAGGTCGTGCCCATGCCCGGCTCGGAGTAGACGCTGAGGCTGCCACCGGACCCGGCCACGATGCCGTGCACGGTTGCCAGCCCCAGCCCGGTTCCCTTGTCCTTCGTCTTGGTGGTGAAGAACGGCTCGAAGATCCGGGAGACGACCTCGGGAGGCCTGCCGACCCCGGTGTCGCTGACCGACAGCTCCACGTAGTAGCCGGGTGTGATCGGGGGATGCAGGCGCGCGTATTCCGGCATCGCGTCACGTGCGTTGACCGCGAGGTTGACCATCACCTGTTCCATCTGGCCCCGGTCCGCGCGGATCAGCCCCGATAACGGATGGTGTGCCCGGCGGCGGCACCGGGCGAAGGCGGCCTCAAATACGCTGTTGCTCATGACGACCGGGCCGGGCCGGGTGGCCCGGGATCTCTTCATGGCGGCCGACGAGGCATTGGTCCAGGCCGCCTTTTGCACCGGGGAGTTCACCGCTGCCGAGCGGCTGTTCGGCGAGGCGCGGGCCGTGGCCGCGCACGACGGCGAGCAGGAAGCCGAGGCCCGGGCGCTCGGCGGCCTGGGCATGACGCACCACTACCGCAACATCGCCGCGCTGGTCGGCGGGCGCGCTCCGGCCGATGCCGACATCGCCGCCGAGGACGACCTGATGCGCCGGGCGCTGGCCCTGTCCCGGCAGGCCGGGGACACGGCCGGCACGGCGTGGGCGTTGTTCGGGGTGGGCCTGGTGCTCCAGGTCCTGCGCCGGGACTGGGACGCCGCGATGTGGTATTTCTGGCAGGCGTTCGGCCTGGCCGAGGCCGTGGAGGAGAGCGGCGACCTGTACGGGCGCTCGGAGATCCACCGGCACGTCGGGTTCTACTACCTCGTGGAGGACGTCCGCCCGCGCGAGGCGGTGCGGCAACTCGGCCACTCGCTCGCCCTGCGCGAGAGGCTGGGAGATCCACGGCGGATCCCCAGCGCTCTCGTCGCACTGGGCGAGGCGGAGACGGCCGCGGGAAACTTCCCGCGCGCCGTCGAGTTGCTCCGCCGCGCGGTACCGCTCGCCCACGAGGCAGCACTGCTGCCCTGGCGCATCGCTGACGCCGAGCAGAATCTCCGGGAAGCCGAGGCGGCCGCCGCCGATGGCCGCCCCGGCTGAGCCGCTTAGGCCACGGTCACCGGGAAGGCGACCGGGCTGCGGTTGGAGTTGCTGTCCACGGCGCGCAGGCCGAACTGCACGTTGTCCTTGGAGATGTTGAGTGTGACCGAGGTGACGTTGCCGACGGGGATGGCCGATGTCCAGTCCGGGACCGTGGTCTCCCGCATCACGACCTCGTACCCGGTCAGGTTGGATTCGGGATTGGCGTTCCAGGTGAGCGTGGTCAGGTTGGTGCCGGGGAGGCCGGGTGGCGGCGTCGTGTGGATCTGCAGGCCCTTGGGCGTGCTGGGCGAGGAGGCCAGCGCCCACAGTGCGCACGCGTTCACCTTCGCGACCCGGGCGGTGTAGTTGAAGTCGACGAAGTCGATCAGATCGCCGAACTGTACACCGTTCTCCACACGGACGTTCTGATGCTCGTGGTTGAAGTTCTCCCTGGGCTCGGTGAACCTGGCCGCGGCGTAACCCTGGCTCTGGAACGAGCGGGAGTCGGTGCCGCGCAGGTACCGGTCACGCCGCCAGATCAGCCTGACGTTCATCTGGGTCAGGAAGAACGGCGCCACTTCGGCGACGAACCGGCCGAGCTGACGGGACTTCCCGTCGTTCTCACCGCCGACCGTCTGGATGAGCGCGACATCGTTCGCGGTCGCGTTGGTCGGGACGCCCTCCAGGAACATCCGCAGCGTGAACGGGTCGGGTTTGGTGCCGTCGAAGGCCTGGCTGGCACCGACGATGTCGTTGCTGAACATGCCCTGCACGTCGTTGCCGGCCGCCGCCATCTGCTGCGCCATGAAGGTCGAGCCGAACAGGCCCTGCTCCTCCCCGGACACGGCGGCGAAGACGAGGGTGCCGGGGAACTGCTTGGTGGCGAACAGCCGGGCGAGTTCGAGCACGACCGCGACGCCGGAGCCGTCGTCGTCGGCGCCGGGCGCGTCGCTGACGGAGTCGGTCACGTCGCTACACCGGGAGTCCAGGTGCCCGGTGATCACGTAGAACCGCTGGGGGTTCGCGGTCCCCTGCAGGGTCAGGATGGTGTTGGTGATGCTGGTCGGCGCGGTGATCACGGGCGGGACCGCCGGCTGCGTGAACGTCTGCTGCTGCGCGGTCATGTTGCCGTTCGAGGTGGCGGCGATGGCCTGCATCTGCTGGAACACCCAGGCGTAGGCCGCGCCGATGCCGCGGTTGGGATCGGTCTGGCTGGACTGCGTTTGCCTGGTGCCGAACGAGACCAGCGCCTCGATGGTGGCCTGAATGCGGTTCGGGTCGATCTGGCTCAACAGGGCCAGCAGGGCCGGGTCGGGTCCCCGCCGGTGGGGCAGGCCCGAATGGGTGCCGTCCGATGCGGCGCTGGCCGCGGTGGCCTGCGAGACCAGGGGCACGGTGGCGGCGGCGACGGCGGAGGCGGACAGGAACAGGCGGCGGCTTGGGCCTTTTGAGCCCGGAACGTCAGTATTGTCCATGCCCAGAATCAAGAACGCTTCAAGCGCGGTGTCAAGCTACTACCAACATTTGCTTCCGAAATTACGTGGGCGGTCCGGTGCCCCTGCCCGGGTCGAACGGGCGGAGCCCGACGCGGTCCACGTAGGTCATCGCCGCCCTTCGCGCGGCCGGTATGGCGCGGTACCGGCGTGGCCGGAGAATGTCGCCTGGCGGACACTGGAGTCATGTCCGCCCCTGACCCAGCGCCAAGCCTCGATCCGCTGCCCGGCCTTGACCCGGCGCCGGTCCTTGATGCGCTGGCCCGCGACCCACGGCTGCGGGTCTTCCTCGGTCACAGCAGGATCGAGACCATGCCGGCGAAGCGGTCGCGGCGGCTCCTGCTGCTTGACGAGATCGCCCAGGCCTTCGAACCCGGCGTGCGCTACCCGGAGCAGCGGGTCAGCCAGTTCCTGGGCACGCTCCACCCCGACTACGCCGCGCTGCGCCGGTACCTGGTCGACGAGGAGTTGCTGACCAGGTCCGATGGGCAGTATTGGCGCACCGGCGGCACGGCGCCCCCACCTGGCGGAGCGTAGTACGGCGCCCGCACCGGATCGAGCATGTCGGCCGCCCCGGTGCCCGCTCGCCTCGTTCCGCCCGGGGGATGCGGTTCACCGGCGGTTCAATGGACTGTTGGTTGCTGGCCGGGTATGGCGCGATGCGCCAGGCGGTGGCGCCTCGGGGGCCGGCGTCATGGAAGTGAAAGGAGCCTGGGATGACGAACCAGCCGGGCGCTCAGGTCCCGCCGTCGAGCGCGCGCGTCAGGGAGGCGGTCCATCGTTCGGAACTCGCCTGGCGGTCCATCGGGGTACCGAACTCGGTGGTCGGTGAGTTCGATTT
>Ga0070712_100001468_pt1 | contig 14378 bp, 14 predicted proteins | sample LARL81metaG_FD_71396 | JGI IMG/M metagenome (GOLD analysis project Ga0070712, IMG submission 71396) | Corn, switchgrass and miscanthus rhizosphere microbial communities from Kellogg Biological Station, Michigan, USA - LAR L8-1 metaG | ecosystem: Host-associated > Plants > Roots > Rhizosphere ...
GCAAGCCGAGGTCGAGCGCGCCGCTTGGCTTGAGCCCGCACGCAACCCCCGCCGCCCGGAACCCCTTCGGCAGGCCGCCGTCGACCTCGGTGGCGTGCGCGGGCGCGTCGATCCACCGAGAGGCGAAGAAGCCGCTCACTCGATCCCCTCCCCTTCGGGGCGCGCGAACATCAGGTTGAGGTTCTGCACCGCCTGCGACGCCGCGCCCTTCCAGAGGTTGTCGATCGCGCCGAACACGACGATCCTGCCGGTGCGCTCGTCGCGGTGCACCGAGATGCGGCAGATGTTCGTCTCGCGCACGTCTCGAACTCCGGGCGGACCCGCTGCGAGCTCGACGAACTGCTCGTCTCCGTAGGCATCCGCGTATAGCCGATCGACGTCGACATCGGCGACCCCGTTGACGGGCGTCACGTAGCACGACACGAGCTCGCCCTGATCGAGCGGCACCAGGTGCGGCGTGAATGTGATCCGGACGTCGGCGCCCAGCGCGCCCAGCTCCTGCTCGATCTCGGGCGTGTGGCGATGGCGCGGGACGCCGTAGGCGTTGAGGTTCTCGTCGACGGTGACGAAGTGCGTCTTAGCCGTGGCCGCGCGGCCGGCTCCCGAGACGCCGGACTTGGCGTCGACGACGACGTCCCCGATGACACCTGCGCGCGCGAGCGGCGCGAGCGCCAGCAGCGTCGCCGTCGGATAGCAGCCCGGGTTGGCAACCAAGTCCGCGTCGCGGACCTGCTCGCGATACAGCTCAGGCAGGCCATAGACGGCCTGGTCGATGAGCTCGGGCGCGTCGTGCTCGTGGTACCACTCGGCGTACACGGACGGGTCGCGCAGGCGAAAGTCGGCGCTGAGGTCGACGACGCGGACGCCGCGCTCCCGAAGCTCAGCAACCAGGGGCGCGGCGGCACCGTGCGGGTACGCGACGATCGCAGCGTCGATCTCGGCATGGCGGTCGACGTCGAGCTCCTCGAGCGTGAGCGGCACGCGGTGAAACGGGTACAGCTCGTCCAGTCTGGTGCCGATGTCGCTGCGAGCCGTGACCGCGCGCAGCTCGAACGCTGGGTGGCGGTGCACGAGCCGGGCCGTCAGCGCGCCCGTGAATCCCGCGGCGCCGAACACAGAAACGCGAAGCGGCTGGCTCATGACAGACGTGCCCGACTGGCGCGCGCCGGATCAAGCGGATCGAGGACGCAGGAGCGAAGCTGTAGCAGCGCTACAGCGAGCGACGAGGACGAAGAGTCCGCGCAGATCCGCCGCCGCCAGGCGGGTGCGGATGGCGTGAGCCAGTCGCTAGGAGGCACGGACCCTTCCCGACAGCTCGTCGGCCAGCGCCTTGGTGATCGCCTCGCGGCGCTCGGCGACCTCGTCGTCGGTTAGCGTGCGGTCCGGCGCGCGGTATGAGAGCCGCAGTGCCAGCGACACGTTGCCGGCGCCGATCCGCTGCTCGTCGCGATAGACGTCGAACACCTCCGCGCGGGCAAGCAGCGGCGCGCCCACGCGGCGAACAACGGCGAGCACGTCCGCCGCCGCAATCTCCTGTCCGACGATCACCGCAATGTCCTCGCGGACCTCCGGGAAGCTCGTGACGTCCTCGTACAGCGGCGTCACCGGCACCGGCACCGCGTCGAGGTCAAGCTCGAATGCCGCAACCGCCTCGTCGAGCTCCCACTGCTGTGCGACGAGCGGATGGACCTCGCCCAGCCACCCGACGGGCTGGCCGCCGACGATGATCGTCGCCGACTTCCCGGGGTGAAGGAACGGCTGCTCGCCCGGTTGCACCGACCACGGCGTGCGCAGCGTGTCGAGCAGCCCCTGCAGCGCTCCTTTGGCGGCGAAGAAGTCGGCGGCGCGCGGCGCGGGCTCGCGCCAGGTCGGCGGGCGCACGGCCCCGATCAGGACCGCGCCCACGTGATAGCGCTCATCGGGAAGCTGCCCGGCGTCGGTCGGGAAGTACACGGGGCCGGCCTCGAACAGGCGCAGAGTCGTCGCCCCCTGGGAGCGGTTTCGCCGCGCGACATCGAGCAGTGACCCCAGCAGGGTCGTTCGCAGCTGTGACTGATCGGCGGACATTGGATTCTCGAGCTCGAGCGCGCGATGGTCCTGCAGCCGCAGTCGGTCGGCGAGATCGGGCGCGACGAAGCTCCAGCCGACGATCTCGTGCAGGCCCTGGGCGGCGAGCGCGTCGGATGACCGCCGCCGCATGCGCTGGATGTCGGTCAGCCTGCCCGAGGCGCCGTGCCTGGAGGGCAGCGTGGCCGGGAGTTTTTCGAGGCCGTCGATCCGGCCGACCTCCTCGACCAGATCGGCCTCGCGGGTCACGTCGGCGCGGCGGAACGCGGGCACTGTGACGTCGAGGCCGTCGTCGGCGTCGACCGCCTCGAACTCGAGCGCCTCGAGGATCTGCTTGCTGCGTTTGCGCGCGATCGGCGCGCCGAGCAGCCCCTCCACCCGGGCGTCGCGCAGGCGGATCGTCTTCAGCGCCGGCCCGGGGCCGCCGACGTCGATCGTGCCGGGCGCGACGGTCGCGCCGCACAGGTCGATCATCAGCCGCGTGGCGACCGCCTGTGCTTCCAGCGCCTGTTCGGGCTGAAGCTGCTTCTCAAAGCGCGCCGACGCCTCGGTGCGCAGCCCCAGGCGCAGCGACGTGCGGTGGATGTTGGGCCCGTTCCAGTTCGCGATCTCCATCAGCACGCGGGTCGTGGTCGGCTCGACCTCCGACCGCGCGCCGCCCATCACGCCGGCGATCGACGTCGGTCCCTCGTCGTCTGCGATCAGCACCATTTCGGGGTCGAGCGTGCGCGTCTGCCCGTCGAGCGTGGTCATCGTCTCGCCCGGGTGTGCCGCGCGCACGGTCAGTCGCGCACCTGCGACCCGGTCGAGGTCGAAGGCGTGCAGCGGCTGGCCCGTGAGCAGCATCACGTAGTTGGTGATGTCGACGACGTTTGAGATCGGGCGCTGGCCGGCCGCCATCAGCCGCGCCTTCAGCCACGGCGGGCTCGGCTTGATCTGCACGTTCTCGAACACGCGCGCGGTGAACCTCGGGCACAGGTCCGGGACCTCGACGACGACCTCGGCGCCCTCCACGTCGCCGGCGGTTCCCTGGTCTTCGGCCCACGGCGGGCGCGACAGCGCGGCCCCCGTCGCCGCGTGCACCTCGCGCGCGACCCCGAAGATCCCCAGGCAATCGGGCCGGTTGGGCGTGATCTCGAGCACGAGCACGTCGGTCGAGATCGGGATCACGTCGGCGAGTGGCATGCCGGGCGTGAGGTGGTCCTCTTCGAGCACGAGGATCCCGGCGTGGTCGGTGCCGATCGCCAGCTCGTCCTCGGCCAGGATCATCCCGTTTGACTCCATCCCGCGCAGCTTGGCCTTGCGCAGCGTGGTGCCGTCGGGCATCACCGCGCCGGGCGTCGCGACCGCAACTGTCTGGCCGGCGGCGACGTTGGGCGCGCCGCACACGATCTGCGACGGCGACCCGGTGCCGATGTCGACCAGGCACACGCTCAGCCGATCGGCGTCGGGATGCTTGCCGGCTTCGAGCACCTTGCCGACCACGAAATGCTCGAGTCCGGTCACGCCGTAGCGCTCCACGCGCTCGACCTCGGTGCCGGTCATCGCCAGGCGCTCGGCGAGCGCGGCGGCATCGAGCTCGGGGTGGCTGTACTCGTGCAGCCAGTTCAGCGGGACGCGCATCAGCCGAACTGCTCCACGAAGCGGACATCGTTGTCGTACAGCAGACGCAGGTCGGGCACGCCGTGCTTGAGCATCGCGATCCGCTCGATGCCCATCCCGAACGCGAAGCCCTGCACCTTCTCGGGGTCGTAGCCGTACTCGCGCACGTACTGGAACACGTTGGGGTCGACCATCCCCGCGCCCAGGATCTCGATCCACGCGGTTCCCTTGCACAGCGGGCAGCGCTCGCCTTCGGCGGTCACGCCGTTCTTGCAGTTGAAGCACGAGACGTCGACCTCGACGCTGGGCTCGGTGAACGGGAAGAAGTGCGGGCGCATCCGGACCTGGCGCTCGTCGCCGAAGATCGCACGGGCGAACGTCAGCAGCGTCCCCTGCAGATCGGCCAGCGTGATGTCGGTGTCGACGGCCAGGCCCTCGAGCTGGTGGAACTGGGGCGTGTGCGTGGCGTCTGAGTCGGGCCGGTACACGCGGCCTGGCACGACGATGTACAGCGGCGGAGCCTGACGCTCCATCGCGCGCACCTGCACCGGCGACGTGTGCACCCTCAGCAGCACGGTCCGGGGGTCGAAGAGATCCTCGACGGGCTTGACGTAGAACGTGTCGGTCATCAGCCGCGACGGATGCGTGACGGGCGTGTTGAGCGCGTCGAAGTTGTAGTAGGCCGTCTCGACCTCGGGCCCCTCGGCGATGTTGAAGCCGAGGCCGATGAACACGTCCTCCATCTCACGCCGCGTCTGGGTGATCAGGTGCAGGCGCCCCGTGGCCGGCAGCGGGTCGGCCGGCAGCGTCACGTCGACGCGGTCCTGCACCAGCCGCAGCTCGAGCTCGCTCGCTGCCAGCGCCCGCTCGCGAGCCGCGACGGCGGTTTCGAGCGCCTGGCGAGCGGCGTTGGCTGCCTTGCCGACGGCGCCGCGCTCCTCGGGCGGGAGCTGCGCGACGCCTCGCAGCAGGTTGGGGAGCTCGGCCTTGCGGCCCAGATGGCGGATCCGGACCTCTTCGAGCGCGTCGGTGCTGTCGGCGGCGGCGATCTCGGCCTGCGCGTCTTGTTGCAGCTGCTCGATCCGGTCAATCATGCGGGCGCCATCCTAGTTATCTCGTAGAGCGCGATCGTGGCCGCCATCGCCGCGTTCAGCGATTCGGTCTCGATCGCGATGTGCGCGACCTGGTCGGCGGCTGCGATTGCCTCCTCGGGGAGGCCCTCCCGCTCGGATCCGATCAGAAGTGTCACCTCTTGACCGCGCTGGGCGCGGTCAGAACGCGACACTTCCATCAGAGGACGGCCGCGACCCGCTGCGAGCGCGACAGTGGTCCCTGGAAGCGCGGCGACGCTGTCGGCGCGCGCGAGCGGGACGGCGAACACGGCGCCCATGCTGGCGCGCACCGCCTTGGGACCGAACGGGTCTGCGGTGCCGGGGCCGAGCGCCACCGACGAGGCGCCGAACGCCTGGGCGGATCGCAGGACTGCTCCCACGTTGCCGGGGTCGCCCACTCCGTGCAGGTACACGCATAGCGGGCCAACGGGCGCCGCCGCCCACCGCTCCTCGTAGATCGCCAGCGCACGGGTACCCGATCCCAGCCCGGAAGCGCTCGCGAGCAGCTCGGGCTCGACCTCCACCCCTGGCAGGCCGGTACCGGCCGCGCAGTAGCGCTCGACCGGCTCCCAGCCGGCCGCGTCGGCCGCAGCGAGCAGATCCTCGCCCTCGGCGACGAACCTCGCCGCACGGTCGCGCGAGCGCCGCCGCTGGCTGAGCTTGCGGATTTCCTTGAGCTTGGCGTTGTGCTGGCTGGTGATGGTCATTTCGGGCTAAGGGAACAAAAAAGGCGCCCTCCCTGGGGGAGCGGCGCCCGTTGGCGGTGCTGGTGTGGTCGGCGTTCGTCAGCCGGCCGCCAGCGCCTCGCGGGCGCGGTCGGCAAAGCGTCGGAAAGTGTCGGCATCGCGGACCGCGATGTCGGCGAGCATCTTGCGGTCCACCTCGACGCCGGCCAGCTGGAGGCCGTGCATGAACTGCGAGTAGGACATGCCCTGCTGGCGCGCAGCGGCGTTGATCCGGGTGATCCACAGCCGGCGGAAGTCGCGCTTGCGGTTACGCCGGTCGCGGTAGCGGTACTGGTCGGCCTTGAGCACGGCCTCCTTGGCGACCCGGTAGTGCCGGCTGGCGTCACCCCGGTAGCCCTTGGCCATCGCCAGCGTGGCGCGGCGCTTCTTGCGCGCGTGCACGGAGCGCTTAACGCGGGTCATTTGTGCTTGGCTCCGAGCAGGATCTTCACTCGCGGCTCATCGTGCTTGGAGATCACCACGGGTCGGCCCATCGCCCGCTTGCGCTTGGGCGACTTCTTCTCGAGGATGTGGCTGGTGAAGGCATGACGGCCGCGCACCTTGCCGGTGGACGTCAGCCGGAAGCGCTTCTTGGCGCCTGAATGTGTCTTCATCTTGGGCATGCCGGAGGCGCCTAGTAAAGCAGACGGCGTCTGGCGAGCCGCGCAGGCTGCTGCAATTTCGCCGTCAGGCGTCGGCTTCGTCTGAAGCCACTGACGGCGAGGCGGCGGCGTCGGGCTCATCCGACGGCTCGGAGCCCGAGCCGTTGCGCCGGCTGCCGTTGCTGGCATCGGCCTGGGCCTCTGCCTCCGCGCGGGCACGGTCGCGGCGGCTGCCCTTGCCCCGCGTCTCGTGATGATCGTCGTCGGAGTCGTGCTGATCCTTCTCGCCCGCCAGGACCGCCTTCGACGGCGCCAGCAGCATCGTCATGTTGCGTCCATCCTGGATCGGCGACTGCTCGACGACCGCGAGCTCTGACAGCTCTCCCGCAAGACGGTCGAGCAGGGCGGTACCGCGCTCCGGGTGGGTCACCTCGCGACCGCGGAACATGATCGTGATCTTGACCTTGTCCTTGCCGAGCAAGAAGCGCGTGATGTGGCCCTTCTTGGTGTCGTAGTCGTTCTGCGCGATCTTCGGGCGGAACTTGATCTCGCGGATCGTGATCTGCTGCTGATGGCGCCGGGCGGCCTTTAGCTTCTGGGCCTGCTCGTACTTGTACTTGGAGTAGTCGAGCACGCGGCACACGGGCGGCCGCGCTTCGGGAGCCACCTCGACGAGATCGAGATCGCGCTGTTGGGCGTAAGCGAGCGCCTCGGAGGTCTTCACGACTCCGATCTGCTTGCCATCTTCGCCAACGAGCCGGACTTCGGGCACGCGAATCCGGTCGTTGATCCGAGTCAGGTCCCGCTCAGGCGGGCGCCGGTCAAATTTTCTAGGGACCGGCACTAGTTGCGGAAAGGTCCTTGCGTCAAGCGGCGCCGGGCCGTATGTGGTGAAGCACTTGGATCAACGAGAGCGAGTATAGCGGCGGATCACGGTCGTCAAGGGGGTTTTTGGTTGCGATCGCAGCTGGGCGCAAGCTCGCGTCACCTGCTCGCGCGCGCTTTAACTTCCCCCTCGAGGCGCTCGATGAACGCTGGCACGGGGAATGAGCCCTCGTCGCCCTTGCGGTGCTCGCGCAGCGCGATCTCCCCCGCCTCCTGCTCGCGATCGCCCACCACCGCCATGTACTGGATCTTTCGCAGCTCCGCGTCACGGATCTTGCGCGAGATCGACTCGGTGCGGTCGTCGAGCTCACCACGCAGCCCGGCGGCCTGCAACTGCTCGACGACCTCCTGGGCGTAAGGGATGTGACGGTCGGCGATCGGCAGCACGATCGCGTGCACCGGCGCGAGCCACAGCGGCAGATCCCCCTCGAGGTGCTCGAGCAGGATCCCGATGAACCGCTCGTAGGAGCCCATCAGCGCCCGATGGATCATCACCGGCCGATGCTCGGCGTTGTCAGCGCCCGTGTAGGACAGGTCGAAGCGCTCGGGGAAGTTGTAGTCGAGTTGGACCGTGCCGAGCTGCCACGATCGGTTCAGCGAGTCGGTCATGTGCAGGTCGATCTTGGGTCCGTAAAACGCGCCGTCGCCCTCGTTGAGGTCGTACTCGAGGCCCTTTGACTCGAGCGCGCTGGTCAAAGCCGCCTCGGAGACGTCCCACAGCGCATCGGAGCCGATCCGCTCCTCGGGTCGCGTCGAAAGCTCGACGTGGACGTCGATGCCGAACACCGCGTACGTGGCGAAAGCGAACTCCAGGCAGCCGGCGACCTCCTGCTGGATCTGATCCTCGGTGCAGAAGATGTGAGCGTCGTCCTGAGCGAAGTGCCGTACCCGCAAGAGGCCGTGCAGCGTCCCGCTGGGCTCGCGTCGGTGCAGGAGCCCGGGCTCGGAGTAGCGAACCGGCAGGTCGCGATAGGAATGGCGCTGCAGCGCGTACAGCTGGCAGTGCCCCGGGCAGTTCATCGGCTTCAGCGCCATTGCCCGGTCCTCGTACTCGGTCACGAACATGTTGTCGCGGTACTTGTCCCAGTGCCCGGAGATCTTCCACAGCGAGCTGTCATAGAGCTGCGGGGTCTTGACCTCGGTGTAGCCACGCGCGCGGCCCATCTCGCGGCTGAGCGCCACGAGCGAGTTGAACACCTCGGTTCCGGCGGGAAGCCAGAACGCCGAGCCGGGCGCGACGTCTGAGAACGTAAATAGCCCCAGCTGCGGGCCGAGCCGACGATGGTCGTTGGCGCGGGCGCGCTCGAGCCGCTCCAGATACGCCTTGAGGTCCTTGGGCGAGAAGAACGCCGTGCCGTACACCCGCGTGAGCATCGGCTTGCTCGAGTCCCCGCGCCAGTAGGCGCCGGCGACCGACTGCAGCTTGAACGCCTTGATGCGCTTGGTGCTCGGGGCGTGCGGCCCGCGGCAGAGGTCGGTGAACGGGCCGTTGGTGTACAGCGAGACCGTGCGCACCCCGTTCTCGGACACAAGGTCGTCGATCAGCTCGACCTTGTAGTCCTGGCCTTCGCTGCGGAAGCGGTCGAGCGCGGCGTCCGTGCTCACCTCCTCGCGAACGAACGGCTCGTCGGCGTCGATGTGCTCGCGCATCTTCGCCTCGATCCGCTCGAAGTCCGCGTCCGACAGCGTCACGCCGTCGGGGAAGTCGAAGTCGTAGTAGAAGCCGTCCTCGATCGGCGGGCCGATCGAGATCTTGACGCCCGGATATAGCTCCATCACCGCGGCCGCCAGCACGTGCGCGGCATCGTGGCGGATCAGGTCCAGCGCATCGTCGCTCTTCTCGGTAACGATCTCGAGCTTCGTACGGCCGGTGCCATCGCCGTCGGGCAGCGGGCGCGCGAGGTCGCGCAGCTCGCCGTCGACCTTGACCGCAAGCGCGGCCCGGGCGAGTCCGGGACCGATCGCTGCCGCCGCGTCGGCACCGGTGGCACCGTCGGGCAGGCTCAGCGTGGTGCCGTCTGGAAGCTCGAGGTCCATGCCGCGGATGCTACGCGGCGGTTACGTCACGCGGAACTTGAACGTGCCGATCGTGTGCAGGATGCCGATGAACGCCGGGCACACCTTGCCGATCCCGCATTTCGGGGTCACGGTCTCGACGATCTTGCCCTTGTAGGTCCCGGTGCACCACGGGCCGCCGATCGGGGTCAGCGTCGTGCTCACGCGCGCGCCCGCGTGCGAGGCTCCGACGGACTTGGCCGCGGCGGCAACGCAGCCCTGTTGTTGCGACGTGGCTGCCCCGACCTGGTAGCGGCGCGTGGCACCCGAGACCGTGCCGGTCTTCTCGGGAGCGGTGAACTTCACGACGAAGTGAGTGCGACGGTGACCGGAGGCCGGGCTAACCCTGATCTGCGCGCTCCTGGAGCTGATCGCGCCGCCGGGCGGGGCCGGGCTCCCCGTCGATGAAGTCGAGCTCGTCTGCGACGTCGTCGACCCCGCCGTGCTCTGCGAGGAGCTAGAACCGGCCTTCGATGCAGCCGAGCAGGCCGGCAGGGCCGCGATTCCCAGCACCACAAGTGAGGCCGCAACCTTCGGTCTCATCCAGGGGCGAGTCTACCCCTGCCCACAGAACCCATTCCCTCGATACATTTAGCTACTCCCAGGGCGATTAGCTCAGCTGGGAGAGCGCCGCCTCGACAAGGCGGAGGTCACTGGTTCGAGCCCAGTATCGCCCACTCCCGTAGTTACGCTACGCTCAGGGAGTCAGATAGCGAGGGCAACCAGAGGGCGAGACCTTCAACTGAACGTCCCCTTCCCGCGAAAGCCGCCTGATCTTCTGATGGCCGAGAGTCCACCCAAGGGTGGGCTTTCCGCGTTTAAGGGGTCCCGCGAGACGGCGCCGGAAGGCGGCGCATCAGGGCAGGATGTCGTTGAGCTTCGCCGTGAACTCCTCGCCCGACTCCTCGAGTTCGCCCTCGATGTGCAGGCGCGCCAGGCCGGTGTCGGTCCACAGGTCGAGGAAGTACGCCCAGCCCGGCTCGTCCGGATCATCGGACTTGGTGATCGCCTCGACCTGGTAGCTCTCGCGCGGCGGCAGCACCAGCGACTCCGGGCAGTCGTCCTCGACGCGACGACGCAGATCCTCGACGTCGAGCCGATCGCCAGACGCAACGCTGAGCTCCTCGTACTCGCCGTCGACGACGAGGCCGACGACCGCCTCCAGCGCCCGATACATCGGGTCGGGCATCAGCTCGAGCGATTCGACGATCTCCCCCCGCCCGCTCAGCTCATCATTCGGCGCCAGATCGAGCCGGTTGTAGAAGTAGTCCTCGCAGGTCGCGCGCGCCTGTCGCCGGATGCTCCTGGACAACCCCGCGGCGCTGAGCGCAAAGACCGCCGCATCGATGGCCTCCTCAAGCGTTCCGTGGCGGCGCGTGAGCTGCGCGGTGACCGCGCGACCGTGCTCGGTGTCGCGCGCCAACGATGAGCCGTCCAACAGAATCGACGGAGCCTCGTGGCGGCTATAGCCTGCGCAACCCCGCACCGCAGAATGAAGGACGATGAGATGGTCGCCCATTACGCCCGCGCGGACGATCGATCGCGGGGCGTCATAAGGATCGGCGATCTCGCCGAACGTGGTGGTAGCGCTGCCACGACTATGCATCCTACGAAGCTTCGTGGGCGGGCCCTGCCCACGGTCGGTTAGGCTGGCCGGGCGATGCGCCAGCTCATGTTCGTGCAGGCCGGGCGGGTCGCATGGGAGGAGGCTCCGGACCCCCAGTTGCATGACGCGCGTGGCGCGCTGGTGCGCCCGCTCGCGGTGGCGCGCTGTGACCTGGACGCGCCGATGGCGGCGTTCGGGATCTTCCCGGGTCCGTTTGCGGTCGGGCACGAGACAGTGGCCGAGGTGATCGCCGTCGGCGACGACGTGACCGAGCGGCGGGTGGGCGATCGGGTGATCGTGCCGTTTCAGGTCTCGTGCGGAACCTGTGAGGCCTGCCGCGACGGGCGCTTCGGCGCGTGCCACACGTACCGAGCCCGCGCAGGCGGTGCGTTCGGGTTCGGCGAGGCCGGCGGCGGTCACGGTGGCGCGGTTGCGGATGTGCTCGCGGTTCCGGCTGCGGATCACATGCTCCTGCCCGCCCCGGGAGGAAGCGCCGCGGCGCTATGCGCACTGCCCGACAACGCCTGTGACGCTTATCGCGCCGTCGGTCCACAGCTCGCCGAGCGCCCCGAGGCCGACGTGCTGATCCTCGGAGGAGCGGCCGCGTCGATCGCGCTGTATGCAGTTGCGTTCGCGCGCGGGCTTGGCTCACAACGCGTGCGCTACGTCGACCGCGACGAGGCGCGTTGCGCGACCGCCGCCGCACTCGGCGCCGAGGTCGAGCACCAGCAAGGGGCCTGGCCGCGGCGCTTCGAACGCGCGCCGGTCACCGTCGAAGCGACCGGCGAGGTCGAAGGCCTCAACGCCGCCCTGCGCTCGACCGACGACTACGGATTCTGTACGTCGGTCGCGATCCATTTCTCGCCGACCGTCGCGCTGCCACTCCTGGAGATGTACACGCACGGAATCACCTTCCACGTGTCGCGAGCCGATTCGCGCCGCCTGCTACCGGTCGTGCTCGAGCTGTTCGCGGACGGTCGCTTCGATCCACTCGCGGTGCCGACCACGATCGCGCCGTGGGAGCGAGCCGACGAGGTGTGGCTCGAACCCGCGACCAAGCTCGTGCTCGAACGCAGCTGATCGCTGCGCTCAGTGGTGGCCGTTGATCGCCGTCTGCACCTGGGCCACAGTGATGGCCCCATGGGTCACCCCGACGCACGTCCTGGCCGTGTCAAGGAAGCCCCGTGTATGGATGTCGACTCCCGCGGCTTTGATCATCTCAATGCTCAGCTGACCGCTGGCGTTGGGGTCGGGAAAGCCGGTGACGCCATGCGCGCGCAGGCAGTGGGCAAACGAAAGCAGCACGTGCTTGCCAGGCCCTTGATCTTGGCCGCCGCCGTTGCCTTGCGCGGGCATGATGCTGCTGCACGCCTTCTGCGCCGCGGTAAACGCAGGAGACAGTCCGGCTCCCGCAGGTACCGCCTGGCGGATCCCAACCGACCCCGGCGTCGTGGTCACCTGCGGGTCCGGGAACGCGGGCACGCCGTGCGCACGGATGCATCGCGCATAGGCGAACGCCTGCTGAGCGGGAGTCTTCGAGGACTGACCTTGGGACGGTGCGGGGGATCCCCCGCACCCGGTTGCCAGCGGCAGCGCCGCCGCGGCCATAACTGCGGTGATTTTGCGTCGATGTTCCATGTCCGCACTTCTACATCCGGGCCGGTCACAGCTCCGTGACCGGTGGTGTGACCTGGCTGTCACCTTGGATGCGGGATGCTTTGCGTGCGATGAGAGTGCTGGTCGTGGACGACCAAGCCCGGCTGGCCAGGGCGGTTGCCGAGGGACTTCGCCGCGAAGGCATGGCGGTCGATATCTCGCTGGACGGCGCCGACGCGTTGTCGCACGTGGCCGTCAACACCTATGACGTGGTCGTGCTCGACCGCGACCTGCCGGGCGTGCACGGAGACCAGGTCTGCCGGAGGCTCGTGGATCAGCACTCGTCCACCCGAGTTCTGATGCTGACCGCCTCCACCACGCTCGGCGATCGCGTGGACGGCCTCGAGTTGGGCGCAGATGACTATCTGTGCAAACCGTTCGAGTTCCCCGAGCTGGTGGCGCGCGTGCGGGCCTTGGGACGACGCTCGCTGCCGGCGGTGCCGCCGAAGCTCACCCGCGGCGACGTCACCCTCGACTCGGCGCGCCGTGTCGCGTTTCGCGGCCAGCGGCCGCTGCTGCTCAGCCCGAAGGAGTTCGCGGTGCTCGAGCACCTGCTGGCGGCCGACGGCCGGGTGGTCTCCGCCGAGGAGCTGCTGGCCCGCGTGTGGGACGAGGCTGCCGATCCGTTCACCAGCACGGTCAAGACGACGATCGCGCGGCTGCGCTCCAAGCTCGGCGACCCGCCGATGATTGAAACGCTCCGCGAGGCCGGCTACCGGATCTGATGGCACGAAGCGCCCGCCTGAGACTGACGCTGCTGTACTCGGGCATGTTCCTCGCGCTTGGCACGGCGATCGTCGTCGTGATCTTCCTGGTGGGATCGCATGGCAACGTGGTCGGCTCGAGCAGCGTCTCGGCGGTGCCCGGGCCGCCGGGCGCCCAGCCGATCGTCCAGGACGTCGTCTCGCACCAGCACTCCGCCGACGTCGACCGTCTGCTCGCCGCCTCGTGGGTGACGCTCGCGGTGACCGCGCTCGTCGCGGCGGTGTTGGGCTGGTTTCTCGCCGGGCGGGTCCTGCGCCCGCTGCGCGAGATGACCGTCGCCGCGCAGACGATCTCGGCCGGCAATCTGCACGAGCGCTTGGCGCTCACTGGACCCGACGACGAGTTCAAGCAGCTGGGCGACACATTCGACGATGTGCTGGGCCGGCTGGAAGCGTCATTCGCCGCCCAGCGGCGCTTTGTGGCCAACGCCGCCCACGAGCTGCGCACGCCGCTGACGGTCGAGCGCACGCTGTTGCAGGTTGCGCTCGCCGACCCCGACGCCAACGCGGCGAGCCTGCGAGCCGCGTGTGAGGAACTGCTTGCTTCGGGGCGCGATCACGAGCGTCTGCTCGACTCGCTGCTGACGCTCGCCACCAGCGAGCGAGGGCTCTCCAGGCAAGAGCCGATCAGCCTGGCGGCAGTCGCCGAAGCCGCGCTGGAGTCGTCACGGCACGAGATCGAGAAGCGGTCGCTCACGGTCATCGAAGAGCTGCGGCAGGCCACGATCAATGGCGACCGCGCGCTGATCGAGTCGCTGGTCGCAAATCTGGTCGACAACGCCATCCGCTACAGCGAGCAGGAGGGGCGCGTGGAGGTCGGTACGTCCATCGCCGCCGGCCACGCGGTGCTGACCGTCGTCAACAGCGGCTCGCAGGTCCCCGCAGGCGAGATCGAGCGGCTGTTTGAGCCCTTCAGACGGTTGGCCACGGACCGCACGACGGCCGACGGGCACCACGGCCTCGGACTGTCGATCGTGCGCGCCGTCGCGGCTGCACACCGCGCGACCGTCGCTGCCACGCCCGGTGCCGACGGCGGTCTGGCGATAACGGTGACGTTCCCCAACGACAACCAGACTTGGGTGTCAGGTCGCTCGTAGCGCTTCGGTCGGGCTGAGCCGGGCCGCCTTCATCGCGGGGTAGATACCGGCGATCGCGCCAATCACGAGGCCGGCAGTGGGTGCGGCGATCAGCGCGTACAGGGGGACAACGAGTGGCTCGTTCTTGGCCTGGGCGTAGAGCGCCGTCGCGCCTGCACCGAGCAGCAGGCCGCCGATCCCGCCGAGCACGGCGAGCAGCGCCGACTC
>Ga0070712_100001470_pt1 | contig 14374 bp, 16 predicted proteins | sample LARL81metaG_FD_71396 | JGI IMG/M metagenome (GOLD analysis project Ga0070712, IMG submission 71396) | Corn, switchgrass and miscanthus rhizosphere microbial communities from Kellogg Biological Station, Michigan, USA - LAR L8-1 metaG | ecosystem: Host-associated > Plants > Roots > Rhizosphere ...
CCCTTAGCCCGCCGTTAGGCAATTCCAACTTCACCTTACAAGATTTTCTGGATAGTTCGCCTTTCACTGCCCCGCTACCCTTTTCACCGACAGTAACGATTCGCGTGAAACGGAGGGCCGGAATCATGCTCTGGACAATTGCCGTATTGCTTCTGATCCTTTGGTTGTTGGGGTTGGTGAGTTCTTACACGTTGGGAGGATTCATCCACATCTTGCTCGTACTCGCGATCATCGTGGTGTTGATTCGCGTGATTCAGGGCAGAAGTCCGGTTGCCTGACGCGTGTGCGAGTCGAATCTAAGCGGATAATCCGCTCACAAATGATCCGCTCAGATTGATTCAAAATTCATTGGAGGGAATCATGAATGATGATCGTGTGAAGGGAAAAGCAAAAGATGTCGCAGGCCGTGTGGAACGTCAGGTCGGCGAATGGACCGGAGACACTGAAGCTCAGGTGAAGGGCGCTGCCAAGCAAGCGGAGGGCAAAGTCCAAAATGCCTGGGGCAAAGCGAAGGATGCGACGAAGGACGCGGCCAAAAATTCGGAGAAGAGCCCGAACGCCAACGACCGCGGTGACGATGTGGAAGACGAAGAATCGATCGAACGTCGGCGTGCCAGCTAGCCGACTGTAGCTACAATAATTGGGGAGGGCTAACCGGCCCTCCCCATTTTCTTTGCCCTCGTTTAAGGCTTACATCTCCACATCCTTGATATGCGTCGCGATGTACCAAGTGTTCCCAAACGCGTCGCGGACACCGGCACTGCGATCCCCGTAGAACTGATCGGTTGGTTCCTGGAACGAAGTCGCCCCTGCAGCCACCGCCTGCTTATACAGATCGTCGACATTTGGAACGTACAAATAGAACATCGCTTCCAGCGTCTCGTACTTACCGTGAGCTTCTCCCATCTCCACGTGGGAGTCCCCAATCTTCAGCGTTGCGTGATGGATCACGCCGTCCGGGGACGCGTACCGCCCAAGTTCCTGCGCATTAAACGCGCGTTTCAGGAAGTTGATCAGGGGTTCTGCCCGGCGCGGATGGAGGTAGGGTTGAACATCGGGCGCGCCCTCCCACTTGTAGTCCTTGCCCTTGTAAGTCGCGATGTACCAGAAGTTGCCGGCTTTGTCTCGAATCGTGCTGGAACGCTCGCCATATTCCTGATCTCGAACTTCGTCGATCAGGGTAGCGCCGGCTGCGACAGCCTTGGCGGTCACCGCATCGGCGTCTTTTACGTAAACGTGAAGAGCATTCTGTTTTAGCGTGCCCGGGAAGTTCTTGCCCGGGATGCCTCCACCCACCATCATCATCGAGTCGCCAATGCGAACTTCGCCATGGACGCCCCCGTGGGGTGTCTCGGCCCGCATTATTTCCTCTGCGCCAAAAGCCGACTTCACAAAATCAATCAGCGCCGGACCATCGGCACCCACCAGATATGGCGTCACCATGCGGAAGCCGCGAGGTACCGGGCTGACCCGTTTTCCTGGCTCCGAGACCTTCCCGCCCTCAGGACCATGATGCAAGCCCTGCATTCGCCGGTGCATCTCGTCCACCGACATGTCCTCTTTAACTGTGTAAATGCCCCACTGATAGCCAAAGGGGTCCTGCAGGGTGGCGTCGCGGTGTCCGTAGAACTGGTCCTTCGGCTCACGCACAACCTTCATTCCCTCTGTCACGGCATGTTCGGTGAATGCATCGACGTCCGGGACCTCGACGGAAATCGAAATCGGCGAGTTCCCCAGCGTCTCAGCGCTGAAGCGTCCTCCCTCAGGCCATTCTCCGGTGATATCGATGGAAGACTCCCCGATCATGAGCTCGGCGTGCGGGATGCTGTCTCCAATCTGGAAACGGAACTTCTCTACTGCTCCCAAAGCACGCTTATAGAACTCAATCGCTTTCACAGGATCTCTGAATGCAATTCTCGGTGCTGCAGTCACGCGCACGGCTGCTACGGGTTCGGCGACGGTGGACATACGCTTCTTGCCTCCTAATTCGGATTTCAATCGTGCCTTGAAACTCGCACTCGGCAGATTGCGCAAGTCCGCCGCGATGCGCACCAACGGCTCGATATCGGCACCCGACTTTGTTACCCGCCCGTCATTGCGCGCCAGCATCGCGTCGAGCGCCTTGTTCAGTTGCTCGATTTGCTTTTGGCCGCCGTTCTTTCCCGGTTCACTTCCTGGATGTAGAGAGCGCTTAGGCATCGGCACCCTCCATGCGCGCCTTCAAGGTGCTTAAGGCGCGAAACTGTAACTGCTTCACTGCCCCCTCAGTCTTACGAATTGCACTTGCCACTTCCTTGATACTTTTCTGCTCAACAAACCGCAGCACTACCACCCGTTTCTGCTCGACAGGCAAATTCTCGACTAACCGGAACAACGTGGCCCGCCGCTCGACCTCTTCAATTTCCGCGGGACCGACCTGGGCTGATTCCAAAGCGGCATCGTCTTGCGTTTCCCGCCCCGATCGCTGCCAGCGATCCGACATCAAATTCGCCGCAATGCGGAATAACCATGCCGCAAACGGAATCCCACGCCATTCAAATCTCTTTAGGTTCGCGAGCGCCTGATGAAACACGTCCGCTGTAACGTCTTCCGCCTCGGCGCGGTCCTGCACGCGTTTCATGACGTACGCGTACACCCGCTCAAAGTTGAGCTCATAAAGGTCGCCAAAGCGGGCGGGGTCCTGCTGTGCGGCCTCTATCAGAAGCCGCTCGTCCGCTTCTTTCTTCAAAGCCTTCAACGAATTCTCCGCGGGTCTTGCCGTTCACCATGTACAACCGGGTGGCTACGAAAAAGGTTACGGCAGAATTCGATGTCTTTGAAAGTAGCTGCCGACCGTTTTTTGCGCATCCAAACCCCGTCACGCGATCTCTAAGGTCTAAAGGAGCGACCATGGAAGCAGTTACCGGAGTATTCGCAACTCGGGCAGCCGCCGAGGAAGCCCTTCAGAAGGTCCGCAAAGCCGGCATACCCGTTGACAAAATCACCCTCCTCACGCCGGGAAGCGCCGATAAGATTGATAAGGAGATACAGACCATACCCACCGATACAACTGAGCAACCAGGCATGGGCAATGCCATCGGCGCACTGCTTGGCGGCGGAGTCGGCCTGACTGGAGGAGCTCTTCTGATGGCCTTGGTTCCCGGTGTAGGTCCTGTCACCGCGCTCGGTTTATTGGGAGCTGCCGTTCTCGGCGCCGCAGGTGCCACCGTCGGCGCTGCGGCTGGCGGCAAAGCCGAAATGGCGAGCTACGAGGGCTTACCCGAAGATGAGATCTTCGTCTACGAAGACGCGCTGAGAAAAGGCCGCAGCATCGTGATCACGCTCGCGGATGACGAACCTTCGGCCTCCCATATTCGCGAGGTCCTTAACCGTGAAGGCGCCGAATCCATCGACGCAGCCCGTGAACAGTGGTGGACTGGATTGCGCGAAGAAGAGGCTAGTCGCTATACCACCACGCGAGGGCGGAATTTCTCGGATGACGAGAAATTCTTCCGGCTGGGATTTCAAGCCGCCATGCACGCCCGCACTCGCTGCATGGAATTCGACCAAGTCTCCTCTGCGATGGATGCAGCACTCGAAGATGTAAAATGCAGGTTTCCGAATCAGAATGTCGAAGAGCCTTTTCTTCGCGGATACCAGCGCGGGAGAGAGCACTATCAGCAACTCTGCGACGAAGACCGCAAAGCCGCCTAGACATCACGGCCGATAGTAGAGATCCTCGAGGGACTTCTGCACTCTTGCTGAAAGAGCGGGCAGATCTCGAAGCGTTAACGCCGTGGTTGAGATCGGCTCGCCGACGCGCATCTCAAGTGGTCGGCACTTGATGTGGAAAGTGTTCATCGGCAGCAGTTCATAGGTACCCACGAGTGCGATGGGCACGATGTCAACTTGCGCCTTAATCGCCAGAAAGAAGGCTCCCTGAAGGAATGGCTTGATCTCTCCATCGGGTGTACGGCCGCCTTCGGGGAAAATCACCAGCGGTAAACCGGCACTTAGCCCCTTCAAGGCGGCGCGGATGCTGCTGATCGAACGAGAAGGATTCTGCTGATCGATGCAGATCTGACCTGAGCGCTTCAGTTGCCAACCAACCACTGGATAAGACAACAGCTCTTTCTTGAAGGCAATGCGGAACTGAAACGGCAGATTGACGTACAAAACAGGAATATCCAGAGCCGAAGCGTGGTTCGCCGCGTACACGTGAGGCCTGGATGTATCGATTTTGTCGAGGCCGGTGACCTTCACGGGGGAGAAGATCGTCTTCATGATCAGCCAAGACCAGGCGCGAGAAAACCAGTGGAGTCGCCTTCCAGTGCGATCGAAGATGCCTCCCGGAATCGCGCCGAGCCCCAATACCAGCGTGTACAGCCAAATTAGCGGATCTAAAATGAAATAGGAACGCAGCCGGCTCAGGAAGCCGTATTCCTGCCCTGGAATTCCGTGCGGGCTCGATCGAACCAGCGAGACCGGCTTCTCGCCGTGTTCCGCGCGCCCATTTTCAGCTTGATCTACTGATGAATTCACATCCTGCACAAGATCCCCACCAATTCGCGAACTCGCTACACTCGCTCGCCGAGCAGTCGCATCGCCTCTCCCACAAGATAAATCGAACCGGTAACCACAATGACTGAATTCGGTCCTGCAACTTCTCGAACATGTTCGATCGCTTGGCTAACTTCTTCCACAGCTTCAATCTCAGCACCCGTGCGGCTACCGGCTTGTTGGATCTCTTCGGCTGAAGCCGCTCTTGGATTCTCCGGCCTCGTGGCGATGACCCTTTCCGCAATTGGAAACAAGATCTCAGCCATATCCGAGATTGCCTTATCGCGCATCGCTCCGAAAACGAAAACCAGCGGACGGTCCTCATACCGCTCCGAAAGCGCGGAACGCAACGCCCACGCTCCCGCTGGATTATGCGCCACATCGAGCACGATTTCAGGCCAACCTGCCTTTCCTGCGACAACCTGAAACCGCCCTGGCCAGTGGGTTTCCCGAGTGCCTTGCTCGATCGACTGCGATGTAATCTGCGGAAATCCCTTTTTGCTGACTTCCTCAGCCGCCGCAATTGCCAGCGCGACGTTCCTTAACTGATGCCGGCCAACCAGTGGCGATTCAATCGAAATCTGGTCCCCCATTACTTGCAATGGGTATCGATAGGCGATTGAAAATCTTCTCTCGGTACTCGGTACCCGGTACTCGGGACTGGCAGGCGACACCGGCGGCACATACTGCACAGCGCTGACCCCAACAGCATCCAGGTCCAGAATCGTGTTTCCGATGACATCATTCGCTTCCGGCTGTTGCGGCAACGTCACAACAACTCCGCCGGGCCGGATGATGCCTACCTTCTCTCGCGTGATTTCACCAACCGTGTTGCCCAAGAATTTTTGGTGATCCAGCGAGATATCGGTGATCACACTAACCAGTGGTTCCACCACATTGGTCGCGTCCAATCGACCGCCCATTCCGACTTCCAGCACGGCTATATCAACTCGCTGCGCCGCGAAGTAGCAGAAAGCGATCGCGGTCATCATCTCGAAGAAACTCGGATGCCAGGGCAGCGCTCCCTCACTCACCAGCCGCTCAGCGACGCGGTCCACGTCGCCATGGAGTCTGGCGAAATCGTCGTCAAGGATTTCAGCGCCATTAATCCGGATTCTCTCATTGATTCGGACCAGATGTGGCGAGGTATATAGGCCGGTCTTCAATCGGGAAGCGCGTAAGATCGACGCCAGCGTGGCGGCGGTCGAACCCTTGCCGTTGGTTCCAGCAATCAGGACGGAAGGAAACGATGTTTCCGGACGCCCCAAAGCCTCAAGCAGCACTCGCATGTGCGCCAAGTCGAACTTATGCGACGGCGTAAGGGCCAACTCGTGGCCAAGAGCGAACATGCTCGCGACTGCGGTCTCGTAGGACATAAAAACAGCTGTCAGCTCTCAGCCGTCAGCTATCAGCTTGAATCATAAGATTACAGCAGAGGAGGTGGACCTGGGGACCCCGGCTTTGCCCCGGGAACGAGCCCACAATGGCCGAGTGCTGAAAGCTCTGAGCCGACAGCTGACAGCTTCTTTTACGCTGCCATAAATTCCAGCGCCCGCGCGATATACGGCTTCAGCTGCTTGCGCGGCACGACGGCATCAAGCATTCCATGCTGCAGCAGGAACTCGCTCCGCTGGAATCCCGCTGGAAGCTTCTGCCGGATGGTCTGCTCAATCACTCGCGGGCCGGCAAAACCAATGAGCGCTCCCGGCTCGGCGATGTTCAAGTCGCCCAGCATTGCAAATGATGCTGTCACACCGCCGGTCGTTGGATCTGTCAGCAGCGAAACGTAGGGAACCTTGGCCTTATCCAGTTTCGCCAGCGCAGCCGAGATTTTGGCCAACTGCATCAGGCTGATCACGCCTTCCATCATGCGCGCCCCGCCTGAAGCCGAAATAATGACCAACGGAGTCTTGGTGTTCGCCGCCCGCTCGATCGCTCGGGTAATGGCTTCGCCGACAACTGCACCCATGCTCCCGCCGATGAAGGCATACTCCATCGCGCTCACAATGACAGGCCGCCCCATGAGCTTGCCTTGCGCATTGATCACCGCATCTTTGAGTCCCGTATCCTTTTGTGCCTGTTTCAACCGGGACGCATACGGCTTTAAGTCAACAAACTTCAACGGGTCGGTTGACGCGATATCGCCGTCGAACATCTCGTACTGATTGTCATCCAGCAATTGCGCGAGCCTGGTGCGAGCGTCGATCCGGAAGTGCTTTTCGCACTTCGGACAGACGTTCATGTTCTCTTCCAGGTCTTTCTTCCAGATAATCTGCCGGCAATTCTCACACTTCACCCACAATCCTTCGGTGCGGATCTTCTTCTCGCCCGAGGTGTCCAGCTCAACGGATTCGCGTTTAAACCAAGCCATAGAAAAGAATTGTTGATTTTATGATTGTTGATTTCTGATTGACAACCAAAAGCTCGTACGTTTCTCAATCAGCAATCAAAAATCATTAATCATCAATTGTCAGTACTCGATTCCTCTCTGCGCCATCACACCCTTCTCGTAGGCGTGCTTTACTTGGCGCATCTCGGTGACCGTATCGGCAACATCGACGATCGTCGGATGTGCATTCCTGCCGGTCAATATGACGTGTACCATTTCCGGCTTCTTCTTCAGGGCCTCGACTACTTTCCCCGGGTCGAGCATGCCGTAGCTGATAGCGTAGTTGATCTCGTCGAGTACAACCAAATCCCATTGTCCGGATTGGATCGCCGTCTCTGCTTCAGCCCAGGCTTCTTCCACCATCCGCACATCTTCCGGGTCGGGCTTCTCCTCTCCCACTTTCACGAAGCCGCGGCCCATCTGCCTCATCACAAACTTGTCTCCGAAGGCCTGGACGGCGTCGAGTTCGCCATAGTGCCACGATCCCTTCAGGAACTGCAGCATTAGGACGCGCATGCCTTGCCCCACTGCTCGTAAGGCGGTGCCCATGGCGGCGGTAGTCTTGCCCTTGCCCGGTCCCGTGTTCACGATAATCAGACCGCGGCGGACGTCAGCCATGCCTCAATACCGAAGTTTGATTCTACTAGATACTTCTTGGTCTGCAGAGGAGTCGCGGTTCGACGGCGGACGAAACATAACGCGCACTATGGTTGTCCGTTTGTGGACACCAATTATCAAATTGGTACACACGAGCGGGCACTTCGTTCTTTCTAATGCCACCATCTCAACAACTTAGACCGACAGCTCAGCGGTATCCTGCTTGCTTCACTCAAGCCATAGCTTGGGTCGCTGTAACAAATCCACCGCTCGGTTCGTTATATAGAAAAGCGAATGTCTCAACGCATCGTGCGGTCTTTATCGAAAGAGGGACTCGTGTGGAGAGTCCAACGAAGTTTGGGGTCACTCAGTCAGAAAGAATTGTTCGCGTGGTGAACTTTTCCACGGAACCAACGCATCAAAAGTTCCGTAGCTCGGTCAAGCGGATCTCTGTCCCCTCGCAAACCGCGGAGGTCTCATTGTGATCAACCAGTTACTCGTGTTTCTGTTAGCCTTCACGGCGCTGCCCGCCTTCTCCGCCCAGCACGCCGCCGTGCGGCCAAAGTCCATCATGGACTCCGGTGATCAGGCCACGATCAAAGAAGTCATCGAAATGGAGCGTCAGGCCAAGGAGGCTAGTCTTCGCCGGGACGCCGACTTCTCCCAACGCACGTTGGCCGAGGATTACGTCGCCATTACTCCGCTTGGACAGGTAACAACCAAGCAGGACACAGTTTCCGCCCGGAAAAGCGGTCAACTCCGCTATGACAACATCGATGTCACCGACATGGTGGTACGGATCTATGGGGACATGGCTGTGGTCACCGCTCGTGCTGATGTAAAGGGACACCAGCTCGGCGAGGATTTCAGCGGCCCCTATCGCTACACCCGGATCTGGGTCCGCCGCACCGGGCGTTGGCAGGCGGTAAGCTACCAGGCTACAGTCACCCAGTAGTAAGATCGTTGGGCTTTCCCTGTGGTTCTCTGTGACCCCTGTGGTGAAGTCTTTATTGAGTTCACTCCAAACGGAGAAGATCCTTGCGCTATTTTCTGGCCGTTGCCGTTCTCTGCGCGTCACTCGTCCAAGCCCAGCAACCTCAACTCTCCGCCGACAAGCAACACCAGATCGAGGCGGCAGTCTCAAAGTTCATGGCCTCGACGCACGTCCCGGGCCTGTCGGTTGCCGTAGTCGAGAATGGCGAATACGAATGGTCTTCCGGTTTTGGCTTTGCCGATCTCGAGAACAACGTCCCAGCCAGCGAACACACCTTGTTCCGCCTGGGATCGATTTCGAAGCCGATCACGTCAGTTGGGGCAATGGAACTCTGGGAACACGGCAAGCTCGACCTCGACGCTCCGATCCAAAAATACTGTCCTGCATTCCCGGAGAAATCCAAACCCATTACAACCCGGGAACTCATGGGGCATCTCGGCGGCATCCGGCACTACAAACCAGAAGGTCCGGACGAGTTCGAAATTGGCAACACAAAGCACTTCGACAACCCGATCCAGGCAGGCATCGATTTTTTCAAGAATGATCCTCTAGTCGCCGAACCCGGCTCCCATTTTCATTACTCCACTCAGGGATACACGCTGGTAGGCTGTGCGATCGAGGGCGCCTCCGGCAAGAAGTACACGGATTTCATTCGCGAAAATGTCACCACGACTGCAGACATGTCAGAAACACAATTCGATAACCGCTTCGCCATCATCCCGTACCGCACGCGTTTCTACTCGAAAACGAAGGACGGCGTTGTCGAGAACGCCGACTTCCTCGATTCCACTTATAAAATTCCCGGAGGCGGCTGGCTCTCTTCAGCAGAAGATATGGCGCACCTCGAAGTCGCGCTGCTCGGTGGGAAGTTGCTCAAGCGCTCAACACTCGACCTGATGTGGACTCCGCTGAAACCTTCCGATGGCTCAAAAGACACGTACGGCCTCGGATTCGGCGTAGGCGATGAGAACGGAATCAAAACCGTCGGCCACAGCGGCGGCCAGCAAGGCACCAGCACCGACTTCCTGATCGCGCCGGAGAAGCGCGCAGGCGTGGTCGTGCTGACCAACATGGATAGTCTGAATCCGAATGAATTGGCAATGGAAATTCTGAAAATTCTGGTCGGAGGCATGCCCGAGAAGAAACAGTGAGTCCGACTTCGAATCGGCAATCGCAATTCGGCAATCGGCGATTTCCTTAGTGTCCCGAGTGATATGGGTGCCCCTTCAAAATCGTGAACGCCCGATATACCTGCTCGAGCAAGACGACTCGTGCCAATTCGTGCGCCAAGGTCATCTTGCCGAGTGAAATCGTGTTCTGCACGGCGGCCCTCGCTTCAGTGCTGAAGCCATCTGCCCCGCCGATAGCTAGCACTAGCGGCAGGGGATTCCGGTCCTGATAATCGCCGAGGAATTTCGCGAACTGCTCGGAAGTAAATTCCTTTCCGCGCGAATCCATCAGCACCAAAGTAGACTTCGACCCACCTTTTGCCGCGCCTCCGAACTTGCCGAGTAGATCCCTTTCATCGCGCAGCACGACTCCCTCCACCTGCGCGTAACGGGAGATTCTCTTGAGATATTCGTCCGTAAGAGAGTTGATCGCCGATTCCTTCGTCTTGCCGATCCATGCGATCTTGAGTTTCACGGGAAGAGAATCAGAAAGCTCTGGGGTAGGACACGAGTCAAAGAATCATGCTTTGACTCGCCTTTTCTTTTTCGAGGATGCCGGTTTCGCGGCAGCCCTTCTTCCCTTCGGAGCCGCTTTCAAATCCGATGGCTCCAGCCGTTTCGCCGACTTCCACAACCGCTCCAGATCGTAGAACTTCCGCGCCTTCTCTGAAAATACATGGACAACAAAATCCACGTAGTCGATCAGCACCCACTCGGCCTGGCTATAACCCTCGGTATGGGTCGGACGGAGCCCCGCACTCTTCAGCCGCAATTCAACTTCGTCGGCGATGGCTTGAACTTGCCGCGGGTTCGTTCCGCTGCACAGCACAAAGTAGTCGGTAAATGCCCCCGACCCCTTCTCCATCTCCAGGATGCTGAGTTCTTCGGCCTTCTTATCGAGGCAGGCCTGAATGGCGGCAGAGATTTGTGACTTCAGTTCGTTCTTCTTCATTCGTTACGGATGGTCTTCAATCTTGGTCTTTGGCTGATTGTAATGGCAGCAATGATCGGATGTACGCAACTACTTGCCGGATTTCGGATTTTCCGCTGCGGCGCGCTGGCGTAACTTCGCCATCGTCGCTGCCGATGGATCTTTCCGGTTCTTATTCTTGTTGCGGCGCTTGGTTTTGGTGACGTAATGATTCTGGGCCATTCTTCTCCTCGGCATTTGGGCGGTTCGGGACGCCTGCCCTTGTTCGAAACCGCTCATCAGAAATGAGCGGCCCTCAACATCATAACTTGTTGCGGGGATTTTCTGCGTGAACTAACGGTAAAGTCCGGTCTTTTTGATGTAGTCAGCCACGGAAGGATCCAGGAAGCGACCCAGAGCCTTGCCCCCAGCCGCCGCTTCGCGAATCGCAGTCGCGGAAGCCGGCTGATGCAAATCTTCCAGCAGATGGATAGTCACGCCCGGCAAAACCAGGTCTCCACATGCGGCTTGCTTCTGAAACGGCCGCGTGACCTCCGCGCGCGGACGCAGTTTCTCCGGCAACGCGTTTGCCACATCCGCCAGTGAATATCCGGGGCGGCCTGCCACGATGAACGCGCATTCTTTGAATAGCGCCTCGGTCTGATGCCACTTCGTAATGTCTGCGAAGGCATCCATCCCGATCAACAAGAAAAGCCGATCGCTCGCTTTTAGCGATTGCTTCAGCCGTCTTACGGTTTCGATTGTGTAGTTGGGCTTCTCTTTGTCTTTGCGTCCGGCTGCGCCGTCTTCAGGCGCCTCCAGCAGCGATGGAACAAAACATTTGTCTACTGTTGTTGCGAGCGCCAGCATTGCAAATCGATGCGCATACGGCGCGAGGGGGCGCTGCTGCTTATGCGGAGGAATATTCGCCGGCACAAAAAGCACATAATGCAGTTTGCATCGTTCTATCGCTGCACGGGCCAGTGCAATATGGCCTTTGTGCACTGGATCAAATGTCCCACCGAATAATCCAATGTTCATATAAGGTTTTAATCCCGTTAGTGTGTAGGTTCACAGCCCAACATGCAAGTATGGTGTCGCTTTTTTGCTCGGCGAAGCCCGCGGAGTTCTCTCTGCGCCGAGTCGTAAAACCCAGTAACAGTGCCGGAAGTGACGCAACGTCCACGAATTTGACCGATGACCGATCTGGTAACAGGGCCCTCTTAGATCCAGCGGGAAGGACATCTATAACCGTACAATTCGCTGACTACAAATGAACTCCGGTAACTTCCATGTTTCCCATTTTGGCACTAGGATGAGGGCCATGCGAGTAACCCTCCCCCTACTTCGCATACCGCCCGCTCGTGCGCCTATCTTGCGTTACGGGGTTGCAGTCCTCAGCACGGCCCTCGCGCTGATCCCAACGATCTTACTCGCTGACGTTTCGGAAAGCCGCCTCGCGCTCTTCGGCGTCGCGGTCATGGTCAGCGCCTGGTACGGAGGCTGGAAACCCGGCATCGTCGCCACCGCCTTTGCCCTTACCGTCAGCGCGTACTTCTCACTTGTTGGCGAGCATACCCCCGAACAGTTCAGGATCGCCCTGCTCCGTCTCTCCCTGTTTTTCTTTCTCGCGATGCTGATCTGCTGGCTGAATGCCGCCTTGCGCGCGACCCAGGAGGAACTGCGCCGGTCCGAGGCGAACTTCCGCTCGCTCGTCACCAACGCACCGTACGGCATCTGCAGTTGCGATTCCACCGGCAAAATCCTTGATGCAAATCCGGCCTTCCTGGAGCTTGTAGGCGAGACCTCCCCTCAAAACGTCATCGGACACCATATCTTCAGTCTCTACGCAGATCACGACCAGTGGTTCGAACTCGCCGATCATCTCCGGTCTTCTTCGAGCTTCAAAGGACTGACGGCGGAATGGAAACGCAAAATCGGCGCGACTGTAGTACGCGTGTCGGGCCGCTCGGTCAGCCTTGCCGCACAAGAAGGAGTCGTCTTTGAGATCTTCGCCGAAGACGTCACCGAACGCCGCGCTCTCGAACAACAACTCCGCCAATCGCAAAAGATGGAAGCCGTCGGACGACTCGCGGGCGGCATTGCCCACGACTTCAACAATCTGCTCATGGTCATCTCTGGCTATTCCGAGTTCCTCCTCGAACGGCTCGGTGGTGAACCTCATCTGCGAGGTCCGGCACAAGAGATCGCCAGTGCCTCCGAGCGTGCCTCCTCTCTCACTCGCCAGCTTCTCGCCTTCAGCCGCAAGCAGATGCTTGCCCCACGCATCGTCAATCTCAACGACGTCGCCACCGAGAACCTGAAGATGCTCACGCGCATGATCGGCGAGGATATCGACCTGGTCCTGACTCCTGGCAAAGACCTTTGGTCCGTCCGCGCCGACTCCGGCCAGATCGAGCAGGTCATTATGAATCTCGCGGTCAATGCTCGCGATGCCATGCCGAGTGGCGGCAAGCTCACCCTCGAGACTTCCAACGTCACGCTCGACGATGACTACGCCCGCCAGCTTGCTCCCCTTCGTCCCGGCGACTACGTGATGATCGCGATCAGCGATACGGGCATCGGCATGGACACGGAAACTCAATCGAAAATCTTCGAACCGTTCTTCACGACCAAGGGACCAAAGGGAACAGGTCTCGGCCTCTCAACGGTTTACGGAATCGTCAAGCAGAGCGGTGGGTACATCTGGGTTTTCAGCGAAATCGGACGCGGGACCACGTTCAAGATTTACCTACCCCGCGTCGCCTCTGTCGAAGAACCATTGCCGCAGTTTGCTACCAAGCCCGCGTCGTTCCAGAAAGTCGAGCCCGGCACCGAGACCATTCTCCTGGTCGAAGACGAGGCCAACCTGCGTTATCTGGCCCGCCAGTATCTGGAGAAGCAGGGATACAGAGTGATCGAAGCTGCCGATGGCGCTGTCGCCATGCAGATCGCCGTAGCGCACGAGGGAATCATCCACCTTCTCCTCACCGACGTCATCATGCCCGGCATGAATGGACGCGAACTCGCTCAGCGCATTTCCGAAATTCGTCCCAACGTGAAGATTCTCTACATGTCCGGTTATACCGAAAATGTGATCGGACACAACGGCACACTGGAGGCCGGCGTTCGCCTGCTTCAGAAGCCCTTTAACCTTCGCGACCTCAAGAGCAAGGTCCGCGAAGTGCTCGATGCAACTCCAACTCCCCCGGAGGTCGTTATGTCTACGCAGTCCGCTGAACCACAACCCACGGCGCACGCGCGGCATGCTCCGCCCGCTCGCGCTCAACGCTTCTCGCTTCACTTGCCATTGAAGTACCGCCGCCTCGGCGAAACTCAATGGCACGTGGGCACAACCGAAAACATCAGCCGCTCTGGAGTGCTCTTCCAGGCCGATGATGTACTACAGCCAAATTCTGTACTGGAAATCAATCTGGTTCTGCCGGCAGAAATCGCGGGCCTTTCCGGAACCGAAGTCGTCTGCCGCGGGGAAGTCGTCCGCACGGTCGATCGCAAGGGACCAGCTGTGAGCCCTGCTCTCGCCGCGCGCATCCTGCAATATCACTTCCAGCACGGACCTTTACCGCGAGCGTAAAATAGCGCCGGGTTTTGTGGAATATGGGGAAGGCGGCCGCAAGGCCGCCTTTGATTCTTGGATGGATTTGCGATCGGCAACTGGCACGCCAGATGGAGTTGATTCGTATCAGGGCATCGCTTTTGGCGATGCCGCTCCAGCTCTACCTTGAACGCGCCTTCAGGCACCGCGCACGCATTAC
>Ga0070712_100001472_pt1 | contig 14360 bp, 12 predicted proteins | sample LARL81metaG_FD_71396 | JGI IMG/M metagenome (GOLD analysis project Ga0070712, IMG submission 71396) | Corn, switchgrass and miscanthus rhizosphere microbial communities from Kellogg Biological Station, Michigan, USA - LAR L8-1 metaG | ecosystem: Host-associated > Plants > Roots > Rhizosphere ...
ATCTCCTCCTGGAAGATGCGCATCTTGTTGTTGCCTTCGAAGATGGTCGGCTCGACGTAATAGCCCTCCGCGAGTTCGCCATCCATCTTGGCGCGCTGGCCGCCGGTCAGCACCTTGGCGCCTTCCTGCTTGCCGATGTCGAGATAGGAGAGGATCTTCTCGAGCTGGTCGTTCGACGCCTGCGCACCGATCATCGTGCCGGGATCGAGCGGGTGACCCTGTTTGATCTTCTTGGTGCGGGCGACCGCCTTCTCCATGAACTTGTCGTAGATCTTGTCCTGCACCAGCACCCGGCTCGGGCAGGTGCAGACCTCGCCCTGGTTGAGCGCGAACATCGCGAAGCCTTCCAACGCCTTGTCGAGGAAGTCGTCGTCGGCATCCGCCACGTCGGCGAAGAAGATGTTCGGCGACTTGCCGCCCAGCTCGAGTGTCACCGGGATGATGTTGTCGGACGCATATTGCATGATCATGCGGCCAGTCGTCGTCTCGCCGGTGAAGGCGATCTTGGCGATGCGCTTGTTCTGGGCGAGCGGCTTGCCCGCTTCGATACCGAAACCGTTGACGACATTGACGACGCCCGGCGGCAGGATGTCCGCGATCAATTCCATGACGACAAGGATGCCGAGCGGCGTCTGCTCAGCCGGTTTCAGCACGACGCAGTTGCCGGCAGCGAGTGCAGGCGCGAGCTTCCATGTCGCCATCAGGATCGGGAAGTTCCAAGGGATGATCTGGCCGACCACGCCGAGCGGCTCATGGAAATGATAGGCGACCGTATCCTGGTCGATCTCGGAGATGCCGCCTTCCTGCGCGCGCACGACGCTCGCGAAATAGCGCCAGTGATCGACCACGAGTGGCATGTCGGCGTGCGTCGTCTCGCGGATCGGCTTGCCGTTATCGAGCGTCTCGACCAGCGCCAGCAGCTCCAGATTGGATTCGAGCTTGTCAGCGACCTTGTTCAGCAGGCGCGACCGCTCTTGAACCGACGTCTTGCCCCAGGCGTCCTTGGCCTTGTGAGCTGCATCGAGCGCGAGCTCGATGTCGGCTGCGGTGGAGCGGGGAACCTGGCAGAGCCGCTTGCCGGTGATCGGGCTCGGATTGTCGAAATACTTGCCTTCGACCGGCGCGACCCATTTGCCGCCGATGAAATTGTCGTAGCGCTCGCGAACGAGAAGCTGTTTGGAGACCTTGTCCAAAGCTTGCTGATACATAGTGCATTTCTCCCTGGATGTGGCTGCGCCTGTCGGCGTCTGGGGCAGTCGTCTGATGTGTCGTCTGCTTGCCGCATCGGCTGCCTCACCAAGTCCGCGCATGTCAGAGCGGGCAGGCGTGCGGGTATTGCTCCACAACATTTGCGATGCTGTCGGCCTGAGCAGGCGGCAGTTTGCGCCCGCCGTGGCTATTGCGTCAACGTTATATTCAATCAAATATGTCGCGTGCGGCTACGAACGCCGTTGTCGAGCGCGTGACGCAAGCAATGCGCGAGCCGATGTTCACCGCGCATTGCCGATTTGCGGGGTCGCGTGCGGTTACTTTGGCAACGCGACGGGTTTCAGTTCGAACTTACCGGGATCCTTCCCCTTGTTGTCGCCAAGGATGTAGGAGAGCTTGCCTTCCGCGACCCAGCCGGTATCGCCGACTTGCGTCACCGAAACCGGCTCGGCGAAACCATCCTTGATGGTTTCGACCATAGCCTCGTCGCCCTTGACCGTGACCTTATCGAGCTTGCCGTTGCCTTCGATCAGCAGAAAACCGTTACCGAAGGCGCGCATTGCATCGGCGTGATCGATGGGTCGCGATGGCTTGAGCTCGGTTACCGCTCCGGCCTTGCCGTCCTTGACCGCGATCTTGAACAGCTTGGCCGGAATGTAGGTCGTGACATAGAGATTGCCGTCCGTCCCGATGGCGATGCCGTCGAGGCCGACGCCGTCCTTCGCGGGCGCCAGCAGCGGATCGGTCGCCCAGACATCGAGCGCAGTACCGCCCGGCTTCAGGCTGTACACATTCGGCGTGAAGGAATCGGAGACGTAAGCGGTGCCGTCGCTGCCGACGACGATGTCATTGCAGAGCGATTTCGCATCGGGCAGCGCAAAGCTGCCTTTCGCCGCGCCGGTCTTGAGATCGAAGGTCTTCAGCGCGGCTCCCTTTGTGTCGCCTGGGCCAGCGACGCCCATAGCGCTCATATCATTGGAACAGACATAGAGTGTGCCACTCGCTTCATGGGCGAGCACGCCGAGCGTGGAGCGGCTGTCTGCAGCCCCGGGCTTGACGATCTGTTCAGTCTTCCCGTCGGTTGCGACCTTCGTCACGCCCCCGAGATTGAAGCTGCCGACATACAGCGTGCCGTCGCGCGTGGACGTCACGCTCTCCGGAAAGCTCTTGTCGGCTACGCCAAGCGCTGCGGTTTCGGCGCGTGCGATGCCGGCAGGCGCGATTCCGAGTATGAAGGCCGCCGCACATAGTGCGTGCGCGCGGCGATTCTTGAGCGAGTCTCCCATACGCGCACGTCGAGCGGCGCGGCTTTCTTTTTTCATCTTTGATATCCCTGATGGACGCGAACCTGGACGAGGCAGGCCTCAGGGGACGATCATCACCTTGTGTCGGTTTGCCTTGTCGTTCCCGACTTGATTTTCCTCCCGTGAGCCTTGTCCGAACCGATATATACCTTAGAATATATCGTCGCGAAAGGTGTGGCGACCTGAGAGGTGCAACGAACATGATCGGTGGTCATGCGCCAGCGGGCGTTGTTATCGACACTTTCGGATCCACGGCGCAGCATCGATGTCTGTGCTGCAATGGCGAGATTACCGGCTTACCAGACGAGGATACCGCGATCGGGCTCAGTCCCGTGCTCGGCCTCGTCTCCGACGAGTGCGCTTTCATCTGCAACGATTGTACCGCAAGGCTGATCGAAGCCGCGGCCGCGCAGAAAGTGAAAGCGACGGCGAGTCGTCGGCGATAATCGTCGTCGCGTCATCAGTGCGGAAGAATGCGCCGGTCAATTGGCGTTCGGTTTTCCGGCCGCCGATTCTTGGCCGTCAATTCTTGGCTTGGGCTGGCCTTGCGGCACGACCCGACGATCCGTCAGGTCGTGCCTCAGCCTGGCTTGGCCTAGCCGCATTCGCTCTACGCGATTGTCTTGAGATTACGCGATTGTCTTGAGATAAAGACTCGGGTCGAAATATTTGTCGGCCGGCGTGAAGTCCTTGATGCCGGCATTGGCCATGAAGAAGTCCGTCGACTGCTGCAGCCATTTCGTGACGGTGCCGTCGGTGTAGAGCTTCTTCCACTCCCGCGACGTGAACATCTTCTGCGCCTTGAACTGCTCCTGGATGTCACTGAGCGGGGTCTGGCTGTAATGGCCTTTCTGCAATGCTTCCAGCGCCTTCTCGCTGTTCGCGATGACGTAGTCGTTGGCCTCGCTCCAGCCCTTGATCAGCTTGGCGAGCGTTTCCTTGTTCGCATCGTAGTAATTGTTGGCGGCGGCCCAGCCTCCGATGATCGCCGCCTGCGGATAATACGCCGACGCGTCGGCGAGCTTCACGGCGTTCGGCACCTTGTCACGCACGGTCACGTTGAAGGGTACCCAAAGGGCGACTGCGGGCACCGCGCCCGAAATGAACGACGTCACAGCGGCAGGCATGGCCTGGTTGACCAGCTCGACCTCCTTGGGGTCGACCGAATTGGCGCGCAGCGCGCGATCGAGAAAGACATGTGCTGTCGTGCCGGTCGAGGTCGCGATCCGTTTGCCCTTGAGGTCGGCGAACGACTTGATGCCCTGGTCGGAATGAACCCACAACTGCGCGGTCGCGACCTCGATGTCGTTGATCAGGAACACTTTGCCCTGGCCGCGTGCCGGGAAATTCGACAGCACGGCGCCGGTCGCGAGCACGTCCAGGCTGCCGCCGATCAACGCCTGGAAGATTTCGAGGCCGGTGTTGAACTGGCGCAGCTCCAGCTCGACGCCCTGCTTGTCGAAGAGGCCCTGGTCCACCCCGGTCCAGATCTGGCCGTCGACGGCAACCGTATGCAGATAGCCGACACGGACTTTGGTTTTGGCCTGTGCCAGCGCGGGCGCCGCGAGACTGCCAAGCGCAAGGCCCATCGTTGTCGTCAGAAATTGTCGTCGATGCATCGTGTACTCTTTCTTTGGTTGCCTCCAGAGCATGATCCGGAGTGCCTGTCGCGATCTTCCGAAGCGGTCATGCTCAATCAAAAATCAAGGACGCGATGGCGATCCAATCCGTTTTCATCACGCCCTAAGCCACCGCTCTTTCCTGCCACACCAGCAGCCGTGCACTGATCCGCCTCAGGAGCGTGTCCATCAGCAGCGCGACGAGGCCGATGCAGATGATTCCGACATAGATCACGTCGAGCAGAAAATATGTCGCGGCATTTTGTATCATCGCCCCGAGGCCGCGCTGTGCCGCAATCAGTTCGGATGCGACGAGGGTCGCCCAGGCAACGCCGAGCGAGACGCGTAACGCGGTGAGGATATGGGGCACCGTCAGCGGGATGATCACCTTGCGGAAGATCTCCACCTCGCTCGCGCCGAGCGTCTGTGCCACCCGAATGTAGAGCGGCGTGATCTGCGAGACGCCTTCATACATCACGATCACGCCGGAGAAGAACGAGGCGTAGAACAGGATGACGAGCTTGGCGATCTCGTCGACGCCGAAATAGACGATGACCAGTGGAATGAGCGCGATCGGCGGCAGTGCCCGAAAGAAGTTGATCATGGGGTCGGCGAGCGTCCGTGCCGGACGATACCAGCCGAGCAGGAAGCCGACAGGCACGGCAGCGAGGATTCCCAGCGCGACGCCTAACAGGACCCTGCGGGTCGAGACGAAGACGTCGTAGAGCAGGCCCTCATGCAGCAGAAGCTCGACAAACTTTGCGGCGACCTTATGGGGGGCAGGGATCAGGGACTCGTTGACGTAGCCGCTGAGGCGGACGCCATACCACAAGGCGATCGCAGCGACCCAGGGGACAAGGCCAAGCAATAGCTGCCTTGCGACACTGCCGCGCCCCTTCATATCCGTCTACCCGCCGCACGCATTGATCAGATGCAGCGTCATATTATAGATGACGTGACCATTCAACGGCTTGGCCCGATGTCAACGCGACTTGCTGCATGATGCAACCCTCGTATTCGCCGTCATCAGTACTCATCGCACGACGTTGTGCAGATGCTTCGCCTCAAGCATACGCCGATGGCGCAGCAATGTCGGTGCTTGCGGCGCCAGAGGTGTTGCGAGGAACGCGTGAAACAGTTTCAGGGTGTCCGATGTCTAAAGATGGCGATGCAATATTTCTATATCCGGCGAGAGAGACATCATGGCTGACCTTCGCCTGCTGCGGCGACTTGTCTCATATTCGTGCGACGGAACTGGAGCCGCTGACGGTTCTCAACCACCGGCAGTGATCTCAGGAGAATTCGCATGGCGTCGCAGGGTTACGACTACATCATTGTCGGTGCGGGGTCCGCGGGTTGCGTGGTCGCGAACCGGCTGTCTGCCGACCCGGCGTGTCGGGTTTTGCTGCTGGAGGCGGGCGGATCGGACCGCAATTTCTGGCTCAAGCTTCCGGTTGGATACTATCGTACCATTTACAACCAGCGGTTCTCGCGCCTGTTCGTCACCGAGCCGAACGAAACGACGGGCGGCCGCGCCATCGTCTGGCCACGTGGTCGCGTGATCGGCGGCTCATCGTCGATCAACGGCCTGATCTTCATTCGCGGTCACCATGAGGGCTTCGATGACTGGGAGCGCCTTGGCGCGACCGGCTGGAGCTACCGCGAGCTGCTGCCGTATTTCCGGCGTTACGAGCGCTATCGCGGCGGGGAGAGCCAATATCACGGCGGCCTCGGCGAGTTCGATGTTTCCGACCTTCGCAACCACAATCCGGCCTCATCCGCATGGGTGGAGGCGGGCGTCGACTACGGCCTGCCACGCAACCCGGACTTCAACGGCGCAACCACTTTTGGCGTCGGCAGTTACCAACTCGGCATCGGGCGGCATTGGCGCACGAGCGCGGCATCTGCGTTTCTTCGCCCGGCAGCGCATCGGACGAACCTGACCGTCCTCACCGGTGCGCAGGTGAGCCGGGTGCTGTTCAATGGCCGCGTCGCGACCGGCGTCGAGTGGATCAAGGACGGCAAGCCGTCCAGTGCTGCGGCAGATCGTGAAGTCATTCTGTCCGCCGGCGCCCTGCAATCGCCGCAACTGCTCCAGCTCTCAGGCGTCGGGCCGACCGACTTGCTTCGCGAGCATGGAATTCCTGTCGTCGCCGTTGCTCCCGAGGTCGGCCGTAACCTGCAGGATCACTACCAGGCGCGCGTCATCGTTCGCCTCAGGCAGCCGATCTCGCTCAATGATCAGGTCCGCAATCCTTTTCAGCTCGCCAAGATGGGCGCGGAGTGGCTGTTTGCCGGGCGTGGTCCCCTGACCGTGGGCGCAGGGCAGGTCGGCGGCGCGGCGTGCACCGAATATGCCGCAGGTGGCCGGCCCGACGTTCAGTTCAATGTCATGCCGCTGTCGGTCGACAAGCCCGGCGATCCCCTGCATCGCTATTCCGGCTTCACCGCCTCGGTCTGGCAGTGCCATGCCGCATCGCGCGGACGGCTCGCCATCCGCTCGACGGATCCTTTCGATCAGCCGCGCATCGAGCCGAACTATTTCGCGGAAGACATCGACCGCAAGACGATCGTCGCCGGCATGCAGATCCTGCGCGACATCTTTCGGCAGAAATCGTTCCGGGATCTCTGGGATATCGAGGTGGCGCCGGGCAATCCCGCAAGCACGCCGGAAGCATTGTGGGATTTTGCCAGGACGACCGGCGGCACGGTGTTTCACTGCAGCGGCACCTGCCGCATGGGCGGCGACGCGGCATCCGTGCTCGATCCGCAATTGCGTGTGCGTGGCGTCGACAGGCTGCGCGTGATCGATGCCTCGGTCATGCCACTGATCACGTCAGCCAATACCAATGCGGCCAGCCTGATGATCGGCGAAAAGGGCGCGGCCCTGATAGCCTCAGGCGGTTGATCTCGCCCAGTCGGTCGTCAGCGATAGCTCGCAAGCGCGTCGAGTTGTCGTTGCGCTTCCGGAGAGCCCCATTCCCGGGCTCTCTGATACCAGGTGCGTGCCTGGTTCAGATCGGGTCCGGGGTCGGTCGAACTCAAATGCCGCGACACGATCGGGTCGAACGTCTTGGCAAGATACAGCGCGGCGCGCGCGTCGCGAGCCTCGGCGGCGCGAAGCAGCAAGGAGCGGGCCGCCTTGACGTCGCCATTTGCGAGCATTTCCTGAGCACGCCTGATCAGGCCCGCGATCTCGTTGGGGCTGAGTTCGCGCGCGGTAGCGGTGGCGGTATCGGCGCGCGGCGGCGAGGGTGCGGTGGAGACAGGCGGGGGGCTTGCCGGCGGGAGAGCGGCAACCGTCTGCGGCGGCTGCTGCTGTGGCGGCGTCTGCGATTGCTGTGGCGCCGGCTGTTGCTGCAGGAGTGGCGGCGGCTGCTGCACGAACGGTGGCTGCTGCTGTACGACCGATGGCGGCGATGGCTGGGGCGGCGGCGCTGGCGGCGAGACTGCTGCGGGAGCAGCCGATGGGGCGGAGTTAGCGAGAGCCGTCGGCGGCGACGCGGCTTTCCAGAGGAGCCGCAGGAAGCTCGTCACCTGTGCAGCGCCGTCCGCGTTGTGCAGTTCGGCGGACAGGTTCAACTCGCCGACGTAGTCGGCCGGCGGAATCACCATGGCGGTCGAAACCTCGCCGGCCGCCACCCGCCACTCGGTAAAGCTCAGCGGCACGCCGGCGGTCAGCCGGGCGCCGGGCAGCATTCCCTTGATGGTGACGGTGGCACTGGGATCCGGCGCGTCGACGCTGACGCCAAGCTCAAGCGGCTCATTGACGGAGCCACTATGGTTGCGAACCATCAGCGTCGAGACTCGCTGCTGCGGCTGAGAAGGCGCGCTTGGTTTTTCCGTCTGAAAAGTTCGTAGCACCGATCCGACACGATCGTCCGAGGTATCCGGCGATGGAGACAGGAAGACGACGAAGGCAAGCGCGGCGAGCGCGGCACAGGCGACCGCGGCTCCCAATTTGGCCGCGAGTCCGACGGACGACCGCTTTCGCAGCATCGATGGCGCATCACCAGTCGCGATCTGCTCGCGCAGCATCCTGGCGACTGCGTCGGCGAAGGCGTCGGACGACGGATTGGTCAGGCTGTTGCTGCTCTTGACGCTTCCCAGACGCCCGAGCTGATCGTCGAGGCCGCGTGGCACGGGCAGGACCTGACGATCCCTTTCTGGCGAGGCCGGCGCGTTCATCTTTTCGCGTATTCTCGGCGGAGCGTAGTAAGAGGGATCATTGGGATCGAGACTCGGCTTCTCACTCACGCTAAATCCCCACTCTCGTCGCGCGGCCGGCTCGAGGCCCGCACGTGTTGCGGACACAAGGCTTCACCCGGGCAAGGTCGCTTGCGCCCGCAGCGAACCTCGACCAACCAGCGCGATCTCTTTGAAGTGATTGTCCGCCGCCTCCAAAACGAACCGCGATGGTGCAAGGCGGATGCCGCACGGTTCGTCGCAACAGCCGCAGCGACGGCGCTACAAGACTCGGGCCAATGTGCTCGCGCAGACTTCATCAGAGTGTCCCCATCTGACTTCCAACACTCGACGCGGCGGCCAAACCATGTCGAGTGTGCCGATGACTCTATATCTCACTCTTTTAGTCTAAAGTGTGAGGTTGTCTAGAAAGGAAACTGCAAATCGAGCGGGTGCCTGAGTTGCGAGAGTATTGGTAAATCAATGCAATCAAAGCGAGCGCAACTGCGGATTGCCCGTGCGGCCGAACGTGTCGCGGATTACCTTCGGTTCCCGACGCGAGCGGCACCTGACTACTCGGAAAAAGAATCCGCGCGGCTTTGCGCCTGCTGGGCGCGGTATTCGCTCATCACCAGCTCGCGGATCGTCTTGCGAAGCTCACCGAACTCGGGAAGTTCCTGGATCGTCTCGCTACGCGGGTAGTCGAATTTGATGTCGATGATCTCTTTGATGCGCGCCGGGCGCGCAGTGACCACGACAATGCGCGAAGACAGATAAATCGCCTCGTCGACCGAATGCGTGATCAGCATGACCGTCTTACCTTCTGCCGCGAGCACGCGCAGCAGCAGGTTCTGCATGTTCGATCGGGTCTGGGCATCGAGAGCGCCGAACGGCTCGTCCATGAGCAGGAATTTCGGTTTGACCGCATAGGCGCGCGCGATGGCGAGGCGCTGTCGCATACCTCCCGAAAGATGCTTCGGGTATGCATTTGCGAATTCCGTAAGCCCCATAAGGTGCAGATAGTGGTCGCAGATCTCGGCGCGCTCTTTGCCCGAGACGCGATTGGCGGCAAGCTCCAGGCCGAAGGCGATGTTGTCCTTCACGCTGAGCCACGGGAACACGCCGTATTCCTGGAAGATCACGCCGCGTTCGGGTCCGGGCCCGGCGATCGGCTTCGCTTCGAATGTCACCGCGCCGCCGGTCGGCTTCTGGAATCCGGCGAGCATATTCATCATGGTGGTCTTACCGCAGCCGGACGGACCGATCACGGACACGAAGTCCCCGCCATGGATGTCGTAAGTGACATCATCGACCACTTTCATTGGTCCGCCGGGAGTGTCGAAGGCCAATGAGACGTGATCGAAGCTGGCGATGATCGGCTTTGACGAATTCACGGGACGACTCGGTGTTCAGGCATGGCGACGATGCAATGAGCGATCAACGCCGCGCCAATTCGTCAGGCAGATAGACATATGTCAACCCGGATAGTCCGATGTCTCCCATGCGTCGTCCCAAATCGCAACATCCATGAGACGCGAGCACTGGCTCACCACAGCTGCTTCCCCAGCGCTGTTCTTCATCGTTGCTTCTTGACCTCGCTCTGCGACCATTCGAGAAATTCCCGGAACAATCGCTGCTTCTCGGCCGGATTGGCCGGCGCGGCATTTCCCGCCTGATGCTTGGTGCGGAACTCTTCGAACTTGGCTTGTTGCAGCCAATCCTGTGCGGCAGGGAAACGCTGCCAGCCGGGCAGCTCCTTGCCGAGGTCGACCTCCTGCCATTTCGGGTGCCGCGGCGGCTTCTGCAGTTCGGGGAAATGCGTGAACAGCGCGTCGACGAATTTCGCCACTCGGCGATACCTGTCGCTCGCAGGCTGCCAGTTGTTGGTGATCAGCACGGAATCGACCGCAACCGTCTGGATCGACTGTCCGCCGTCGACGAGATTCGGATAGAGAGCCTGCTCCAATTGTCCCTTGATATAGATGTTCTCGAGCGTCGGCGTGAAGGGAATTTCCACGAGATGGAGATTGTCGCTGGCCGGGATGCGGGTGAGAGCGCCGGCCGGCTTGCCGGTGATGACGACGGTTGCGGCAATTTGCCCGCTCTTGACCGCGGCAATCGCATCCGCCTCGGTCATATTGACTTCGTCGACCTTGACGGAGAGCAGGCCGAACACGTCGCGTGCCGTGATCTGCGTGCTCGATCCGGCTTCGGCGAAGTTCACCTTCTTGCCGTTGAGGTCTTCCAGCGACTTGATATTGCGGCTTGCCAGAACGTGCATTTCTTCCGGATACAAGCGGGTGATGTAGTTCAGCCGCTGGTCGAGCGCGCTGGAAAGTTCTCCCGTCGACGCGAAATATCGCAACATCTGGGACGAGGTGATGCCGATATCGACGCCTTTCAGATAGAGCACGTCGCGGATGTTCTGCGCGCCGCCCAATCCGACAATGGGGAGAATCCGCAGGTTTTCGTCGTTGAGCACCACGGCGAGATCGTGGGTGATGTCGAGATAGGTTTCCTCCGGGCTTCCGGCGATGATGGAAACCGTATTGGCGTTCAGCTTTTCCTTCCATTGCTCTTCGAGCCGCGGCGTGCGTTTCGGTTCGGGTGAAGAGATCTGGGCGTGGGCTATCGAGCTACCCAGCAACATCACGATCAGCATGATCGTCATCGGATGCGTGCAGGCTGAAACCGCCGGTTGCATGGTCGGACGGCGTCGGAGTTGCCGAAAGGCTTGTTTGATTTTTTGTTTGATCATGGCTAGTGCGTCCCCAACCGTGCCGTTTTGAAACGATGGCAAGCGGTAACCGGCGAAGAGAAATGCCGCTGCTGGTAGGCCAAACTCTGGTTCAGCGGTCCGGCATGTTCAAGGCTTTTTTATTCGCGCGTGTGTCTGCCTTAATTATGTCGTCAGCTTGGCGTTGTTCGATGATGGGGACATCTTAAGGTTACATTGCATCAGCCATGATCAGAGCCAGCCAATCTCCGGTTGCTTTGGTTTGTCGACGGCGACATCATCATGGCCGCGCCTTCGCAATGTGGCGAAGACGTTAAGGTCGTGATTAGGGCTGTCGCGGTAATGTTCCGACGCTTCGCTGGTCGATCAGAAGAAATCAGAAGAAAATGAGCAAGGGCAGGGGTGTTGTCATGGACCGGCGCAAATTCGTTGCGGGAGCGTGCTCGGCCCTTGGTGCTTCAATGATTGCAATGCCCGCGCTCGCGCAGGCGAGGGCCAAGGTCCGCGTCGGCTATCTGCACACAATTGCGGTCGATGAGCAGATCTGGCTGTGCGATCATCTCGGTTCTTGGGCGCGCAACGGCCTCGACATGCAATTCAAGGAGTTCAAGACCGGCATCGAACTCTTCCAGGCGATGACGGGCGGCAATATCGACATGCTGGCGACCGGTGCCGTGATCTCGAACTTTCCCGCGCGCGGCCAGGGCAAGATGTTCCTCGCCAATTCGATCGAGTTCGCGACCGCGCAGCTCTGGGTCCGCGAGGACATGGGCGTGAAGGAGTTCGCCGATCTGCGCGGCAAGCGAGTTGCCACCACGCCCGGCACAACGGCGCATGTGTTCCTCGACAACGCGCTCAGGGAAAACAAGATGACGGGGGCCGACATCGATCTCGCCGGCATGCCTATGCCGGAGGCGGTGAATGCGTTCATCAACGGCAATGTGCCCGCTGTCGTGCTTTGGGTGCCCTTCAACATCGCGGTTCGTGAGAAGGTTCCGCAAGCCAAGAAGATCCTGGATGCGGGTGTCTTCTATCCGAGCGCGGCGGTGGTTGGCGGATGGGCGGCGTCGAATGCCTTTTATGCCGCCAACAAGCCCGTCCTTGCCAGGATCGTGCGCGCCTGGATCGAAGGCAATGACATGTTGATTGCGCGGACCAACGAGGCCTTAGGAGTTCTGCACGACAAATACTATCAGGCGGTGCCGGAGCGCGACATCCGCGAGCAGTTCGGCGCCATGCGCGTATTTCCCACGGCCGTCTGGCGGCGTCTCTACAGCAACGGCACGATCGCCGAATGGCTGCAGCAGGTGACCGACTTCTATACGCGTGTCGCGAAGATCGAGAATCCGGTCCCGGCGGCGCAATATTTCGATCCCAGCATCTTCCTGTCCGTCGTCAAGGCGTGATCGGCAGGCCGGACGTCAGGTAGATCATTCCCGGTTACGGCGTGGGAAGAGCGAGCCGTTCGATGCTTTGGATGTGGCGCGCCAGCAGGTTGCATGCCTGCTCGACATTGCGTGCGCGCAGCGACTGCAGGATCAGCCGGTGATCCTGGTTGGACCTCGGCTGCCAGCCCGCGCTATGCGCCGTGGCGAACAGCAGCCGCGAATTGGCAAGCTGCAATCCATCGAGGCTTGCGAGCAGGCGCGGCATCGCACAGGGGGCCGCCAGCGCGTGATGGAAGGCGCGGTTGGCGGCTTCGAAATCCTCAATCGTCTGCGCATTGTCGCCGTCGTTCAGCGCCAGTTCGATGCGTGCGAAATGTGCTGCGGTCAGCTTGGGCGCGGCGTTTCGCAGCGCGACCACCTCGAGTGCCGCGCGCATTTCCGCGATCTCCTTCACCGACTTGACGTCTAGCGGCGCGACGCGGACCCCGCGGCGCGGCATGGCGACCACGAGATACTGCGCTTCCAGTTGTCGGAACGCCTCGCGGACCGGGACATGGCTCGAGTTGAACTCGCGGGCGATGTGATCCTGTCGCAGCGGGGTATCGGGTACGAGCGTGCCGCTGATGATGCGATGCGCGAGGGACGCTGCGATGCGTCCCGCCGTGGATACGTTATCACTCATAGATTATCTATCGCATTAAGAGGTGCGCTTGCACGCTTTCCCGCTTAACATGATTTTGGTATCGACAAAATCATAGATAAGACTGCAGGTTATCTATGAATTGCTACGGATTGGAGAGAAAGGCCCATGACTCACGCGCGTACGATGGAACGGACCGAGAGCGACAGGGCGGCACCGATCCGCAGGAATTGGGGTCGCGTAGAAGCGGAGGCGCTCTATGACCTGCCGTTCGCCGACCTGATGTTTCGGGCACAGAGCATTCATCGCGAACATTTCGATCCGAACCATGTCGAGACCGCGAGCCTGCTCAGCATCAAGACCGGAGGCTGCCCCGAGGATTGCGGCTATTGCTCACAGAGCGCGCATTACGAGACCGGACTGAAGGCCACGCGCCTGATGGACCAGGCAGATGTCATCGCCACCGCGCAGCGCGCCAAGGAGGCTGGTGCGAGCCGTTTCTGCATGGCCGCGGCCTGGCGCAGCCCAAAGGACCGCGATCTCGACAGGGTCTGTGAGATGGTGAGCGCCGTAAAAGGTCTCGGCATGGAGACCTGCGTGACGCTCGGCATGCTGACGCCGCCGCAGGCCGCGCGATTGCATGACGCAGGGCTCGATTTCTATAACCACAATGTCGACACCTCGCCCGAATTCTACGACCAGATCATCACGACCCGCACGATCCAGGATCGCATCGACACGCTGGCGCATGTGCGCGAGGCCGGCATCAAGGTCTGCTGCGGCGGCATCATCGGCATGGGCGAGCATGTCGAAGACCGGCTTGGCATGCTTGTGCTGCTCGCGAACCTGCCGAGCCATCCCGAGAGCGTGCCGATCAATCTGTGGAACCAGGTGAAGGGCGTACCGGTGAACGACACGGCGGAACGTCCAGATCCGATCGCGCTGGCGCGGCTGATCGCAGTCGCCCGCATCATGATGCCGAAGAGCGTTGTGCGACTGTCGGCCGGACGGCAGTACATGACCGACGAATTACAGGCGCTATGCTTCCTGGCAGGCGCCAATTCGATCTTCATCGGCGACGTGCTCCTGACCACGACAAACCCGCAGCGCGACCGCGACGCGAACCTGCTGGATCGGCTCGGTATCAAGTCCGGGCTTGCCCCGGCAAGGTAGACCATGATCCGGAAAAGCATGCCCTCGGGCTACGACCCGACGGGTGTGCAGCGGCTTTCCTTAGCTAACAAACGCGGAACGCGTTTGCGCGGAGATCATGCGCAA
>Ga0070712_100001474_pt1 | contig 14338 bp, 13 predicted proteins | sample LARL81metaG_FD_71396 | JGI IMG/M metagenome (GOLD analysis project Ga0070712, IMG submission 71396) | Corn, switchgrass and miscanthus rhizosphere microbial communities from Kellogg Biological Station, Michigan, USA - LAR L8-1 metaG | ecosystem: Host-associated > Plants > Roots > Rhizosphere ...
TCAGCGGCTGCCCCTTGATGCCGAGGTAGGTGTGCTCGGCGTGCCCCTTGGTGATCAGCTGGTGGGCGACCGAAAGGGCGGTGTTGATCGGGACCGCAAATCCGATCCCGATGCTGCCGCTGTTCGGGCCGTCCGACAGGATCTGGCTGGTGATGCCGATGACCTTGCCCTGGTTGTCGATCAGCGGCCCGCCGGAGTTGCCGTGGTTGATGGCGGCGTCCGTCTGCAGGGCGTTCTGGATCGGGTGGTTCTGCTGGAGCGAGTCGATCGTCCGGTCGACCGCCGAGATGATGCCCGACGTGATCGTCCGCTCCTCGCCCAGCGGGTTGCCGATGGCGACCACCGGGTCGCCCACCGATACGTCCCGCACAGACCCCATCTGCAACGGGTGGACGGCGGTGGCGGGCAGGTTCTGCGGCTCCAGCACCGCCACATCGGTCGACTTGTCCAGGCCGAGCACCTTGGCCTTGTAGGTGTTGTCCAGGCCGGATGCGCTGGAGAAGCCGACCGTCACGCTCTTGGCGCCCTCGACGACGTGGGCGTTGGTCAGGATGTGGCCCTGGCGGTCGATCACGAACCCGGAGCCGAGCGCCTCCTCCTCGCCCTGCGGGAAGCCGAGCGAGTTGGTGCCGCCGGGGATGATCGACTTCACGACCACCACGCCGGGCGCGTCCTGGCGGTATATCTGGGCAGGTGTCAGTCCGGACGTCTTGACGGCGGCGAGCGCTGGGCTGGGATCGACCACACGCTCACGGACGACCGTCGTCGTATGGGTCGACCGGCCGGAGAAGATGACCGCCGCGATCACCGCGCCGACGACCGCGGCCGTGATCAGCATCAGAAGGGGACGGAGATAGCGGCTCACCTCTGGAGTTGTACGACTCGGCAATTGACGGGGGGTTGAGAGATCGAGGAACGGTCGCCGCTGCCCGCCGGTACAGTGCGCCGGTGCAGGTGCGGCTGATCGTGAACCCGCTGGCCACCGGGGTCGGCGACCGCATCGTGGACGGCGTGACCGCCCGTCTGGCTGCCGTCTGCGACCTCGAGGTTGTGCGTACCGCCTACGCAGGCCACGCCCGTGAGCTGGCCGCGGGTGCCACCGACGTGGCGGTGGCGCTGGGCGGCGACGGCACGGCCAACGAGGTCGTGAACGGCCTGCCGGCGGGAGTCGGCTTCTCGATGCTCCCGGGCGGCGCCTCGTCCGTCTTCGCCCGCCAGATCGGGTTCACCGCCGAGCCGCTGACCGCGGCCGGCCAGCTCGCCCGGGCGCTTGCCGGGGGCCACGCGCGGACGATCGGCATCGGGCACCTGGACGGGCGTCGCTTCACGTTCGCCGCCTCGGTTGGCTTCGATGCCGAGGCCATCCGCGCAGTCGAGGATGCGCGCTGGGACAGGCGGGGATACCGCCGCCCCGGCGACCTGCGGGTGGCTGTGGCCCTGCTGCGGGCGCTGCGCGCCGACGGCTACGCGCTGCGCGAGCGGATGACGGTCGCCGCTCCCGGGCGGCTGCCGGCCCGGGCCGCCTATCTGGCCGTCGGCAACCAGCATCCGTACACGTACTTCGGCCCGGTGCCCATCCGGGCCGTGCCGCGGGCCGGCTTCGACTCGGCACTGGACGCGGTCGCCGTGCGCGCTGCCAGGACGCGCGAGCTGTGGCTGATCGGCGCCTATGCCCTCGTCTGGCCCCGGCATGCGGGGCGTGGGTCGGCGCTTGCCGAATACCTGCACGACATCCGCTCGATCGACGTCGAGTGCGATGTCCCCACCGCCGTCCAGGTCGACGGCGAGTACGTGGGCGTACGGCGGCGGTTGGAGATCGGCTACCTGGAGGACGCGCTGCGCGTGTACGGGCCGCGCTTCGGCTGAGCCAGGGCTCCCGGCCCGCGGCCGGGAACGTATGATTCCCCGCTTGTGGACACCGCGATCGCGATAGGGCAGGGCCTCGGTCTGGCGACCGCCGCCGGGCTCCTGGCCAGCGGCCCGCTGGCTGCCGGTGCCACCGCCGCCAGCCAGGGCTGGCTGGAGGATCCGCTGAACTTCCTGCACCGCAGCGTGGTGGTGGCGCTGATGTGGGCGCTGGTCATCGTCGAGCTGGTCGTCGACGCCGTCTGGCCGGGCGCCCAGGCGGGCGGGCGGTTGGGCCGCCGGGTGATCGCGGGCGGCCTCGCCTTCGAGTTCGGCGCCGGCAACGCGCTCCCCTGGGCCGGTCTGGTGATCGGAGCGGCGATGGCCGCGCTGACCGCCCTGGCGATGCGCTCGATTCGCGCCGGCGCGGTCAAGGCCGGCGGCGATGTGCGGGGGACGGCGTTGGTCGAGGACGGCGCCGGCCTGGGCGCGTCGGCGCTCGCCGTGATCCCCTTCATCGGCTATCCGCTGGGCGTCGCGGCCGGCACCGTGTATGCGCGCATCAGGCGTCGCGACGATCGCAAGTACGAGGGGCTGCGCGTCCTCCGCTGAGGAGGTGCGACCGCCGTCCGGTGTCCAAGAAGCTGATTCTGGCCGTGATCGACGGGCTCGGCCCGGGCCTGCTCGACCGCGCAATCGCCGCCGGCGCGGCGCCGACGATCGACTGGCTGGCCGCTGAGGGGTCGCGCAGCGACCGCTGCTGCTCGACCTTCCCCTCCTTGACGCCGGTCTGCCTGTCGGCGCTGATCACCGGGCGGCACCCGGACGGGTCGCTGATACCCAGCATGACCTGGTATCACCGCGGCGAGGGCCGGTTCGTCGAATACGGCTCGTCCATTGCCGCCACGCTCGCCGAGGGCACCCGGCAGATGGTCGACGACGTGCTCGTCAACCTGAACCTGCTCCACCTGTCGCCGCAGGTGGAGACGGTCTTCGAGCGACTGGACGACGCCGGGCTGGTCACGGCGGCTGTCAACACGTTCGTGATGCGCGGTCGTACCCGGCACCCGATCTCCCGGCCCAGCGCCCGCCGGGTCGCGCAGCGGATCGGCATCGTGGACGCGGTGTACGGGCCCCGCCGATACTTCCTGGGCGACCTCTTCTTCTCCGACCGGACGGGCGCGCCGATCAACCTGGGCGGCGCGGTCGACCGCCACGGCGGCCACGTCGGCCGCTGGCTGGTGACCCGTGACGGCTTCGACTTCCTCTTCTTCTACCTCTACGAGACGGACGCGGTGCAGCACCGGGGAGGCGACGCCGTCGCCGCTGTGGCCGGAGCCGATCGCAGCCTGGAGCTGCTGGTCGAGGCGGCCGGCGGCCGCGGCCGGTTCCTCGATCGCTATGCCGTCGCGGTGGTCGCCGACCACTCCCAGAGCGCGGTCGAGCGGGCCGTCGACGCCTCCGAGCCGTATGCCGACCTGCGGCTCTTCAAGGGACGGCGCCGCTCCCGGCCCGAGGACTGCGACCTGGCCGTTGCCGCCTCCAATCGGGTGGCCATGGCCTACCTGCTCCCGGGTGCCCGGCCGACGCTGGCCGAGATCGTCGAACGGACACGGGCGTCGGCGCCGGCCGATGTCGTGCTGCACTGCGACGACGGCTGGTACGTGGCCTGGCGGGCTGGCGGCGAGCTTCGATTCCGGCGCGGCCGTGGAGTGGTTGACGAGCGCGGGAACAGCTACCAGGTGGAAGGCGACCGCGAGCTGCTCGATCCGGCGATCTATCCCGGTGCCCTGGAGCGCATCGAGGGACTGCTCGCCTGCCCCCGGGCGGGTGACGTGGTCGTGTCGGCGGCTCCCGGTGTCGAGTACCGGGACGCCGGCGGCATCCACCACGAGGGCGGCGGCAGCCACGGCTCGCTGCACGCGGTCGACTCGCTGGTGCCGCTGATCACCGCCGGCTTCGAGGGCCATGCCAGCGGCCTCCCGGAGGTGCCCTCGATCACCGACCTGACCCCGATGGCGGTCCGCCACTTTGGGCTGGGCTAGTCTGTGAGAATGGACGACGCTCACGCCGAGCCGGCGCCGGCCGGCGTGCGAGGCCACGCCCGTCGCGTCCACCTCGCGGTGCGCAAGCCAGATAACTGGTTCGAGCTGGGCCGCTTCCTGGTGGTCGGCGCGTCCGGCTACGTCGTCAACCTGGCCGTGTTCTACCTTGCCGACCGCTCCATGCCGTACCCGATCGCGTTCATCCTCGCCTTCGTCGTCGCGGCCACCAGCAACTTCGTCTGGAACCGCTGGTGGACGTTCCGCGTCCATCACGGTGTGCCCCACCACCAGTACATGCGCTTCCTGACCGTGAGCGCGCTGGCGCTTGGCATCGACCTGATCGTCCTGACGACGCTCGTCGAATGGGTCGGCATGTCCCCGCTGGCGGCCGCCGCCGTCGCGATCGTGATCGCGACTCCGGTCAGCTTCCTCGGGAACAAGATCTGGAGCTTCAAGTAGCAATGCCTGCTCCAATCATCCGCCGGCCGTGAGCCGTCTCGCTCGCCCGGCGGGCCGCCTGCTGGCCGCGGCGGTGCTCGCCGCCGCACTCGCTGCCGGCGTCCGGCCGACCGCTGCGGAGGCTGCCCAGCGGCCGTCCTTCACGGCCGGCCGGGCGATCTCCATCGCCGCCTCCAACCCTGCCGTCGGGCCGCTCGAGACCCGCTATCCGCGTGCGATCTTCACGGCCGTCTACCGCCCCTCCAACCGCACCTGGCGGGTGCGCCTGGCCGCCCCGTCTGGACATCCGGTCTATGCCTCGTTCACCATCCTGGACGGGATCGGCAGCGTCCTCTCGCAGTCGATCAACCGAACGCCCGGCCCGCCCCACCTGACCGCCGGCCGGGCCTACCGGATCGCCGGCCGGCAGTCCCGGATCCGGTCCTGGCTGGGGCTCTACTCCGCTCTCAGCCACTCGTCGACGCTTGGCGCCAACCGCGTCTGGACGGTCTCCTGGTATTCGGGCGGCAAGGAGGTCGCGGAAGTGCAGGTGGACGACGGCACCGGGCGCCCGACCAGCGTCTGGACGGGCCCCCAGGTTTCATGGATGATGACCCGCGGCCTGCCCGACGCCTACGGGCGGAAGGTTGTCTCGCCGTGGGTGCTGATCCCGATGTGCCTGCTCTTCATCGGCGGCCTGGTCAACTGGCGGAAGCCGCTTTCGATGCGAACGCTGGACGTGCTGATGATGCTCTCGTTCACCGTCTCGCTGGTCTTCTTCGACCGCGGCGACGTGTTCGTCTCGACGCCGTTGATCTACCCGCCGATGATCTACCTGACGATCCGCATGCTCCAGATCGGCGTCTCGCACCGGCCGCGCGACATCCAGATCGGCGAGCTCCATATGCTCGTTCTGGTGGCCCTCATCTTCGGCCTGATGGGCTTCCGCCTGGGGCTGAACAATCAGGACTCGAACATCATCGACGTCGGCTACGCCGGGGTCGCCGGCGCCTCCCGGCTGCTGCATGGCGTGCTGCCCTACGGGCACATGCCGCGGGCAGACGGAACGCCCTGCGGCGGCACCTACGCGAACGGCGATCCAATCGGCTACGTGCAGACCGACCATCGCTGCGAGTCGCCGATCGAGAATGGCGATACGTACGGGCCGGTGGTCTACCTGGCCTACGCGCCGGCGGTGCTGGCGCTCGGCTGGAGTGGGCTCTGGGACTCGCTGCCGGCGGCGCACGTGTCGGCCTCGGCGTTCGACGTCCTGGCCGTGTTCGGGCTCTTCGTCGCCGGCTGGCGGCTGCGATCGGCCCGCATCGGCGTCATGCTGGCGTTCGCCTGGGCGGCCAATCCGTTCACCGCCTACACCCTGAACATGAACGCCAACGACGCCCTCGTCGGGGCTGCCGTGGCCTGGACGATGGCGGCGCTCTCGCTGCCGGCGCTACGGGGGGCAATGCTCGCGGTTGCGTCGCTGACCAAGCTCGGCCCGCTGGCCATGGTGCCGGTCTTCCTGCATCTCCGCCACCGGCTGCTGATGATCGCCGGCTTCGTCGTCGCGGCGATCGTCCTGCTGGCGATGCTGGCGCTCGATGCGAACGGGCTGCGCCTCTTCTGGGATCGCACCGTCGCCTACCAGGCCGATCGAATCACCCCGCTATCGATCTGGACGCTCGGCAACTACCACCCGGGCTGGCCGCACCTGGAGTGGTTGCAGCAGATCGCCCAGATCGCGGTCGCCATCGGGGTCGGCCTGCTCGCCTTCCTGCCTCGGGGGGAGCGTGACGCGGCCGCCGTCGCCGCCCTCAGCGGGGCAGCCCTGCTCGCCGTCCAGATGGTCGCCTCGTACTGGTTCTACCCGTACGTCTGCTGGTGGCTGCCGGCGGTGCTGATCGGATTCCTGCTGCCGCGGGCCGGGCGCCGGCAGGCCGCTCCGGTCACTCTTCCAGCCTGACCGGCTCGATCGCCGTCGCCCGTCCGTCGCCGTCGGCGTCGATCAGCACACCCTCCAGGCGGGCGCCTGCATCGGAGGGCTGGAAGCGCTCCGAGAGCCCGGTCGTGAACCGGCGCAGGACGATGTCCGTGCGGACGCCGATGACCGAGTCGTGGGGGCCCGTCATGCCGGCGTCGGTGATGTAGGCGGTGCCGCCCGGCAGGATTCGCGCATCGGCCGTCTGGACATGCGTGTGGGTGCCCACGACGGCGGTCGCCGATCCGGCCAGCAGCCGACCCATGGCGACCTTCTCGCTGGTCGCCTCGGCGTGGAAGTCGACCAGCACCCAGTCGGCCTCCGCGGCGGCTTCGGCGACCAGTTCCTCGGCAACCGTGAACGGGCTGCGGGCCGGCTCCAGGAAGAGCGCGCCGAGCAGGTTCACGACCGCCAACCGGCCGCCGTCGGCCCCCTCGCAGGTGGCGACGCCGCGGCCGGGCGCGCGTGAGCTCAGGTTGGCCGGCCGGATGATCCGTGGCTCGCTGTTCAGGTAGCCGTAGATCTCGTGCTGGCGGAAGGCGTGGTTGCCCAGGGTGATCACGTCCACCCCGGCGCCGAACAGCCGCTTGGCCAGGCGGCTGGTGATGCCGACGCCGTCGGCCAGATTCTCGCCGTTGGCCACGACGAAGGTCAGGCCGAGCTCCTCGCGCAGGCGCGGGACGTGTGTCTCGACCATTCGCCGGCCGGTTGCGGCGAAGCAGTCGCCGACGAACAGCAGCCTCACAGGATGGGCGCGGTGGCGGGAGCCTGGCTGGCTTCGATGTGGACGTGGTTGCCGGCGTCGGAGGTGAAGTTGGCAACCACCTGCTGCACGGCCTTGCTGAGGTCAGCGACCGTTCCCAGGCGGCTGGTCGCGGCGCCCACCGTCGCGCCGACCGTGAGCGACCTGGCCGGGTGGATGTTGGTGATCGTGAGGATCACCGCCGGCGCCGACGCCGGCTGGATCTGGATGACGCTGCCCCAGGCCTTGCCGTTGATGATGTACGGACGCATGCTGACGATCCGCCCGTCCACGGGGGAGTAGACGTTGGTGCCGGCGACCGCGCCGACGTCGACCGAGCCGGTATCGCCGCCGCCGCTGCCGCCCGAGGTGATGTAGTAGCCCGGGCCCTGGCTGCCGGCGCCCGCCAGCAGGTTCCCGATCGAGGCCAGCAGGCCGGCGTTCAGCTGATGCCCGTTGGGGGTCAGCGGCAGCGCCTCCGGGTTGCCGACGCCGTGGTAGACGACGGCCGTGATCCGGCCCTGGGCGATCGGCATGTCGAGCACCAGGCCGTCCGGCGCGCTGGCCAGCGCCTCCAGATGCGGCGGCCCATCAGGGGCCAGCTCGGAGCGGGGCGGATTCGCCAGCGCCGGGGTGGTGGTCGGGGTTCCGCCGGAGTGCAGGAAGCGCACGCCGAGGACGAGCGCCACCACCACGACCAGGCCGAGCGCGAAGAGACGGCGGCCGTGACGTGCCTGCGAGCGACGCCGGGCATGCCGACGGCGGGGAGTGCTGCGGGTCGAGATCACGCCCGATCAGGGTACCTCAGGGTTGCCCGGTCAGGAGCCTGTCCACCACCCGGGGAGTCAACTACGATGGGGCATGATGTCGCCGGAGTCGGCTTCCAAGCTGCTGATCCCGCGCTGGGTGCAGCTGGTCGGTCTCCCGCTGGTGGTGATCGGGATCTGGCAGGTCTTCGAAGTCATCCACCACGCGGTGTTCATCTTCGTGGTCGCCGCCCTGATCGCGATCCTCCTGAACCCGGTTGTGCGCGCGTTCTGCGCCCTTCGCTTTCCCCGTCCGTTGGCGGTCTTCATCGTCTACCTGTGCGCGGCGGTGATCGTGGCCGGGATCGCCGTGGTCGCGGGCACCGTCATCGCCAACGAGCTGAACTCGGTTGCCAACCGCGTCGAGGCGGAGTTCACCACGAACGCCCAGGGGGTCACCCCGGCCTCGGTCGAGCTCGACCGCCTACAGCGCTGGCTCAATGCCAACAGCCCGGTTCACGTGAACGTGCAGAACGCCGGCGAGCGGGCCATCAACGACATCAGCGGCTCCGACCTGCAGCGCTACACCGGCCGCGCGGTGGAGATCGCCCAGAGCCTGATCATCACCATCTTCGAGAGCATCTTCAACCTCGTCCTGGTGATCGTCATCTCGGTCTACATGCTGCTCGACGCGGAGCGCCTCTCCGGCTACCTGCGCCGGCTCTTCCCCGGCGCCGATCCCTCGGACGATCTGGTCACCCGGGCCGAGCGCGCACTGCTCGCCTACGTCCGTGGCCAGGCGCTTGTCTCGCTGGTGATCGGGACGACCGCCGGGGTCGGGATGTGGCTGCTCGGTGTGACCGGCATCTTCCCGTCCGGCAGTACCTACGCCGTCGCCTTCGGCGTCTGGACGGCGGCCACCGAGGTGATCCCCTACGTCGGTCCCTTCATCGGCGCCGTCCCGCCCACCGCCGTCGCCGCGACCCAGTCGTTCTCGGCGGTCGTCGCAGTCCTCCTGGTGTACCTCTTCATCCACCAGATCGAGGGCCACATCGTCATCCCCAAGCTGATGGGCGGCGCCGTCAAGGTACATCCGCTGGTGGTCATCTTCGCGCTCCTCGCGGGCGGCGAGCTGTACGGGCTGCCCGGGATCCTGGTCACGATGCCGCTGGTCGCCATCGGCCGTGAGGTGTGGCTCTTCCTGCGCGAGCGGATCGGCCTCGAGTCGTGGAAGGACGCGGCCGTGCCGGTTCCGGTGGTGCTCGAGAAACGCGAGGAGCCCGAACGCGAGGAGGCGCCCAAGCGCTCGGGGCCCAATGCTGCCTAGGCCGGCAATCTAGTTCTCGGGCAGACCCTCGCCCACGTCGGCCGCAGTCGCATAGGCATCCAGCGCGGCCTCGTTGCGGCCGCACTGGCGGAGGAAGCCGGCGTACTCGCGGTAGGCACGGGCGAGCTCGGCCCGCCAGCCGTTCTGGCGGCGCAGGAGCCCGATCGCCGCCGAATAGGCAGCGTCGGCGCGCTGCTGGTCGCCGACCGCCGCATAGCTGCGGGCGAGCACCTGGTTGGCCAGTCCCAGCTCGCCCACGGCCGCCCCCGACGCCAGCAGCTCGACCGCCCGCCGGGCGGTCTCGACGCCGTCGTCGACGCGCTCCTCGAGGAGCGCCAGGCGAGCCTCCTCGACGCACAGGATGCCCTCGTCGATCGGCCCCAGGCTGCTGCCGTAGCAGGCCCGCGCCTCGGCCAGGTGCCCCGCCGCCTCGCCGGTCTCGCCCAGCGACAGCAGCACCGAGGCGACGTGCATGTGGGTGTCGCCGACGATGTAGGAGCGGCCCTGGCGGAGCCGGATCTCGAGGCACGAGCGGCAGTACTGCAGCGCCAGCTGGTACTGCCCGAGCGCGTTGTGCAGCCGCCCCAGCGCGTAGAACACGGTCGCCCGTAGATCGAGGCCGATCTCCTCGCCCCCCTCCCGAAGGACACGGGCGAGGACGGCGGCGGCGGCCGCGTAGTCGCCGCCGTCGGTGTAGGCGTAGCTCAGCACGTAGGAGTAGCGGGCGATCGCGTCCAGCGCGTCCGGGTTGTCGCGGCGGATGCGCTCCAGACAGCGCTGGAGCAGCTTCGCCGCGGCGGCCGGGTCGCCCGCCGCCGATGTCAGCCGCGCCAGCTCGTAATAGAGCTCCGAGCGCTCCACCGGATCCGGGTAGCCGCCGGCGCTGACCGCCTGGCGGAAGAAGTCGAGCGCCTGGTCGTCGTTGCCGCGCCGGGTCGCGACCACGCCCAGCGCCTCCAGCGCCCGGCTCGCCTCGGCCCGGTCGTCGGCCGCCTGGGCCCGGCGCAGCGACGCCCGCAGCGCATCCTCCGCCTCGTCGTAGCGCTCGAGGCCGATCAGGAGGCTGGCGTCCATCTCCATCGGTCCAGCGTACAGGCGTCCGGGGGCGGACGCGATGCAGCGAAGCCGATCCTCTAGTGCAGGTCTGCGGCGGGCACGCCTGAGGCCGTGGACGGCGCCAGGTCGGATGCCCGCTCGAAGGCGTCCAGCGCCGCCTCGGCGCGGCCCAGGCGCTTCAGGAACTTGCCGTGGTAGCGATGGGCGCGGCTCATGGCGCGGCGGTCGCCGGACCGCTCGAAGGCGTCGATCGCCGCCACATAGGCCTGCTCCGCCCGTTCGACCTCGCCGAGTGAGTCCTGTACCCGCGCCAGCACCAGGTAGGCGTCGCCGATGCGCTGGGCGTCGGTCGCGACGCCGAGCGTCTGGACGGCCACCCGGGCCCGGTCGGCCGCGGTCGCGGTGTCTCCCGCGAGCAGGGCCAGCCGCGCTTCCTCGACCGCCAGCGTGCCCTCGATCGCGTCGCCGCCGTCCTGGGACATCGCCCGGGCGGCCGCCAGGTGCTCGGCGGCGCCGTCGGCGTCGGAGGCATCAAGCAGGCTCTGGGCGTAGGCCAGGTGCGCGTCGCGCAGGCCCTCGTTGTCCTCGGCCAGCTCGTACATCGAAAGCGCCCGGTCGCTGTGCCGGATCGCCAGCTCGGTGCGCCCGGCGGCGGCGTGCGCGCGCGCCAGCTCGAAGAGCCGGGTCGCCCGGCTCTCGAGGTCGACGCTGCCGCGGCCGTCGGCCAGCGCGTCGGCCAGCGTCACCGCCGCCCGGGCCGGGTCGCCGACCTCCAGGCAGGCAGCCGAGAGCCACAGCGAGTAGCGGACGAACTTCGCCGGATCGCCGGCGGGGCTTCGCCGCAGCCGGCCCAGGCAGTCCTCGATCAGCGCCATGGCCCGGGCGCTGTCGCCGGTCGTCCGGTAGACCTCGATCAGGCCGGCGTAGAGGTCGATCCGCTCCCCCGGGTCGGGGTCGCTCGCCGTATCCAGAGCCTCGTGCAGCAGGATCGACGCCCGCTCGGCGTCCCCGCGCGTCAGCGCGACCAGGCCGAGTCCCTCGCAGGCCTCGCTGATCCGCTCGGCGTCGGCGCTCACCCGAGCTTCCCGGAGCACGCCCTCCAGTGTGTCCTCGGCCTCCTCGAGCCGGCCCTGGCGGGTCAGCATTGCCGCCTCCAGCGCCTCCAGCGAGCGCGAGCGCTGCTCGGTCGAGGTCTCGCCGGTGAGCTCCTCGGCCGAGACGTCGAGCCGCCGCGCGATCTCGTACAGCACCCGCGGGCTGGGCCGGCGGTCGCCCGCCTCGATGCGCGCCAGGTAGCTGTAGGAGCAGCCCGGGAACGACAGGTCGCGCTGCGTCATCGCCCGCTTGCGGCGATAGTGGCGGATACGCGCGCCGAGCTTGCGCAGCGATTCGTTCGAGTATTCGGAGTCGTGTTCAGGACCGGTCATGCTCTGGATCCACCGCTGGTCAATTCGACTCCCCCACCGGTCGATTCTTGGCAAGCCTACCCCGGAACGCGGTTCCTGTAAAGGACCAGCGGCCGCGTCGGAAGCGGCGGCAGCCGGATACACTGCCCCCGATGGCCTTTCCCGTGACGCGCATGCGGCGGCTCCGCCGCAGCGCCGGCATCCGCGCCCTGGTGCGCGAGCACCGCGTCGCTGCCGCCGACCTCATCCAGCCGCTGTTCGTGCGCACCGGAGACGGGCCTCCAGCGCCCATCGAGGCGATGCCGGGCCAGTTCCACCTGACCGCCGCCCAGGCGGCCGAGGAGGCGGCGGAGCTTCACGCGGCGGGGATCCCGGCGGTGCTCCTGTTCGGCATCCCCGACCACAAGGACGAGGCGGCCAGCTCGGCCTACGAGGCCGACGGAGTCGTCCAGACGGCGATCCGGGAGATCCGCCGGGCGGCGCCGGAGATGGTGATCGTGACCGACGTCTGCCTCTGCCAGTACACCTCGCACGGGCACTGCGGGGTGCTCCGGGACGGCGTGGTGGAGAACGACCTGTCGCTCGAGCTGCTGGCCGAGACTGCGCTCTCGCACGCCGCGGCCGGCGCCGACGTCGTCGCCCCCTCCGACATGATGGACGGGCGGGTTGCGGCGATTCGCTCGGCGCTGGACGAGAACGGCCACAGCGAGGTCTCGATCCTGGCCTACAGCGCCAAGTACGCGTCGGCGTTCTACGGCCCCTTCCGGGAGGCCGCACACTCGGCGCCGTCGGAGGGCGACCGCCGCGGCTACCAGATGGATCCGGCAAACGGCCGGGAGGCGGTGCGCGAGGTGCTGCTTGACCTCGAGGAGGGCGCCGACATGGTCATGGTCAAGCCCGCGCTCCCGTACCTGGACGTCATCCGGGGCGTCCGCGAGGCGACCCTGGCGCCGGTCGCCGCCTACCAGGTGAGCGGCGAATACGCGATGCTGATGGCCGCTGCCGGGCGCGGGCTGGTCGATGAGCGGAGCGCGGTGATGGAGTCGCTGGCTGCGATCAAGCGGGCCGGTGCGGACATGATCGTCAGCTACTGGGCCGGGCGCGTCGCCGGATGGCTGTCGTAGCGACCGGGCGGTCGGCGGAGCTCTACGCCGAGGCCTGCCGTGTGATCCCGGGCGGCGTTTCCAGCCCGGTGCGGGCGATGCGCTCGGTCGGTCGCGAGTATCCGATCTTCCTGACCCGCGGCGAGGGCGGCTGGGTCTACGACGCCGACGGCAACCGCTACCTGGACTGGGTGATGTCGTGGGGGCCGCTGATCGCCGGCCATGCCCATCCGCGGGTCGTCGAGGCGGTCGTCGCGGCGGCAGCGGCCGGCACCTCGTTCGGCGCCCCGACCGAGCTCGAGCTCGACCTGGCGCGGGAGCTGGTGCGGGGGCTGCCGACGGTGGAGATGGTGCGCTTCGTCTCCTCCGGCACCGAGGCGACGATGAGCGCCGTTCGGCTGGCGCGGGCGTTCACCGGCCGGCGCAAGCTGCTCAAGTTCGTCGGCGGCTACCACGGCCACGCCGATCCGCTGCTGGCCCGGGCCGGCTCGGGGATGGCGACGCTCTCGATCCCGTCAACTCCCGGCGTCCCGGAAGCGGTGACCGCCGACACGCTGCTCTGCCAGTACAACGACCTGGAGGCCGTGCGCGCCCTCGCCGAGCGGCATGGCGACGACCTGGCCTGCGTGATCGTGGAGCCGGTCGCCGGCAACATGGGCGTCGTACCGCCGCTGCCCGGGTTCCTGGAGGGCCTGCGGGCGGTTTGCAACGGCACCGGCGCCCTGCTCGTCGCGGACGAGGTGATTACCGGCTTTCGGATCGCCTACGGGGGAGGCCAGGAGCGGCTGGCCGTTCGCGCCGACCTCACCTGCCTGGGCAAGATCGTGGGCGGTGGCGTGCCGGCGGCCGCGTTCGGCGGACGGGCCGACGTCATGGAGCAGCTGGCGCCGGCGGGCGACGTCTACCAGGCCGGCACCCTGTCCGGAAACCCGCTGGCGATGGCCGCCGGGCTGGCCACCCTGGAGCTGCTCCGCGACCCCGGCGCATACCCCGAGCTGGAGCGGATCTCGGCCGGGCTGGCGGACGCCCTGTCCCGTGACGGCGTCACCGTCAACCGGGTGGGCGCCATGCTGACCGCGTTCTGCCATCCCGGGCCCGTCACCTGCTTTGCCGACGCCAGCGCCTCCGACACCGGCCGCTACGCCCGCCTGCACGCGCACATGCTCGAGCACGGCGTGCTCCTCGCCCCCTCCCAGTTCGAGGCGGCGATGCCCTCGCTTGCCCACACCGACGAGCAGGTCGAGCTGACCCGGGCCGCCGTTCGCGAGTTCGCCGGATGACGGTGCTGGCCGAGGTGGCCCGCCGGGCCTCTGCCGAGTCGCCGCTGTGGGCGGGGGCGCTGGTTGCAAGCGACGGCGAGCCGGCGTTCGCCGACGTCTGCCCGGACGGCCATCTGCTGGGCCTGGAGATGATCTACGAGGGCCACCTGCTACACCGCGGCCGCTCCCGCCTCTTCTCCCAGGACGACCGCGACCTGGCACTGCTCACCGGCGACTACCTGTACGCGGCGGGGCTGGTCGAGGTCTGCCGGACCGGCGATCTGGAGGCGGTTCGGGCGCTCGCCGAGCTGATCTCCGAAACCTCGCGCGCCGCGGCCGAGGGCGATCTCGACGATCGGGCGCTGTGGCTGGCGGCAATCGCCCGCTTCAGCTGAC
>Ga0070712_100001482_pt1 | contig 14325 bp, 13 predicted proteins | sample LARL81metaG_FD_71396 | JGI IMG/M metagenome (GOLD analysis project Ga0070712, IMG submission 71396) | Corn, switchgrass and miscanthus rhizosphere microbial communities from Kellogg Biological Station, Michigan, USA - LAR L8-1 metaG | ecosystem: Host-associated > Plants > Roots > Rhizosphere ...
GTTGTCCTTCAGTTCGCGGTGGGACTTCTGGATGCCGCTGTCGAGGACGGCAACCTTGACGGTCCTGTCACCGAGGGTCGTCGCCCAAGCGCTCGGGACGTTCATCCGAGCGTCGTCCCACTGGAGGATTCCCTCCGGGTTGGTGACCCCGAGAAACGAGGAGGCGTCATGCCAGGGATCGGGGAAAGAGTTCGACTTGCCGAAGGCGGGCGTGCCAACTAGGCCGAGGTTCCTGGCGCCGTCGAAGGTGACCGGCCCGTCGAACATCGACTCGGCGAAGAAAGTGGAAACGTGCGAGTTCGCGCCGATCCTGGCGCCGAAGTCATGGGCAACGGGCGCGACCGCCATCGCGCCGACCGGGCTCAGATCGGTGACGACCTCGCCGCCGGCGTTCGCGATCGCGGCCTGCATCTGCGCGGGCGTGGTGCCGCTGTCGAAGCGGACGATCGTGACCCCGAAGGGATTCGGATCGGCCTTCGCATAGGCGGGAGCGACGGCAAGGCACGCCGCAGCACAAAAGGACAGGAAAAAGAGCCGCTTCACCGCACTTCAGGTGTCGGCACCGCCGCTGGGCCGTGTTAGGTCGGCGTCACTCGATCGGGGGACGCAGAAGGGCCGCCCGGAGGCGGCCCTTCGTTACAGCTCGCTTGGAAGCAGCGGCTTACTTCTTGTGGTCCTGCATCGCCAGCGGGCAGGGCGTGTCGAGCCACGGAGTGAGGTCTCCTGCTCCACCTCCACCTGCGGCTCTGAGCTTGTCGAAGAAGACGTCAGACTGCTCGCAGATCGGGTTTCGGCCAGGCTCGAGATCCGAGGCGGCCGCGCCTCCGGAGCCACGCCCGTTCCGCGCGTCGGTCCAGAGGGCGTACATCTTGTTCGCGTTCGGATCGTCCCCGTTTTTCTTCAGGTAGGGGTCGATCGAGCCGCTGGCGTTCATCGTGTAGTCGCCGGCGAAGAGCCCCGCCCGGAACGTGTAGTCAAAGTTGGACGGAACGTCCGAGACCTGGAAGTTCTTGAACGGGAGCGTGGCCGAGTTCTGGTTGTTCCCGGGAACTGGGCCTGCGCCCGGGTTGAAGCCCGTGGCGACAGTGGGATTGACAACTGCTTCCGGTGCCACGCACTGGCTTGCCCCCGCAGGAACTGGGCCGGACGTGGCCTGGCTGACGGTCTTCGTCTGCGTGATCTTGCAGCGAGCGCCCCAGAACCAGGTCAGGTAGTTGCCGACCTCGGTCTTGCTGGTCGGCCACGGACCCGTTCCGGCAGGGGAGCTCGTGTCGAGCCTCCGGTCGTGGAAGGTCACGTTCAGGACGCCGTCGGTGTTGATCGTGATCCACGGGAACCACTGGTCGGCGCCCCAGTTAGTCTCGGGGCACAGGCTCGAGTTGCCGCGGATGCTGTTCGTGTTGCGACCGCAGTCGCGGTTCGGCGGCGTTGTCGACGCGTCGTCATTGACCCGGCTCGGGCCGATCCACGTCGATCCACCGTCCGTCGACTTATAGAAGAAGACGTCGTTATTGGAGTCGCGGATCGTGCCGTTGCGGTTGTCCACGAGCACGACGTAGAGGTCGTTTGCGAACGCGCCGCCGCGCTTGTCAGCGGCGATCGAGTTCATGATCGGGTCGAAGCGGAAGCAGCTGTTCGTCGGCACCGCCCTGGTGGAGCCTTGGCCCCGAGCGACACAGTCGGTGCGCCCGTTGACGCCGCGAGGCTCGTTGACGTCGTAGAGGGTGTCGACGCGAACCGGCGGCGAGAACGTCAGGCCGCCATCTTTCGAGTTGACGACGATGTACTGATCCTCATCGGTCGTGTCGCCGTTGATGAAGCCGACCCAAAGCTCGCCGGTCGTCGGATTGACCGTCGTCTCCGAACCCTGGTTGTCCGCACACTCGTTGCCGGGGCGTCCGCCCGAAGCACAGAACGATCCGGAGCCGTTGATCACCTTCGCCCGCGACCACGTGTGTCCACGGTCGTCGGAATAGCTGAAATAGATCTGTGCAGAGCCGGCTGCTGAGAACAGGGAATACGTCACGTAGAGTCGGTCGCTCCCGACCTGGTCGGAATTGCAGGTAATCGGCGTCTTAGTGATCGGTTTGAAGCAGACCGGATCGACGCCCGCCGGACGAGGCCCGGCGCTGATCCATTCCTTGTCGAAGGCCGGCACGCTTCCGTTGAGTACGGCGTCGTTGTCCTGAATGAAGCCGACCGTGCCGTCACCCGGCTGGCGCGGGTCACCGGGACCGCCGCAGACAGCGGCGTCGTCGGTGGTGTTCGACGGTGTCACGTCGATGGCGACACACGGTCGCGACCAGGTGAAGCCGCCGTTCGTCGAGCGGCTCACCCAGACGCCGCTCGTATCGTCCGTGCGGTTGAAGTTGATGTCCGCGTAGTAGGCGATTCCCTGCCGGTCGAAGACGGTCGACGGATCGCCGCCGCCATCGAGGTTGTCGCCGCTCGGCAGCGACGGGAACGGAATGATCCCGTCGTACCAGTGGTTGCCGTTGTCGGTCGAGGCGTAGAACCCCGACGTTCCCCAGCCAAGCCTGTAGTCGTTCGCGCCGCCGATCAGGTTCTTCCCGTCCTGCGGATTGATGTCGAGAGACGTCTCGTCCTGCGGCATGCACGAGTAGTCCTGATTCGCGCGGATGTTGCTCCCGGCGTTGCTCATCTTCTCGACGTCGTCGCGCGCAAGTCGCCGCAACGGCTTCGGATTCTCAGCCTTGAGACCTGCCTGCGGACACTCGGTGATCGCGTTGCCAAGGCTGTTGAAGTCCTTGTACTCGAGCGGTCCCGAGAGTGCAGTCGTGTCTTCGTCCTCGTTCGCCCAGGGCGGCTCCTCAACGGCCGATGCGGTTCCAGCCCACATGACCAAGAAAGCGCCGAGGGCGGCGAGTGGAAGCAGCACAGCGAATGCTCTCTTCACTCTCCCCCTCCTTTGTCTGATGCCGGCGACACCCCGCCGGCTCAACTGACTGCGCGACTATAGCGAGATCGCTACGGACCAGAAACCCGCGGCCCAGAACAGCCGAGCCGCGCTAACGGGCCGCATTCCGTAGCCGGAGCTCCTGCTTGCGCGCGAGCGCAAGCACCTCCGGGAGCGTCAGCTTGAACCCGTTCAGCTCGAGCTCGGCCGTTGCGTTGTGCTCACGCCAGGCGATTGCGTAGCTCCGGACGTTCACGGCTCCGGTCCGAAGCATGACGACACCGAACGCTTGATCGCCGAGGCTGCCGACATCGATCTTCCTCGCGCCCGCTTGCTGCAACTGCGCGGGGTAGAGCTCGAGATCGCGCTTGGCGCCGCCCGCGTCCTTGAAGAGATCGACACGCGAGGCAACCACGAGGGGGCCCCTCGTCGTCGGCGAGCCTCCGCGGTTGTAGCGGGCGATCCAACCGCCGGTACGGCCGAAGCGCTTTGGATCGCTGCGGGCGCCGGTCTGGTCGGCCGAGAGCTGCGGGCCTTGATAAAAGGCCGCGAAGCCAGGCGGCAGATCCGCACGCTGAAGCACAAGCTTGGAGAGGTCATCCGAATGGATCGTCTTGCCAGACGAACCGCAGCCGGCGAGCGCGAAGACGACTGCAACCAGCACGGCGACTTTCGAACGGCTACCGGGCACGGCCGCAGAATCGCAGACGGGAACAGAAGGGCCGCCTTGCGACGGCCCCTCCTGTTCAAAAGCGAGTTCGGCTAGTTCGACTAGTTCTTGCCGATCTTGCCCGTCCCTGGCTTGCCCTTGCCGTTCGGCAATTGGACGCTGTCGGTGAAGACGTCCTCGTCGTTCCCGACACCGTTCAACGAGAACGGGTTGGGGTTGCGCGTGTCCGACCAGATCGGATGGGCCTCGTTGCCCCTGTTGACCGTCAGGCCGCTGTAGTCGCCGTTGAAGCCGATCTGGTTGCCGTCCGGCGGCGGGAAAACTGGCGACAGGACCATGAAGTCGTAAGGCGTCGCGGCGCCCGTGCCTCCGGCCAGCACGTAATCCGAGCCGCTGTCTTGGACGCCGGGCATTCCGGGTGCGAAGCCCCCAGCGGGCGTTGTGTTCTCGTTCGGCACCCGTTCGGTGCGGTAGTACGAGACCCCGTTGCGGTCACCGTTCTTCGGGCTCTGGTCGGTGGCGGCGAAGTAATGGTCGAGCCCGGTGTCCGGGTTGACCGTGCCGACCTCGTTCCAGGTCAGGCCGCCGTCGAGCGATTGCGACATCTGGATGTCGTACTCGCCGTTCCGGTAGTCCTGCCAGACCGCGTAGAGGTGGTTGTTCTGCGTGTTGTCCTTCGTGATCCGCGGGAAGTCGTTCGTGCGGATGAACGCGCCCGGGACACACTCCTCCGGCCCGCGGCCGAAGTTGCACGTCGGCTCGCCTACGAGCAGGTCGTCTCCGACCTTGACCGGAGCCGCGCAGTTCAGGTGGGCGGTCCCCGTCGCCGAGTTCCCCGTCGGCGAGCAGTGAACGCCGAGCTGCTGGCCGTTCGGGTTGCCGGCAGGAGTGTTGCCGTTGTTGAAGATGACCTCGAGGCTGCCGTTCGGCAACGCCACCGAGTACGAGCCCTGATCGAAGTTGCACTTGTGCGGACTCAGGCTCGGGGTGAAGAAGTTGCCGAAGAAGCAGAGCGTGTCGCTCGAACCGCTGATCTCCTCCGGCGTCGAGAACGTCAGCCCGTGATCGGTCGACATCGAGCCGTAGATCGGGGACTCGGAGAAACTCCCGCTCGGCTTGTTGAACTTGAACACCGTCCACGTGACGTAGACGTTGTCATGGTTGGGGCTCGACGCGTAGCGGTCGGCCGAGATCATGTTCTTGTCGTGGAAGACGAAGAAGCTGTTGTCCTCGACGACCAGGAACCGCTTCGTCGGGACTGCGGCGATCGAGCTCGGGATGTTGAAGTAGAACGAGCCGTTCGCGCCCTGCGGCGACTGGGTGGTGTAGAGCCCGCTCGCGTTCGAGAAGACGTCGAAGACCACGCAGCTGAAGTACGACCGGCCCTGTGAGTCGACCGCGATGGCCGGGTCGCTGCCCGCGTCATAGGTATGAAGCGTGCCGGCATCGCCCTCGATCGTGTTGTCGTTCGGGTTGGCCGCGCTCGGCCCGTCGAACTCTGGCGCGTTCTCGTGCTGCCTGAACGGCGGCAGCATGTCGCCCCAGTTGTGACCGTTATCGGTCGAGAAGTCGATTCCGCACTGGTTGTAGCCGACCCGGCTGTCGTTCTGCCCTCCGACCAGGTTCGTCGGGTCGGCCGGGTTGTAGGTGATGTCCTCCTCGGCCTGGCGGCGGAAGGAGCAATCCTGGTTCACGCGCTGGTTGCCGGCGCTCTCGCGTTTCGCACAGCCGAGCGTCTGCTTGGCTCCACCCAGGTCGGCGAAGTCGTCCGGCGTCGCATCGGCGCCCTCGAGCCGCTCGTCTCCGGCCTGGACCTTGAGAGCCTCCTGGGCCGACTCGACCGTAGAGTCGGAGAGGAACGGCAACACCCTGGTCACCGTCGTCCCGTCCTTCGTCTGTGTCGTGATCTTTGCCGGCCTCAGCGTCCCCTGGGCCGCCTGCTTGAGGATCTGTCCGTGCTGGCCCGAGCTGTTGGCCTGCCCGCCGCCGAACGCAACGAAGAGCAAGGCCAGAGCAAAAAGAGCCAGCGGGACTCCTAGGAGTCGTCTCACTGTTCTCCCCTCCCTTGTTGATGCGGCCTACAGCGGCCGTCAAATCAAGCGGCGGGAATATTGAGGCCTATGCGCTTAGTTTGCAAGTCGGCGGGGCATACTCGGGGCATGAGAAGAGTCACTCTCGCGCTCATTGCGATGGTCGCGCTTGCCGCGATTGCCTCAACGGCCTTCGCGGGTGCCGACGCAAACGCCGGTTCCAAGCTGAAACTGGTTCAGCTGCATCCGCTCGTCGTCCGTGGAACGGCTTTCCGCAGCGGCGAGCGCGTCCGCGTCACGGTCTACGCCAAGATCACCCGGGCAGAGAAGACAACTGCTAGCTCGAGCGGAGCCTTCCGGATGAGCTTCGGGAACGTCGCGGTCGGACGCTGCAGCGGTTTCCGCATCACGGCCGTCGGCAACCTGGGCAGCCGAGCGACGTTGAAGCGGACTCCGTTGCCGGCCTGCCTGCCGGCCTGAGCATTGCGCTAGTCGCCGTGCGGCTTCGCCATCGCCCGGTAGTCCAGGGCTTGATCGAGGATCTCCTCGTCGACGCCTGCATCCCGGGCGACATCCCGTAGCGGGCGTCCCGAGCTCGCCGCTTCCTTGACGATCTCGGTCGCCTTGTCGTAGCCGATATACGGGTTGAGCGCAGTCGCGGCCGAGAGCGTCAGCTCTGCGTAGTGCTCTGCTCGCTCGCGGTTGGCCTCGATTCCCTGGACGCACTTCTCGTTCAGAAGCCGCGAGGCCGACGCGAGCAGCTTGATCGACTCGAGCAGGTTCCGCGCGAGCAGCGGCACAAAGACGTTCAGCTCGAAGTGGCCCTGCATGCCGCCGACCGTGATCGCCGTGTCGTTGCCGATCACCTGGGCTGAGACCTGGGTTACGACCTCGGGGATGACCGGGTTGACCTTGCCGGGCATGATCGAGCTGCCCTTCTGAAGCTCCGGCAGGCGGATCTCCGCGAGACCGGCCCGCGGGCCGGAGCCGAGCCAGCGCAGGTCGTTCGCGATCTTCGTCAGCGACACGGCGACGACCTTGAGCGCCCCCGAAGCCTCGACGAGCCCGTCGCGGGCCGCCTGCGCCTCGAACGGATCAGCCGGCGGCAACACCTCGAGGCCGGACTCTTCGGTCAGCCGCTCACGCACTCGCCCGGCGAACTCGGGATGCGTGTTCAGGCCGGTGCCGACGGCAGTGCCGCCGAGCGGAATCTGCCCGAGGCGGTGGAGAGCGACCTCGAGCCGCGAGATTCCCTGCCGGACCTGGGCCGCGTAGCCGCCGAACTCCTGGCCGAGCGTGACGGGCACCGCATCCATCAGGTGCGTTCGCCCCGACTTGACGACGTCGTCGAACTCGCGCGCTTTGGCGTCGAGCGCGTCGGCTAGACCTCCGAGCGCCGGCAGCAGATCGCGAGTCAGCTCATCCAGGGCCGCAAGGTGCACGGCCGAAGGAAAGACGTCGTTCGAAGACTGGCCCATGTTGACGTCGTCGTTGGCATGGACGTCCTCGCCTGCGAGGGCGGCGATCACCTCGTTCGCGTTCATGTTCGACGAGGTGCCGGAGCCCGTCTGGAAGACGTCGATCGGGAACTGGTCATCGAGCTCCCCGGCGGCGACCCGATCGGCCGCCGCGGCGATCCGCTCCGCCTTGTCGGCGTCGAGCAAGCCCAAATCGGCGTTGACACGGGCGGCGGCCGCCTTGATCCGGCCAAGCCAGCGAGCAACGGGGGCTGGAATCGGTTCGCCCGAGACCGGGAAATTTTCTACGGCCTTGCGCGTCTCGCCTCCCCAGAGCTCTTGCCGCGTCTCGGTGGACACAGCCTGAGTCTAGGCGACAGGCGTCGTGATCTAGATCACAAGGCGGCGTAAAGACGGCGCCGCTCGGGCGGCCGTTCTCGCAGCACCCGCCGCAGCTTTTCGGTCAGATCTGCGACCGACGCCCAGCCGACGTACTCGCACCGATTGCACTCGCCTGCATCAACGTTTTCGCCCTTGCGCGCCCGAACCTGGCGGACATCGCCGCAACGGAGGCATTCGACCATGAGCATCTCCACAGCCCTTCCAGAATCGGCGCTTTGGGCGGGCCCGCCCGTCCCCCGGACGAGGGACTAATCCGTAGGAGGGGCTAGTCCGTGGAGTACTTGGGCTGAACCTTCTCGCCGCGGATCGCGGCGACTGCGTTGTTGGCCGCGATCGCGGCTTCGCCCATGCCGATCGTGATCAGCGTGATCTTGCCGGGATAGCCGGCGACGTCACCCGCCGCGTAGACGCGCGGCAGGTTTGTCTGGCACGTGGTCGGGTCGATCTTGATCTGGCGCTTGCCCTCGAGCTCGAGACCCCAGTCGGCGATTGCACCGAGGTGCGAATGGAAGCCGAGCAGCGTGATCAGCGCGTCGCAGTCGACCTGCTCGGACTCGCCGCTCTTCGTGTTCTCGACGGTCACGGCTCTGATGTTGCCGTCGCCGTGGACCTCGCGTACCTCATAAGGAGTGAGGATCTTGACCCGGCCCTGGGTCTCGAGCTGCTTGGCCTCGTTCACCGAGGTCTCGAGCGCACGGAAGCTGTCGCGCCGGTGGACGAGCGCGATCGGGTGCTTGGCCGTGTCCTGGAGGCCGAGCGTCCAGTCGAGTGCGCTGTCGCCGCCGCCGACGATCACGCACGTTCGATCGCGGAACACATCCTTCTCGCGCACGAAGTAGTGAAGCCCCTTGCCCTCCCAGGCATCGATGTCGTCGACGCCGAGCTTGCGTGGCTCGAAGGCACCATGGCCGGCGGTGATGATCAACGCACGGCTGAGGAACGGACCGCCCTTGTCCGTCGTCACGGACAGCAGCTCCTCGCCGTTCTCGCTCAGGCGCTCGAGCGCCTGCACTTCTTCGCCGAGCCGTACCTCGGGCTCGTACTGGAGGCCCTGCTCGGCGCACAGGTCGACCAGCGCCTGCCCCTGGATCTTCGGGTAGCCGGCAACGTCGAAGACGTGCTTCTCCGGGTAGACGGCAGCGACCTGGCCGCCGATCTGCTCGAGGCTCTCGATGATCCGGACGGAGGCGTCGCGGTGGCCTGCGTAATACGCCGCCGCAAGGCCTGCCGGCCCTGCGCCGAGGATGGTGATATCGACGACGTCGCTCACGCCGCCAAAATGCTACTCGCGGTTAGACGGCCTGCGGCGCCACCTGGGCCGTCGCTGTAGCGGCGCGAATCTAGTTGCGCGGTCAGACGCAGTCGCCGGACGCGAACCCCTGATGCCCGCGGCCGGGACGGCACTTTTGCGTTCGCTCCGCGGAAACGAGGCGCCAGCCCTCTCCTTGCGGCTCATAGCGAAGAACGTTCTTCACCGCCGCGACCGAGTCGTCGGCGAGGCCTTCTTGCAGCACCGTGACGGTGGTCAGACCGCCGCCTTCGGACGACGACTGGGAAGACGTCGATAGGCGCACGGCCTGGGTCTCGCCGGCGTGGATGTGTGCGAGCGCGAGCTCCGTCGGCGAGCGCGTCGCGGACGCCGAGACCGAGACCGTCGTCGTCTTGTTCGACCCACAGCCTGCTAGGAGGGCGGCCGCTAGTGGGAGCAGCGCGCCGGAGGAAAGACCTAGTGGCTGCAGCCGGAGCCGCAGCCCGCGGAGCCTTCTGGCACGTCTTCGCCTTCCTCGACCTGGAAGGAGTGGCCGCATCCGCACGACGCCGAGACGTTCGGGTTGTTGATCGCGAACCCTGCCTGCAGGCCTTCGACCCAGTCGATCTCGGTACCCGCAAGGTACGGCGCGCTGAACGGGTCGACGACCACGTCGACGCCGGCCACATGCAGCTCGTTGTCGCCCTCCTGGGCGCCGCGGTCGAAGCCGAGCGCGTACTGGAAGCCGGAGCAGCCGCCGCCCTGGACGGCGATCCGCAGGACCGCGGCCTCGCCCTCGGGCTCCTCGGCCATCAGGTCCCGGATTTTCGCCGCCGCGCTGTCGGTCAGCGTGACGAGAGTCGGCTGCTCAACCGTTGCCACGCGTCCATCGTAGCAGCGTCCCCCGCGGTCAAACATGCCCCGAAAGTGCGCTTCGACCGGCCGACTTTGTAACACCTGTCTCCCTCACGGCTCCACGGTTTTCGGTGACCTCGTGCCACTCGCTCGAGACTTGATACGTTCCGGCCGCCAGGGGGTTGGCGGGAGGAGAAGACGTGCTCGACAACTGGCTGCCGTTCCTCATCTACGCGCTGTTCGCAGCGCTGATTCCTATCTCGATGGTCGTGTTCTCGTTCGTGTTCGCGACCCGCCCCAAGCGCCGCACGCGAGCACGCGGGATCCCCTTCGAGTCGGGTGTCTCGACAGGTCCGCCGCGCCGGCAGCGTTTCACGATCAGCTTCTACCTGACGGCGATGCTCTTCATCGTCTTCGACATCGAGATCGTCTTCTTGTATCCGCTCGGAGTCGTTCTCCATCAGCTCGCCTGGTTCGGCTTCGCTGAGTTCGCCGTCTTCCTGGTGATCCTGCTCGTGGCCTACGTCTACGTCTGGCGCAAGGGCGCGCTCGATTGGCAGTAGACAAGCCGAAGTCCCATCGCCTGGCCGAGCACGGTCTGCAGTCCGAGCGCCTGCTCTGGCCGGACAAGGGGCCGAGCGAGTTCGAACAGGAGCTCGGCGACATCGAGTCGCAACTCGGGCTGACGACACTCGCGAAGGCGGTCGCCTGGTCGCAGACGAAGTCGATGTGGCCGGACACCTTCGGCCTCGCCTGCTGTGCGATCGAGATGATGTCGATCGTCTCCTCGCGCTACGACATCGCGCGGTTCGGGATGGAGGCGTTCCGCTCCTCGCCGCGGCAAGCCGACCTGCTGATCATCTCGGGCCGCGTCGCCCAGAAGATGGCGGCGCCGATCAAGCAGATCTACGACCAGATGCTCGAGCCGAAGTGGGTGATCGCGATGGGCGCCTGCGCGAGCTCCGGCGGCATGTTCAACAACTACGCCGTTCTTCAGAGCGTCGACAAGATCATCCCGGTCGACATCTACGTGCCCGGCTGCCCGCCGCGCCCGGAGGGGCTGATGGAGGGGATCATCAGGCTGCACGAGCGAGTCCAGGCCGGCGTGCCGGCTGCATACGAGGTGGGCGGGGTAGCGAAGTAGTGGCGTTCGAGGGGCTGCCCGGCCTGGTCGAGACGCGTGAGGCGTTCGGCGAGACGACGCTCGTCGTCGACCCGGCGCGGCTCGTCGAGGCCTGTACGGCCCTTCGCGACGAGCACGGCTTCGACATGCTCATCGATATCGCCGCGACCGACTACCTCGGCTGGGGCTCGCCGGGCGTCTCCGGCTACATCGGTACCGCGCAGGGCCGGAACCTGAACCGGCCGATGACGCAGGGGCTGCAGGCGCTACCGGCGCCGAAGCCGAAGCGGTTCTCCCTCAACTACCACCTACTAGCGATCCGGCCGGGCGGCCCACGCGTCCGGGTACAGGTGTGGGTCGACGACGGCGAATCTGTGCCGACCGTCGTCCCGCTCTGGCCCGGAGCGGACTGGTTCGAACGCGAGGCCTGGGACATGATGGGGATCCCGGTCGAAGGCCACCCGCACCCGGAGCGGCTGCTGATGGACGAGGACTGGGAGGGCCACCCCCTGCGCAAGGACTATCCGATCGGCGGCGAGCCGGTGCGCTTCTCGGGGGAAGAATAGTGGCCCTCCCGGCAACGAAGGATCCGATCTACGAGGGCACACGGATCCCGTCGCCGATCCCGACCGTGCTCGAAGTCGACCCAACGGTCAAGGACACCGACGACATCCTGACGGTCAACTTCGGCCCGAACCACCCCTCGACCCACGGCGTCCTGCGCCTGATCGTCGACCTCGACGGCGAGGTCGTGGTCGGCGTCCACGCGAAGGTCGGCTACGTCCACACGGGCTTCGAGAAGAACATGGAGCAGAAGACGTGGTGGAAGGGGATCACGTACGCGCCCCGGATCGACTACCTCGCCTACCAGAACAACGAGCTCGTCTTCGTGCTCGCGATCGAGAAGCTGCTCGGCCTCGAAATCCCGCCTAAGGCCGCCTGGATGCGGATGCTGATGTCCGAGCTGAACCGGATCCACTCTCACCTGGTCTGGCTCGGGACGGCCGCGCTCGAGCTCGGGGCGATCTCGATGTTCTGGTACACGTTCCGCGAGCGCGAGACGATCCTCGATCTCTCGGAGCTCGTCGCCGGCTACCGCATGCACACGCGGTACTTCCAGACCGGTGGGCTGGCCGAGGACATCCCGACCGGCTTCTACCCCGAGTGCCGCAAGTTCGTCGAGTGGATGCCGAAGGCGATCGCCGACTACGACTCCCTGCTCAGGAAGAACGAGATCTGGGAGGACCGGACGATCGGCCTCGGCCTCCTCAACCGGAGCGACGCGATCGCGCTGGGCCAGACCGGGCCGGTGCTGCGAGCGTCGGGCGTGGACTGGGATCTTCGCCGCGACAACCCCTACCTCTACTACGACCGGACGCATTTCCATGTGCCTGTCTATCCGGGCGGGGACACCTACGGCCGCTACCGCGTTCGGATCGAGGAAATGCAGGCGTCGGTCGACATCATCGAGCAGTGCCTCGACCGGCTCGAGCGGATGGAGGGAGAGCCGTGGATCGCGGACGACCGCAAGGTCGTGCTGCCTCCGCGCGAGGAGCTCCACACTTCGATGGAGTCGCTGATCCACCACTTCAAGATCGTCACGGAGGGCTATCGCGTTCCCGAGGGCGAGGTCTACGTCGCCGTCGAGTCGCCTCGCGGTGAGCTCGGCTGCTACGTCGTCTCGGACGGGGGTCCGAGGCCGTGGCGGGTGAAGTTCCGCGCCCCGTCCTTCGCCGCGCTCGAAGCAACGGCGACGGCGGTGCAGGGCGCCTACATCGCCGACCTGATCGCGATCGTCGGCTCGCTCGACACCGTCATGGGCGAGGTGGATCGCTGATGGCCCGGGCGTTCGCGGACAAGGTGCGCGAGCTCGCGGCTCAGTACCCGGAATCGCGCTCTGCGGTCATGCCTGGCCTTCGATTGGCTCAGGAAGATCACGGAGGCTGGCTACCTCCTGAGGCGTTGCTCGAGGTTGCCGACGCGCTCGACCTGACACCGGGGTACGTGAAGGGCGTCGCGACCTTCTACGACATGTTCCACCTGGAGCCGGTCGGCCGGCGGCTGGTCGAGGTGTGCACGAACATCTGCTGCGGGCTTCGGGGCGCACAGGACGTGCTGGCCGCGTTCGAGTCCGAGCTCGGCGTCGAGCCGGGCGAGACCACGGCCGATGGCGCCTTCACGCTGCGCGCGGTCGAGTGCATCGGCGGCTGCGACCGGCCGACCGTGGTCGCGATCGACGACCGCCACCGCTTCAACGTCTCCGCGGCGGACGTCCCCCAGATCCTCCAGGAGCTGCGCAATGACTGACCTCATCGTCCTCGCCGGCGCCGACGACCACGACCTGACCAACCTTGCCGAGTACCGGGCAATCGGCGGCTACGCTCAGCTCGAGCGCATCCGCAGCCTCGCGCCCTCGGCGGTCATCGACGAGTTGAACACGGCGAATCTGCGCGGCCGCGGCGGCGCCTTCTTCCCGGCCGGTCGGAAGATGCAGTTCATTCCGTCGAAGGAGCAGATCCCGAAGCCGCACTACGTCTGCGTCAACGCCGACGAGTCGGAGCCCGGGACCTTCAAGGACCGCGAGATCATGAATCGTGTCCCTCATCGCCTGATCGAGGGCTCGCTGATCGCCGCGCACTCGATCGAATCGCAACACGTTTTCATCTACATCCGCGGCGAGTATCTCGATCCGTTCGAGTCGCTGCGCGCGGCGCTCGAAGAGGTGCGCGATGCGGATCTGCTGGGCGGCGTCACTGTCGTTCTCCACCGCGGCGCCGGCGCGTACATCTGCGGCGAGGAGTCCGGCCTGCTCGAGTCGCTCGAGGGCAAGCGCGGCCAGGCCCGTTCGCGGCCGCCGTTCCCCGCCGTGTCCGGTCTCTATGCGTCGCCGACGCTGATCAACAACGTCGAGACGATCGCGACGATCCCGAAGGTCCTCGAACTGGGCGGGGCCGAGTACGCGAAGATCGGCGCGCCTCCCGACTCGACCGGCACGCGGCTGTTCTGCGTCTCCGGCAACGTCGTCAAAGGCGGCAACTACGAGCTGCCGATGGGGATCTCGATGCGCGAGGTCATCTACGACCTCGCCGGCGGGATTCCGGACGGGCGGGAGCTCAAGGCGGTGATCCCCGGCGGCTCGTCGATGCCGATCCTGACCGCCGATCAGATCGACGTCCCGCTCGACCACGACTCGCTGCGTGCGCTCGACACGTTCCTGGGCGCGGCCGCCGTGATCGTCATCGACGAACGCGCGTGCATGGTTCAGCTTGGCCTCCGCGTCGCGCAGTTCTACATGCACGAGTCCTGCGGCAAGTGCACGCCGTGCCGCGAGGGGACGCGCTGGATGGTCCAGCTGCTCGAGGCGATCGAGACCGGCGAGGCTACGCACTCGCAGCTCGACCTCCTCCTCGACGTCTGCGACCGGATCCTCGGCAAGTGTCTCTGCCCGCTCGGTGATGCCGCCGCGCTGCCCGTCGCCTCGTACGTGGTCAAGTTCCGCGACGAGTTCCGGGCGCACGTCGACCAGGGCGGCTGCCCGTTCGGCGGTGAGTCTTCGCTCGAAGGGTTGTTCGCGCCGGTGGATCAACATGCGCACCACCCCGTGGTCGAGGAAGGGGTGCCG